>Ga0209390_10003833_pt1 | contig 23635 bp, 23 predicted proteins | sample BON01_FD_187212 | JGI IMG/M metagenome (GOLD analysis project Ga0209390, IMG submission 187212) | Freshwater microbial communities from Lake Bonney liftoff mats and glacier meltwater in Antarctica - BON-01 (SPAdes) (version 2) | ecosystem: Environmental > Aquatic > Freshwater > Ice > Glacier... | reverse complement strand
ATCCTTGCCACGTCTTTTTTCTGCAACAAGACCAGTTTTTTGCAGGCTATCGCCGCTGGTCAATTTCCCATTGAACGCGAGCGCTCAGGTTTTGCGGCGTCCAATGATGGACGTCGGACAGCCCGTCAGGGATAACGGGTTTTCGGGGATCAGCCTAGGACTGGCGAAACTGTTACGCCGCCTCTAACACTGGCGCGGCCATGCGCTTGATGCGTTTTCTATCCTTTGCGCTCTGGCGTGCCGTCCATAGATCACGTTGCGCTTGCAAGGCCAGCCAGTACCCCGGCGTGGTGCCCAGTGCTTCGGATAGACGCAAATCCATATCAGCAGACACGGCGGCGTGGCCATGCAGCACGCGGGACAGCATCACGCGGCTGATGCCGATGTGCTCCGCAAAGGCGGTCACGGTCATGCTCAGGTCGTCAAGCCAGCCGCTTAGCAGCTCGCCGGGATGCGCGGGGTTGTGCATGTTCATGATGTGCCTCTCAGTGGTAATCCAAATAATCCAACAGTTCTACATCCGCACCCACAAACCGAAATGTCAGCCGCCAATTCGCTTGCACGGTCACGGCGTGAAACCCGGCACGGTTGCCCGATAGCCCATGCAGCCGCCAGGACGGTCGCATCAGGTCTTGCGGCCTGCTGGCCACGTTCAAGGCCGTCAGCAGCTCACGCAACCGCTTGGCATGAATAGGTTGAATACCCGCCATGCCGCCCGTCTTGAAAAGCGTTTCCAGCCCTTTGTGCGTGAATGACAGAATCATAATCTGTAAATCAATGATTTACAAGCAGTCGCACCTAATCATGCGGCCTTGAACTGGATCACGTCAGCACCAGCGACCAGCTTGTCCAGGTAGTCGGCCCATTGCTGCATCATCCCCGCCCGTTGTTTCAGGTACTGCGTGCGGTTATAGCTGGTGCCGTTGGCATCCTTCACCGCATGGGCCAATTGCGCCTCAATCACCAGCGGGTCAACGTCCAGCACCTCAGCCAGTATGGTACGCGCCGTGGCTCTGAAACCATGCACGCTCTGCACCGTCGGCCCGTAACCCAGCGTGGCCAGCGCCGCCCGCAAGGTGTTGTCACTGATAGGCCGGTCGTGGCTGCGTTCACCGGGAAAGAGTAGCGTACCGCTGCCGGTCAACGGTTGCAGCTTGCGCAGAATCTCCACCGCTTGCGTGGGTAATGGGACAAGATGGGGAATACCGTTTTCCTTGCCCGCTTTCTTGCGCTTCATTCGCATCGCCGGAATAGTCCACAGCGCCGCGTCCAGATCAATTTCAGCCCATGCCGCCGCGCGTAGTTCGCCAGGACGTTGAAACAGCATGGGTGCAAGCTGTAACGCTGCCCGCACTATCGGCCCGCCTTGATAGCCCCGGATCACGCGGATCAACGCGCCCAATTCAACCGGCTTTGTAATCGCTGCAAAGTGTTTGCCGTGGTGTGGCGTCAACGCACCTGCAATGTCGCCTGTAATGTCCCGGGGCGCCCGTGCCGTTGCCACCGCATAACGCCAGACTGACCGCGCCGTGGTCAATACCCTGTGTGCCACGTCCAGCGCGCCGCGTTCCTCGACCTTGCGAACAGCGGCTAGCAGTTCTATTGCCTCGATTTCACCAATGCGCCGGGTTGCAAAGTGTGGGAATAAATCTTTTTCAAGGTTGCGCTTTTCGCGGATCGCGTAATGCTCGCTCCACCGGGTTTTGTGTTTCTCGAACCATTCCAGCGCGGTTTCCTTGAAAGTGTCTGCACCCAGCGCCGCTTCTTTTAGCTTGGCTATTTTGCGGGCTTGCACGGGATCGCGCCCGTCTGCCTTTTGCATCTTCGCAGCGTCACGGGCCTTGCGCGCCGCTGTCAGTGACACATCGGGATAGCTGCCCAGCGCCAGGCGTGATTCCTTTCCATCGGTGTAGGTTTTCCAGAACCAGCGCCGGGAACCTGCCGGGCTTACTTCGAGGTACAAACCGGACGCATCGGTGAAGCGTGCGCGCTTCTTGTCTAGTGGGCAGGTGGCGTTACGGCATTTGGCATCGGTCAGCATGGTGTATCTCCAGTACGGGACGGGGAACGAGAGCCGGGGAACACTGTTTGAGAGGTAAACCGGGGAACAATCCCCAGTTTTGAGCATTTACCCCGGTTTGTTCCCCGGTATGTTCCCCGGTTTTGCCGTGGCTGTCAATATCTTGCTTTGTACGTCATTGCAACGTAAGAAGCTAATTTACCAATGAAAAAGGCCTCTGAGTATCGCTACTTAGAGGCCTTTGTACTGTCTACTGGTCGGTGTGAAAGGATTCGAACCTTCGACCCCTTGCACCCCATGCAAGTGCGCTACCAGGCTGCGCCACACACCGAAGCTTTAAATTATAGCGTGCGCAGAAAGAGCGTCAGTGCGTAGCAGCCAGCAAATCGCGGATTTCAAACAGCTCGCGACGCACCAGTTGCAGCCGCTGTTGCGCAGCGCTGCCACTGGGTAAATCTGCCCCGTCATGGCCGGGCTCGCTGTCTTCAAAGTCGGCTGAATCAGGAAAGTCAGAATCGCTACCTTCAATCACCTCGATGCCGTCCAGCATGACTTCGCCGTTACGGTGTTTGTCGCCCGCAAGTTGCACAATCTCGTGCAGTTTATTGCGCGCGCCGCTGATCGTAAAACCCTGGTCGTACAGCAAATCCCGGATTCTGCGGATCATCAGCACTTCATGGTGCTGGTAGTAGCGGCGATTGCCGCGCCTTTTCATCGGGCGCAGCTGCGTGAACTCTTGCTCCCAATAACGGAGCACATGAGGTTTGACACCGCACAAATCGCTGACCTCACCGATGGTGAAGTAGCGTTTCGCAGGAATGGGTGGAAGGAATTTCTCCAATTAAATCAATGCACTAAAGCGGAAACTTCCAAATTTACTCTAAGTCGAAACTTAGCGCAAAGGGGTTTTTGAATTTTTTTAAATGTGTTGCGCCGTTACACGGTCAGGCCATTACCCTGAATCTGGTCTTTGAGCTTGTGGCTGGCGTGGAAGGTCACGACGCGCCGAGCCTGAATGGGGATGGCTTCGCCGGTACGCGGGTTGCGGCCAGGCCGTGGGGCCTTGGTACGGATTTGAAAGTTGCCAAAGCCGGAAATCCTCACGTCTGTGCCATCCACCAGACTGTCGGAGATGAGATCAAAAAATGCGTCAATCATGTCTTTCGATTCGCGCTTGTTGAGCCCGATTTGCTCAAACAGCAATTCCGCCAGATGCGCTTTGGTGAGCGCCGGGGTTTCCAGGCTTTCAATCGAAAATTCCATGTCCGCTGCTCCGCATGATTATTTTTTTAGGGCTTCACCCGTTGATCTGGAAATGGAATCAGGTCCGCAAGCGCGCCTGCAACTTAAGCTGAAGATTATCCAGCACTGCCTGGACAGCCGTTTCTATCTCTTCCTCGGTCAGTGTAGCGGCCTCGCTCGTCAGCACCAAGCGCACAGCTAGGCTTTTCTCGCCCAATTGCATGGAGCTACTCGCCTGCTGTGGCCTGTAGACATCAAACAGCGTTGCGCTTTTGAGCAGTCCCTTGGGTAGTTTGCTATCAGCACCTTCAATAGCGGCCATCAGTGCAGCGTGGGTAGTGCTCTCTGGCACGATGACGGCGATGTCGCGCTCGACCGGCTGGAGCTTGCTGACCGCCGCAAAAACCGGCACCCGTCGCTGCAACACGCCATCCAGCTCAAGCTCAAACATCAGCGGGGCCTGTGCCAGCTCGTAGCCTTGACGCCATTTGGGATGCAGCTCACCCACAAAGCCGATGGACTTGCCTGCAACCGATACGCTGGCGCAGCGGCCCGGATGCATCGCCGGATGTGATGCGGGAGCAAAGTCCGCCTGTAGGGGTGCAAGCAAGGCTTCCACATCGCCCTTGATATCAAAAAAGTCCACGGCCTTATCAAGCTGCGCCCAGCCCAAGGCCGCACGCGGGCCATAAGCCAGGCCAGCCACGCGCATCGGCTGATTGAAACCTGCAACCGTCGTGTCGGTGTTCTGGCTCTGCGCGTCACGCAAAAATACCCGACCCAGCTCAAACACATTGACACGTGGTGCCTTCCGGTCAAGATTGAATTTCAGCACCTGGATCAGCGATGCCAGCAGGGAGGATCGCATCACACTCATCTGGCTGGCAATCGGGTTCAACAGCCTGATGGGATTGGCATTGCCGGCCAGTTCGTGCTCCCAGCGCTCTTCGACAAAGCTGAAATTGATGGTTTCCTGGTAGCCCAGTGCGGCAAGTGCATGGCACACGGCGAATGGGCTGCGTTCGGCTTCAGCGCGGATACGCGCCGTAATCGGTGCCAGCGGTGGCGTAGCTGGAAGGTTGTTGTAGCCAACCATGCGCACGACTTCTTCAATCAGGTCTTCTTCAATTTGCAGGTCAAAGCGGTAGCTTGGCGGCGTCACGGTTAAAGTGCCGTCACCCTCTGTCACGCTCAAGCCAAGGCGATTCAGCACATCAAGACACTGGGCTTGGCTCAAAGGCATACCAATCACCTTGCTGGCACGGGCCACGCGCAACGTGACAGGTGTTGCCTTGGGTACATTGACCTGCACGTCGTCCATCGGGCCGCAGACGGTTTGCGGCGTACCGCAAATGTCGATGATGAGTTGCGTGATGCGCTCTAAGTGCTCGACGGTATGGCCAGGGTCAACCCCGCGCTCGAAGCGATGACCTGCATCGGTGGAAAAGTTGTAGCGGCGTGAGCGACCTGCAATCGCCTTGGGCCACCAGAAAGCGGCTTCTACATAGACATTTTTGGTCTCATCAGACACGGCGGTAGCAGCGCCGCCCATGATGCCGGCGAGCGACTCAACCTGGCTGTCGTCAGAAATCACACCGACTTTTTCATCAACTGTGACCGTGCTGCCGTTCAGCAGCTTGAGTGTTTCACCCGACCTGCCCCAACGCACATCGAGTGCGCCGTTGATTTTGTCGAGGTCAAAAATATGGCTCGGGCGACCCAACTCAAACATCACGTAATTTGAAATATCAACCAGCGCCGTCACGCTGCGCTGGCCGCAACGCGCCAGACGATCAACCATCCACTGAGGGGTTGCAGCTTGGGTATTGACGTTGCGCACCACACGGCCTGAAAAGCGGCCACACAGATCGGGGGCGCTGATTTTGACTACCAGCTTGGTCTGGTCAGACACTGCCACTGATGGAAAAGTCGGCGTATTCAACGCTGCACCAGTCAGCGCCGCGACTTCACGCGCCACGCCGTAGACACTCAGGCAATGCGCCAGATTGGGCGTGAGTTTGAGGGTGAACAGCGTGTCGTCGAGCTTCAGGTGGGTACGGATGTCTTCGCCCAGTGGCGCGTCCGCCGCCAGTTCCAGCAAACCGCCATGGTCTTCTGACAGCTTTAACTCACGCGCAGAACACAGCATGCCCTGGCTCTCCACCCCACGAAGCTTGCCGACTTTGATAAGAAACGGCTTGCCGTCGTCACTGGGCGGTAGCTCGGCGCCGACCATGGCGCAGGGCACCTTGATGCCGACACGGGCGTTGGGCGCACCGCAAACGATGTCGAGTAACGCGCCCTGCCCTACGTCTACCTTGCAGACTTGCAGGCGATCAGCATCCGGATGCCGTACGGCCTCCCTGATTTCACCCACCACAATTTTGCTGAACGGTGGCGCGACGGGCTTTAGTTCTTCAACCTCAAGCCCAGCCATCGTCAATGTGTCGGCGAGTTGCTGGGTAGACAGTGGCGGGTTGCAGAATTCGCGTAACCAGGATTCTGGGAATTGCATGATTGGCCTTGTGAATGTTTAGCTTTGAAATTGCGATAAAAAGCGAATATCACCATCAAAAAACAAGCGCAGGTCATTGACACCGTAGCGCAGCATGGTCAAACGGTCTGGCCCCATGCCAAAGGCAAAGCCAATGTATTTTTCCGGATCAAGCCCCATGTTGCGCACCACATTCGGATGCACCTGACCAGAGCCAGCCACCTCAAGCCAGCGGCCAGCAAGAGGCCCGGTCTGGAACTGGATGTCGATTTCAGCACTCGGCTCTGTGAACGGGAAAAAACTGGGCCGGAAACGCAGCACCAGGTCATCGCTTTCAAAAAAGGTACGGCAGAAATTGGTAAAGACAAACTTCAAGTCTTTAAAGCTCACGTTCTCGCCAATCCACAGGCCTTCGCACTGGTGGAACATCGGCGAATGGGTTGCGTCGCTGTCAACACGGTAGGTACGGCCAGGCGCGATAACGCGAATCTCTGGCATCGAGCCTATAAAGGCTCCTGCGTTATCTTTGCCGGCGTCAATCAGGGCGCGATGCTTTTTGACATGCTGCACTGCATAACGGATCTGCATCGGGCTGGTGTGGGTACGCAGCAAATTCGGTGCGGTCTCGGTGCCGCCTTCGACATAAAACGTGTCGTGCATGGAGCGCGCCGGGTGGTCTTCCGGCGTGTTCAGTGCAGTGAAATTGAACCAGTCGGTTTCAATTTCCGGGCCTTGTGCAACATCAAAACCCATGGAGCCAAAAATCGCTTCAATACGCTCCAAAGTCAGTGACACAGGGTGCAATCCACCTTGTGTACGCTGGCGGCCAGGCAGGCTGACATCCAGCGCTTCGGCCTTGAGCTGTTTTTCAAGTTCGGCATTGGCCAGCGCGTTGCGACGCTCGTTAAGGGCTGCTTCAATCGCCTGCTTGGCAAGATTGATGGCTGCACCGCGAGACTTTTTCTCGTCTGCGCTCAAAAGGGCCACGCCCTTCATCAACTCGGTAAGCTTGCCTGACTTACCGAGAAACTGCGCCTTGGCGTTCTCAAGATCGGCAGGCGTTGCGGCTTGCTCAAAACTGGTTTGGGCGCGTAGCACCAGAGCGCTCAGGGCATCAGGTTGATTCATGGCTTCTCTTGAATTCTTTTGTTTGTTTGCAACGCCAGTGGGTTATTGGGGTCAGACACCAATAACCCACGAAACCAGAAAAAAGGGCCAGAGCTTTTTCAAGCTCCAGCCCTTTTTTTTCATACGTGACAAGCTATTAATTCAATAGCAGTCCAGGCTGAAATCAGGCCGCCAGCTTGGCTTTCACCTGTTCAACGATGGCACCAAATGCAGCGCTGTCGTGAATCGCCATGTCAGACAGAACCTTGCGGTCAATCTCGATACCGGCTTTTCTCAGGCCATTGGCAAACTGGCTGTAGGTCAGGCCGCAAGCGCGGCTTGCAGCATTGATACGCGTGATCCAGAGGCGACGGAACACGCGCTTTTTGGTACGGCGGTCACGGTAGGCATATTGCCCGGCCTTCATCACCGCTTCTTTGGCGATCCGGAAGACGTTACCGCGGCGACCACGGAAACCTTTTGCAAGGGCTAAAACTTTTTTGTGGCGGGCGCGAGCCGTTACACCACGTTTGACGCGAGGCATGTGATTACTCCTTGTTCGTCGTTAAATTAAATGCCACGGCCTGGCAGCATCTGTGCCATGCGACCCATTTCGGTCTCACGAACAGTTACCGTACCACGCAGTTGGCGCTTGTTTTTGGTGGTCTTCTTGGTCAGAATGTGACGTTTGAAGGCTTGACCGCGCTTGACGGTACCACCTGGACGAACGCGAAAACGCTTTTTAGCGCCGCTCTTGGTCTTCATTTTGGGCATGTTAATGCTCCTTTTCATTTGTGCTCGTGAGGCGCTGCGAAACTCTCGCAAACTTGATGGCCCCGAGCCACTTGTAGTGGCGAGTTATTAAGCTCACCACTTTTTTCGAGGCCAGACCAAAGTCCAACCTCACAGGAAACGCAAACGCATTCCCTAAAACAGCCTGTTGAAAAATCAACAGGCCACTTGTTCAAAACCTCAAGCAGTTGCGGCCGGTGCGGCGGCTACTACCTCTACCACTTGCTTCGCCCCCGGCTTTTTACGGCCCGGCGCGATCATCATGACCATCTGCCTGCCTTCAAGCTTGGGGAACTGCTCCACCACAATCAAATCTGCCAGCTCATCACGAATCCGCGCCAGTAGGGCCAAGCCCAGTTCCTGGTGCGTGATCTCGCGACCCCGAAAGCGCAAGGTGATCTTGCACTTATCGCCATCTTCCAAAAAGCGCTTGATATTGCGCAATTTGATGTTGTAGTCACCATCATCAGTGCCGGGCCGGAATTTGATTTCCTTGATCTCGATCACTTTTTGCTTGGACTTCGCTTCCGCTGCCTTCTTTTGCTCGGCGTACTTGAACTTGCCGTAGTCGATCAACCTGCACACGGGCGGTACCGCCGTGGGTGAAATTTCTACAAGATCTACGTCTGCTTCACCGGCAAGGCGTAGGGCCTCCATGATGCTGACAACGCCTAAGGGCTCGTTGTCGGGGCCCGAGAGTCGTACTTCGGGGGCCATGATTTCACGGTTCAAGCGGTGCTTGCGTTCTTCGCGTTGGCGGCGGTCACGAAATTCAGTAGCGATGGTTCTAGTCCTTAAATCTTGCTATAAAAGCTATAGCTGCTCACGCCCATATAAAGACCAAAATGATCAACAAATCTTGTCAAAAATCAGGTTTTTTGTGCAATGTCGGCAGCTATTTGCTGTGCAAACGCTTCGATCGACATCACGCCAAGGTCTTTGTTACCCCGGGCACGCACCGCAACAGTTTTGGCATCCCGCTCTTTGTCGCCTACGACAAGGATAAAGGGGAGCTTCTGAAGCGACTGCTCTCGTATTTTATACGTTATTTTCTCGTTGCGCAGATCCAAATGCACCCTAAGCCCTTGATTTTGCAGCGTTTTAGCAACTTCTCGGGCGTAATCAGCCTGGGAATCGGTGATATTGAGGATACAAACCTGCACCGGAGCTAGCCAAGTTGGCATCGCCCCGGCGTGTTCCTCGATCAAAATACCGATAAATCGCTCCAAGCTGCCAACAATCGCGCGGTGCAACATGACGGGGCGATGGCGTGCACCGTCTTCGCCCACGTACTCAGCACCAAGCCGCTCGGGCATGGAAAAATCGACCTGCATGGTGCCGCACTGCCACTGGCGACCAATTGCGTCTTTCAGTGTGTACTCAATCTTCGGCCCGTAAAACGCGCCGTCACCCGGAGAAATTTCGAATTCACAGCCAGAAGCGCGCAGGCTTTCAATTAGTGCCTGTTCGGCCTTGTCCCAACTTTCGTCGGAGCCGATGCGGGCTTCAGGCCGCGTGGCGACCTTGTAGATGATGTTCTTGAAACCGAAGTCGGTGTAGACCTTTTGCAGCAAGGTCGTGTAGTCCACACACTCCTTGAGGATCTGCTCTTCGGTACAAAAAATGTGGCCGTCATCCTGCGTAAAGCCGCGCACCCGCATGATGCCGTGCAAACCGCCCGATGGCTCGTTGCGGTGGCACTGGCCAAACTCACCGTAGCGCAGCGGCAAATCGCGGTAGCTTTTGATACCCTGCTTGAAGATCAGGATATGGCCGGGGCAGTTCATGGGCTTTAAAGCGTATTCGCGTTTTTCGCTCTCGGTGGTGAACATGTTGTCGCGGTACTTGTCCCAGTGACCGGTTTTCTCCCACAGCGTCTTGTCAATAATCTGCGGCCCTTTGACCTCCTGATAACCGTTGTCCTGGTAGACCTTGCGCATGTACTGCTCAACGCCCTGCCACAGCGTCCAGCCCTTGGGGTGCCAGAACACCAGCCCCGGCGCATGGTCGTCGATGTGAAACAGGTCAAGCTCTTTGCCCAGCTTGCGGTGATCGCGCTTGTCGGCTTCTTCCAGCTGCGTCAGGTATTGCTGTAACTCGTCTTTGGTGGCCCAGGCGGTGCCGTAAACCCGTTGCAGCATTTCATTGCGGTGATCACCGCGCCAGTAGGCACCTGCGAGTTTCATCAACTTGAAAAACTTCAGCTTACCCGTGCTGGGTACGTGCGGGCCACGGCACAGGTCTTCAAAATTGCCCTCACGGTACAGCGATACGTCCTCGCCAGCCGGAATGCTGGCAATGATTTCGGCCTTGTAATGCTCGCCAATGCTTTTGAAATGCGCCACCGCTTCGTCACGCGGCAATACCCGGCGAGTGACGCGTTCATCCTTTGCTGCGAGTTCGGTCATGCGTTTTTCAATCGCCAGCAGATCTTCTGGCGTGAACGGCCGCTTGTAGGAGAAATCGTAGAAAAATCCGTTCTCAATCACCGGGCCAATGGTGACTTGCGCGTCAGGGAACAGCTCCTTGACGGCATAAGCCAGCAAGTGCGCCGTCGAGTGGCGAATCAAATCCAGAGCGTCGGTATCTTTGGCGGTGATGATGGCCAGCGCGCTGTCTTTTTCAATCAGGTAGCTGGTGTCGACCACTTTGCCATCAACCTTGCCACCCAGCGCAGCCTTGGCAAGACCGGTGCCTATGGACGCGGCAACTTCGGCCACGGTGACCGGTTCGGCGTAGTCACGTTTGGAGCTGTCAGGAAGTGTGATTTGAATCATGGTTTCGAAAACAAAATAAAAAAGCGCGGACGAGCCGCGCTGGAAAAGCTAAAAGCCGGAATAGCGTAATTTTACGCCGCCCCGGACTGCACATCAGGTCAGTGAAACTGCTCTTCTTCGGTCGATCCAGTCAGTGCGGTCACGCTGGACTTGCCGCCCTGGATCACGGTGGTGACTTCGTCGAAGTAACCGGTACCCACTTCCTGCTGGTGCGAGACAAAGGTGTAGCCACGGTCACGGGCTGCAAATTCGGGTTCCTGCACTTTTTCAACATAGGCCGTCATGCCGCGCGCCACGTAGTCCTGTGCCAAGTCGAACATGTTGTACCACATGGAATGGATGCCAGCCAGCGTGATGAATTGGTACTTGTAACCCATGGCGCCAAGTTCGCGCTGGAACTTTGCGATGGTGACATTGTCGAGGTTTTTCTTCCAGTTGAACGATGGCGAGCAGTTGTAGGCCAGCATCTTGCCTGGGTGAACCTTGTGTACAGCGTCGGCAAACTTCTTGGCAAACTCAAGGTCAGGCGTGCCGGTTTCGCACCACACCAAGTCGGCGTAATGCGCGTAGGCATTGGCGCGTGCAATAGCTTGGTCAATACCTTTGCGGGTCTTGTAGAACCCTTCTGCGGTGCGCTCGCCGGTCAGGAAGGGCTTGTCGATATCGTCATAGTCAGAGGTCAGCAGGTCAGCGGCTTCCGCGTCGGTGCGCGCAATCACCAGTGTGGGCACGCCGCAGACGTCAGCGGCCATGCGGGCGGCGATCAGCTTCTGGCAGGACTCGCGGGTGGGCAGCAGCACCTTGCCGCCCATGTGGCCGCATTTCTTGACTGAAGCCAGTTGATCTTCCCAATGCACACCACCTGCACCAGCCTTGATCATGGCCTTCATCAACTCGAACGCATTGAGCACGCCGCCAAAACCAGCTTCAGCATCGGCCACGATAGGTGCGAAGTAATCGACATAACCGGTATCGTCGGCATCAATGCCCTTGGCGTGCTGAATTTCGTCGGCACGGCGGAAGGTGTTATTGATAGTTTCGACGACTTTTGGCACCGAATCCACTGGGTACAGCGACTGGTCAGGGTACATCGACGAATAGCTGTTGTTGTCAGCCGCGACTTGCCAGCCAGACAGGTAAATCGCTTTCACGCCAGCCTTGACCTGCTGCATGGCCTGACCGCCGGTCAGTGCGCCGAGGCAGTTCACGTAAGGTTCTGTATGCAGCAGGTCCCAGAGCTTTTCAGCACCGCGGCGTGCCAGCGTGTGCTCGATCGGGAAAGAACCACGCAAACGCACCACATCGGCGGCGCTGTAACCGCGCTTGATACCTTTCCAGCGCGGATTGGTAGCCCAGTCTTTTTCGAGGCTAGAAATTTGCTGGTCGCGGCTCAATTGTTCAGTCAGGGTTTGCGGCATGGTGTTGCTTCCAAAAGTTAAGAAAAAAAAGAAAACGAACTCACTGTGGACTGTGATTAGTTTAAGTCTTATAGAAGACTTTTTTTAATCTTATGTCTTATATAAGATATAAATTAAATTCAATTAAATCAAATACATTTTTTATATTTATCACAATACGACATTAAATTTCTCGTATTGAGAAATATTTGTGCTCTGCACCATTTTCATATTTCACATCAAAAAATATAAATGTCGATTGTGAAATCTACAGTCAAACGCCCTGACGCTCTGCAAAAAAGGTTTTGAATGACTCAGGAAGCAAGCTTCAGGCGATGCTCAACCCAGTCACCATCGGCAATCAAAAACCTGCCTTTGCTTCTTGCTGCATCAATGTCATAGACAAGACAGGTAACAATGCGGGGCGTGCAGGTTTCGTGTCTAGGTAAATCCGGAGGCGGGTTATCAAGCGTCACCGCCACTTCGCGCCTGGTGTACTCGCCGGTCTGCTGCGGCCATACTTCCTCGATCTGGTCGAGCAGCTGTTCCAGCGCCGGGGCAATGGCGTAAACCTCCCCACGCACTACACCAGCAGCGCCCTCCACTGCGCCCGCATCCAGCACAACGCCAGGGTAAGTTCCCAGGTCATACAGTGCACCCCTGATGCCGCCCAATCCGACCCACCTTGGTTGCGGACGGAGCAAATTGATATCGCGCGGCTCGCCCCGGCGCAGGGTGCCATAGACAAAAACGTAACGGACAGTCGGTAGCAGCATGATTGAAGGCTTCCCAAGTTTTGCATGAGAATAAGGAATGAATCGTTTTGTAGCTTACGCGTGTCTCGCGCTCAGCATGTCTTTGGTGGGTAGCTATGTAGCACTGTCCAAACCGCTGGTGGCTGCCCTGCCGGTATTTCTGCTGGCTTGGCTGCGCTTTGGTCTGGGCGGGCTGGCGATGCTGCACTGGCTGAAAAAACCCACTGGAGAAATCCCGATGAGCGGCCAGACGAAACGACTGCTGTTTCTGGAGTCCTTCCTGGGCAACTTCCTGTTTTCAATCTGTATGCTGTTTGGCGTGAGCATGACCAGCGCGGTCGCCGCCGGCGTCATCATGGCAGCGATTCCGGCGGCGGTGGCGGTGATGAGCTGGCTGTTTCTACGCGAACACATCGGGCTCCGGGTGTGGAGCGCCGTCGCCTGTGCGGTGGTTGGCATTGGCCTAGTTTCGCTATCAAAAAATGAGCTGTCTGCGTCCGTCCATACTGCGCTAGATGCTGATTTAATCATCAATAAGGCCTGGTTGGGAAATTTGTTGCTGGTCGGCGCCGTGCTGTGCGAAGCGGCCTATGCCGTGATCGGCAAGAAACTGACCGGTGTGCTCAGCCCCAAGCGCATCACGGCGCTGATCAATCTCTGGGGTTTTGCGTTGGTCACGCCGCTGGGGCTGTGGATGGCCTGGGGTTTCGACTTTTCCGCTGTGGCGCCATCGACCTGGGTGCTGCTGCTGTTTTATTCACTGGCCGCCAGCGTCTGGACCGTCTGGCTCTGGATGACTGGGCTGAAAATCATTCCCGCCAACCAAGCCGGCATGTTTACGGTGCTACTGCCGATCAGTGCCGCTGCGGTCGGTGTGCTGGCGCTGGGCGAAACCCTGAACGGCACGCAGATGGGCGCTTTCGCCATCGCCTTGACGGGCGTGCTGTTGGCTACCTTGCCGCAGCGGGGGCCGGCAAAGCCGGTTCCGGGCGCATTGCCGCACTGATTTCGCGGTCAATGCGCTTCTGCTGCCGCAGCATGGCCAGGCTGTAGGCGATGATGCCCAGCGAGACAACGGCAATCAGCAGGGTTGCTGCCGCATAAATCGACGGGTTCACGCCGCGCCGCGCGTAACTGAAAATCACCTGCGGCAAAGTCGTTACGCCCGGCCCCGACAAAAACTCAGAAATTACCACGTCATCAAACGACAAGGTGAAGGTCAAAAGCCAGCTAGACACCAGCGCCGGGGCGATGTTGGGCAGCGTGACCAGAAAGAACACCTGTATCGGCCTACAGCCCAAGTCCATTGCAGCTTCCTCAATTGAGCGATCCATCTGGCTCAGGCGCGACTCGATGACGATGGTGGCATAGGCCATGCCCAGAAGCGTATGGCCCAGCACGATGGTGATAAAGCCGCGATCCGGCCAGCCAATCGCTCTGTGCAGCGCCACCATCAAAAGCAACAATGACATGCCGATGATGACCTCGGGCATCACCAGCGGCGCCTTGACCAGCCCGTAGAACAGCGTACGCCCTGAAAAGCGTTTGTAGCGCACCAGCACAAAGGCGGCAAAGCTGCCAAGAGTGACCGACAGCGTGCCGGTCAGCAAGGCCACCTTGAGCGACAGAAAAAACCCTTCCACCAGCCGTGGATCATCCACCAGTGCCGCATACCAGCGCAGTGAAAACCCAGTAAAAATGCCATCCTGTCGCGTGCTATTGAACGAAAAAACAATCAGGAAAAACAGCGGAATATAGAGAAACAGGTACACCGCACCAAGCCATGCATAGCTGGCATTTTTCTCGATGAACCGGCGAGTAGTTTTCATGTGGTGATTTGCTTGTCTAAATGTACGGCTATCCACTTAGCTCCTTGGATGGGAAAATAGCCTGGTCAATGAAAGTCATTTGCCACCAGTTGCAGCGCAAGATTGCCCCAAAACATGGAGTCAATTCATGTGACGACGGCCCGCACTGCGTCTTAGCTTCGAAAAAGGGATCGGGCCAACGCGTGCGGCCGAAAAGCGAGCACGCCGTTTTGAATCTGTGCATCGCTCAGGCCAAAGACGGCTTGCAAAGCCTGGGCGTATACCGCGGCGGCATCCACGGTGACCGCCAGGTCGCGGCCTTCAAACAACTGTGCCTTGCTCAGGCCCGGCCAGTCTGCAACGACACCGGCTGTCTTGACCAGGCCACCAGCCGCCAAAACGCAGCCGCCCCAACCGTGGTCGGTACCGGTAGTACCGTTTTCCGCGACGGTACGGCCAAACTCGGTCACGGTAACTACCAGCGAGTCGCTCCAGCGTGCGCCGATACCCTCTTGAAATGCCTTGATCGCGTCATCGACCTGTTTAAGTTTACTGGCGTGAATGCCTTCGTCAGCGCCCTGGCTGGCGTGCGTGTCAAAACCGTCGAAATCGATCACGCCCACCATTGGGCCGTCGGATGCCTGCATGCGCAGCGCCGCTTCTCGTGCCAGGCCGGTGGCTGACTTGCGCTGCTCAAACGCGCTGGTCACGAGTCCGGCCATACCGACCTCGCGGCGACCGTTGCTTAGGCGCTGACCCAGGGCGGCCAGCTCTGGGTCCTGTCCCCACAACTGGTTCACCAGCTCGTAAGTACTCACAGGTGGGGCCTGCATCCAAGAGGGGAACTGTGTTTCGGACCGGAAGTCACCACGCAAAATGAGGGGCATCGGAATGGAGATCGCCACGCCAGCGCCCAGATCGGCCTTTTCCATGGCGCGGCCCAACCAACCGGACGCCGATGTATAGGGTTTGGCGATTCCGCTTTGCATGATGTCCTGGCCCTCAAAGTGGGAGCGCCCCTGGTAGGCGAAGCCGCTGGCATGCACCGCCACGGCCTGTCCCCGCGCCATCAAGTCGGCAAAAACAGGCAGTACCGGATGCACGCCAAAAAAATTATTGCCGGGCAGCAGCTTGTCGGGGATCAGGTTGCCGCGCAGTTCGTGCAGCCGAGGGTCACCCACCGGTGGAATGGCGGTTAAGCCGTCCATCGCGCCGCGCAGCATCAACACCAGCAAACGGCGGTGGCTGGTGGCGCTTGGGTTGGCCGCCCAACTGCTGCCCCCGGCCAATGACAGCGTCGCACCCCAAGTCATAAAACTTCTTCTTTTCATGGTCAGCTCCACAGCATGTCTGGTGAGGTCAGGTAAGCGGCCCACAGGCTGCGCGTGGTGTTATCGCCACCAGCGCCGCGTGCGACCTGCAACCGACGTGCGACCACGCTGTTTGCGCCCTGCTGGCGTGCCACCACCTTGATCAAGGCCTCAGCGCCATCGGGAATACGTCCGGCCAATCGATGGGCATAACGGACTCGCCGGTCCAGCATCTCTAGCGAGATCCAGTCGCGGCTCTGCAGTGACCAGCCATTGGGTTGAGGACAATGATGAATAGGCTGCCCCAGCTCCCGCAGGATGTCGTGTGGCCGCTCACCTTTAGCGTCTTTGGTGGGGGGCACCACCTGCAGTTCTGCCCCGGTGACGCGAAACACGGTCCAAAGCCAAGTTTCTGGGTCTTCAAACTTGCGTGCTGCGGTACCGGCTTGCGCGACTTCAGCCACTACCGCCTTATGCAGCGTGGGTAGATGCCCTTTACTCTGCTGGAACACGGCCACCAGTCGTGCAACCGCTTCTGCCGGTGGTTCGTCGGCGATAAAAGCCGTGGCCAGCTTGTGGCAAATATGCTGTGCCGTGGCAGGGTGAGCAGCCAAGTCATCAATCAGGTCGTTGAGTTTGCCGTCGTTGCGAACAAAGGCGCGGTACGTTTTACCCATCACGGTGTGTGAACCCGGCTCATGCTTGTCATAGTTGAAATGGCTGCCCAGCGGCACACCGGCTTTACGGCCCGGTGGGCTCATGACGCCCCAACCGGTCAGGATGTAGGTGGCGGCTTGCACGTCCTGCTGGGTGTAGCCGGCCGCAGGACTCAGGCTAAACAGCTCCAGCATCTCCCGGCCCAAGTTTTCGTTGACTTCATCTTTGGTCCAGTTGCTGCGTCTGGCCTTGGAGTTCGGTCCGGTCGAGCGCGCGTTGTCCAGGTACAGCACCATGGCGGGATGCGTCACGGCCTGAAACAGCATACTGCGAAAATCGCCCGCCATGCGGCCACGCAGCATGCGCATGTAGGGCCCGATGGCAGTATTGATGTTGCCGGTGGCGGGAGCGACGGTGAAGTGGCTGGTCCAGAAATGCCAAAAGCGCTCAAACACCGGTGCGGGGCCATTAACCGACATGGCTCCGCGAGCAAGAATTTCCTTCCAGGGTTCTTGCCGCCAATAGGGGTACTCCACCATGTTAAAGCGCAGTTTTTCCCATTCGGCACGCGGCATCTGGCGGGAACTGGCGAAACTCCTCTTTTCCGCATCCCAGTGTTCCTGCAAGGCAACAGCTACCTCTTCCTGGGTATGCAGCAGCCGCGTACCCGCAGGCAGGCCTTGCATCAACACTCCGCTGCGGTTGGCCAGAAAGGCAACCGATGGCGGCGCGTCAAATTGCGCTTGCGCCCACGCCACCGGGTCTTGCGGGAACGCTTCGTCCGGCGCCAAGCCAAAGCCAAGCTGGCGGGCAAACCGCGCGGTTTCAAATGAATTCATGGCTGCCAATTAAAAGTGTGCCTGTATGGCGTGGGACGTTGATGGCACGAGCAGTGTAGTCCACAGCGCAAATCATCATCATCATGCGGCATGCTTTTCTATCGACTATTGGAGCAGACCGTTATCACTACGCCGGTGACCTACAAACCGGTGGCTGCACCGCCAAAGTTTGCAAAAGTGGAGTCCAAAGAGCTAAGTGGATAGCCGGTCTAAATGCCCACCGGTGCGCCGGTAATACCAAGCCAGCGGCAGCAGAATGACCACAATCATCACCACCGACACGCTGGCGGCACGCGGCCAGTTGTTGCTGCTGAACATCTCGTCCCACACCACGCGGCCAATCATGATGTTCTCGGCACCGCCCAGTAGCGATGGAATCACAAACTCGCCCACCGCCGGAATAAACACCAGCATGCAGCCAGCAATGATGCCTGATTTGCTCAGTGGCACGGTCACCAACCAAAACGCCTTCCATGCGCTGGCGCCCAGGTCGTGCGCGGCCTCTAGCAAACGCATGTCCATCTTCACCAGATTTGCATACAGCGGCAAAATCATAAAAGGCAAGTACACATAAGTCATGCCGACCAGCATCGACACATCGGTGTAGAGCATGACCAACGGCTGGTTAATAATGCCAAGCCAAAGCAGCAGGTTATTGAGCACACCCTGGTCCGCAAGGATGCCCTTCCAGGCATAAACGCGCAGCAAAAATGAAGTCCAGAACGGCAGCATCACCAGCATCAACAGCGCCGGACGAATCGACGCTTTAGCCCGCGCCAAAAAATACGCAAACGGGTAGCCAGTAACCAAACAAAACAGTGTGGTCAGTAGCGCGTACTTCAATGAAGTTTTATAGGCATCGACGTAAATGGTGTTGCCCGGACCCGCATCCGTAAAGACCGACAGGTAGTTTTGCAGCTTGAGATGCAGCCGCCACGAGCCACCCGATGTGTCAAGCAAAGGCGCAAACGGGTCAATGCCACCGCCCATGTCGGTCACGCTGATGCGCAGCAGAATCAAAAATGGCAACACAAAAAACACCAGTAGCCAGACGTAAGGCACGCCAATCACAAAGCGACGACCGAGCTTGTTTTTCAGGTGCTTGAAGAGGCGGCTCATGGCTATCAGAAAACAGCTACTGCGCTACTGTGTTAGCACCACAGGGGCCGTGTCGTCCCACCAGAAAAAAACCGGGTCACCCCAGGTGACGGCTGTACTCTCGTGGCGCGTCGTGTTGGTCTGTGTGACCTTCACGCTGCGACCGCCCTGCATCTCGATGATGAAGGTGTTGTAGCTGCCAAAGTAAGCAATCTCTTTGACCTTGCCAATGAACAGATTGACAGCCACACCGGTTGGCCGCTCTTTGGAGAGATGAATTTTTTCAGGTCGCACAGCAACCGCCGCCGCCATACCCAACACGCCGCTCCTCACACCGTCTATTGCGTGACCCACATTGACCACACCGTGCTCGGTGGTCACCTCGCAGCGGCCTGCCTCATCGAGGCTCAAGCTACCCTCAAACAAATTGACGTTGCCAATAAAGTTGGCCACGAAGCGGCAGTTCGGGTATTCATAAATCTCTTTTGGTGTGCCCACCTGCAGCACCCGGCCATGGCTCATCACGGCAATGCGTGAAGCCATGGCCATGGCTTCTTCCTGGTCGTGCGTCACCATGACACAGGTCACGCCGACTGATTCAAGAATATTGACCAACTCAAACTGCGTGCGCTCGCGCAGTTTTTTGTCCAGCGCGGCCAGCGGCTCGTCCAGCAGCAACAATTGCGGTTTTTTTGCCAAGCTACGCGCCAGTGCCACCCGCTGCTGCTGGCCACCCGATAGCTGGTGCGGCTTGCGTTTGGCAAAGGCTTGCAACTGCACGAGATTGAGCATTTCATCAACTCGCGCGACCATTTGCGCTTTGAGCATACCTTCGCGTTTGAGGCCAAACGCAATGTTGTCCCAGATATTCAGATGCGGAAATAGCGCATACGACTGGAACATCATGTTGATGGGCCGCTCGTAGGGCGGCATGGCTGCGATGTTTACCCCATCAAGTACGACTGAACCGGAAGTAGGCATTTCAAACCCAGCCAGCATACGCAGCAAGGTCGATTTGCCACAACCCGAGCTACCGAGCAAGGCGAAAATTTCGCCCTTGTTAATCGACAACGACACCTCATCAACTGCTGCAACGCCATCAAAGCGTTTGACCAGTAAATCCGTTTTTAAAAACCCTTCGGTGATACCTGACAAAGAGTTAGGAACCCTATCCGACAAAGCTCAAGCCCCTTTTTTGAACAGCGTGAAGACGTTGCTCATCGACTGCCGCGCCTGATTGCTGAAGCTGGCGGGCGAGACCATTTTTTGCAAGTTGGCCGCATCAGGAAAAACAGTCAGGTCTTGGGCGATCTCGGGCTTGACGTTCGCCAGACTGGCCTTGTTGGCAGTCGCGTAACCCAACTCGTTGGTCAGCGCTGCAGACACTTCAGGCTTCAAAAAGTAGTTCATAAATGCGAGGGCATTGTTCGGGTGTTTGGCATCTTTCGGAATCGCCAGGTTATCAAAAAAGATCAGCCCGCCGGTTGATGGCAGCAAGGCCTCAATCTCATTGCCATTCTTGTTTTCAATCGCTCGCGCCTTGGCGATGTTGATGTCACCGGCCCAGCCCAGGACTACGCAGGCCTTGCCAGATGCCAGATCATCAATCATGGTGCTGGAGAACAAGCGCAGATGCGGCCTCACCTTGGCCAGCATGTCGCCAGCCGCCTGATGGTCGGCTGCGTCATTTGAATATGCGTTTTTGCCCAGGTAATGCATGGCCGGCGGAATAACCTCGGTCGGTGAATCCAGAAACGCAATGCCGCAGGACTTGAGTTTGGCGGTGTACTCGGGGTTGAAGACCAGATCCCACGCATTGGCGGGCATGGGCGTACTTCCCAAAGCCTTTGCCACTTTGGCTTTGTTGATGCCGACTGTCGTGAAGCTCCAGGCCCACGGCACTAGGTAGACGTTGCCCGCGTCAATCTGGTCGAGCTTGGCCATGATGCTGGAGTCCAGATTGCCGTAGTTGCTGATTTTGGTTTTATCCAGCTTCATCAACAGGCCGCCATCAATCTGCGACTTGGCGAACACCGCACCCGGCACCACGATGTCATAACCCGTGTTGCCCGCCACCAGTTTGGCTTGCAGGGCTTCGTTGTTTTCAAAGGTCTGGTAATTGACCTTGATACCGGTGTCAAGCGTGAAGTTGGCCAGCATGTCTTTGGCGATGTAGTCGGGCCAGTTGTAGATGTTGAGAATTTTTTCTTCGGCGGCGGACAGGGTGGGAACAGCTGCAGTAACGGGTATTTCTTCTTTTTTGCCGCAGGCAGTCAGTGCCCCAGCGGAGAAAACCAAAGTCCAAAAATATTTTTTCATGATGTTCGCGCTCCAGCGGAAAAATGGTCAACAAAAAGAGGCGTAGTGGATAGGCTTCTAGGATCGCACATCCGAACAAAATCTGCCCTGAGATTGTATAAGAAGGTTTTGCCTTCATGCGTAACCTGCGCCAGACTAATCCAGCGACAAAAGCGATCTTGAAATTTGAAAATCATGGCAAAAAAATGCACAAAGTAGCGATTGGGGTTTACTTGATCTTGCGCAAGGTGCAGCAGGTTATGGGTAGGTATTGTTAACTCAAAAGCAGGTTTTCAAGTGCCAATGAACAGCTGGCGCAATGCATGCCTTGAACCTGAACTTGCGACTCCCAGATGTCTGTTGACCGACCTTCCGATTCACCCCGAGCTTGGCTGAAAACCACCCACTCCTCGGGGGCATCAAAAACCTCAAGGTGGTTAATGCCATCGTTTTTGAAAGAAGCCCTTAAGTCATAGCCCAGGCCATCAACCAATGGGAATGAAGATGGGGCGGCAGGCATGACTCAAGACTAAAGGCAACCGGTAAACGAAACCTTGATCTGCATCAAACTCAGGGTGTGTAGGCGTATAGTAGCCCTGTATCCTTAACAACTGGAGCAACGCTATGTACAAGCGAATTCTTATTGCAACAGATGGATCAAAGCTATCAAAAATGGCTGTCCGCAGCGGCATACAGCTGGCAGAACTTGCAGGCGCTCAAATCATCGCCCTCAATGTGGTTCCGCGCTATCCCTTGAGCTATTTTGAGGGCGGCATGGCCGTTTCAATGGATATCGGGAAGATCGAGAAGGAATGGACCGAAAACGGCCAGGCCATCGTAGAGGCTGTAGCGGCAAGCGCAGTAGCTCACGGCATCAAGGCAAAGGCTGTGACTGTCAAGTCAGACTTGGTAGCAGAAGCCATCATCAACGCCGCCAAAAAGTACAAATGCGATTTGATCGTGATGGCCTCTCATGGCAGGAAAGGCATCAAGCGCCTGCTGATGGGCAGCGAGACGCAGCACGTTTTGACGCATTCGCATATTCCGGTGCTGGTTTTGCGTTAAAAACAGGTAACTACTCAGCTCCCTGTAGGGTGGGCACCGCCCACGCAATCCCCGACTTGGCCCGATTCATGAAGCCAGCGTGGGCAGTGCCCACCCTACGAATCAGTCCAGACTGATTTCAGGCATACAGATTTTTGTGCTGCTCACGCAGCACATTTTTTTGCACCTTGCCCATGCTGTTACGCGGTAGCTCGGCGACCACATAGCAGTGCTTTGGGATTTTGAAGTTGGCGAGCTTTGATTTGAGCGCCGCAACAACTTGCGCAGCATCGACTGACGCACCGGCTTTTGCAGTCACCACCGCAATACCCACTTCACCAAAATCTGGGTGCGGCACACCGACCAGTGCGCTCTCGGCCACGCCTGGCATTTCATTGATATAGCCCTCGATTTCAGCCGGGTAGACGTTGTAGCCACCGCTGATGATGAGGTCTTTACTGCGGCCCACGATGGTGATGTAGCCGCGCTCGTCGATCTTGCCTACATCGCCGGTTTTGAAGTAACCGTCAGCCGTGAACTCTTCCTTCGTTTTCTCCGGCATGCGCCAGTAGCCTTTAAAGATATTCGGGCCCTTGACCTGAATATCGCCTATCTCGCCTGCTGGCAGGGTGTTGCCTTTTTCACTTTGCACGCGCAGGCTCACACCCGGTAGCGCAAAGCCCACGGTGCCGCCACAGCGCTCGCCCCCCGCATAGGGGTTGGAGGTCAGCATCGCCGTCTCAGACATCCCATAGCGCTCAAGAATGGTGTGGCCTGTGCGCTGCTGCCAGTCATTAAAGGTTTCAATCAGCAACGGCGCAGAACCAGCCACAAAAAGACGCATGTTGCGGCAAGCTTCTCTGGTCAAACCTGGCTCGGCCAGCAGGCGCACATACAGCGTTGGTACACCCATGAACACTGTGGCCTCAGGCAGTTTTTTAACGACCGTTTTTGGATCGAATTTTGACAGCCAAATCATCTTGCTGCCGTTGATCAGCGCACCATGCAGGGCCACAAATAGGCCGTGCACATGGAAGATGGGTAGCGCATGGATCAGCACATCACCAGACTTCCAGCCCCAATAATCCTTCAGCACCAGCGCGTTACTTAGTAGGTTGTCATGCGACAGCATGGCACCCTTGCTGCGGCCGGTGGTGCCGCTGGTGTAAAGGATGGCGGCGAGGTCGTCAGCAGCCGCCACTGCTACCTCATGCTGGTCGCTGCAATGCGCGGCGCGGGTGAGCAGCGAGCCGGTGCGGTCATCATCCAGCGTGAAGACGTTTTGCGTGCCAGATTTGAAGGCGATTTTGCTGACCCAGCCGAAATTCTTACTGCTGCACACCACCACGGAAGGCTCGGCATTGCCAATGAAATACTCAATCTCGGCGCTTTGGTAGGCAGTGTTGAGTGGCAAAAAAACATAGCCCGCGCGCAGCGTAGCCAAGTAAAGCAGCACGGCTTCGACAGACTTTTCAACCTGTACCGCCACCCTTGCGCCTTTTGGCAGCTTGAGTGATTGCAGCAGGTTGGCCAGCATGGCCGTGGCACGGTCAATGTCGCGCCAGGAGTAGTTCAGGCCGTCGTCAGTTTCAATGGCGCTTTCAGTGGAGATGCCACCCTGCGACTTGGGAAAGGCTGCCCGCAGAGCAGAAAACAGGTTGGTGTTTTTCATCTGGTAGTTACTTAAAGTGCAATTTTCCGCCAGGCCGCCCCAAGGAAATTAGCCCCCTCGGGGGCACTGGGAACATCCGGTATGGCCGGGTTGCGCTTGTTACAGCCACCATCAAGGCCTTGATGCGGCCGCCCGCGATATGACTTGCCGACGAACCCAGTCCATCAAACATCACCTCCGCGTCACCAGCTTGTCTTTACTCGCCTGGGCTGCGATGGCGTTTTGCGTGATGCTAGAGAGCGTGCCGCGTGTGCTGATAACTTCCGGGTTCAGCGTCACCTCTATCAGCGTGCCCTCTTTGCGGGCCAGCGCCGCCAGCAACTCG
>Ga0209390_10003831_pt1 | contig 23636 bp, 26 predicted proteins | sample BON01_FD_187212 | JGI IMG/M metagenome (GOLD analysis project Ga0209390, IMG submission 187212) | Freshwater microbial communities from Lake Bonney liftoff mats and glacier meltwater in Antarctica - BON-01 (SPAdes) (version 2) | ecosystem: Environmental > Aquatic > Freshwater > Ice > Glacier... | reverse complement strand
GGGAGAATGGTGAGAATTCAAGTGTTTGGGGGGAAGGGGTAGACGCATGTGGATAGGACGGACACAAACGCATCTTCCAACATTGAGGAAGGACGGTCTGGGACGTAGGGAGACAGGGTGGGGCAAGGGGGTAGGGAGGGGAACGGGAGGGGATAGGGTGGGGAGGAGGGGAGGCTAGCATGCAAGCGGAGCACTTACCGTCGGCGCCCGCCGGGGAGGTGATTGGTGGGGCGGCCATGCTTCTGGTGGTGGTGGTGGTGCTGCTGCTGGCTGAAGCTGAGAGCTAGCTGTGTGGTGTGGTGTGTGTACGAAGGAGGGAAGGCGTTGAGAGGCGTTGGTTGATGAAGATGATGATGCTGGGTTTTTCCAAAACAAAACCACCAACCCTGCGCCGCGCCTGTCAAGTGTGCCTTCCTTTGTCCTGTCGTTGTGTGTGTGCGCTTGGAGTAGGGACGGTGGTGAGGCTTGACGTGTGGTCGTGGACAGCAAAGGCGGGAGGCCTGCCTATGAAATCAGCCTTCTCATCATCGCCGACAACTCGAGCCACAGTCCTCCCACACACGGCTCCCCCCCAGGCGCGTTCCCCAGGTTCGAACCTGGCCAGGTTAGAACTCGACTTTCCCCAATGGTGGGGCTCCCACAACACACAATCAGACCTCCATTTCCCAAGCCCACCCCACCCCACCACACAACCACAGCCTGGCCAGCTTCTCCACACACCCCGCGACCCTCTTGCCGGAATATGCGCTTCCCTGGGACTGTTTTGGCGGCACTGGCAGCACTTCCCCCACGCCATCCTTCGTTAACTTTGGTCCCTCCCCTACTCGCACGCATAGACAGTGGCCAGCCGCAGCGACGCCCACACGCCAGCACAAGCACTAAGGCAGCACTCTGATCCCTCCCCTACTCGCACGCATAGACAGCCGCAGCGACGCCCACACGCCACCACAGGCACTAAGGCAGCACTCTGGTCCCTCCCCTACTCGCACGCGTAGACAGCCACACCGACGCCCACACGCCACCACAGGCACTAAGGCAGCACAGCCATGGAGGACGCCTGGGACTTTAACTTTCTGCCCCCGGGCTTGGGGTGGACAGATCTGTCAGATGCCCGCCAAGTAAAGCACGAGTACCAACAGGTTAGTAAGGTTACACCCTCCTCATTCTCTTTGATTTCTATCGTTCTCACTTATCTCTCCCTCCCTCCCCACCTCTCGCATCCCAAAAAGGGCCAAGTCGACCCCTGGTTTCAGACTGCCCACCCCGAGCTCTTCCGCGACTGGCGCCGGCAATCCGGCCGCTCCCCTTCCTCCTCCTCCTCGTCTTCTTCTTCCTCCTCCTCCTCCTCCTCATCAAATCGGCGCCTGAGCGGCACGGCCCGTCGCTGCTCCAATCAAGGCTTGCTAGTAGGAGTGGGGACGGCGGTCGCCACATTGAACGCAGCAGCAGCAGCAGCAGCAGCTCTGGCGGTCCGAAGGGGGAGCAGCATCCGAGGGAGTAATACCAGCACGACCAGCAATGGTGGAGGAGGAGAACGAGGAGGAGGAGGGGGAGGAGCGAATAAGGAGAATGGAGGAGGAGGAGGAGGAGGAGGGCAGCAAGTGGTGATGGGCCCTCCCCCACCGAGGTTGCTCAAGCCTGCTGCTGGAGGAAGGGGTGGAGGGGCAGCAGCAGCAGCGGCAGCAGCAGCAGCAGGAGGATTGAAGCGACCGAGGGCACACATCTCATCGTTTCCGGCGCGGAGGGAGGTGGGGATGGAGGTGGACGAGGAGGAGGAGGAGGAAGGAGGGTGGGAGGGCATGGAGGAGGATTATGATGATGATGAAGAGCAGCAGCAGCAGAGGCGGGGAATGGGTGGGATGAGAGGAAGGGGAGGAGGAGGAGGGGGAGGAGGAGGAGGGCTGCAAGGACAGGCGTTAGCAGACCACTTGATGCGGCAGAAATTGGAAGAGTTTAGGCTGGCCAAGTTGGGGAAGGGAGGAGGGGTAAGGAGGGGAGGAGGGATGGATGGAGGAGGGGGTGGTGCTGCTGGTGCGGCTGGTCCTCCGGCACGGAAGCCAGCGGTGCCTACGCAGACGCATCAGGTGACGACGGCGACAGCCAGCAGTAGCCGCAGCGGTAACAGCAGCAGCAGCAGCAGCAGCAGCAGTAGGAGTATTAATCGGGGTCATGTGAATGTAGTGAGTGGTCGACCAACAGCAGCAGGCAGGGGAGGAGCAGGAGGAGGAGGAAGGGGAGCAGCAGCGACTGGGGGCCTAAAGCGCAGCAATAGCGCAGCAGCAGCAGCAGCAGCAGCAGCAGAGGACGAGGAGATGAAAGCGTTGGTGGCTCTGCATAATAAGAAATTTCGAGCAGCGCAAGCGAACCCGGCGTATGTCCCTGCTTTAAGTGTGAAGGAGACGAGGAAGTGGGAGGCGGTGACGGGAAAAGTGTATCGGAGCCTGTCGATGCGAGAGAGGGAGATGGCGAATCTAGAGATAAAGGAGTGGAAGGCCAAGGAGGGGTGAGGAAGGAGGGAGGGAGGCCTTGCCTTTATTTTGGCTTTTGAAAGGAGAGGAGGGAGGGGGGGAGTGATGAAAAAAGAGAACAGCAGGCATTGAGTGTAATGTAATGATATATTTTAGACGTAACCAGTAACCAGGGGTTTTTAACAGCAACCAACACAAGCAACGAGAACAGTCCTCTTTGTTGCTGCACGATTGATTTGTTTCTTTTTCTCTCTCGTCTCTTCGTTCTCCTGCGACTCTCTCTCCCAGTACTGTTGTTCCTTTACTCCCTCCATTCCTCTGTATAATACCCTTCTTCCAAAACTTCCCTCCTCTTCCTGCTGCTGCTCTCCCCACGCCAACCTCAGCGCAAACAAGCCCTCCCTCCCTCCCTCCCTCCCTCCCTCCCTCCCTCACCGTCCCTCCTCCGTAAAATCATCGTCCCCCTCCACCCTTGTCATCGCATGGCTCGCCGCCTCGGCCGCCGCCGCCGAAATCTGCAGCAGCCTCTGACGTCTCTCCTCCATTTTGACCGTACTCTCCTTCCCCTGTAGATACCTCCCTACAGCCTTCAATATTTCTTCTAACACCAAAATAGGCGCTGCCCACTGCAGGACATTAATCCAATCCGCCTCCCCCATCGAGGAGACCCCAAACACCTTATTAAAGAACGGGAAATACACCACAGCCAAATGAATCGAAAACGGCAACGCCACCCCCCCCAACAACCAAGGGTTCTTCCAAGGCGGAACCCTGAAAATCGAGTTATTTAGACTCACAGCCGAAAGCGCCTTAAACATCTCCATCGTCACCAAAACCGACAACGCCAGAGTCTGCGGCGACGCCAACGCCGGGCCAAAGACATCACACCTATCCGGACTCTCACCTAGTAAAGAAGTCAACCCTCCTAAGTCGGGCGCAAAGTCCTCTTGCCAGTTAACACAATGCCCCCAATGCGTCAACTCCTTCCAACTAACACCGCGCTTCATGAACCACTGCACAAAAATTCCCACAGTCGCAAACCCCACATACGAGCCCGTAATCAAATAACGAGTCAAAAGCCACCGACTCAGAATCGGCTCACTCGCGCTACGCGGGGGCTTGATCATCGCATCGGGATCAGGAGGGTTGAACCCCAACGCCGTCGCCGGCGGGCCGTCCGTCACCAGATTCACCCACAACAAGTGAAGAGGCGTAAGCGGCTCAGGGAGCCCCAAGACGGTCGCACCAAAAATGGTCAGAATCTCACCGATATTACATGAAATAAGGAAACAAATAAACGCCTGCATATTTGCGTAAATACACCTCCCCTCCTCCACCGCCGAGACAATCGTCGCAAAGTTATCATCCGCCAAAATCATGTCCGCCGCCTGCTTCGCCACCTCCGTGCCCGTAATCCCCATCGCCACCCCAATGGCCGCCTGCTGCAGCGCCGGTGCGTCATTCACCCCATCCCCAGTCATCGCCGGGACCTCGCCCTCCTGCTGCAGCATCTTCACCAACTGTTGTTTATCATGCGGCTCAGTCCTGCAGAAAATCAGATTCCCAGACCGCAAGATCGAGCGTTGTTCCTGCTCGGACAAGCTAAAGAACTCCGCGCCCCTCCACGCTTTGCGACTCACATCCTCCTCCCGACTGAAAATGCTGACATCGCGCGCAATTGCCACAGCCGTCTCCTTCGAGTCGCCCGTAATCATAATCACTCGCACCCCCGCCTCCCTACACTGAACAATCGCCCTCCTCGCCTCCGGCCTCGCTGGGTCCTTAATCCCGCAAATACCCACAAAAGTCAACCCACTCTCAATCTGCCCGAACTGCGACGGGTTCCTCAACAGAGGGCTTGCGGCCGCCTCCTCCTCCGTCGTCAACTTGTTCAACGCGCCCAACTCCCCTCCCTCCTTCAGCGCCAACCCCAAGCACCGCAAGGGCCGCACGGCCATACTGCTCACTTTCGACAGAATCTTCGCGCGCATCTCATTAGTCAAGGGCACGGTCTTCCCGCTCGAGAGCCGCAGTTTCGTACAGCGCGTCAACAACAAATCGGGCGCTCCCTTGACAAACAGTCGGTTGCCCCCCCCATTCCAAGCGCGACACAAAACAGACATACTCTTTCGATCCCTCGAAAACTCAAGAGTCGCGAGCTTGATGTACTTCCCTTCCCAGTACTTGGTGTATTGCGAACAGGCGACAAAGGGGTCCTCGCTCCGAGGCTGGCCAGGAATGAGCAGCTTCTCGACCAACACCTTAAGCGCGGCTTCGGTCGGCTCGCCGATGCGCTCGTACTTCCCGTCTTTGAACACAATGCGCGCTTCGTTACAGAGGGAGGAGATGGTCGCGATGTCTTCCAGACCCTTGGGCAGGGAGCCTGCTGCTGCTGCAGTCGAGGTGCTGAGTCCTTCAACGGCGCCCGCGGGGTTGTAGCTCACGCCTTCCACTGCATACTCAGACATGACCGCCCCTCCCTCTGCCTTTCCGCCCTCCGTCAAAGTCACCAGACTTACACAGGTCATCTGATTTGTAGTCAAGGTCCCAGTCTTATCAGTACAAATAACAGTCGTGCACCCCAGCGTTTCCACCGAGGGCAACTTCCTGACAATCACATTGCGCTTCGCCATCCTCCTCGTGCCCAAAGACAAACACAAAGTAATCACTGCTGGAAGCCCCTCAGGGATCGCAGCCACGCCCAGCGCCACCGCGACCTTGGCATAGTACAGCGCGCCTTTCAACGTCGAGCCATGGACAGGATTCGAAAATTCAGGGTACGAGAACCCCCAAACCGCCAAACAGATCCCCCCAATAATCCAAGTCAACTGATTCCCAAACTCATCAAGCTTCTGCGCCAGCGGCGTCTTCACCTGCTCCTGCTTTGCTTCCTCCACCCCCTGGTTGATCTTCCCGATCTCCGTCCGCGCGCCCGTGTCCACGACCAATGCATAGGCCGCGCCATTACTGATCATGGTCCCACTAAAAATCATATTCGTCTTACTCTGTATCCTTGCCTCCTCCGAGACCGGGTCCAAATACTTAGACACACTCGCACTCTCCCCCGTCAAACTTCCTTCATCACACGAAAAAGTCGTGGTTTTCAACGCCAAAATCCGCGCGTCCGCAGGGACCTTATCCCCCACCTTCACAAAAATAATATCACCAGGCACCAGCTGGCGCGCCGGCAAGTCATTCACCCACTGCCCTTCGCGCAACGCACACGCATTTTCAGGCTGCAGCTTCTTGAGCGCTTCCAGGGCTCCTTCGGCTGAACGACCTTGCCAGATGCCGACGAAGGCGTTGATGACTAAAATCATCACAATAACCAAAGGCTCAACAAACGCTGCTGGGTCATCCTCGAACAGAGAAAGAACGCTCGAGACCACGGCAACAATCACCAGAATTTGCACCAGCCTGTCTTGGAACTGCTCGATGACGAGCTCCAGCAAGGAGGTTTGCTTGGGAGGGGCCAACTCATTGGGACCCACGGCGACGAGACGGACTTGGGCCTCGCCGATGGTGAGTCCCTTCTCTTCCGACACCACAAAGTGCTTCAGGGCGGCCAAAGGCGTGACAGCATGCGCGGGGAAATGACGCGTGTAGTCCGCATGAGGCACCGGGGCGTGCGGCAAGGTCGATGTGGCTGGTGCGGGAGGGAAGGCAGCCCCGCCACGGCCCGCAATAGTGATGCCCGAACCTCCTACCCCTCTTGGTCCCGTAGGCCCGCTGGCACTTCCACTGCTGGTCGACCCACCCGTCGGCCCTCTTGCGAGAAAGCTGCCTCTCCCACGGATGCCCCAGGAGGAGGAACTGCCGTGGCGGCCGTTGCTGCTGCTGCCAGAGCCGGCGGCGGCGTGGGATGGGGTGGGGAGGGAGGAGGAGAGGAGGAGGACGAGGAGGATGGGGGCTTGGAGGAGGAGGAGGACAGGGGAAGGGCAGGCCCGCATGTCTTGTTTAGAGTCGTGGGGTGCTGGTGCGGTGCTATTTGGCGCTTTTATAAACTGCAGGCCAAGGGCAAGACGAGAAGGAGTGGGGCTTGCTTGCTTGATCAAGTTATGACGATGCTGCCGCTAGCGGTTGCGCGTTGCCTGGCCTCCCGCCTGCCGCTGCTCCCGCTGCTTCCTGGTAGGGTTGTGAAGGATGAAAAGAGGGGTCGTGAGGGTGCTTGTCGGCGGGGTGGTGTGGTGGTTGGGTGAGGTGGGTGATCAGCAAAGACGAAAGGGTCAAACTCGTGTTTGCTCGCTCTGTCTGGGGCCGCTCTGAGAGGCGGGAGGTTGGCCGAAAGGAGACACAAAATGCAAACATACAGCTGAAGCAAATCAAAGACACGCTAGCTGTTCATAGTGCCCATCGGGTTTGGTTCTTTTTCTTCTCTCAGTTTCGACTTTGTTGATAGGGCTAAAATACTCTTGTGTGTGGTGGGCTTGGCCCAAGTGGGGAGGTTGGTCCAAAAGCACACGCAAAGAACGCTGGGGCCTCTGCATGCACGGGCACATTTTTCTCTATAAGTTCTCTCATGGCCTAGAAGTTCTTCCAGTTCCCTATCTGGCCCCTGTCTCTACTCTCATCGGAAATCAACTAAAGAACGCAGTTATCCCTCCCTCCCTCCCTCCCTTCCTCTCCCTCCCCTTCCAACAACCGTCCACAGACTGTAACTGTACACCACACCCCTCCCTCCCTCCCTCCTCCCCTTTCCATCAGTCTACCGCTTCGCCCCTGCATTTCTGACAGTCATCTTCTGCTTTAACACACTCAGGCCGATCCCTCCGCCCAACAAAGACATCACCACCAGCAAGGAAACAGAGATAGGGACCTCGACATGGAAGAATTCCGCAATCATCTTAGCGCCCACAAAAGCCAGAACCAATGCGACGGAGGGCTTGATATACTCGAGGGTGTTTACGGCGGTGGCCACCAGGGTGTAGAGGGAACGGAGGGCCATGATGGCGAAGATGTTGGAGGAGTAGACGATGAGCGGGTCCTGGGGAGGGAGGGAGGGAGGGAGGGAGGGACGGTGAGAAGAAGTGCCACAACGCTGAGTGAGAAGATTGAAGGGGATAAAGAGGAAGGGTAAAACTTCAAGTTTTAGACGAATAAAGATACGAACGAGGGAGGGAGGGAGGGAGGGAGGGAGGGAGCACCACATACATACCTTGGACACCCCCAACACCGCCGGGATCGAGTCAACAGCAAACACAAAATCGGACAGCTCAATGCAAATCAAGCACATGAACAAAGGCGTCGCGAACCGCTTCCCATTCCTCTTGGTGAAGAACTTGTCCCCATCGTATTCATCCACGGCATTGACACACTTCTTCGCCAGCTTCAACATTAGATTATCACTCAAGTCCTCGTCCCCTCCTTCATGCCCCGTCTCCGCCAGCAGCTTAAAAGCACTCCCCAACAAGATGCCAGCAAACAGCAACACCACCCATCTAAACCTCTGAATGGCAGCGACGCCCACAAAGATCATCACGCCACGCATAGCCACGGCGCCGATGATTCCCCAAGTCAGGGCGCGGGATTGGTATTCGAGGGGGACCTGAAGGGAGGGAAGGGAAGGAGGGAAGGAGTGAGTAAATGAACCCATCTAAACATAACTTGCCAAGACTACAAAAATGGTGCACACGAAGACACGTATTCGTTCATGACTCTTCCTCGGCGCGATGCCCTGCCCTTCCTCCGTCCCTCCCACCACACCCTCCCTCCCTCCCTTCCCCCTTCCCTCCTCACCTTAAAGTACTCAAACAGCATAATAAACACAAAAATGTTATCCACGCTCAGACTCTCCTCAATCAAATAACCTGCAAAAAACTCCATCGCCGACTTCTTTCCCTCGATGTACCACAGGCCAAACCCAAACGCACACGCGGCGCCCACCGCCAGAATGGTGCGACGGACCGCAGTGCTGTAAGCAACTGCAGGGTCAACCTTTGCGACCACAGTTACAGGTGCATTGGTGTCTTTCTTGCTCTTGACGGAGGGGGCCTTGACGAGCGGGGCGGCTTGCTTTTGGAAGGGGTTCTTGAGCCCGCCTCGGCGCGTGGTCCATTTGGGGAGCGGGGCCAAGGGCGAGGTGGTGGAGGATATGGAGGGCTCTGTGGGTGGGACGAATTAAAAAGGAGAGGGGATTGGAATGAATAACACCACCTTTGACGGTAAATAGGATGCACATCAAAGAGGAGGGGCTTTGCATGGAAGGTCTGACGTGCCTGTGGAAGAAGGGAAGGGGGGGAGGCTACTGGGACGATGATGATGGCAGCGCCACTGCGGCAAGGCATTGAACCCAGACACGTATAAATAGCTCTTAAAACGTACCGGTTACCCATGTCAACACCCGCGCAGCCCGCCTGCTGCTGCTGTCGGACAGGGACGAAGGCGACACATCACACGAGGCCAGAGCCGCCAAGCCCAAGAGGCAACACAGCAAGAAGGCGCGCATGGTGATGATGCGAGTGGCGGACGGGAAGCTGCGGCGGCGGCGGATGCTGCGGATCCTGCTGCTTAAATGCTCCCTTTGTGTCGTCGTGTGCATGGGTAGAGATGGGTGGGTGGGGAGGGCGTGAGGTGGTGTGCTCGTGGGTTGGGTTGGGTTTCGGTGGTGGGATTCCGCGAGCGAGCGAAGCAACCTTCATCTGCGGCGGAGCCAGTGCGTCCTTGTGTCTCCTTCTCACCCACTTTTAACCAAGCATCCTACACCACAGCACACACACACGTACAGGAACAAAGGCCTAGTTTGCTACTGTTTTCAGGTGGTAGTCGCGGCGCCCGCAAGTTACGTCGCCGCGCACGCCTTTTTTTTTTTTTGCCTGCCTGGCTTGCCCTTGCCCTTGCTTGCATTGCACCCCCTCAGGCTCGGCAGCACCACACATCACGGCACGACGCATAAGTGCATTGTGTTTACGTCTGCCCAAAGGCGCGGGGGACATATAATCCCGCTGTTTTACACGACCCTCGGTCAACCGCGCACGAATCTCTCACGCATCCGCCTCCCCTCCCTCCCTCCACTCCACAGGCGGATTCCCCTGCTTGAAGCCCTCCTTTGCGGCCGCAACAAGCACGGACCCAGCAAGCCACGCCAAGCGAGTCTATCATGCCACGCAGCGCCCTCGGGGGGGACGGGTTGACGCGGGAGGAAGGCGGGAGCAATGGGAGGCATCGGCGCGTCTCGTTTGACGATGAAAAAGCGTCGCTCTTGCAACTCGGCGCCGGCAGCAACAGTAACACCAGCAAAGGCGCCGAGGCTCGCGATTTTGATAACGACACGGGGATGATGAATGGAGGGACTTTTGCGCCCGTGGATTCCGTGCCTCTGATGCCTCTGACGGAGCAGCAGCAGCATAATCACCACACGGCCCGCAAGCCCTCCATTTCGATTGTGGACGGGTACAACAGCCCGGTGCGTCGAGGGGGGCCACGGAATAAGATGGAGTTGGACGAGGAAGCCGCGGGGGGGATGTTGGTGAGCGGGTTGGGAGGAAGCGGGAGTGGGAGCTGTGGTATCTTCCATCATCACCATGGAGAGAATGGGGGGCATGGCCACCACCACGACCATTGTGTGATTGCCCGACGGGAGGTGGAACAAGCTGAGGATTTGAGTAATAAAGTCCGGTTTGCCGTGCATGCGTCTATCTGTGCGAATGTCTTCTTGTCGATTGTCAGTGCGTATGCTGCTATCCGGTCAGGCTCTCTAGCGGTGCTTGCCTCTTTGGTTGACACCCTCCTGGACCTCATCTCCCAAGTCGTCCTCTCCGTCGCCGAGCAATGCATGCGGAAACCCTCCGATGAACACTACCCTGCCGGTCGCTCTCGAATCGAGCCAGTGGGTGTCATCATTGTGTCTGTGATTATGGGGGTGGCGGCGCTGGAGTTGTTGAGGGCCTCGGTGGGCACGATGGTCATGGCGCTGGCATATGGGAAGCTGCCTCATTTGGGTGAGTAAGAGGATGGAGGGAAGGGAGGGAAGGGAGGGAAGGAGGGACGGGGGTGATAAACAGAGGAAAAAGGAAGGACTGACCGCCAGCTTCTTGATCATGAGCGGATCTAGCAAAGGAAGGAGGCAAGATAAAGAGTCGCATGCATCTGACTCGTCCAATCCCTCTCTCTCCCTCCCTCCCCCCCTCCCCCCCCCCCCCCCCCCTCCCTCAGACATGGAACCCGTCACCGTCGGCATCATGCTTGTGGCTGTCGGGGTCAAAGTCTCCCTCTATCTCTACTCCAGCACCCTGGCCGGGATCAGCGGCACCGCCGAAGCTCTCGCCGAAGACCACAAAAACGACATCATGACAAATTCCTTCTCCGTCATCTCTTCCACTTTCGCGCACTACTACCCCAAGGCCTGGTTCGTCGATCCCATCGGCGCCATCGTTATTTCCTGCCTCATTTTTTATAATTGGCTGCATGTTGGCATGGACCACGCTAGCAAAATTGTCGGTCTTTCCGCCCCGCCCGAGACACTCGAAACCATCACCGAGCTCGCGGGCAAACACCACGCACAGCTCGAGCTAGACATTATTCGTGCGTATCATTTTGGACCTAATTTCCTAGTAGAATTGGAGGTGGTCTTGCCGAGCGAGATGAGCGTGAAGGAGGCGCATGACATCGCCTTGGGGCTGCAGCAGAAGGTGGAGCAGCAGAGTTTTGTGGAACGGTGTTTTGTCCATGTGGATTATCAGACGCGGGGGTACAATGAGCATAAGATATAGGAGGGAGCGAGGGAGGGAGGGAGGGAAGGCCGGGTGTACATAAGAAGGGAGGAAGTGGGAAGGGGGCAGGATGAGAGGATGTGGCGAGGTAACGAATTCGTTATGATGAGAAGAAAAAGAAGGACAACAGCAATGAGAACGAGGAGAAGTGAAGCAACTTGGGAAAAACATGTGCGCGTTTGTTGTGAGGGGCCGCCGGAGACAGAAGACGAACTGAATTGACTTGTGGCATGCTCTAAATGTGTTTGCATCCAGTTTTCGAGGCAGTTTGGCTAGCTACTCTCCTTAGACGAGTTTTACCATATCATAATTTACCCCTCCGTTTGTCATTGCGGATGGATGAAAAGAAAGCATACACACACAAACAGCCCAGAGCCATCTTTAAATTTCCATTTCGCCGCGCCGTTGGGAAAATCCCGTCGCAGACGGGGTTTCTTCTCCTTGGACAGGCAGAGGCTAGTGGATCTTCACCCATGAAGAAGATTCGATGTATGTGACAGTGTATTTCCACCCCCCTTGTCCTTGGCTGCATCTGAAAGGAAGACCTTTCCTCTTCGGCTGGACCTGGACTGCCATCTCTTTATAACACGAAATTGACACCGTCCTCCTTCTTTTACCAACCGACAGGCTTGAAGCAGCAACGTCGCCCCTCCTCTTCATTTCTTCTGCTGCTCTGGCCCTTCGCAATTTTCCTTTGCATTGCATCCATTTGCTTGTGTACAGCAGGGAGTACCCACGATGCAGGCAGTGTCTTGGTCTCACCAACACAACATAAACGCTCGAGCCATATTAAATACATGCCTTCGCACGACCCTCACAACCACCCTTCCCCCCTTCCCACAGATTCCTCTGCTTGAATCCCTCCGTTGCTGCCGCACAAGCAGTGTAATTCAGCACGCCAAAAGCAAGTCATGCCACGCAATAGTGCCGGGGTCGATGGCGCGGCACGGGAGGAGGACGGGAGCAATGCGGCAGGGAAATATTCGATAATGCCCTCTGCCGGCGGCAGCAGCAACAAAAGCGGCGCCGAGGCACGTGATGTCGATAACAGCTTGGGGCCCAATGGAGAATCGTTTGCACATGTGGGCGCAGTGGCTTTAACGGTGGACAATCAACAAGAGCAGTACCACCATACGGCTCGCAAGCCCTTCATTTCGATTGTCGACGGATACAACAGCCAGGTCCGCCGCGGAGATGGGACTCGGAGCCACATGGAAGTGGGCGAGGAGGCTCCTGCCAGATTGCTGGTGAATCAACATGATGGGAGTCGGGCAGAGAGCTGTGGCATCTTTCACCATCACCACGGAAGCACGGAGGACGGTAGCCATCATCACGACCATTGTGTGATCGCCCGTCGAGAGACCGAACAAGCGGAGCACCCAAGCAACAGAGTCCGCTTCGCCGTGCACGCCTCCATTTTCGCCAATGTTCTCTTGTCGATCGCGTTTGCCTATTCCGCGTACCGTTCAGGGTCCCTGGCCGTATTGGCCTCCCTCGTCGACACCCTTCTCGACCTCGTCTCCCAAGTCGTCCTCTCCGTCGCCGAGAAATGCATGCGCAAACCTTCCGATGAGCATTATCCTGCTGGTCGCTCGCGAATTGAACCTGTGGGTGTGATTATCGTGTCAGTCATTATGGGTGTTGCGGCACTGGAGTTGCTGAGAGCCTCGATGGGCACGATTGTCATGGCTTTGGGGTATGGGAAGCTGCCGGTGTTGGGTAAGTGAAAAGTGAGGCAGGGAGGGAGGGCAATACACAAAGATAAGACCGCCGATAGGCTCCGAGTGTCGTTAGTAAGGAATGGACCGGAAGATGCAGGCATCTCACTTCCAAAGCCCCACTTTCTCCCTTTCTCCCAGACATGGAGCCCATCACCATAGGCATCATGGTCGTGGCCGTCGGCGTCAAGGTCTCCCTCTACCTCTACTCCAGCACCCTGGCCGGGATTTCTGGCACTGCAGAAGCTTTGGCCGAAGATCACAAAAACGACATTATGACTAACTCTTTCTCCGTCGTATCGTCGACCGTCGCGCATTACCTCCCGAAGGCATGGTTCGTCGACCCTGTCGGCGCTATCCTCATTTCTTGCCTCATCTTTTACAACTGGTTCCACGTCGGCAAGGACCATGCATCCAAGATCGTCGGCCGTTCCGCCCCTCCCGAGACACTCGAAACAATCACGGAACTTGCGGGCCAGCACCACGCCCAGCTCGAATTGGATATCATCCGTGCCTATCATTTCGGCCCCAACTTCCTTGTGGAATTAGAGGTAGTTTTACCAAGGGAGATGAGCGTGAAGGAGGCCCATGACATCGCCCTGGGGCTGCAGCAGAAGGTGGAGCAGCAGTCGTTTGTTGAACGATGTTTTGTCCATGTTGATTATCGGACGCGGGGTTATAATGAGCATAAGGTTTGAGAGGGAGGGAGGGAAGGAGGGAGGATGGGTGTACATAGGGATGGAGGCCCGGGATGGGTGGTGAGGTTTGGGGGCGCGCGAAGTAAAATTACTTCGTGAGAAATGAACGAGAGCAACCATAAAGAGTAGGAGACCAATGAGAGAACAGGCGAAAATAAGGAGACAGCGAAAATAAAGGAAGTAAGTTGAAACAAAGATTCTGTGCGGGCGGGCGCACAGAGACGCACGCCTACGGTGTTCTGTGCTCTTTCACAATTCATTACTTCTCGATGTTGCGTGTCTACTTTTCTGCATTTATGATTTCTTTTCAAAGGTACTTTTCCGATACTATCTTGAAACAACCCTATTCTATTTGATCTCACACTCAATCGTCGTCTCCCTCTGCTCGGCCGCCGCCTGAGCGTTGCACTCACGCCACGTTTTCACCGTCGCCGTTCTCCTCTTCCACTTCCACTCCCGAAGCGACCGAGCTCTCTTTGTCCTACCTACCAACTTCTAGTGTTCCTCATCTACATGTGTGCACACACGTTGCTTTACATTTTTTCAGTCATACTTTTTTTTAAATCAAGGGTTCTACGCCGAAGCGTGGTGCCGCTGGCTTGGCTGATAGATGCTAAACAATGCTTTCGGCGCGGGCTACTTCTGCTGGTGCTGTTGCTGTTGTAATTGTACCTGTTGCTGCTGCAGTTGCAACAGTCGCAGATGCTCCTGGTTCAGGTGATGCTGCTGGGTAGACTTCATCTCGCCCTCTATGTAAGCGCGTGCGAATGCTCCAGCACCCCCGCCAGTGCCATTCGCTCCACCCAAAGCCGCGGCATTGGAAGCCTCTTGCTGGTGCTGGTGCTGGTGCTGCTGGTGGTGGTGCTGGTGGTGCTGGTGCTGGTGCTGATGTTGCTCGGTTTCCCCATTTTTCACGGAAGACGTGGGGACAGAGGATTGCTGCTCCGTAGCAGCCGCCCGCCCCAGCGCTAAGAGAGCGGCCAACTCTCCTCCCCTCCTCTTTTTCACCTCTTTTTCTCCATTTCCAGCTCCTTTCTTCCCTCCTCGAGCTTGTTTCCCTCTCCCTCTTCCTCCTCTTCCCCCCCGTGGCATACCCCTGCTGCTCGTAGAGGTATCATGGCTAATGGCAACCGCTGCTGCTGCCGGTGGGGGGGGGGATGGTGGCACGTGCTGCTGTTGCTGCTGTTGCTGCTGTCGCTTCTGCTGCTGAAGAAAGCTGGCTCAATTGGCCTGCGGGGAACAACCCGGCTGGGGCTGCTTGATAAACGCCTGTAGTCTGCAACGTGGACGACATCGCTGTTCCTGCTGCTGCAGTAAAGGCGGGCGGGGTGTTGGTGGCCATGGTCGCCTGCCGCTTTCCCGGGGGTCTTTGACCTGTCCACAACGGCAAGGAGGAGGAGGAGGAGGAGGCCATCGCAAATGCAGGAAGAGCAGGAGGGAGTGGAAGTATCGTGCCCTGCTGCTGCTGCTGCTGCTGCTGCTGCTGCTGTCCACCTCCTGTAGAAACGATACAACCAACACCAGCCAGGTGCCCTTGCTGCTGCTTTACCGAAGCAGCCTCCGTAAGACGACGACGCTCAGCCAGGTGCAGAAGTTGTTGCACTTCCGGTAGACTAAGCCATTGCAACAAATTGTGCAGGCTACCCCCACCCGCTGCTCCTGCTCTTGCGGTTGTAGTGGTAGAAGCAGCATCGAAAGCCCCACCAACATTGGTCGAAGTGACAAAGGATGAGGACTGAGTAGGTACTTGAAGAGCGTATGGCTGCTGCGGCTGCTGCTGCTGTTGTTGTTGTTGCTGCCGGTAATGGTATTGTCGATGTCGAATGGATCTGCGCAGATCATTCGGCACCGGCTGGTGGTGCCACCATCCATTCTTCCCATTCCCCTGAAATAGCTCTTCTTGGGCGTGGAGGGCCTGAGCAACAGCTTGCTTGTTGTTAAAGAACGGGTCGTTGCCTGTACGATGACCAAAGCCGATGGATGACGGCTCGGTAGTGCCATCATGAGCGACGGTAGCGGGACTGTTACTGGCAGAGGAATGCCAGGCCAGAGACGGCCAAAGGTCACCGCTGGCACTGGCGCTGCTAAACGTGGGGCTGCTGCTGCTGCTGCTGCTACTACTAATATTCTCAGTCATACCGCCACTGCCAGCGATTGCACAGAGTGCGGACAGACGGCGCCGCCTCGCGGCAAGGGGGCATGAGAAGCTCTCAGTGCATTCCGCCTTTTGGAAGGAAAGGGTGGGTGGGAGGGAAGGACAGGAGAGGGGGACTCATAGAGTCTGGGTCTGAGTGCTGCGTGTGGCTGCCCAGACTGTGGTGTCCAGGCGCACGGCATTCTCACGTGTCATACTTCCGTTATAGCCGGCAGGGGAAGGGAAGGCGCCGACGAGCGCGGCTATCGTCGTCGTCGTTGCGCAGGGAGAGGAACCTCACTTGTACAAGAGAATGGCTAAATTGGACGTACCGTGCTTGCCTTGCAGCTTTCACAAATCTCGGTGCCCTTGGGGGTCTCAGCCTGAGCCGCGACGTCGTCGCTCATTGTCGCTTGACCTCCGGGTCTGGGGGTGGAGATGCTTCTCGTCTCTGATCTCACGCGCCTCTTGGCGCGCCGACACTAGGTGGTCAAGAAGCTTGCTGTGTGTGATAGTGTGGAGGAGAAAGGATGACTTAAGCATGTGTCATGAATTCCTAGCGGACTTGGTGTTGATCCATCCCGTCTCCATTATTCGGCATTGTGTTGGGCAAGTGCAAGCGGGGGAGGCTGGGCCAAGCCAGGGCGGAAACAGTGAGCGGTGAATGCGCTTGGAAGGAGACGGGCAACAGGTTTTGATGAAACATACTACACAAGATGCACCACCAGACTGTCTGGTTGTTACAGTATTTCCTTGAATACTGCAGGAGGAATGCCACGAGGGACAAAATACAACAAAAGCCGGGGGCTTGGGGTCCGGTTGGGACCGTTGCGCAGCTGCGCAAAGCGTCCGTGTTGTTGTGTCCTTTCAATTCACCGCCGCAGCTGGCCGCAGCCGGAAAGGACATGGGGCGCATTTGGGCTTGGTCCACCACTTGTAGCTTTAGTCATGTACTTCGTATTTGTTTCCCTTTCGCCTCTATTTCCTGGTCTTGCCGTCTTATGGGCGGCGTAAACGCCTCCCCCCGAGGCCGCTTTCCGGTTGACACGATAATCGGCGACCGAGCGAACCGACGCACAACAGCGAGAATCATCACACAAGAATCGAGCGGCCCTTGTCCACCACAAACACGCCTCAGCCCTGACTCATCCCACACCATTTTACAGGGACGGCAAGGGAGCCAAGATTTCCGCACGTCCAATGCTCCGCCGGCCACTGCTGTGCCTGTACCATGCCCACGCCAGGCCACCTACAAGATCATCATCAACATCAATCCTCGCTCGCGCCTTGATCTCCGCCACCACCTCCCACCAAAGACGACGCGCCCGATCACTACGAATACCACCGCAAAGGTACCGGCACACCGATACCAGCGCCGCGCAACTCCGCAAGACCTTGGGGGCGCCCATCCCGCTGGACGATCATGCTGTCTCGGTGACCATGCCCAAGTGGCAGCACGTGGTGGGCTACGAAGAAGGCGACGCCACTGTGACCGACAAGCTCGTGCTGGGGTACCCTCGCTTTGTCTACCACCCGTTTGTGAAGCAGTTGGTCGACGTGTGGAAGGCGCATGCCGTCGAGACCGGCGCCATGGAAGCGCACGAAGTGGTGGGGGCTTTGCCGTTCCCCTCGCAGGGCACCGCTGAACGTTGCCGCCGTTTCCTGCAAGACGCCCACGCGCACGAGGCAGGGTTTCCGGTGGGCGTGCATCCCGTGGGGGTGTTGGATACGTACATGGTCACATTTCCCGCCTTTGCGGCGGGGGAGGCGAAAGCGTACTGGCAACATAGTGGGGAGATTTTGTCCTCGCGCAAGGCCGCGCGGGTGCTGGCGGCGTTGGGTCATTCGGTCTCTACCTTGGTGAATGGCTTTCCTTCTTCTTCTTCATCTTCAGCAGCTCCTACGGCAGCGGGCGAGACGAGACCAGAAGCTCCAGCGTGCTATCGACAGGCCTTGCGGGAACGAATCGGCGCCTTGACCGGACAACGGGAGGAAAACGTTTGGTTGACCATCAGTGGCATGGCCGCGATCTTTAAAGCCTTTCACATCTGCAAGCAAATCCGTCCGAACCGTCGTGTAGTCGTCTTTGGCTTCACCTACGTCGACACCCTCAAGATCTGCCTGCGCAAGGAATGGAACAGCCACGGTGTCCATTTTCTAGGGAAAGGCGACGCAGCCGACCTGAAAACACTCGAAAACATCCTAGAAAAAGAAGAGATTATGGGGATCTTTACCGAGTTTCCCTCCAATCCCTTACTGCAGAATCCCGACCTGGGGAAGTTGACAGAGCTGGGGAGGAAGCATGGTTTCCCAGTGGTAGTGGATGATACGATTTCGAATTTTCATAATGTGGATTTGATGCGGGCGGAGGGAGGGGGGGAGGGAGGGGTGGATGTGTGTGTGAGCAGCTTGACGAAGCTGTTTTCGGGGAAGGGGGATGTGATGGCGGGTAGTTTGGTGTTGAACGGCAAGAGTCCTCTGTATCAGGAGTTTAGACGGGCGATGGTAGGAGGGAAGGAGGGAGGGGAAAGGGATGATGCCGAGTTGTACGAGGAGGACGCCAAGGTGACGTGGGAGAATGGGAGGGATTTTGAGGAGAGATCGAGGAGGATCAATGAGACGACGCAGGGGTTGGTTAAGTGGTTGGTGGAGGAGGAAGGGGTGGAGGAGGTGTTTTACCCGAGTCGGACCCAGAGGGAGGTCTATGATAGGTATCGACGGAGGGAGGGGGGGTATGGGGGGTTGTTTTCTGTGTCGTTGAAGGAGGGGTTGTCGCCGACGGCGTTTTATGACGCGTTGGACGTGTATAAGGGCCCTAGTTTGGGGACTAACTTTACGTTGGCATGCCCGTATACACTGCTGGCGCATTACCATGAGCTGGATTTTGCGAGGAGTCATGGGGTGTGTCCGAACCTGGTGCGAGTTTCGGTGGGATTGGAGGGGTTAGAGAGGTTAAAGAATGCTTTTAAAGTGGCCTTGGAAGCGGCCAGGCAGCCCTTGCCGGAGGGGGTGGAGCATGGGACGTATTTTCCGCCGGGGTTGAGGGTGTAGGAAGGGAGGGAGGGAGGGTAGGGAGGGAGGGAGGTAGGGAAGTAGGACTTGCATATATAGATAGAAAGTATTGAACACTAAGTGACGACCAAGAAATTCATGTTTCTAGACTGGACAAATTCGTTTGTTCATCGAGGAACGCACGGACAAAATTGATTTGTTTTGTTCTTTTCGTTGTCGTTTCCTCGTTTTCATATTCTTCGTTCTTCTTCTTCTACTAAATATTTTTCTCTCTGCGGCGGCTATAGTAAGGAGTGTCTCTCTTTTCGTCCTTTCCTTTCCCACTTTTGTCTTGTCTTGTCTTCTCAATGCTTCGCTTTGCTTTGTATGTGTCTATGCAAAGACCATCTGCTCTTCCTTCCATTCACCCTACATATCCCCCCTCCCCCCTCCCATCCCGCCCTCCCTTCCTCCTCACTTAGCCTCCTCCTGCGCCTTGGCCGCCGCAGCCGTCGCCTCCTTCTTCTTGGCCATCATGGCCTTCAAAGCCTTAAACCGCTCCGCACACTCCTTCTTACTCTTCCCCTCCACCCCCTCCGCTATGCACTTCCACCTCTCGTTCTTCTCCATGCTCGCCGGGAACTTAACCAAGCCCGCCTCCAACTGCTTCTGCTGCTCCTGGCTCCATCCATCCCCTGCCCCTCCCTCCTCCCCCACCACCTTACTGGGCACCACCACCGCGGCCACCACAGGCGCAGCCGTCGTCGTCGTCGTCGCCACCGGCGTCGCTACTGCAGCCTTTACCCCTCCTCCAGCAGCAGCGCTCATAACCTTGGCCTTCCCCACCGTGGATTGCACCACCTGATACTGCTTAATACACTCCTCCTTCGTCCGCAAATGATCCAATTTCATCAAATGGTTGATATAATCCGCAATGCACTGCCACCTCTTTTGCGTGCCCGCCGGAAACCTCACCACCGCCTTAGCCAACACCCCCAACTCATCCTCCGTCCAAGGCACCTCCTTCTTCGCTGCAGCCGCTGCAGCCGCCGCTGCTGCCGCTGCTGCTGTAGCGGCAGCTGCTGCTTCTGCTGCTGCTTGGACTTCGGAGTCCTTGTCGTCGTCGGCGTTGCCGCCGTTCCGTGCTTTTCTCTCGCGGGCGACAATGACCTTGACCTGCTTCACGCCCTCAACCAATGCCTCAGTCGGCGCCTGGGGAGGAGGAGCACTCTCATCAGCGTTATACACATACGGGACCCCTTCTAAGGCCTCCACCGCCCCCTCCATCCCCGCCACATCCACACACTCAAACATAAAATCCTCCTCCTCTGGCGAGACCACCCCCTCCCTCCCTCCCTCCTTCCCCCCCGCCAACCGGGCTCTTATCCTCAAAATCTCACACAACGCACGAAACCGACTCCTCGCAAATCTCATCCTCCTCTTATCCTTATCTCTCAACGCCTTCGCCTGCGCCCTCACAATCTTCATCTTGGCCTCCTCCACCTCCTTCTTCTTAGCCTCCTCCTCCTCCTCCTTCCTCCGTGCCTCCTCCTTCTGCTTCTGCTGCGCCACGCGATTCAACTTCGCCTGCTCCTTCTTCTGCTTCTCCATCTCCTTCGCAGCCTTCAATCGCGGGTCCGCCGCTTTAGCTTTGTCCACCAAAGTAGCCAACCTCTTATACTCCTCCTTCTTCATCGACCGCGCCATTTTATCGTTCTCCTTTTGCATCCACCGTTTCTCCTCCCGCGACCCCGCCTCCTCCAAATGAAAATCATTCTCCTCCGCCGCCTTGAGACTAAAATCCCTCCAACTCTCAAACCTCCCCCAGTACTCATAAAACCGATACACATCATCAAAGCTCGTATCCTTATCCCCCAACCCCGGCACCGGCCGCTTCACCGCAAACCGAGCATTCCTATCAAACACTGGCCCAAACACCTTAAAGAAATCTCCCTTCTCCCTCCCCGTCGGGATGGAATCATCAAAATTCATCTCACTATCATACCCACGCTTCTTCCGTTCATCACTCAGCGTTTCATACGCTTTTTGCACTTCAATAAAGACCTCGTCGCGATCCCCCCTCCCCGTCTTGTCAGGGTGGTACAGCAGCAGCGCCTTGCGATACGCCTTTTTTAGCAGCTCCGGCCCCACCTGCGCGGCGGACAAATGACCCAACCCCAGCATCTCGTAATAATCCATATTCTTGACATCCTTGGGCGTCAATGTCTTCTTGGTAAAGCGAAACGTAGTCTCATCCCCCGTATCGTCGTCCGCTGCCTCCTCCTCCCCCTCGCCCTCCGCCCCGGCCTTGGGACGTTTGTGGTCGTGGCCCCCACTCCCTTCCTCCCCATCCTCGATCGCCTGCCGCTTGAGCTGGTACTGGAAGTAGGCCAGGCCGCACGTCTCGATCTGGCGTTGCGGCGCAGTGGTGGCCCAGGCCAGCGGGCTCACAATTTCCATCAGGACGCTGTCGCTATCTGTAGTGGCAGTCTCGGCCCCACCGCCGCCATTCAACGACGCCGGCAAGGGCAACGTCAGGACCACAGCCATGGTATTGTGTGTGCTCTCAAGCCCTGTGTGGTGAGTGGTAGAAAAGCGTGGGAGGTGTGAGGCATCGAATCGAGACGCGTGCGTACATCCATCCACCCAATAGCCATGGAAGAAAGGGCAGCCCCGTCAAATCAGAGGGCATGGTCAGTCAAGCAGCCTGCAAGCCCCGCCCTAGCTGGCACATTTCCAAGCTGGGTTGTCTGCGGTTTGTGCGTGGGTGCATGGGTTTGTGGGGATCAGAAAGGAGCAAGCCAAGGAGGGCCATACACAAAGCAGCGACGACCTCATGATGACCTCGCTCGCTCGCCCCATTTTTGGACAGGGAGACAGGGAGCATGATGAAGGAGCGAGCTCATTCCCACACTCACAACCCACGCATACACCCTCGACACACAGCTACGAAAGGCCTAGGACAACGACAAGAAGGCAGGCAACCTTGCTGGCAGGCAGGCCAGGCCTGGTCTCAGGTACGTGCAACACACACGAGGCACACACGCTTCCTCTTTATTCCTTCTCCCATGCTTCCATGCGCCTGCCTCCCGCGAGGCCCGACACCGCACCAACGTCAACCCCTTTTACATATACAGCACGCCCACACCACGACAAAATGAGAAGAAGACCGCCACCATCATCAGCAACAGTAGTGCCACGGCCACACCAGCGCCGGCTTCTCCTCCCTCTCCTCCTCCTCCTCCTCCTCGCCCTCCTCCCCTCCCTCCCCTGCACCCACGCGCAAACCTCATGGGGCTCCACACTCGATGCCACGAGTCATTTCTTCTCCTCCACCTGGGAGAGCATCGCAACCTACACCGGTTACCATGATTTTTGTCCGTTTGCCACCGATTTTTCCGAGGTGGCCCGTCGGGCCGTGCATGCTAAAATACGATGCCAAGACCGAGCTGTGAATGCCATTACTTCCGGCTTGAGTCATTGGGAGATGGATCTGATGAAAGACACGCCTCGTCCGCTTGTGTTGGCGTTTACGGGGCCAACGGGCGTGGGTAAGACGGAGACGGCCCATGTGATTGCACGGGCGATGTTGCCAAAGACGGAATTGGTGGGGGTGGGGAGGCGGCCACGGGGACTGCTGGTGTTGAGGGGGGAGGACTTTGCGGACGTGAATGCTAATGTCACTAGGTAAGTGAATAGATAGAAATGAAGGGATGGATGGTGTTTTCCTTGCATTTTTAGGGTGCTTATGCTTTTTGATCTATCGCCTGTCTTCCTGCGTGCTCCCTGATCGTCTTTGTCTTATTCATTTACCCCTCTCCCTCTCCTCGTTCACGAACAGCTACATCGACACCATCAAAAGCACGCTCTTCCAGCACTTGGAGAAATGCCAGGGCCATGCTGTCGTCATCTTCGACGAGGTCCAGAAAGGTACGCTCTCCCCTTCCCTCCTGCCTCCTTCCTTCCCCTCCTTTGCGTGACACATGCTTACGATCGATATGCGTCTTTCTTCCCTCCCTCCTCCCCTCCTAGTGGTACCCGGCACGCTCGACGCCCTCGCCGAGGCAATCAGCGAGCACCCCATCCTCACCTACTACAAGCCCAAAGACCAAACAATTCACCGAGTCTCACACACCTCTCCCTACCTCCCTCTCTCCTTCCCCTCTTTTAGTCGTGCCAGGCACGCTCGACGCCCTCGCCGAGGCCATCAGCGAACACCCCACCCTCACCTACTACAAGCCCGAAGACCAAACCATCCACCGAGTAGACACCTCTCACGTCGCCTTCCTCCTCATCAGCGACATCGGCTGGGAAGACATGCTCTCCCTCCTCATCGCTCACAGAGGGTCCTCCGCCTCCCTCCCTCCCCACATCCTCTCCCAGCGTGTCAAACTCGCCCTCGACGCCCAATGGACCCGCCTAAAATTCGGCAAACTCATTGATAAAATAGTCCCTTTTTTACCACTATCCCAAGAGCAAATGCGCGAGATTCTTGATTTGAAGCTAGAGGAAATGAGCGAGGAGCACAGGGGGAGGTTGTGGGCGAGGCTGGAGACGACGGAGGGAGTGAGGGAGTACCTCGTCAAGAGTCCATTTGTCAAGTATGTCGGGTATGGGTTTGAGGGGGAGGAGGAGGGAGGGAGGGAGGAAGGGCAGGAAGTGTGTGAAGTAGGAAAGGAAGAGGATTGTGTGGCCACTTTGAAAGGGAGGGGGGGAGGGAAGGAGGTGTATTGGTTCGCGGAGTTTGGGGCGCGGAATTTGCAGACGGGCGGGCCGTTGCATGCTTTGGAGAGTGCGATTGTTGAGAGAATGAAGCCCTGGCGGCCATTAGAAGTCTTGGATGTCAGATATAACCCCCAGACGGAAGAGACCGAGTTGAGGTGGTGTCCGACGGAGATGCGGTTAGCGGGAGGGGGGGA
>Ga0209390_10003822_pt1 | contig 23700 bp, 1 predicted proteins | sample BON01_FD_187212 | JGI IMG/M metagenome (GOLD analysis project Ga0209390, IMG submission 187212) | Freshwater microbial communities from Lake Bonney liftoff mats and glacier meltwater in Antarctica - BON-01 (SPAdes) (version 2) | ecosystem: Environmental > Aquatic > Freshwater > Ice > Glacier... | reverse complement strand
AACCCCTATCTCTACCCCTGCGAAAACATAGCCTCCCACAACAGTAACAAGCGCTAACAATGAACAAGCTGAAACAAACCCCACTTCCAATCCCCCCCCACACACGCATGCAAGTGTTAAGAGACACCTGTGATACACGAGCATGTAGTAGAGAGATTGGACAGTACAAACAAACAAACTGCGCTTACGCGAGTGCATATGTACACCCACACGCGCGTGTATGATAAAAGTATATGCATACATATACACAGACATACATATATACATATACATACAAATACACATGCACCTATACATGCATACATGCACACACATATACATACGCATGCATATGCACATGTATGCACAGATTAAAAATCTTAGCAACAACGCCTCAACGTGTCAAGCAATATCATAGACGCACATACGTATCCATATGCATATGCCTGCATATACACACATATTTACACGTACATATATGTGCACAACCTGCAGCGAGTGTGTTCGCAGATGTGTAGGTTGGTGAAAAAACACACCTGTGTAGCGTACACTCCTGCCCATGCACTAGTGCCCAAAACACCTGTAAAGTGCATGCAAAACTCACTGCAAAAAAAATGCACATACATATATACCTACACACATATGCATACGCATACATATGCACACAAACACACATGCGCATGCGTGACACCGTCCACACGCTGAAGCACTGATACTGAGACCCACGATCTATGCACAAATATGCATACACATACACATACACATTTGTATAAACGCATAGATGTACATATACATATACGCATGCATATATATACATATATACATGTCTGCACACATACACACATAAACATATATGCACATACACATACAAAATGAACACATGAACGCACGCAAGCACACCTGGAACAAAGGCCGCGGCGCGGCAGCGAACGCGCGAGGAGCCGTTGCAGACGCAGGAAGATTTGCACGTCTCTTTCGTTCGATGCAATCAAACCACATTTCGCACCTCCAATGCAAGGACTTAACTGTACCCACTTCCTGAAACACAAATACCCCTCCACCCCCCATCCCCTCTTCCCAACATACCCCAGAACAGTAGGCAGACCGCGCACAAGCGCAGTTTTACTGTTCTACACTGATCAGATGAACAGAGTGCATAACTCTGAAGAAACTCCGCGCAGCTTCACAATGGCCCCTTGCGTAGTTGTAGAAAGATTGGAGGGAAAGAATGACAGCACATCGACATCTCAAATCCAAAAAGATTCGAGCAAATAGAGCTTCCAGCAAAGATACTGGACTATTTCTTATGGAGTAATAAAAGCAACACTTTGTACACATATACGAATACATGTATGCCGAGATTTGGTCCACGTGGAATTTTCGGATACACTTCCACCCCCGTCAAAAAGTAGATTAAATACCCGCCCAAGAATGGAGAAATCTCACTTGAAACGCCACGAACTTCTCTTCTGGTGGATTTTTAGTGGTTGTGTTCATCAAAAGCAGGGCTGTCTAACTCAAATGTACGTGAGAAGAGGAGTTCGTGGCATTTCAAGTGTAGTTTGTCCATTCTTGGCCGGAGACAAAAATCTTTCTTGATGTCACAAACAAGTTTCACGCCAGCAACAAGTGATCTGCATAGACTAGTTGAACCCCACCACCCTCGTCCCCCGACACTGATGCACAATCTGCGCACACAGTTTAAATATTTGCAAACACGCTCTCCAATGAGCGTGCATTTGAGTGTTTGCAAATATGTAGACTGATGTCCAAAACACCAGTATAATGTACATGACTACACGTGCAATGGTGTTCAAGACACGTGTTTTGTGAATGCTAAATTCAGCGCAAAAAATGCACGTACACCCGCGCAAGTACGCTTGTGCGACAGTGCAGCCATATCTTTGCCACAGAAATCATTGCAAACTTTAAACCATCTTGAAAGTTGAGTTCTGCCCAAGAAGCCATCAAAATCCACACCAGCTCATGACGCAGTCGCGGTTGCGTTGTTACACAGGCATCATCTGATCATCCACGTTGGTACGGGCCCCATCCAGCTAGTCAATAGCCCCCCTTCGCTGTTCGCCATGGAGGCGACCCATAACAGAAGTTTATTTTCGCCCATCTTTCCACAGGAGTTTCTCAAGAGTCATTAGTATCAAGTCAAGTCCCCAGATTCTATCATCCTCGCTGTCTCGTGTACAGTAAGATACTCCGATGATATTGCGCACCTTGGCTTATCTCTGTTTCAAGTCTTGTCAACGAGTTTGTCGGTTACGGACAGTCTGTGTCTACGTCTGTGTCTGTGCATTTGTGTCCGCGTGCTTTTCCATTTCAACAGTTTATTGTGTGTCACGGTACCATTGTCGTGATGAGGAGTTGCACAGTTGGGATGAAAGTGGTGTTTTAGGATACCACTTTTCCGATCTGCAGGCACTGTCCGGGGACCCTCCAAAATGCAGTATCCCACGTCCAGACTTTTTAATTCGAAAACGGACAAAGAAGGCTTCCTTTTTGGGTTTTGGAGATTCGTCAGTGTGTTGTATCCAAAATCTGAGGTGTTGAAAAGTGGATGGTGTTGATGCCTTCGAGAGTCCATTACAGAGCAAAATTTGATAAGTAGTGTACACCTGGTATTTTTTCAGATTCGCTGTCGCTGACTATCGCGGCGGGAAAGAGGCGCGGCTCGCCCAGGGTGAAATTTGCAAAATAAGGCATTTGCGGGTCATGAAATGAGGTCCCAATTGGGGACTGGGCGTGGTGGCGTTCCGATTGATGGTGGGTGGATCCTAAAGCCAATTCTCAAAGCCAGTTCCCAAAAATTCACGAAAACTAACTCATTTCCTCGCTGTCCAGGTCCCTAAAGATTTGGAAGGAACTGACTTAATTCTAATGCTAGAGTTCCTACTAGCCTGTTCCTAACATATGACACACCGCCGCAGTCTCTCGTAAGTATATTAGGGAATAGCTTCGAACACCACTGTAGTTTCATAATCGTGCTAAGAACTGGCTTCAATAATTTGGTTAGCTGTCAGACGGGGGAATTTTAGACGATTTTGAACATTACATTAAAATTGATCATTGGAACTAGTACATACATTGTTTTGATCTTCCACAAAACTTTTATTCCTTTGAAAAGACTTTCTAGGGCCACAGAATTTATTCTTTTCATTGGAGCGAGCACTGTATTGGTGCAGTTGGAAAAGATGGCTGTGCCCCGTGTACTCGTAGCGCAAACACTGGTTCTGAATGCTTCATAATTCACTTTGTGTATTACAAAAGAAAGATATCAGTCACACTCAGGCTCAAAGGAGCAGCTACAGGTGATGCTAGTCTACGTAGAACACTTTAATGTACATTCATTCTTTTCAATCAGTCTCAGCCTCATCAAATGAAGCTAATGCGCGGACCTTGATAAAATTTTCAATTGTGTGTCGATCATGCGTCGTAACAGCCTCCCACTCTGGCGCGCTGATCGAATTGGCTGCGTCTGTTCCATAACATATGCGCGCAAGACTGTTGACAGCCAAGAAGTTGTTTGGATCCGTTTCCTGTGCACAGTGGTGGGCACGAGTAGCGGCAGTCGTTTTGGATTTGCAAACCCTGTCAAAATATCCACCGACGTATACACAACCACGAATGCTCTTCAATGTGTAGACCGGGCCACCGATGCCCGAGCCAACTGCCTCCCACGTGCCTTCGCGATATCGTGCTAAATGTTCCAAATCAAGATGTTTGCCATACGGTGTTCCTACTTGTCCGTACTGAACTTCTGTGAAGGTGCCGCCTACGTAGAGCCAGCCAGCAAGATACGAGAAGGCATGTACTTCGCCGTTGAGTTGTCCAGGCGAGTGCCATTCAAAACCATCCCACATTGCCACACCCTTGGCTGCCATTTGGCCTGCTTTGCTGAAGGTTCCACCTACATAGACTTCGAGCGTTGAAAAAGCATCGCAAGGTCCAGACGAACTTCCAAGGGTCGCATTGCCTGGTGCACTGCAAGTACCAGAGTCTGACGAACAGGAGCCGTTTGTACTATTTGCCGTACCGTTCGCGAAAGGTCTGTCTTGTAGATTAGAGCAACGCAGTAGCAGAGAAAGAACGTGGCCACCTGACACTCCAGCTCCCATAGACATCCAGCTTTCAGAAACACCATTGTATATTGCAAGGCCGTGCAAATCTTTTGTTGACTGGGAAAATCGATCGAATTTACCGCCGATGACGAGAAAATTGTCTTTTGCGGCCAAGGCCATGACAACACCAGAGAAAGTATCTGTAAGTAAGCCCCTCAGTGTGCTCCACTTTGCTTCCACTGGATTCCAGAGAACCACACCACCAGACGGAATGGCAGAACCTCGATAAGGGTATACTTCCGTAAAGGCACCTCCGATTGCCAAAAGACCCCGAAATGGCACGATGACATTGATCTCTCCGTTGGTACCTGCACCAAGCGGAAGGACTTCATTGCCATCGTATCGAAAAATTCGGTTGACAGTGACGGTGGTCAGATCAAGCTTACCGCTTTCTGGTACTGTCACTGTGGCAAAACTGCCACCAGCGTAAACGAGACCCCGATCTACCGCAATAGCAGTAATGGCTGATGGTATGAGAAGCTCCATTGGATCCATTGTCGATGCAGGAACAGCCGTACTTCCAGCCCGATGCACGCTGGGGCCAAGAGCCAGGAGACCATGCGCAATATCAGTTGGATCGCGCGCGCGCTCGGAGCCGCCCACTGCAAAAAGAGCATGCCTGTAACCCTGTCTTGCTTCGAGAACGCCGGTCCTTTTAGTTGTGCTCAGGAATCGATCAACATTCTGTCTGCCAGGATCATCGATCTGCACCACAACACCCCCCGATCCAACAGCGGAAGAAGGACGACAAGAGATTTCAGAATCTGACAGATATTTGTGCTCCACACATTCAACTCCTCCAATAGACACTGAGGTCAAATTGTAATCATTGCTGACATATCCTCGGCTGTAAGTTGATCCAAAGTACTGTCCCCGGATTGTGATTAGATTCTTTCCAGACGCAGGACCAAAGCGAGGTGACACACCCCATACGCGTGGTTGTGGCAGCACTTTAATGATCAACGACGCAGAAAATGTGTCGTACCCACCAAACGCCGTGCCTCCATCATCTTGAACAATAATTTTATAGACTGCCACACCATGCTGGTCGCGCGCAGGTTTCATGGTTAGATGTCCATCGAAATCAATTTGCGGCTGACTTGCATTACATGGATCGACCTCAAACCCTGAAAAATGAACAATGGTATCATTTGGAATGGCCATTTCGATATCTTCTCTGCTCCAGTATGTGCCCACGCATCGATCTTCCTTGCATTGAGACGGCATACTGCATTCGCGGCTGTCGAAAAGACGGAAGGCGTCATGCGGCGGAACATCTTTTGCAGGTAGCACTTTAAAGTTTATTGTCTGCCAGTATTCATTTGTGCTTCCCTTGCTCAAATTCTTCATGAACCGGGGTGCGATAATTTGAGAATCTTCGACCAAAAGGACAGTTGAGGGAATATCAAATGTGGGTCTCAGATTCACAGGCAGCACATTAATGTCGACCTGACACGTAGTATTAAATTTGCCATAGAAATCCTGTCCGCCATCGTCGACAGCAATGACAGTGATTCGAGCAGAGCCGCTACTAAAAGGACGAAGAATAAACTCGAGCGCACCGCTCCGGCTTATGGTAGGCATCGCTTGGAAAAGGAACGAGTGATCATAAATATGTGCGATGAGAAATGAATGTATTTGATCTTCACGAATTCCATTTGAGGCACTTATCATACCAGGGAAAGTATGCAGGAACGCTGTACTGGATTCGAGGATTCGAAGTCTGTGTGCGACAAACTTTGGTCCTTCGTTCACCTGGATGAGTTTGAGAATGAAGGTTCCAGAGGCAGTGTCTTTCCCACGAAACTGCCTTCCGCCGTTGTCCTTCACAACCACTGTGAGCTCTACTTCGCCATATGTAAAAGGCAAGGGAACAAACGTCATCCCAAAATTAAGAGTGTTTTCTTCTTGGTCCCAACCAATGCCGACATCAATGATTGTGCTGTTCGTGAATTGAGGTGTGAACACGTCAAGTTTTCCACTGCACATTGGCTTTACGCATTTGCCGTTACAGTTGCCACCGACTTTGTCGTCGATGCATTTCGTGTGGCAGCTGCTGCTCAGACACTGGCCCATGCAACGCGAAAAAAAATCAGAGCACGGCCGACAAAACTCCTCTGTTAAGCGATGTTGCTCGTTTTCGAGTGCATGCACATCATCAATGACAATACGTGGTCTGTTTGATTTGATCTCTTGCTTGAAAAAACTCAAGTTCAGGAGCTCGAGGTCCCTGAATCGTTGATTGTCTTCCGTACCATTAGTGTTGTTCCATAGTCGCAAATAATACATCTTGACATCGAGCATGTTTTCTGGGTCACAGATTCCTGTGAAGTTCGGGGGCAGGAAAAGTCCACCCCCATCATTCAAGATCGCCTCATCTGTCCCTTTGAAGTTACCATTGAGTTTTCTGGCTTTAACGATCACAAATTTTAGAGTCTGGCTGCGCTCTTCCTGGGGACATGCGCCTGATGATGCACAGTAGGGTTCAACACGATTGTTTTTGTCTGCGCACTCGGAATATTCATTCCGATCAATGCAAATATCCATTCCCGCTGCTGGTATACAACCCTCGACAGTTCCGCAACATGGGGGAATAGAACAGAGTTGTAAGGTGGGGAATGCCTTGAATGGGAAGACCATGTGCATTAATGTTCCGCCTTGCATTTCCTGTGCGTTGATAATACCTGGCAAATCTGGATAGTTACTAGTGCGACCCATCAGCGCGTACACAGAATCTTTCAGAGTAATCTGCGGCTTAGTGTTGCGGTAAGCTATGGTCAGATTGAAGTGTTTGACTTCCGACCTACTCTGAGCACCAGTTGAAAAGTTACCGTCTGCGGATTCTTTTTCTCCTGAGTCGTCCAGCACCACATCAAATAAAACATTCCCAACCCACCACGTTACAGTTTTGAATATTACAATGCCAACAATCTTGTCACTGACTACCGATATATTAAGCTCTGGAGTGTGGACAAAAATCGATCGACCCTCGTCATCGGGCTTTGGCGGAATAGTTTGGTACGTGTAATGAAATTTCATTCTTCCCATTTCTTTCAGCATTCCAAGCTCGCTGTATCTTAGGGACACGCCAGGCGTAACGTTTACGGCAAACACTAATTGTTCCAAGGTATATTCATCATCTCCCGTCGCCATTCCCGTGACCACGTTGACAGGGTCAAAACGTGGCTGATCATTGACAGGTGCTACTTCAATCTGAAAGAATTGGGCAGGAGATACTTTCAAGTCGTCGAGCGGACTTGGGAACCCAGCATCAACAGCTTCAAGACGAAACTTGGCAGTACCCACAGCATTTGGGCTCGGTGTGAACCGAAGGTGGCCGTCTGGAGTGATCTCTGGAGTCTCCGTAAACATAGATTGTTGTCCTTCAACTTGAGTAAGACGCATTGATACGGTCTGGCATGCACCGTGTGACAAAAAGCCGCACTTTCTTTCTGTAGATTGCCCCTTGCTCACAACGGCCAGCCTCTGGTCGTAAACCAAGCTTCCAGATTCGCGGCTGAACCCAAATTTTTGCTGGTGTTCTGAGCTGTTGTGATTATAAACGACTGGCACGTTGAGAACACGTAAGTACGAAGGCCCACTGAGACCCTTGGCAACATGTGTGTTTGCATCATCAACAGCGTTGCCCTCTTTCGTAGAGGATAGCGTCCACCGTCGTTCGAGTGTGAATCTTGAAACAAAGTTGCCGACGTGATCAAAGCGGGAGATTTGCCTGCTGTGAACAACACTATTGTCAAGCTCTGCGTACGTATATACACTGTCAACGTCTAGTTCGCCAGCTGTTGTATTGGGAACCCAGCCCGTCGAACGTGCTTGGAAAGGCACGCTATACAAAGCCTCTACATCCAACCCTTTTGACTCCCTATTTTTGTTTGTTTTGTACATCTTTGTTGGCAGGTTTTCTCTCCCAGATGATGTTCCGTTGAAGCTGAACATGGGCATGAGTGCGGTGACAGAGGTTGTCCCATTGAGTCCCCTGATGACATCAAAATCCCAATCGAAGATAATTGTACCCTTACTCATACTGGACACAACAAGCAGGGACACATTGTGTATAGCCTGCGAAGTTCTCACCTCAAAACTTTCCAAACCCATCGCAATCCCACATGGTAGACGGAGTGCAAACGAATGGAATTCTGGATGCAGTTTGAGCTCAGCATCTGGAACCCTTTCTCCCCTCAGGAAAAGATTTTCGTTATCAGTGATGGACAGCAACTCAGTGAATTTGCCCAAAACTCGATTCCACTGAAGGATAGTTGATTTTGGTTGGATTAAGATTTTCTTCCTGGGGTTGAGAATAGAAGCCACTTCGCAGCTTTTTGCTCCACCATACATCGGGCACATTGATTGTGCAATCCCCAGGTACCGCTCACCGTGAGCTTCGAAGAAAGAAAGCCCTGTTGCCCCACGCATTCCAATGGGCATTTCCTCCGTCGCTTCGTACACATCAAGGATTGTCTTTCCAGGAACAGCAGAAGATTCGAGGCTTTCGACAGTGACACCATCAATTGTTTGATACAGTGCAAAGCAATCTCCCCCTTCCAACGTACATGTGGTGCTGTGCGTAAGATTTAAACGCCAAATTTCCACATGTGCAGAGAAAGAGTTCAGATCCATTGCATCGGTGGCATGAAATACTTGCTGACGCTGCGTCCAGCCAAAAAAGAAGATACCTTCTATACTGAAGCTAACCACGGCAGTCGCTCTCTTGGCAGAACTGGAACCGTCAAAAACCTTTTCAAAGTATCCTGGAGTTCCTACATTGTTCCACAACCCTCTGTTGTCTGGATCGAAATTACCCGAATTGGGCTGAAATCGCCATACCATACTAGAAACATGATGATCAGATTCAGAACCAAAGGCTGACATTGCCAGGAAGTGAACACAGCCATCAACACACTGACTTCCCAAAGCATGTGCATGATCCTCTGTGCATGGCGTGGGCAAATGAGTGAACTCAGTGGCACCTATTGATACGATACGTTGGAATGCTTCAAAGCCAAAGCCAGAAACCAATACACCATCTTCCATCAGACGCTGACCATCACTATTCCAGATATAAATATACGAAGGAACTTTATAAGTCAACTGTATTGAGTTGCCTTTGCTATCTGAAGCTGTGCGGGCAGATTTATGATATGCCACGGCCAAGAATCTTTGTTTACCGATAAGAAAAGCGTGCATTCCTGAGGGCACCATCGAAGTACCGAACATCGCTTCGCCATCGGGATGCAATTGCGGGAGTTGATGATGGAAAACCAACTCTTGCTTAGCGCTGTTCCAGCGATATACCTTGACGCCTGCAGCTTCTTGAAGAGCTGGATACCACACAGCAGTATTCTCAAAAAAAGAAACCATAAGATAGTGCGCACCTTTCCCATCATCATCAACCACGTACGTGCTCTCAATATCAACAGCTCCATGCTGAATTATCTTGCGATGCACACGATTGAATGATCTTTCTTCGTGGTTCCAGATCAAAACATCAATATAGCTGTTTTCTTCAGGCGTTGGCGCGTTAACGTTCAGCGATATGTCCACTGCAATCACAAGGTATTGTTTGCCGTCGACATTGAAGTATTTTGCTTTTCTTGAGGCCTCTGAATCAAGCTGTCTGGGATACTCATCATTACTGTTTGGTACCTTGGTTTTCTCTGAGACATCAATGCTGACAACGAACTTTTCGAACTGCCTTTCGCCATTCTTGATGCGATCTACGTACTCAAGAAGTCCTTTATCGGGATCACGATTGAACATCACAAGTGATTGATCAGTGTACCCTGTCACGTAAAGACTAGTACGATCATAGCTCAGGAAAATGCTGCTCGCACCGGCTAACCCATCCACCATTCGATTGCTCAGCATATGCCGATTTGTGATGTTCTGTATAATGGAAAGAGCACCAGATGTGTCCCTACTCATCACTGTCACGGAATTCCCGAGAAAATTAGTGCTGTACACGAAATTCCCGTCGTCTGAAATTGTCAGTTGAGATAGGCCCTGGTAAGGTCTGCCGTACCCGAGCTCACTACAATCATAATCGTGTTCACACACAGCAAATGGAAGGGTACCATCGCGTTTAAAGTTGTCAACCGTGTAGCTTCCATAGCTCCCCAAGTCGGGCCTATATTCTAGCAGACCGGTCGAGAGCGCTCTGTCAAAGGCTACAACAGAGCGTGAATAGTATCCACCAGCATAAACATGTCTGCCATCAGGACTGACAATAACAGAATCAACACCCTCCAATGAAAGATAGGGCTTTGTTTTGGCAACCATGATTGAATTATCGACTTTGCGTGTCTTCCCGTAAGTTGCCCCAGCTTTGCGGATGTTCTCCAATTTGCATAGTCCGCACAGTTTGCAGGTCTTCGGACAAAGAAGACAATTTTCTATATGTGGGACACATTCTCCAGAGCTGGTGACCCAGTCCACGCATTTTGGATGATCAAGATCTATCGGGTCGACACCTGCTATCAAAAAGCTATCCCCCAAATACGAGGATACTGCTGAGAGATCGGCGCTGTCTTCACACACTCCAGAATCCATGTTCAGATACTGTTGGTTGCACAAGTTGCATGTACCGCACGTCTTTGGACATGCATCGCAAAAGTAAGCCAGGGTGAAAATTCCATTAGAGTCTCGCTGACAGAATCCATTTCTTCCGATGTAATTGCAATAGGCAACATTTGAATCCCTGCACTCATTGGGATTCTCGGAGCTCATCAGGATGGCAAAGTCGTCAAATTGGCTCTTGAACGGAACAAATGAGCTGGCATTGGTTGAAAAGAAAGCTTGTCCACCCGAAAGGTCCTCTGGTAATGTCTTAGGATTGGGCACATCCTGCCACGTAGTACCATTCCATCTCAGCATTAACGAACTACCTTGCTCAGATTGTTTTGTCAGGGCTGGGCCAAACCCGCGAATACCTGCAAGGTCATATGATTCGTAAAGAGCCCTGTTTGCCCTTTCTCCGCAGAAGGGAGTACCGGTCAGCTGGTCATTCAGCAAACATTGCTGCGCATCGCCAGATTGAGCGAGAAGTCCGAACAGGACTACTTCACCGTTTACAACTTTTTCAAATGTCGATATACTTCGAGCCGCGAACGTAGGTATCCGCTGAACCAGGACAAACTGTTTTTGAATCTGCGACCACGAAAACACTGGTGAAATTGGGCCACGCTCGTTGGCAAAGATCAGATATCTAGTACCATTGAAAACATACGAATCGACATCATACGCTGCAAAGGTTTCGAACTGTTGCACAAGATGCAGTTGCGGTTTACCATCTTGCAACAAATCTACTCGAAACATTGGAGACTGTGTCCTATGGGCCGCGTCTAAGATTTCAGGAGGATAAGTGAACGAGAATGGATCGGTCGGTTGAACACCCTTTTGTAGGCGACGCAAATCAGTTTGGTTGAAATATGAAGAAAATACCAAGTACTGCTCGCCATCGATCTTGAAGGCATGCACATCCGTTGCGCCCTCGACTTCTGGAGTGACTGAATTCTGCAGATCTGCACCTGATGTGCTTGCCAAAATGCGTACTCCTGATGCCCGTGTCATACCGACACAGGGACCAAACCCTTGACCATATGGTGCAGTGTGTGAACAAAGACCACTTGCAGAATCCTCAGGAGAGCACATAGCGTCAATGTTGGTACCATCAAACGCCCCCGGTAACAGTCCAGAAAAGCCTATTGCATGCTGAATAATAGCTTGATCGAAGCGGTACAGGGCATCCAAAAGTGCCGACGCATTATGGTAGTCGGGTCGTTCTAATGGATAAATGGAAACTTTATCAGCATTTGTATAGTTTGTACCTCGTTTTGTTTGTTTCAATCTTGAAATCTTTCCCGTCACAATGGGCCGGCTTGTAGCCAACATCGGCATCGCTAATACTACAGCAGGTTCAGGAATGATAGTCTCCCTGGACACAGATGCATAAACAGTTTGACCATTGCGTCCCATCTTATGCTTTGGTGTCCCAACTCCTTTCAGAATAAGAGAATCATTTCTGATCAATTTTGAAGAAAAATTCCTGTAAACATGACTAGAGGTACCTTTGGTGGTGCTGTTGATGGAGGTAATGTTGGTGCTCGTGTTAGTCCAGTTCAACCAGGAATCGTATCTGATTTCTTGTATAAGCATTGACCACGAAACCTCAGGGTGCACGTTCAACGCGATTGCTTTTGGCGGCATAACTATGGACACGTACACTGCCTGAGATGCCGCATCATAACAACATCTATCCTCCAACGTGTGAACATCGGTTCGTATGCTGACATTCTTGAAGGGAAACGCGCATTCACCTGCATCAGAAGGTAACCCAATAGATTTTGACGGTCGGCACAGCAAGTCAATGGCAGATTTTAAGTGCATTGTGACAGGAGTGTGTTGCTTGAAGTATGCTCGAAATCCTGGCCCTATCTTTCCACACTCACAACAGGCCTGCGCACCAGTAATATAGCCTGTGCAATTGGTACTATTACACGATGTATCTCTTAATTCGTCGCCAGAAAACGACATTGCTGGGCTGATTTTGTATGGCAATGTTCTATTGGCAGTCCGATCCTTCATTATGATTGTCCAGTTCTGATTTACAAAACTAGCGTTTACAGGACAAATACCTTCAATTTCGAGGACAGTACAATTTCGACCAAATGCATCCTGCCAAAACGAATTCGAAACACACCCTTTAGAATTGGGTCCCTTGAATGACTTAAAAGCAGTCTCGTGGCGCCAAAATCCATCTGGATCCTTCGACTTTTGTACATGAATCCAACACTCACCCTGTGCGTCAAAGTCTTTTCCAATGTCAATGCCGACACACTCTGGAATTTTCAAGCATAACTCTATGCAGAAGTCCTCGAATAGTGTGAAATTGAGAATTACAGGGTCGGTGCGGTTTGGGTCAAATCGAGGAATAGATCGTAGGTACACAGAATTTTTCGACGACAATCCTGCCCTGGCATATGTACTATCACTTGCAAGATATTGCATCATGTGAGTAGAGGTAGAGATTGACTCTGAGGAGTTGGCTTCAGAGATAAAAAGGCAATCGTCACAAAGCAATTCCATAGTTTCAGATACAGTAGAGTTCGCTACGAGAGAATCAAAGTGCTGCATTTCAATGGCCATCTCTATGCCAACAATACGTGACCTATCAGCACTTACAGGCATCTCGTACATGCTGTTTTGCGCCGAGTCAAACCATTCATTTCGATTTGCTTGTATGATTTGCAGCGACCTTTCTTTTTGGTGGTTCCAAGACAATTTGTCAAACTCAAATTCGTGATTCAACATAACTTCTTTTACTTCAAGAACTGGTATTGCAACAGGATCTATAACACGCAACGTGTTATTGACATCCAATGACCCATTGACATCAAGATGGCGCCTGATCTCGAAAGGACTTTCTTTGATGGTGATAGTTGGGATCGACGTGTACCCGATGCCAGCATTCAACACTTCAATGCTTTCAATATATGCAAGATGCACACCAAGGCTTTTTTGGGCAAGAACCACTCTTGCTGTCGCTTGCACTCCATTTTTTGAAGTTGGTGCAGAAATTTCAATCGAGGGTGGCTGAGAATAGGGAGTCCCTTTTCGAACCAAAACAATGGTTTTGATGCCCAGCAGGGCAACAGCAGACGCATTCATACCACCCGATTCGTATCTTGAATCAACCAAAAAGTGAATTGTGGGCATTGCCGAGAACCCACCACCAGCTGCCAAAAGTACAGCTTGCGACACGTTACCTTGGACGTCATATGTAGCAGAAAACTGACTTCCAGGACCGGAAATTTCAAGGTGACCAGATGAGTACTGCTGCCCAGGATCAAGGATTTCAAGTTCAGTGACAGTGGTGCCACAGCGGCACAAAGGATCAGATCCGACCAGCATAGGCAAAGAATCATAGTTACGACCATGTGCACTGGCGTACGGGAAATAAATTTGGTGTATTTGGCCCGCTGTGTTGGCCTCATAAACCATTCTGGCCTTTTCACTATCTTGCTTAAGAACCGCTGCATCTTTCAGAATTCCACTTCGGAAGCAATTATTTGAGTGGCCAATTTTTGTAGGAGCCACCTGGGTGTTCTTACCTGGGAGAACGGTAACAGGGGACAAGTAAAGTTTCGTAACGGAATTTGACATGACCACGTTCTCACATTCAGAATCTTCGCGAGCACAACCGTTGGTATAAAAAACCTCGACCCTCCCTGACGCTGTGCCCTGGAAACACTTTTCCTCCTGTACTCGAGTGCAGTTAGGTTCAATCAAGTAAGGGTTGCAGAGTTTTGTGCAGTTCGGGTCCAGATGCTGCAATGGAGACTGTCCAAGTGAAGCAAACGGAATTACCGCAAAATTCTTGCCACCGCTAACGATTTTCATGCATGTAAATGGCTCCGTGCAGTGCAGAGAACCGCCGATAGACGACATTTGAAGCACAGGTGAAACCCCATTTCCTGGCGTAACTTCATAAGCAGAAAATACAGCTCGAAAGTCAACACCTTCGTTTTCGAGAATCTTGAGAATTCCTGATATGTAACCCTCCCCAGGGTTTACCAGCGATAAGGAAGCAATGCTGCGAGTAACAAGATCAAAACGAAGAACACTTGAAGCGCCAGCGTAGCTTGACAGGACGACGTAATCATGCAGGGCCCCATCAGAGTTCGAGAGCTGAAAATGATCCCAAGACGTGGCACCCCGTGTGGGAAGAATTTGAACAATCCCAAGTTGATGTGTTTCTGGTTTGAATTCAGCAATACACGAAAGAGTTTGAGATGAAAATCCGTCCCAGAAATTTGCCACTGCAATATACTCCATATTTGTGACCGAGGTGAACACTTTGAAAGACGACGCTCCAAGTGCGAACTCAAGGGTGTTAACCGTAGTGTCAAACCTTTGTTCGATTGCGTCGAAGGTTGAATAAAAGGATGGAACTCTCCACAAAAAATGGGCCATATCCCCTTTATTTGCATACCATGCGTACCGTGTAGGATCAATGATAAACCAGCGGAGGATGAAGCTGTCGAGAAGGGAGCAACCAACTTTCACAGTGGAGGTCGTGGCGCATGCCATGATTATGGCTGATGAACCTGTGATAGAACTTATCTTACCTGAAATCCACCACAGTGTTTCAGTCTTACTAAGTACCGTACCCCCAAATGCTAATCGATTTGTCGGAAGAAAGCCGCACGACGTGTCCATACACGTTCTTTGCCAGAGACGAGACAAAGATGCCCCCCCCCAGGCGATGGCTCCTTCGCATTGAGGCACACACACTTCTGATTGCCACTTCATTGATTCAGCGAAACAGTCCAAAGGAGAAAGACCACATACACCATTTAAACGGTCCTTGTAGAGAAGATCGGATTGAGTACTACATCTGAGTGCACAGGCCGCACTCTGATCAGCAGTGACAGGCTCAGATTCGATAACAGTCATAATCGCAGATTTGTAGCCCTGATACCACTCAGGAAGAGTGCAAGCAAGTTGATTCTTTGTCGCATCATCGCAACAATACAACTGCCCCTGGCAAATGTCAGGTTTAGAATCCGGATTTGCCAGCATGGAACACGTCTCTCTTCCGTCCAGCGACATGGCGTCTTGAATCAAACAGTCGTCCGTCTCTACATGGTACCCAGGAATAGACCACCTCACTCGGTATCTTTTCGAAGTGCTGAATCGACCCATCATAGTAATATTTTGCGGGACGTCGCTTGTATTTGTCGTCGTCAACCAGAACTTTTGATATTCGTCTCCTGGGCTAGGAATCATCTTGGTATCATCGGGACTCTTTACCCAGTAACTGGGTGCAACTACACCTAATCCAGAGGCCCTACCTGCAGTGTACGATGCCACAATTTGAGCTGGTAAAAGAGTCACGTTGTAAAATCGCACACTTTTGATCATGCCTACATGCCCCTGCATCTTAAAACTCTGCTCATACGCCCCAATCACAAATGATGCAGGATGCTTGAAAGAATCACTTTTCTTGCACGATCCCACGCCATCATACCCACACTCAGGGTACTTTATTGGACACAATGTGTCTGCACAGACGACCTGTTCGCCAAGGAGCTGCCCGTTGACGTAGACTCTAGCATGATGACCATCGTACATGGCAACAACATGATTCCATTCATTTTTCTGGAAATTCAAAATCGTGTCGCAGCGCACCGTGGTCAGCTTGCTGTCGCCAGTGTAGATTTTCCAATTCACATTGAGAGCATCAGCATTGCACTGGGCAGCAGAAATGCCAGACGAGCATGGAAGACCAAAGCCGTATGCAAGAAGCCAACCATCCTGTTCATGGGCGGCAGAAATGAGGCCTGCGTCCACCTTTGGGGCAGCCGCAATAGTAAACCATATTTCAATAGACATGTCAGTTTTTGGCATCAAGTGTAGCACTGCGTCAAGATCAGTAGTCACCCATAACCCATTGTTATTGGAGTTATCAAATTGCACAGCTTCATTTTGGCCGTCATTTGCAGCGTAAGTGAATAAGCTCGGCTGTTGTCCAATGGGAACATCTGTCTCAGTGTTTTGCTTGCAGGCAAAATACTTGTTTCTCCGAGCTCCCTGCAAAACTGCAGGTTGAAAGTTTCCCGTAGAGTCGATGATCATAGCGGGACTGTAATCGGTGTCGTAAATTTCGTAACAACCGGTGAACGCGTCGTAGATTTTTTTTCTCGTCCGTCTTCCAGTAAAGAAATCAGAAGACATCTGCCAGAAGCCCACAGTATACTTCCACAGCGAACCATATTTGTAAGACGATTGTGTCAAGCCCATGACATCACCAACAAATTCAGAATCTAGCATTTCTTTTGACTGTCCGATATTTTCACAGCCGTTTGCTACTATCATGAAGTTATCCTTTACAGCCACATGACAAGGATTATTAGTGGAAATGGTTTGATGGTGTTCCAAGCTAACACGAGCCTCTCCGTGCCCGTGGCGATCCAAGAAACGCATGTTTACATCTCCGTTTGTATGGTCTAACACTGACAGAGTGTTCGATGCAAAATCTGCAGTGTAGACGTGCGCTTGATCTGGAGATACCGCGAATGCTGTCGCCATCTCTAGCCCTGCTGCGCCTAAGATAGGGTCTTTTCGGGTAGAATCGAACGTGAGATTACCACTCACACGATCAAATTCGAACATCGACATTCTCGCATGAACAGCATCACTCACGCCTATTTCTGGCACAAAGTATAAAACATTCTGGGGGCCACTGTCTTCAAACACCTTGACACTGGGAAGTATGCCTGCCTCCAGGTCCTCCTGACTTAAGATCGAACATAAACTGTTATTTACAAAGCCGTCAGCAGGAGAAGGGCATATACATCCGCCAGGAACCTGGAAATCAGTATTAGGGAAAAGACACTCGACTTTCTTGTTCAAGGTGAAAGACGGGACGTCATTTGCTGCCAGCACATTGATCAAAAACTCTTGTTGCTTTGACGTGTTGGTGCCTCTTTGAACTAGAGTCAAGCCTGGCTGTGTACCAGGACCACACGCAAGCGTATCCTGCAAGCTACACACAGCAGGTTCAGAAGACAATCCATGGCTTTGAGAATTCCAAACATTTCCATCGTCATTGAGACGAAACACGACTCGAACCACACCTGACGCATCTGGCTGGAGAGAAAAACGTAGTGTCCCATCAATGTCCATTGATGGTAAAGAATGGAATAATAGAGGCTCCGAGACATCGTCAAGAACAAACGTAAGCTTTTGTTTTTTGCAATTGCTCGGATCGATGCAAGGCGGACTTCCACGACAGTTCGTGCACATCTCATCTGGATACCCACCCGCTCGAATTTCGGTTGCAAAATTCCGAAATTCAAACGGACATCCGCTTGGCGCAAACCAGTTTGCGTCAATCTTGTCAATATCGTCAGAATACAGCTTGAATGTCTTGCGGCAATGATCATCTTCCAACACCGTGACCTTGTCTTGTGTTCTGAATGTGGGAGGTGAGTTCACTGGGAGAACATTGAACGAAACCATCTTAGTGCGCACAATTCCTTCACTATCTTTGACAGTCAACGCCATGCGTGTTGACCCAAATTTGAACTTGGAGGTTGTGTACTTGAGGCTGGCACATGCACCATTCAGGACCAACCGAGGAAATCCATCCTCATTTAAGGCAAAAAGGTCTGGACGATCTACACTAACACTGGCACTCACAATGGTCTGTTTTGCCTCATGGTCATGAGGATCAGGCACATACGAACAATTTTGGAAAGATGCTCCCGGCGGCCCCGACGGAAATTGCATCAAGTCAAACGCCCGGCCTGGGTTAATGTTGTAGATGGCATTTTGAATGACTGTGTGGCCACCATTCTGGAACGTGAAGAATTCATCATGCACTTGCAGATGAGGTCCCTGATTGCGTTTCAGAATTTGGATTGTGAATTTTTTTGTAGAACGGTGGCCATTGCTGTCCCGAATTTCAATTTCGAATTCGGAGCTGCCAAAGAAATCTTGTACTAGATCAAACGCGAGCGTACCACTGGGGGATAATGCAATGTTTTGGGCCACAGGTCTGGTAGATACACTAGTAATTACACTAGTAACACTATATGCGATTGTCTGCACAGAATCTTCCCATGGTGCTCCAGCTGTACCTTGGACAAAGTCAGCAAGTTCAATACGACTACCATTTGCGCTCAAATCAGGATTGCAGCACATCTCAGCTACGGGAATTTGGTGCACTATCTTGTTTGGAGCTTCAAACATCACATACGTCCATTGATACTTCCCGATGCAGCCTTCATCTAACCAAATGGTGAGTGGTTTCGTGCACAAGGAATCACTCTGAACGAAACAGTCAGAGAGCACATGAGTGAAAGTGTTGCCCGGGTTGTTTTTTACACATGCTGCACCTCCTCGAATTCCGCATTCGCCCGACGAGACCTGAACCACAGCATTGTACGGTAACACCGGCGCTGAACAAGTTCCGGAGCTTGCTCCAGTGTAGCGCTCGCATCGGCCAAGCATGCAAGGTGTTTGTACTGCCATCCGAAACGACGGGGTTTGATCCATCGGAATCACCAGAACCTGCAATTTCCTTGTATATGATCGTCCATCGATCGTACGGATGGCGACAGAAACAAATTCGTAACCATATCCAGAAGAAGTTGCCTGCAATCGCAAGTCCGCCTTCCCACCCCTACAATCTGTTGGATCCTTACACACTATTTCGGCCCATTCTAGACTGCTCGAACCAATTGGTATATGAGCTTTGAAAAACACATCTTGCCCACCAGCTGATTCACCGTTCGATATGTTCCATATGAAATTCTGTGCCACGAATAACTCCCCTTGTTGCAGCACAAGCATATATGCTTCGGTGTCAACAATTTGTGATTCCTTCTGGGCACACCGATTGTCGCCATTCGATACAGTGATAAGACTGAGTTCCGACAGGTTCGATTCTCCAGACACAGAAGGTAGAACAATACTTGTGTATCCAGACTGGCAATGAAGTGCAAAGTCGAGACTAAAATATGGAGCCAAAACGTTGTCTCCTCTCGAAAGGTCTGAGGTCTGCTCCAGCAAAGACCTTCTAGATACAACTCGATCCAGGGTATTGGGTACTTGAACACCCAAATGCTTAATTTTGCCGAAAAATTCTTTGGAGGTGTCAATCGATACAATCGGACTTGATGCTGACCTACGTGTGGATGTAATTGTTACAATTGATGGCAGTATCTTCTGAGAAGGCTCGACACGAATTTCGAGAGTTGCAATGGAGGACCGATCTGAACCACCATCAACCATGCCCCCGTCATCAACGAGAAGAATGTAACACTTTGCCGTTCCTGCCCAACCTTCTGCCACTTCAAACCCAAAATCGCATGATTGTACTTCGTTCACAAGGGAGCAATCACGAACAGATGGAACTCGCCAGTTCAGGAAGATGATTTCGTCGATGTTTTCAGGTTGAATAGAAAAGGAGAGTCGTTGCTTTCTTTCATCAATACCACCACCAGGAGAAATCATTGTTAAGAACGAAACTTGATTAAACACTAGGTTGCCCTGGGACAAGGTCAGCACAGTATTGTAGAGCTCGAAGCTCGGTGCATCGTTTACAGGAATCACTGTAATTGTCAATGTCTTTGCATCAGACACGCCATTGCACATTACTGGCTCTGTGCACGCATCATCCAGTAGAACAACAGCAACTGTTGACATCCCATTTTGGTTACAAGCTAGCTTGAATTGCAGGTTGCCGTTGATTGAAATCGAAGGCAGCTGTGAGAAAAGACGAGGCAGCGTTAGGTTTGTTAAAATGAAAGTAGCCGACTGCATCTTCTCGTCAGCTACTTGCGGCCCTGTCTGGATATGTGTCAGGGTCTTAGGAAAGATTGTGTTTTGTGCATCTTCCAAAACATATACAGCCGGAGTTTGCAGATGAAACGAGGGTGCATCATTCATCGGGAGAACGTGTATTGCCAACCTTCGCACAATAGATGTGCTAACACCCTTGTTGGTGACACTGCCCGAGTCCCGCAGAGTCACCTCAAAAGTCGAATCACCATTTTGATCCGCCCTCAACTGAAAGTATAACACACCATCACTCGACAAGCGCGGACCGATTTCAAAGATTTCAGGGGATCCATGAACACGTTCCAGATGAAACGACACATCTTGATCATTCTCGTTCGGCCCCGCCATGATATTGTATGCAAATCCATTCCACTGGGTCACAAGTGCATCCTCAGAAACATTCAATGTGGAAGCCATGTCGAACAGTGGAGCATCATTCACCTCAAGGACACTGATTGAAATGTTACGCCTTTCATGCACGTTCAATCCATCCCTTAAGCTCACCTCAAAGAGAGACAACCCGGAATGGTCGACTCCTGTACGGAATGTCAGTTGTCCCTCCAAGTTGAGAGTCGGGATGGAACTGAACAGATCACTATTCGTGGTCTCAACTTCTTTTACAGAGAAGAACATTGTTTCGAAACCTTCACGGTCGGCCCCAATCGACATAGATGAAATAATTGCATCCGCGACAAAAAATTGGATGGAAAATTCATCCTCCAGAACAGTGATGGCTGTCCAAGGCTCAGCAAACTCGAAAGATGGTGAATGTACTCGAGTGGCCATTTGTATGGTAAAATATTTCAGACCGGAAATTGAATGTCCACCAAAGTCCTCGCCGCCATCGTCTATCGCTTGCACAGAAAATGTCTGACATCCATTCTCGCCCGATAGTTTCTCAAGCGACAAGGTACCCTGGCTGGATACTGATGGCGCGGTCTTGAAGAGCACAGATAATGCCTCCTGGCCGTTTTGAATGGGAACCACCACGTACGAGACGTGTTGTTGCAGATCAGGCTGAGCAAAAGGCTCGACAAATAAGCTTGTGATGAATCTAGGCAACACGAATTTGCCCTCCGATAACGTATCCTCTGATAAAGTGATGGTGTCAGATGACAATGAAAACATCGGAGGGTCGTTCACAGGACCTACCAAAATGGAAAAGAACCTGACTTTGCTCTGCACTGCTGCTTTCAAAAACGACAATCTGACCTCGAAACTTATTGTGCCATAAAAATCTTCGAGCAGCCCAAATGAGAGAGATCCAAAGCTGTCAATGACAGGTATCCCATTATCTACAAACGCCTGCTTACTCGTTCCTCTGCGCTTTTCATAAATTGCAAAACTGGGCCTTCCGCATTCTTTTTGACCCTCTGGGCATGCAAAGTCCACAGCAAATGCTGAAACAGAGTGCCACCCCGTGTCTTCCAAGCATTCATAAATCCCACCATTTTTCCATTGGAAAGTAGGAAAATCACTGGACAACGAATGCTCCAGGTGAGCAAGTGGTTCATCGGGACTACGATTAAACTCAGCCAAGTTTTTCACAGTGAAAAAACTGTCGGAGGAGCGCCCACTGAATTTGAGTTTCTTGTCATTTTCCTGCACCTCGAGGACAATTTTGCGCTTATCTCCAATGTACGGTGTCCTCATGGTGTACTCACAAATCATTTTGTTATCTCCAACAATTTGTGGCACATTCTGCTGGACATCTCCAGATGCATCCCAAAACTCACAAATGAAAGTATGCGGAGTTGCTACGCTAAATCCGAAGCCCACAACGGTAACCATCGCTCGTTTAGTCAGAATGCTGAACTCAAAATTCAAGGCACTCCATTCAGACTGAATATACATCTTGAAAATAGGGCCTTCGAGCAGCTCGGAGAGGCCTGAAGCAAGGCTTTGAGAGATTTTTAGCTCATATAATCCAGATCTTTGCCACTCAAGGGAGCGGCACAAAATGGAATTTGCATCCAGGACCTGTGCTTCAATCTGCATACCTTTTGCATCATGTTGGCCAGCAAATTTGCACAAATAGTGCGCGTCCATGCTAAATCCAGCACCCACCACAGTTATGACACTGGATGCATTTGGAGATCCTTTCGAATCACCAACAATGCGAGAGTAAGCTGGACGCACCTCTAAAATATTTACTGCATCCCCAATGTGAAAGCTGACTTCAGATAGGATACTGGTAACGCCTATAAGAATTTCAGAAAGCACAATTGTTGTAGAGCCAGCCTCGGATTCCCACCTGCGGGTGAGGCACTCAAGATCATGGTTGCCGTTGAGCAAACACTCCATAGGCTGCCGATGGCCATTCGAACCAACCAAGGCGCCAACATATTTGTGCTCTCCCCTATAGAACCCAATGCCCTTGAAGAGGATGGTCTCATTGCCTAGAGCAGAGATAGAAGTAACATCTTTATAGTAACACTCAGCTGATAGCTTTAGCGAAAGATCGCCCACAGAGCGCAGCGCCTTCGGACCTTGGGTGATTTCAATTCGTGTGAAATGTGCTTCGCCATGCCAAGCTGGGAACGCACAATGCAACGAGGTCGAGCTTATTGGATACACAGGTTCAGACGAAATGATAAGCGTGTTCACAGAGATGATAGGCGTATTCAAAGCCGACCCGCTCGTTGCCAGCATCCTGCACACGTAAGCATTTGACAGATTCAAGCCAAACGCAGCCACGTTCAACGAAAGATTGGAACCAACGGATGTTTTCTCAGGGCTCACTGACACAATCGAGGGACAGAACTTAAGCCCCTGCACAGAAGCACCCAAGAAAGGAAGAACATTCGAACCAGCCATCAGTTCCAAGCCAACGTCAACACATTCGAATTCCGAAATGGCCTGATCTTCATCCAGGTCCAAAAGTTGGCCCCATCGTGGAGTCTCACATGACAGGGACGAAGACCCCAGTACCTTTGCTCGGCTCTCCTCGATGGAGTGACCCACCTGGAATCTGCAAACAAGATGTGAATCCTGCATAGCATCTCCATGTATATGAAGAAGTGCTTGTCGTCCTGACGTAGGAAAATGTGGCTGCCCTAGATCTATGCTCATTCTACTCCAGCTTGGCAGGAACTTGAAAAACCTGGATCTGGAATTCTGAACCCCAGTAAAAGGCAGCAAGAGGTGCCCGTGAAGAATGGAAACCGAAGATTGCACTGATGTTTCGTCCCAGCTTGGTGTGATGCATGTCAGACGTCGATGG
>Ga0209390_10003811_pt1 | contig 23744 bp, 21 predicted proteins | sample BON01_FD_187212 | JGI IMG/M metagenome (GOLD analysis project Ga0209390, IMG submission 187212) | Freshwater microbial communities from Lake Bonney liftoff mats and glacier meltwater in Antarctica - BON-01 (SPAdes) (version 2) | ecosystem: Environmental > Aquatic > Freshwater > Ice > Glacier... | reverse complement strand
AAACAGAACGGCATCCATTACAGCTGGAAAACGATTGTAGAAAAAATGCAAGCCCAGCGGTGTTCCATGATCAGCATGGATGCCAAAGACAACAAACGCATTTACACCAAGCTGTGTACGCGACCGAGTGTAGCGATGAAAAAAATATATGATGCGCTCAAATTTAAGGACAGACCCTATGTGAGGAAGTCAAAAGTTGTGACCCAATTGTAAAAATAATCAGCGTAAATTGTTGTATTACATAATGTTGTCTAATTCGATTTTCAAGTTGGGTTAAGTTTAATTTTTAGAAACGATATTGAGTCCTATCCTAATTTTCTCACTTTTTTCGCTTAGTCTGCTATCAATTCGGATTTTGATTGTGGAATCAATTGTTGGTCTTGATCCATTTCCACAGGGTTTTGTAGGTAGGCTTTGTCCCATGCATCAATATCCCGATTCGGTAGATTTTGCCAGCAAGCCAAGTCGTGCCCAAAAACCCCAATATGAGCAAGCCCATCGATAAGGCAAGTTCCAGTCCTGGTACACCATAGCTCACCCTACCCATCATTGCTATCGGAGAAGTGAGTGGTACTATGGATAGCCAAAAGGAGGTAGTGGAATTGGGATCGTTCAATACAAATACAAAAAGCCCCATGTAGGCCACGATAAGCGGTATAGTCACGGGTAGCATAAACTGCTGAGCGTCCGATGGAGCATCTACAGCGGACCCGATTCCGGCAAACAAGGCTCCATACAATAAATAGCCACCCAAGAAATAGAATACGAAACAGAGTACAATCTCCGTTACATTAATACCGGATAAGACTTGCAGGATTTCTCCGATATCAGAATTTGACATGGATTGGCCAAGGTCAGCATTGGCCATCTGCATGGCTTGCTGCTGGGGCATTTGCATACCTAGAAATCCAGTCACCACTGTGGTTAATGTCCCAATCAATACAATCCAGATGACCAATTGGGTCAATCCTACAGCCGCAATCCCTAAGATTTTCCCCATCATCAATTGAAATGGTTTCAATGAAGAAACCAGTATTTCTACAATTCGGCTGGATTTCTCTTCAATCACTCCCTGCATGATTTGATTGCCATAGATGAAAATAAACATGTAAATAAGAATACCTGCTAAGAATCCTATCGCGTAATTTACCGTAGCATCGCTGACGGTTTCAGTTCCTTGGTCATCGAGTGTAATGGATTTGATAGAGATTTTGGTGCGAACTTCATTGATTATCTTCGGATCAATCCCACTTTCAAATAAGCGCTGCTCCTCAATTTTTTTCTTCAAATTATTCTCGAGGTAGCTAATTAGATTCATACTGGGATTCTCCTCGCCATAGTAGGTGATTCCTTTTGGATCTTTGAGATCAAAATTGGGAATGTGAAGAAAACCAAATCGCTCTCCATTTTGTACCAATTCTTTGGCTTCCTCTTCCTGAAGATTGGAAAACGAAAAAGCATATTGCTCCGAACTTTCTAAGAAAAATAGATCATTGTCATCAATGACTTCAATGATTCGTAGCGATTGATTGTCTTTCTCCTCTACTGCGATCCACACAAAGATGCCCATGATCGCAGGAAAGATCAAAGGAGTCAAAAGAGTGACCAATAAAAAAGATTTTTTCATTACGCGAGCAAGGTATTCCCGCTGGATGACTAACCAGATTTTATCCATTCTCAGTTGATTTTACTTGTTGAATAAAAATCTCTTCCATACTTGGAATCACTTCTCTGAATTGGGCTATTTCTCCATACTCCATTAATTCATGTAGCAGTTGATTTGGGGTTTTTCCACTCAGCGGCAATGTAAAATGATACGAGCTATCCTCCTGCTTGGCGGCCCATTCGGCGGGAATAGGCTGCTTATTTTGATCTATTGTAATAGAGAAAACCTCAGGTCGGTAGCTTGATTTTACCTCTTTAATGGTTCCATCGAGAATTTTTCTTGAACGATTGATCATCGCTACCTGATCGCAAAGCAATTCTACGGATTCCATGCGATGTGTAGAAAGAATCACGGTAGTTCCATTTCCTTTTAGTTCCAGGATTTCATTTTTGATGATTTCTGCATTCATAGGATCAAAACCGGAGAACGGTTCATCCAAAATCAAAAGTGGCGGATTGTGAATGATAGTGGATATAAACTGTACTTTTTGGGCCATACCCTTGGAGAGGTCTTCAATTTTCTTATCGCGCCAAGTCGACATTTCCAGTTTCTCAAGCCAAAATTTAATTTTTGATTTCGCATCTATTTGGCTGAGACCTTTTAGTCTGGCGAAATAAAGCATTTGATCCCAGACCTTCATTTTTTTATATAGTCCTCTTTCCTCCGGGAGGTACCCTATTTGAGAGATATGTTTTGGTGCCAAAGTTTCCCCGTTGAGGTAGATCTGTCCACTGTCCCCATCGATAATTTGATTAATTATCCGGATCAAAGTGGTTTTTCCAGCTCCATTTGGTCCCAATAACCCAAAAATTACCCCTTTTTTAACTTCAAGATCCAAATCTGTAAGGGCTTTATTTGTGCCGTAGGATTTGTTTAATTTTTCGATGTTTAGCATTCGTCCAAAAAGTAAGAATTATTCGACTGTAATCGACCCCACTCCTACATCTATTGTCAAATCCAATAACCTCGGATCGGATTCTTTATAGCCTTTGGTGACATATATATTGTCCTCTAAGGCCTTTAAATATTTTGGCAAACTAATTCTACACATCGGAGTGGTTTTCATTTTGATTCGAATGGGATAAGAATCAGGAGGCAGTTGAATATGCAAGGTGCCAGCACCAACTGAGGCAATCACCTGACTCGAACTTGACATTCCCTCCGAGAAGTTCAAGTCAATTTTACCATAATTCACTTCAAGAATCATTTTTTTAGCGTTCGTATAATTCGCATTTTCCACCTCAACGGTACCCATATTCAAGGTGACTAGCAGGGTATCCATTTGAACTTGATTTGGTGTTTTTGTGCTATAATGCACCAAAACATCTGCACTCGCACTCTTGATCTTCAATTGATTGACAGTCAAATTCGAAAGGTCAAAATCAGATTTACCCATTCCAAGATTAAAATGCAGATGATATAGATAGTTAGTTGTTAGTCCTAGATCCCAAGTATGATCGAAGTCTTCGGATGCGCTTGCAAAAAGTTTGGAAGTAATGCTTTTACCCAAATTTTCAGATTCTACATTTTTATGTACCAATGAAGCACTGAGAATGTTATTGGAAATTTGATTTGAAAAAACAGGAAGAATATTAGCTTTCTCTAAGTGCCCATGAATATAAAGCGGATCAATAGATTTCACCCGCTTTACTTTAGTAACACTCTTATAAGAAGTGAATTCGAAGGCTACCATATCAAAACCTTTGGACTCAGTGACCCTAAACTCCTTGACTAGTTGAGCCTTACTCGCATTTACCCCTCCGATAAGCATTAGGAAAAGCAGACACAAATTTTTAAGCATAGAGATAATTTACGGTTTGCCTTTCAAAAGGTTATTTAAAAATAAAAAAAAGCCAGAATTGCTTCCGGCTTTTTTTCTAAAAGAACTCCTTCATTTTGTCAAAGAAGGTTTTATCTCCTTTTCCCGGATCGGGCTTAAAGTTTTCGGACAATCTCAAATTTTCCAAAATGGACTTTTCCTCTTTGGATAAGTTAGATGGCGTCCATACATTAACCATGATTAATTGGTCTCCGCGAGTGTATCCATTAATATCTTTAATCCCTTTCCCTTTTAAGCGAAGCATTTTTCCACTTTGTGTCCCTGGATCGATTTTTATTTTCACTTTCCCTTCTATAGTTGGCACCTCTACCGAGGCGCCTAGTACTGCATCGATGAAAGAAACATAGAGATCAAAAATAACGTTGTTGCCATCTCGCTGAAGCGTATCATCTTCCAACTCTTCGATCACGATCAAAAGGTCTCCTGCTATTCCACCCGGAATCTCATTTCCTTTACCTGACATACTTAGCTGCATCCCTTCTGCTACTCCGCCTGGAATATTAATAGGGATGATTTCTTCTCTGACGATAAGGCCTCTTGAGTCTGCCTCAGCAGGCTTCCGATCCACGATCTGACCGCTTCCACCACAAACTCCACAAGTGCTTGCAGATACCATCTGACCAAGCATGGTGTTTACAACTTTTTTTATTTGACCTGAGCCTTGACAAGTAGAACAGGATTTGAAAGAAACCCCATCAGCAACTATATGTCGTTTGACCTTTATTTTTTTCTCTACGCCATTGGCGATCTCAGCAAGCGTCAATTTGAGCTTCAACCTAAGGTTTGTACCTTTCTTTGTTCGACGACCACCGCCTCCGCCAAAGAATGAACCAAAGCCTCCACCACCACCACCGCCGAATATATCGCCGAATTGTGAGAAGATATCCTCCATATTCATTCCACCACCACCGTATCCGCCAGCTCCGCCTACGCCTTGATGACCAAATTGATCATAGCGTTGCTTCTTTTCGGGACTGCTTAGGACTTCATAAGCCTCTGCAGCCTCTTTGAACTTATCTTCAGCTTCAGGATTGTCAGGATTCTTATCAGGGTGAAATTGAATTGCCTGTTTTCGATACGCTTTTTTAATCTCCTCAGCAGATGCTGATTTGGATACTCCCAATATTTCGTAATAATCTCTTTTTGCCATAACCTTATGCTCCTATCACTACCTTGGCAAAGCGGACCACTTTGTCTCCAAGTGTATATCCATTCTCTACCACATCTACTACTTTTCCTTTTAGTTTATCATTCGGGGCCGGAATCTGCGTGATTGCCTCTTGGGTATCCGCATTAAACGATTTGCCGATCAAATCCTCAATAGGAGTCAATCCCTTGGAACTTAGTATTCTCAAAAGCTTTTGGAAAATTAATTGATTTCCTGCTCTTACTTTAGTAGAATCTGGTTCATTTTCGCTTGCTTTAAAAGCTCTTTCAAAATCATCCACAACTGGTATCAGATCCCGTAGGACATCCTCCGAAGCAGTTGAAATTAAATCTAAACGTTCTCTTGAAGTTCGTTTGCGAAAGTTTTCAAAATCTGAATACAGCCTGAGATATTTGTCTTTCAATTCTGCGATTTCGAGCTTTAACTTATCCTCATCACTCAGGGGATCGGAAAACTCATTTTGGATTTCCTCCATATTAACTTCCACACTTGACTCTTCAAGAGAAGGCTCCTGCTCGTTCAATTCTTGATCCACTTGTTCTTTATCAATCATAATTCAGATTTTTCTATTTGCTTCTCACCTTATTCAACATCAATATTGTTGCCATCTAACAAAAACTGCCAATCTGGCACTTCAACTGGAATGTATTGCCTGCCAGATTAAGTCTTTTAGTTTCTCCAAATGAAATTGTGAAACAGAGGATATAAAGGTATAGGGTATTCCTTTTGGGATTTCTTGTTCCATTTCTTTCATCAGTTCCTCGTCGAGCATATCAGATTTTGAGATTGCCAAAATCCTTCGCTTATCAAGCAGTTCTGGATTGTATTTTTCGAGCTCTCCGATTAAGATATTATATTGCGCTTTTAAATCTGGCGCATCGGCAGGTATCATAAATAACAAGATTGAGTTCCGCTCAATATGTCTTAAGAAACGTATTCCCAGGCCTTTCCCTTCAGCTGCTCCTTCAATAATACCAGGTATATCAGCCATCACAAATGATTGATCACCACGATAGGCTACCACACCAAGATTAGGTACTAGGGTAGTGAAAGGATAATCACCTATTTCAGGTCTAGCTGCAGAAATCGAGGAAAGCAAAGTTGATTTGCCCGCGTTTGGAAATCCCACCAATCCTACATCTGCAAGTAGTTTTAATTCAAGAATGATCCATTCTTCTATTCCAGTCTCACCTGGTTGTGCATAATGTGGGGCTTGATTTGTAGCTGATTTGAAATGCTCATTACCCAGTCCCCCTCGGCCTCCACGGGTCAAAATCACCTCTTGACCCTCTTCTGTAATTTCGAATCTTTTTTCTCCAGTTTCTGCATCCTTTGCTATAGTTCCCAAAGGAACTTCCAAAACCACGTCTTTCCCATCAGCGCCTGTGCGACGTCCGCCTTCACCATGATTTCCAGCAATTGCGATGACGTGCTTTTTATATTTTAAGTGGAGCAGCGTCCACACTTGGGTTGTACCTCGGATAATAATGTGACCCCCTCTGCCTCCATCACCTCCGTCGGGACCTCCTTTGGGGACATGTTTTTCCCTCCGGAAATGCAATGCGCCTGGTCCTCCTGCACCTGATCGGGAGCAAAATTTCACATAATCTATAAAGTTGGAATCTGCCATTTTAAGAAAAGAAAATGGCTAAGCTTAATAGCCTAGCCAATTATTGAAATGCAAAATTACTAAAATAAAGGCAATCAGTAGCTATCAATCACGGATGTGATCTGGGAGAAGATTTCCTCAATCATCCCAACACCGTTGATTTTGGTAAGCTTATTTTTATTGGAATAATAGTCTGCTACCGGAAGGGTTTCATCCAGATATACTTTAATCCGAATATTGATCTTCGCATCATCTTGGTCATCCGCTCTATTTGAAGTCTTTCCACGCTCCTTAATCCGCTCTTTTAGCATATTATGAGGTACTTCAAGTGCAATCATACCTGAGATGATCATGCCATGCTTTTCTAACATTTTATCCAATGCCTCTGCTTGGGCAGTAGTCCTAGGAAAACCATCGAAAATGAATCCCGAAGCGCCTTTTGCCTCGCTAACTTTATCTTCGACCATATCTATTACCACCTCGTCAGGAACAAGATGGCCTTCGTCCATATACTTTTTGGCTAATAAACCCAATTCAGTACCCTCACTCAAATGCTTGCGAAACAAATCTCCGGTAGACAGGTGGGTCAGCCCATATTTTTGAATCAACTTTTCACTTTGAGTGCCTTTGCCCGCACCTGGAGGGCCAAATAATACAATATTATACATTCTTGAGGTAATTATTTAAGAGGTTATTAATTGATAAATAGAAGGTATATTTCTTCCCAATCCATCGTAATCAAGACCATAACCGACCACAAATTTATTCGGAATTTCAAAACCGACATAATCTAAATTATAATTAAAACGAAAAGCGATTGGCTTAAAGAGTAAAGTAGCGATTGAAATCTTTGTTGGATTCATTGCTGAAATTTCAGAAATGAGGAAATTCATACTTATTCCGGTATCTACAATATCTTCTACAATCAACACATTTTTTCCTTCGAGCTCTTCCTCAAGCCCCATAATCGACTTAACGTTTCCAGAGGTTTTAGTGCCTTCATAGCTTTTGATTTTGATAAAAGACATAGAAATCGGTAAGCTTATTTCCCTACACAGATCTGCCATAAAGACAAAAGATCCATTTAATACACCGATCACAATTAATTCTTTTCCGTTGTAGTCCTTCGAAATCTGTTTTCCAAGTTGCCCTATTCTTTTCCGAAGATTACTTTGCCCGATAAGTGGCGTAAAATTTTTATCGTGAATCTTAATTTCCATTCGTCTTTATAAATTCTCAATTAAATACTTGTACATTTTTATCATAGATTCAAAATCAGCTAAGGATACCCTTTCACTTGGAGTATGGACATTGTCTTCAGGGGCTCCTATGAAACACCAATCTATAGCATAAGGTGAAAATTGCACTTCTCTTCCATCGGAACCTCCATAAGCCTCAACCTCTAGTTGAAAGGTAATTCCACTTTCTTTTGCCATTCGAATCACCTTGTTAATAAATTTCTTTCTGGGAATAAATTTATCCCTAATCGATACCGCCACACCCTCATGATGTCTCACGCCTTCTGTAACCCAAGTAATATCTGATATGATTGCCTGTTTGATCGGAGCATTTTCCTGGATAAATTTCAAAAGAAAGGGCATACTCCCTCCACCATGTTCCTCATACGTGGTGAAAACTATCCACCCATCGGTAATTGTTTCACAAAGCTTGAGTGCATTATAGACTCCAAGTCGATTATCTAAATACGCACCTTGGATGAACTCACTATCGATTTTTAAGTTTTGTTTAAAGGAAAGTCTGGTTCCGGGACTAATTTTTCGAGGAAAATCATGGAAAAAATCATTTTCATCGCCTCGCAATTTACATTCAATAGGCCCAAATTCATCCTCACCTATAAGATCTACTCCATCAATAATTTCAGGCCCTCCAACACTAATTAGTTGATTACCATACCTAACCATAAAACCTATGGTATCCATGTGGGCAAAGATTGCGGTTCTCGGATTACCAAACTTTAATAGAATGCAATCATGAAAGTCCTCCCCATAAAAAAGCTGAGGCAAAACATTCCAATTCCCTTTCCGTAAATCAATTTGGCTAATTAGATAATCAGATATTTCAGATTCATCTCCAGAAACAGCGGTGATTTCAAGAATTTCAGTTAAATATTTCATATTGGCTCAAAATATGTTAATTTTCATAACTTAATCAGAAAAAAAGTTCAGAATTAAATTTTTGTCCCAATCAGGTTTGAAATAATTAAATTAGATTTGCAGTAAATAAAAAGTTAATAAATTTGTATTCACATCTATCAACACTTAAAATTTGAACAAAAATTTTTTGTTATGAAAAAAATAATTCTATCAACAATTATGGCTGGGGCCTTGGTATTTGGCACTCAAGCACAGGAATTTGACAAATGGTCACTTGAAGTAGGTGGTGGTTTTAATAAACCTATGGCTCCTCTTGGACGAAATTTCTTATCTCCTACCTTGAACATTGGGCACATCGAATTTGGTGCACGCTACATGTTCAATGAAAAATTTGGCCTGAAACTCGATTACGGTTTCGGTTCGATGAGAGAGGCTAGGAGTGATGGCGCTTCAACTGATAGCTTTGATACTAACTATTTCAGAGCAAATCTTCAGGGTGTAGCTAACATTGGAAGAATAATGAATTTTGAATCATTTACTAGAAGCTTTGGATTATTACTTCATGGTGGCGGTGGAATTGGAAATGTAGATCCGCAAAAAAATACTTTTAGCGACTTCACTGACAATGTTTATACAATAATGTTTGGATTGACTCCTCAGTTGAAATTGAGCAAAAATATTTCCTTAGTTGGCGATATAAGCACAATTTTAAACGGAAGACAAACCGTAACATGGGATGGTTCAACAGCTATCAGACCTGACATCGATAATGGCTTCTTTGGAGCTAACGGAACGTGGTGGACTGGAACACTTGGTCTACAATTTTATTTGGGTAAAAACGAGGAGCACGCAGATTGGTATATTGCAGCCGATAAATATGCTACCAAAGAAGAACTTGCTTCCCAAATAAATGGTATAAAGGATATGCTGAAAGATTCTGATGGAGATGGTGTTCCAGACTATTTGGATAAAGAACCAAACACTCCAGTTGGGGCACGGGTAAACTCTATGGGTACGACAATGGATTCTGATGGTGACGGGACACCAGACCATATGGACAAATGTCCCTTCCTTCCTGGCCCAGCATCTTCAAATGGTTGCCCAGTAGAAGAAATTCGGGAGCAAGTTGATTTCTTTAGAAGAGCTTTAAATGATGGTTATGTAAACGTTTACTACGCATTTGATAGTTCTAAGCCTTTGAGCTATTCAACTAGCGCAGCCAATTATGTGTCAAATTTCTTAATGAAGAATCCAGGTGTCAGCGTGGAAGTTAAAGGTTATGCAGACGAGCTGGGTCCTGAAGATTATAATATGAAATTGTCAGAGAAGAGAGCCAAAGCTGTTTATGATTTGTTAATAGAAACAGGAGTCGATGCTTCAAGACTTTCTTACAAGGGATATGGAGAAGATACCAGCGTGGATAAATCATCAGCTGATGCAAGACAAATGGCGAGAAGAGCGAGTTTCGAAGTAAAGTAATTCACATCTTTTTAAAAAAAGCCTGACTATAAAGTCAGGCTTTTTTTTTCGAAAACTTTTAAAGATATACTTTCTGCAATACTAGTAGAAAGGTTTAAAATCTTGAGATTAGCATTCCATACTAGCCATCCGTTAGCATGGTTGGAGATTCACTTTACATTAAAGTCAGGCATCCTACAGAGGATGATGAGGAAGCTGGTGAAATTAAAGGTTTGGAGTTTTTCTTATCCAGCTCTAATGAATCTTATTTTTTTACCAAGTTTAATATTGATCTGATTTAATTAATACTTTCGATTTTTGGAAAACTCTTATTTCTATACTTAAATTTGGAAGCAATTAAACTTCAATGAGGGATTTCGCTGATGAGATGAGCTTGCATATGTAAGGATAACTTTATTTATAAAGAATTTCTTTTACAATTGCCTTATAATCAACTTTTCATACACTAAAAAGCTTAAAATTTACACAATTCCTATTATTAAATATAAGGCAATCAAAAGAACCTAATTCGTTTATTTTAGCTAAATTCAAAATCCATCACCGTTAACAATAATCTTAAAAAATGAAAAGATTTCTATTTACATGCATACTGATTTTGACTATCAGCAATGTCTTTTCCCAAAGCAAATACAATCGATGGTCGATTGAGGCAAGCGTCGGGCCAAATAAACCAATGGGGCCGCTAACACCAGGATTCTTGTCACCAACCCTTAATTTGGGACATGCCGATTTAGGACTTCGATATATGATCAATGATTATTTTGGATTCAAAGGTGATTTAGGTATAGGTTCATTTTCAGAAGCAGCAGGAGTAAGTCCAGAATTCACCACCAACTATTTCCGAATGAATTTACAAGCCGTTGGTAATATTGGAAAGATGCTAAACCTATCATCACTTTATAGAAAACTAGGTCTGTTGGCCCATTTCGGAACTGGCTTTGGCCAGATGAGCTTCGAAAATAAAAGACTAACTACTGAAGCTGACTACCATTACAACTTCATAGGTGGTTTGACAACTCAATATAAATTGGGTAAAAGAGCAGCTTTAACAGGTGATATTTCCGTAATCTATAATGGCCGTCAAACCTATACATTTGACGGAAACTCCTACAATGCACCTATTCAGCCAGCTGGTCCAAATCAGAATCCTTTAGTACATGCCCCGGGAACATGGTGGACAGGCACTATTGGAATAGCTTTTTATCTCGGGAAAAATGAAACACATGCTGACTGGTACATTAGGGAAGCTAAATATGCCACCAAAGAGGAATTAGCATCTCAAATTAAGGGATTAAAGGACATGCTCAACGATACTGATGGAGATGGCATTCCTGATTATTTGGATAAAGAGCCAAATACACCTGTCGGAGCTAGAGTAAATAGTGTGGGTATGACTTTGGATTCCGATGGAGATGGCACACCCGACTATCTAGACAAATGCCCGTTCTTACCTGGCCCTTCGTCTACAAGCGGATGCCCGATTGAGGAGATTAAGGATCAAGTTGACTACTTCAAAAAAGCACTCAACGACGGCTATGTAAATGTATACTACGCTTTCGATAGTGATAAACCATTGGAATATTCAACCAGTGCAGCAGCATACGTCGCAAATTTCCTAAAGAAAAATCCAGGTGTGAGTGTGGAAGTAAAAGGCTACGCTGATGAATTAGGGACAGAAGATTACAATATGAAACTTTCAGAAAGAAGAGCAAAAGCCGTAAACGATTTGTTGATTGCTTCGGGCATTGACAAGTCACGAATTTCTTTCAAAGGCTACGGAGAAGATACCAGTGTTGACAAATCTTCTCAAGATGCACGACAAATGGCAAGAAGAGCAAGCTTTGAGGTTAACTAAAAGGCTTCAAAAAATAAAAAAACCCGACTTCTAGTTGGGTTTTTTTTTGTAACAACAGCCGCAACTTGCAAAGTTATTTCACAACACCGCATGTTGAACTCAGAATAAAGAGCAAGTTTTTTCTTTTATATTTGCGCCATGTTCATTCTTTCCAACACTCCCTCGATAGCTAATCAATTCATGCTAGAAATGAGAGATGCTTCTATTCAAAAAGACCGATTAAGATTTCGAAAAAATTTGGAGCGCTTAGGCGAAATTTTAGCCTATGAACTTTCCAAATCGCTTTCCTTCCAATCTCAGGTAATTGATACCCCACTTGCTAAAACGCAAATGATTGTACCATCTGAACATCCGATTATAATCTCTGTGCTGAGGGCCGCTTTACCTTTTTATCAAGGTTTTTTGAATTTCTTTGACCATGCAGATAGTGGTTTTATTGGAGCTTTCAGAGAAGAAGCTAGCCAAGGAGAACCCAAAATCAACCTGGGATATTTCGCTAGTCCGCCGCTCACAGATAGAATAGTGATTTTGACAGACCCAATGCTGGCTACTGGAAGATCGATAATCGAATCAATAAACAAACTATCCAATCACGGAAGCCCAAAACACATTCATATTGCTACAGGATTTGCCTCTCCCGAGGGCATCGCCTTTGTCCAAAAGAATCTGAAAATCCCGCATAGTTTTTGGATTGGCAGCCTTGATGAGCGGCTAAACGATAAGTTTTACATTGTCCCAGGCCTTGGAGATGCAGGCGATTTAGCTTTCGGCCCAAAAATTTAATTTCATTATGCTAATTTATTTTCTTTTGGTATTAGGATTTATTATTCTCCTAGTGGGTGGTAAAATATTGGTCGATGGTGCCTCTGGTATTGCAGTCAAATTGGGCATGAGTGCTGGTTTGATTGGATTGACGATTGTGGCATTTGGCACCTCGGCCCCAGAACTGTTAGTAAGTGTAAATGCTGCATTAAAAGGGAACAGCGATATTTCCATGGGTAATGTAATCGGTTCAAACATTGCCAATATAGGTCTTGTATTAGGGATTTCAGGGATTTTCTACCCTATTCTCATTCGTAGGTCCCATCTCCGTTTCGATTATACAGTAACGCTGCTCGTCTCTTTATTATTTTTTGGACTGAGCTACAACAGACTTATCGAGACATGGGAAGGAATTCTTCTCTTTTCGCTATTTATTGTATTCAATGTTTACCTGTTTAAAAGTGGTGTACAGGAAAATATCATTGTCGAAGAGGATATAGAACAAGCACAAAGTTTATCATGGTTTAGATCCTTAATCTATTTTGCAGGAGGGATCGTAGGTCTGTATTTTGGTTCGGACTTATTGGTTGAAAATGCGGTGCTGATTTCAAGAGAATTCGGAGTGTCAGAAAGAATAATCGGAGTAACCGTAATTGCCATAGGCACCAGTCTCCCTGAATTAATTACATCCATCATTGCTGCTCTATCAAAGCGAACCGATCTAGCACTGGGCAATATCCTAGGAAGCAATATCATGAACATACTATCGATTATCGGGATCACAGCCATCATCAAGCCGATAGGCGTTTCTCAAGAATTTATCAATTCAGATTTCTTATGGATGATTGGCATTACACTATTACTTTTTATTTTGATGCGCACTAAAATGCAAATCTCAAAAGTCGAAGGATCCCTGTTACTTGTTAGCTATTTCTCTTATTTATTCTTCTTATTGTGATGGAATCTATCCTCAAATTTCTGGGGATATATTTCCTTTGTTGGTTTAAATTTGTCGCTGGGCCAATATTAGGTGCAGCAGCCGGTTACGGAATTCCAGGGACTGTTTTCGTGACTGTTGCCGGAATGATGAGCAGTGTAATTGTTTTTACATTTGTTGGCACTAAAATCAAAAAATACCTTGAATTGAGGTTTTTTAAACCTTTTCCAAAATTTTCCAAAAAAAATAGAAGAATCGTCAGATTTTGGAATAAATATGGAGAAATGGGCATTGCAGCCATCACCCCACTTTTACTCACACCAACAGTAGGAACTCTGATTATGGTTTCATTTGGTGTAAGCAAAAAAAGGATTTTTATTCAAATGCTGATAAGTGCTGTATTTTGGGCAACGTTCTTTTCGCTCACCATCGATTCTATCCTGAAAATCTCTTTTTTCAAAAATCTATTATTCTGAATCAAGATCCGGAAGAATCTCGATGTCCTGAATTAGCACCCGATTGGAAATCTGCTGACCAGTAATTGTAGCGGCTAATCCACCCATGGCTGTTTCTTTATATCGGCTTTCCATAGAAGCTCCAACTTCACCCATCGCCTCAATGCATTCATCCACTGGTATCACTGCACTCACATTAGCCAGCGCTATCTGTGATGAACTGAAAGATATGGCTGCGGCACTTGCATTTCGAACCACACAAGGTACCTCAACCAATCCGGCAACTGGGTCGCAAACCAAGCCTAACATACACTGGATTGTAATAGCTACTGCGTTGAAAATTTGATCCACAGTACCGCCTAAGCAATAAACTATTGCTCCAGCAGCCATTGCCGCTGCCGACCCTGTCTCAGCTTGGCAACCACCGACAGCACCAGCTAAACTTGCTTTTTCCTCAATAATCAGTGCTATGCCCGCTCCTACCAATAGGCCTTCCACGATCTGATCATCCGTCAAATTGTGGATTTCTTGTAAGGTCACAAGTGTGCCAGGTAGGATTCCGCTCGCCCCAGCCGTAGGTGCGGCAACTACTCTTCCCATGCAAGAATTGACTTCTTTTGCAGCCAGCGCTCTAGAAATGAGTTTTTGAAACTCAGGAGAAAGGACAGCTAGCGGATAATTAAATACTTTTTTTGCACCATTATTAATCATGCCTGACCGAGAGGTCATTTCCTCTTCCAAGCCTGTTTTCACAGCATCTTTCATTACATGGTAGGCATGCATCAGACCGTATTTTATCTTTCCCTCTTCCCCATTCTTCTGATCGATTTCATATTCGATCACCGATTGAGGAAGACTCATTTCATTGGATTCACAATAGGCTTTCCAGCCTTTAAAGTCTTCAAAAAGATAGCTCATAGTCAATTTTAGATTTATAAAATTTTTAATCTCAGGAAGACTTTTAGAATTCAATTTCAAAAATTGAAATTGATTGTTTGTTTTATTTCAGGATCCAAGCTTAAAGCCACAGGACAGTTTTTGGCAGCGTTCTTTAGTTTTTGAATCATTTTTGGATCATCCAAAGACTTCTCCCATTTAAAATCCACAATAATTTCAGAAATTTTTCGCGGCGAAAGGTTCATAATTTTAGATATTTCCCAACTCAATCCTGCCAGAGAAACCCCGTCTCGATCGGCTACTATTCCCATTATGGTCACCATGCAACTTCCCAATGCACTGGATACCAAATCAGTAGGAGAAAACGACTCCCCTCTCCCATTGTTATCTAACGGCGCATCGGTCAATAGGTTAGTTCCTGATTGGACATGCGTGGATTCAGTCCTCAAATTACCTAGATATGAACTTTTTATAGTCGGCATAAACTCTTACTTTTAAAATTCAGTTTAAAATATATGAAGCCAAAAATAGGGCAATATTTTCGACCAACTCGAATGAAAAAGCTGAATTTAATATTAATCCTGCTATTCTTCTTCATCTCTATTGAGTCTAGAGCTCAGAGAGAGGATGCTGGAAACTATGAGTATGACAAGGAATATACTTTCGGAGTCAATAAAAATACCAATGGAGGTTTGATTGGAGGTTTTGTATTCAAAGCAGGAACTCGAATTGACGACACTCAATTTAGCTTTTGGGCTGTAGAGCTTTCCAATGTTAAAAACCCGAAAGAAGTCCGCTATACTAATAACTTGGGAAACAGTTTTATTTTTGGCAAATCAAACTACCTCTATTCGATCCGGCCACAATATGGTCGAGAAATTATTCTCTTTAGAAAAGCTCCAAATCAAGGCGTCCAAGTTTCAGCACTTGCAGCAGTAGGCCCTAGTTTTGGGTTGATCGCTCCATATATCATTGAATATCCAGTCAGTAGAGTAGAGACTGTACGCAAACAATTTGATCCTGCAACCGATCAATTTTTCAACATACTTGGCACAGGTCGACTTTTAGAAGGATTGGGGCAGTCTGAATTTGCTATAGGTGCAAATCTGAAAACAGCATTATCATTTGAATTTGGAGTTTTTAGATCAAATGTGACAGGACTGGAACTAGGCTACATGTTAGAAGGTTTCACAAAAGAGATTCCTTTAGTCCCTACAGTAGAGAACAGACAGTTATTTCAATCTGTTTATTTCACGTTTTTCTACGGATTTAGGCAGTAATATTCAATTGGCTTTTCATACTAGAAGCCTTTAACCTTGTCACAAAGCAAAAGAAATGATCGAATTACCAGTTATATCAGAAGAAGCAACTCGAAGAAAAAAGCCAAATTGGCTTAGAGTAAAACTTCCCGTGGGGAAAGAATATGCAAAAGTTCGGAAACTAGTTGACGAACATAAACTTCACACCATCTGCGAAAGTGGCAATTGCCCAAATATGGGCGAGTGCTGGGGAGCAGGAACAGCCACTTTCATGATTTTGGGAAACGTGTGTACCCGTTCATGCTCTTTCTGTGCAGTTGCTACAGGACGACCTCCGGAGTACGACACTGATGAACCAAGGAGAGTGGCCGAAGCGATCAAGTTAATGGGTGTAAAACACGCAGTACTCACCTCCGTGAATCGAGATGAATTAAAGGATCGAGGTGCTGAGATCTGGTACCAAACAGTAGTTCAAACTAAAGAACTTTCTCCTACGACTACCATCGAAACGCTTATTCCTGACGTAAAAGCAAATTGGGATGCACTCTATCGAATGATCGAAGCAGGTCAGGAGGTAGTTTCACACAATATGGAAACTGTAGGGAGCTTGTATCGAAGAGTTCGACCACAAGCCAGATATGATCGCTCTTTAGAGCAGATCAAGCTAACCAAAGCCTATGGCAAAAGAACCAAAACAGGTATCATGCTTGGACTAGGAGAGAAAAAAGAGGAGGTGCTACAGGCCATGGATGATTTAGTCGATAACGGCTGTGATATTCTTACTCTCGGTCAATACTTACAGCCTACAAAAATGCATATCGAGGTGGCTGAATTTATTCATCCTGATCTTTTCGCAGAATACCGGGAAATAGGTTTGGCAAAAGGCTTGAAATATGTGGAGTCTGGACCATTGGTTCGATCGTCTTACCATGCCGAAAGACATGTGAATGTTTGATTTTCCTCAAAAATATTAATCATAAAAAAGCCTCGAATTAATTCGAGGCTTTCTTTATATGAAGTTTTTAATGCTAAACTGTTTCAGCTTCTACGCTTGCATATTCCTCTACTGGGATACAGCTACAGATCAAATTTCGATCTCCAAAAGCGGAATCAATTCTTCTGACGCTAGGCCAGAACTTATTGGCTTTTACATTCTCTGAAGGGAATACAGCTTTCTCTCTTGTATATGGAAGATCCCACTCACCCGTCAAAACCATAGTTGCCGTGTGCGGAGCATTTTTCAGTACGTTATTTTCACGACCCGAATGTCCATTTTCAATTTCTCTGATTTCTTCTCTAATAGAGAGAAGTGCATCACAGAATTTATCTAATTCAGATTTGGTCTCTGATTCTGTTGGCTCGATCATCAATGTACCGGCTACTGGGAAAGAAACCGTCGGAGCATGATAACCATAATCCATCATTCGTTTCGCAATATCCTCCACTTCAATTCCCACTTCTTTGAACTCTCTGCAATCCACAATCATTTCGTGTGCTGCACGGCCTTTAGTTCCTGTATATAGAATTTCAAAATTACCTTTCAATCTCTCCTTAATGTAATTCGCATTTAGGATTGCCATTTTAGTGGCATTAGTTAAACCTTCTGCACCCATCATTGCAATATAAGCATAGGAGATCGGCAGAATACTAGCACTACCATAAGGCGCAGCAGAAATCGAGGAAACGGGATCCTCACCACCAGTTTTTACTAATGGATTACTAGGCAAGAATGGTGCAAGGTGTGCAGCTACGCAAATTGGACCCATACCAGGTCCACCTCCGCCGTGAGGAATACAAAATGTTTTATGCAGATTAAGATGACAAACGTCAGCACCAATTAGTCCAGGACTCGTCAGCCCTACCTGAGCATTCATATTCGCTCCATCCATGTAGACTTGTCCACCATACTGATGAATAGTAGCACATATTTCCTGAATGGCTTCCTCAAATACCCCATGAGTCGAAGGGTAAGTAATCATCAAAGCCGCCAAATCATTTGCATGAGCCGACGCTTTTTCTTTTATGTCAGCCAAATCAATATTTCCCTTCTCATCACAATTCACAAGTACGACCTTCATTCCAGCCATTACTGCGGATGCAGGATTAGTACCGTGAGCAGATGTAGGAATCAAAGCAATATTTCGATGACCGTCACCTCTGCTCAAGTGATACTGACGAATCACCATCAATCCTGCAAACTCCCCCTGCGCACCAGAATTAGGTTGCAAGGATGTGTCTGCAAACCCAGTGATTTCGTTGAGCCAAGTTCTTAGCTGTGAAAATAGCTCTTGATAGCCAGCAGTCTGATCAATTGGCGCAAAAGGGTGCATTTGTCCAAACTCAGGCCAAGTCACAGGAATCATCTCTGCTGTGGCGTTCAATTTCATCGTACAGGATCCCAATGCAATCATAGAATGCACCAAGGATAGATCCTTTGATTCAAGTCTCTTGATGTAGCGAAGCATTTCATGCTCGCTGTGGAAATTATTGAAAACAGGGTGAGTTAAATATTCAGATTTTCTCATCAATGAATCTGGAAGTTCGAGAGTCAAATCAGACGCTAAGATATCTAGGTCAGGACTGGAAATTCCTTTTGCCTTTGCAAAAACAGATACGATTTGCTTCACATCATCCATCGTTTTTGCTTCATCAAACGTCATATAAATCGTATCGTAAGCAAATCTGAAATTAATTTCAGATTCATCTGCAATAGATTTGATCGTGTTCAGAGTCTTCGCCTCAATCGCAACTTTCAGCGTATCGAAATAAGTCTGTGCCGAAACTTCATAGCCTAAATTATTCAAAGCTCTTGCAGTCAATTTTGCCAGACCATGCGTTCTCAAAGCAATATTCTTCAGACCTTGAGGCCCGTGATATACTGCGTAGAAACTTGACATGACTGCTAAAAGCACCTGTGAAGTGCAAATATTTGAAGTTGCTTTTTCGCGTTTTATATGTTGCTCCCGCGTTTGCAGAGCCAATCGATAGGCTTTATTTCCTGCTCGGTCGATGGATACTCCAATAATTCTACCTGGAATATGTCTTTTATAAGCCTCTTTGGTCGAAAAGAATGCTGAGTGAGGACCGCCGTATCCCATTGGCACCCCGAATCGCTGTGCAGAACCTACGACCACGTCAGCTCCCATTTCACCGGGAGGCGTTAAAATTGTCAGTGAAAGTAAATCCGCTGCAAATGCAGTGGTCACATTATTCTCTTTGGCAGAAGCTACCAGAGAAGAATAATTTAAGACAATTCCTTCAGCATTTGGATATTGAAAAAGGATACCGTAAAGATTTTCGTCAGTTACATCAAGAGATTCCAAAGAACCAAATACGATTTCAATTCCAAGCGGCTCAGCACGAGTTATCAAAACTGCTTTTGTTTGAGGAAATACTTGCTCGTCAACAAAAAATTTATGTGCATTTTTCTTTTCTCTCGGTTTGACTGAGTAAAGCATTGTCATCGCCTCCGCAGCTGCCGTTCCTTCGTCCAAAAGAGAAGCATTGGCGAGCTCCATGCCGGTAAGTTCCATAACCACCGTCTGGAAATTAATTAAAGCCTCCAATCTACCCTGAGCTATTTCAGCTTGGTAAGGTGTGTAAGCGGTATACCAACCTGGATTTTCCAAAACATTTCTCTGAATCACCCCTGGCACCAGAGTATCGTAGTATCCTAGTCCTATAAAGGATTTGAAAACTTTGTTTTTGGAAGCCAAAACTTTGAATTCTTTGAGAAACTCGGACTCCAACTTTGCCGCTGGTAAATTCATCGGTTTTTGAAGTTGAATTGATTTTGGTACTGTTTGGTTGATTAATTCCTCCAAAGATGAGGCTCCGATTTTATCCAACATCGCTGCTATTTCCGCTTCCGTCGGGCCATTGTGTCTGCTCTCAAATTTGACAGCATTAGAAAGATTGATCTGCATAAAGAACTTAAGGAATATGAAGTGTTTGAGTATAGTATGACTCGTTTTTCAAAGGTTAAAGGTAATCTATCTGAGAAGATTTTACTTTGGTAATCCCTGAAATTACACCCCCTTAACAAGCATAATTTATAAACGGTTTATCGAAGGGTTAAATTTTTATCTAGTTTAGTATCTGAAATAAAAAATAAATGAAAAAAGGACTGCTATTAACCGGAACTTTGGCATTGGGCTTGTCACTAAATGCACTCGCCCAAGATCCCATTCAAGTAAAATACGCCAACACCATTACAGTAAGTGACCTCACGGAGTATCTCACTTATTTGGCATCAGACGAGATGCGAGGAAGAGATACGGGATCTGAGGAGCTTAACATTGCTGGAAGATATTTAGCCGATTTCTATAAAAGTAATGGCTTAACCGCACCTGTAAATGGAAGTTATTTCCAAAATGTACCCTTGGTAAGTACTTCTTTCAATGCTGTCGACTTAAAAATAGGTAAAACAAAACTAATTCAAAACGAGGATTTCGTCTTTTCGGGAGATGGTGAAATGTCAAAATCAATGAAAACAGAACTTGTTTTCCTGGGATTGGTAAATGATGAAAATCTTGTTAAAGTGGCTGTAAAAGGCAAACTTGTGGGTATATGGGCTGTCGGGGTACTTAACAATGAGCTTATTACCAAATTGATGGACGCCGGAGCAGCAGGAGTAGTGATGGTAACTATGGAAGGTCAGGCAAACTTTGATCGTGTCGCCAAGAGATATAAAACCCTAGCTGGAAAAGGCAGAATCAGCTTCGAAAAAAAAACCGATCAGCGACCTACTTTTATGGTAAGCTCTGATAAAATGGCTGAACTCTTCGGCCAGCCTGTTGAGTCTCTAAAAGAAGCTGCGAAAACTAATCCAGAATCAATCAAGTCTCAGAAAGTCACTTTTAAGATTGAGAAAAGCTCAAAACCAATAGAAACCTTCAATGTGATGGGGTATTTGGAAGGTACTGATTTGAAAGAGGAAGTCATTGTCATCTCCTCTCATTACGATCATGTGGGCGTGAGTAGTACTGGTGAAATATTCAACGGTGCAGACGACGATGGTTCGGGTACAGTATCCGTAATGGAGATTGCACAGGCTTTTGCTATAGCTGCAAAAGATGGCCACAGACCACGCCGCTCTATTTTGTTTCTTAATGTCACTGGTGAAGAAAAAGGTCTTCTGGGTTCAGAATACTATGGGGATCACCCTATTTTCCCTATGACGAACACAGTGAATAACATCAATATTGATATGGTCGGCCGAATTGATTATGAATATCAAGATGCAGAAAACAAGGACTATGTTTATGTCATCGGCTCTGAGATGCTTTCTTCTCAGCTAAAGAAAATCAATGAGTACAATAATATTACTTACACAGACTTGATATTGGATTATCGCTATGATGCTGAAGATGATCCAAATAGGTTCTATTACAGATCGGATCATTACAATTTTGCAAAGTTTGATATCCCTGTTATATTCTTCTTTAACGGAGTACACGATGATTACCATCAGGTAACCGATACTGTAGACAAAATCGAATTTCCCCTGATGCAAAAAAGAGCCAAGTTGATCTTCCATACAACTTGGGATCTTGCAAATAGAAATAATCGAACTCCTGTAGACGGTACCAACACCAGAACGGGTCGATAACAAAATGAAAGGGCTTCAAAATTTTGAAGCCCTCTTTTAATTTTTTTTACGAGTCAAATTAAGATACTTCAACTAAAACAAGTATCTATCATGCCTCTACCTGCGTTTTATTTATACGTGATTATCCTCCTTAATACCCATGGGCAAGAAATATTTAGGATACAGTATTCTCAATAGCTATTATATTATTAATTGGCCTACCTACACCAGTCTTTCGCCCCAAAATAAGCAAATATGAAACTTTAGGTAAAATTGCAAATAACCATAAGCTTTTTTACTTCCCCTTATTTTTCTGATGCTTTGTCTTTAGCTGATTTCGATTGGTCTTTGCTTTTGAGTTCTTATTTCCTCTCTTCTTTTCCTCTTTTGCCTTTTCATTGAAAAGATTCGGCTTTTTGTGCTCTTTTTTATCGTGAAAAGCCCCCTTATAGTCGGGGTTATCACGTTGCATCAAGTGATCCAACTCCCGAGCATACGCTTGACGCTCTGCAAAAGGTGTTTCCGGTATATCGACCTGTGAAGGGATTTCAATATCAGCCACGATCATCCGAATTAATTCTTCGATCCGTTGGAAGTGATATGCTTCGGCAGGATTGACAAAAGTGATTGCTTTACCTTCATGCTCAGCTCTGCCCGTCCGGCCAATTCGATGCACATAATCCTCGTAGATCAGCGGCACATCAAAATTAATTACGTGCGATACCAGAGTCACATCCAGTCCACGAGAAGCCACATCAGTAGCGACTAAAAGTCGAACATCCCCTGATTTGAAATCATCGATCGAATTGATTCTCGTGTTTTGCCCTTTGTTGGCGTGAATTACCCTGACTTCTCCTTCCACACGATTTTTCAAATACGCAAAAACCTCCTCCGCATTCTTCCTGGATCGGGTAAATATGATCGCACGGGCTATTTCTTCCTGCTTCAATAGTTCTCCTAGCAAGTTGATTTTAGTTCTAATATTTGGTACCAAGTATTTCACTTGGGCAATAGTCTCGGCTGTGGTAGCAGAAGGCGTAACTTCAACACGCTCAGGAAATTCTAAAAATTCAGCAGCCAACTTCTCCACACGGTCACTAAATGTAGCAGAGAAAAGAAGATTTTGTCGCTTTACCGGAATGATCTCTAATACTGATCGAATCTGAGGCATAAAGCCCATATCCATCATTTTATCAGCCTCATCCAAGATCATTGTCTTGATTTCTTTGGTAAAGATTTTTCCCTTTTTATACAAATCTAAAAACCGACCTGTGGTAGAGATAATTATATCAACACCCTTATCTATTAATTCAATTTGTGTTTTTGGACCTAACCCACCATATAGACAGACTATCCTCAGATCAGTATTCTCTGCCAATTGAATCGCTACTTCTTCAATCTGCATCGCCAGTTCTCTGGTGGGGGCCAAGATCAGTGCCTTTGGGTGCATCCCTTGAGCATATTTCACTTTCATCAAAAGCGGAAGAATGTAGGCAGCAGTTTTTCCAGTACCTGTCTGAGCTATCCCCAATACATCATGTCCTGCTAGCGCCAACGGTATTGCTTTTTGCTGTATAGGAGTGGGATGCGAATAACCCGCAGTAGCAATAGCATCCAAGAGCTGACGGTTTAACTTAAAATCGTCAAAAGTTGGGGTTTCAATGGACATGTTTCTTTATTTATGAAAGGAGTTGAAGACCAAATAAATAGTGAGAAAAATTAAAATATTTTGATCACCGATACAAATATAGTCAATGAAGGTCGGATAAGTCAGTGCGGCATACTGGTGCAATAAAGAAGCATGAGCAAAATTGATCCAGATCTTTCCAATAAAAACGCAGATACTTTCATCGACATAAAATGGGAATATCTTTTCCTACACTAGTCCAAGATCAAGTCCACTTCAGAAAGTAGGGATTGACGCATAAAGGTGAAATATACACCAATGCAAAAACAGGCATAGCAGATGGGACAAAACCCTATATGTAGGGCCTGCTGAAAAACTCAGGCAGCGCAAGCTTCAAAACCCAGCCCAGAATGGTGTTTGGACTGGGTTTTTGATTTCAGGTAGGCACTGGTCTTGTAAAGGTGTATGTGAGCTATGCGCCTTTTC
>Ga0209390_10003808_pt1 | contig 23751 bp, 27 predicted proteins | sample BON01_FD_187212 | JGI IMG/M metagenome (GOLD analysis project Ga0209390, IMG submission 187212) | Freshwater microbial communities from Lake Bonney liftoff mats and glacier meltwater in Antarctica - BON-01 (SPAdes) (version 2) | ecosystem: Environmental > Aquatic > Freshwater > Ice > Glacier... | reverse complement strand
GCTTTCTCCTTCGCGGCTTTCTCCTTGGCCGCTTTGTCCTTCGCGAGTTGTGCAGCTTTTTCTTTGGCCTTCTTGTCTTTTAATGCTTCGTCAGCTTTTTCTTTGGCCAGTTGCTGTGCGCGGCGCTGCTCAAGTTCTTCTTGCACCCGCTGTTTCTCTAGGGCTATGTCGGCTGCTGTTGGACCGGCAGGCTCCGGCTCGGGCGGAGGAGGGGCAGGGGGCTCAGGCTCTGGCTCTGGCTCAGGTGTTGGTAAAGGCTCTGGCTCGGGCTTTGGTTCAGCTACCGGCTCTGGCGGTGGGGCCGCTGCAATGGGGATGTCAGACCACAGCTCTACATCAAAGGCTGCGGCCTGTTGGGTTTGCTGCCAGGCAACACCCCAGGTCAGCGCAAGGACCAACAACGCATGCACGCCCAGGGCCATCGCAATGGGCAGCGCCCAACGGGTGTCTGATGTTGTCGTCAGTCCAGTGGCAGAGCGTTGTGGGTTGGCCATGTTGGTGGGCAAGGGCTTACAAGCCTGTCAACGCTGCGCGTTAACGGCCAGCGCAACACGGCTTAATCCTGCTTGTTGCAGGGTATCCATGACGTCTACAACAGCCTCGTATCTCACGGACTTGTCGGCGCTGATCACGATAGCGACTACTTGATTAGGCGACGAGTTAGCCGTGGCGTCTCGGGTAGAGCGGTCTTGGTTGGACAAGTCTAGTACGCGTTGGGCCAAATCTTTAAGCGTGACGTCTTCGCTTTGTTTGCCCGAGCGCAGCTGCAATGTGGCATCTTTAGCAACCAGCACTTGGATCACACGGTCCGGTTGGCGGGGCGCTTGGCCAACTGTGGGCAAGTCAATCATGCTGGGGGTGATGAGTGGCGCAGTCACCATGAAAATGATGAGCAGCACCAACATCACATCGATGAAAGGCACCATGTTGATTTCATTCATGGTGCGCCGTGCACGGCGCTTGTTATGCAAAACAGCCATAGTTTGAGCGCCGCTTAAGTGGGGGTTTGTGCGCTTAAGTTGCGCTGCAGTATGTTGGAGAACTCATCTGAAAATACATCCATATGGCTGGCAGCGCGGTCAACCTTTGTCGAAAACCGGTTGTAGGCCACCACCGCAGGAATCGCTGCGAACAGGCCAATGGCTGTGGCTACCAAAGCCTCTGCAATACCGGGGGCAACTGTGGCCAACGTTACCGACTCCAAGCCAGCCAAACCTGTAAAGGCGTGCATGATGCCCCACACCGTTCCAAACAAACCTATGTAGGGTGAGACCGAGGCCACAGAGCCTAAAAAGGACAGCTGCGATTCCATGACGTCTAGCTCTCGCTGATAAGCAGCGCGCATGGCGCGTTGTGCGCCGTCGAGCAGCACGCTGGTTTCCGCAATACGGCGCTCGCGAAGTTTTAAAAACTCGCGCATACCTGCGGCAAAAATACGCTCCATAGGGCCAGTGCCTGTGGTTTTTTGAATCGCAGCGGTATACAAGTCGTGCATGCTGGTGCCTGACCAAAATGCGCGCTCAAACGCTTCATTTTTTGAGTGGATGCGACCCAATGCGGCGGCCTTCCCAAATATGACTGCCCAGCTGGCAATAGACACTGCCAGCAGCAAAACAACGACGGCTTTCACCACCCAACTGGCATTGAGGAGTAGGTGAACAATATCTAAATCTTGGTTCATATGACTGTGCGTATTTAACGGTTATGTTCTCGGCGCGTTGACCAATGTATCCAACAAAGCTGACGGTAGCCGTGTGGGTTTTAGCGTGTGACTATTGACCCAGCCAATTCGAATACGCGCTTCGCTCACCAAGTCGGTATCCAGCCAAGTAGACTGTTTGAGCGTCAGCGTGGCCTTACCGCAGACCACCAATTCGGTATAAATCTGCAACGCGTCGTCTAAACGACTGGGACGATGGTAACGCACTGAGGTCTCACTCACCACGAACATGCCGCCCAATGCTTGCTGCATGTGGGCTTGTTGTAAACCTAAAGTACGCAGCCATTCTGTTCGTGCACGCTCAAAAAACTTGAGGTAGTTGGCGTAAAACACAATGCCACCTGCGTCTGTGTCTTCCCAGTAGACGCGAACCTGCCACTGGTGGTGCGCGTTGGCGATATGGGCTGTGTTCGTCACAAGCTTTATAAAACGTTGTCTAGGCGCGCCACCGCTGTCACCAGTTGCTCCATGCTGCTGGCTGTCGAAAAGCGTATGAAATTGTGGTTTTGTGCACCACCAAAGTCATGCCCTGGCGTGGCGGCAATGCCAGCTCTTTTCATAAGCTCGAATGCAAACGTCCAACTGGCACCTGGCTGCTCGGGGGTACCGGGGGAAATGCCCCACTGTTGGCAGGCAGCCTCGCAGCTTGCATAGGCATAAAACGCGCCGTCAGGCACAACCGGTACGGTCAGTCCAAGGCGGTTGAGCTGAGGAATAAAGTAGTCGCGTCTGGCCTTGAAGGCGGCGCGGCGACGTTCAAACTCAGCCAAGCTGTCGGCCTGAAAGCAGGCCAAAGCGGCGTGTTGGCTGATGGTGCTGGCGCAAATAAACAGGTGCTGCGCCAGGCGTTCTACGACAGGGACCAGTGCGGGCGGCAGTACCAGCCAGCCAAGACGCCAACCTGTCATGTTGAAATATTTAGAAAAACTGTTGACGCTGATGATGTCGTTGCCTAAGCCGTCTTCAAGCCCCAGCGCACTGTGGCTGAAGGCCTCATCAAAATTCAGACCCAGGTAAATTTCATCTACGATGGTGAAACCGCCTTTGGCACGCACAGTTTGTGCCACACGCTTGAGTTCGTCGCGTGCAATAGAGGTGCCCGTAGGGTTGCTGGGAGAGGCCAGCAACACGCCGCGGGTCTTGTCACCCCAAGCCTGTTCTATTTGTTCCGCGCTCAGCTGAAAGCGTTGTTCAGGCGTGGTGGGCAGCAGCACCGCTTGACCGTCGGCGGCTGCAACAAAGTTGCGGTTGCATGGGTAACTTGGATCAGGCATGAGCACTTCATCGCCCGGGTTCACCAGCGCCAAACACGCCAATTGCAGGGCTGCAGATGCACCAGCGGTAATGGCTATGCGCGCAGGATCAATGTCTAGTCCAAATCGTGAGGCATACCACCCACTAATGGCTTGACGCAGCGGTGCAATACCCAGGGCTTGCGTGTAGCCGGTGTGGCCATTCGCCATGGCGCGGGCCGCGGCCTCTTGAACAGCCAGTGGTGCAGAAAAATCGGGCTCACCAATGTTTAAAAACAGCATGGGCTGGTCTGTGTGCGCCGTTTTGGCTGCCATGGCTTGTGCAGCTTTGGCCACTTCCATCACCATGAAAGGCTTGATGCGTTGTGCGCGTTGCGAAATCTGCATGGCCAAACCCTTAACGTGATGTTTAAGAGGCTTTGGCTTCAACAGGACGCAACTGCTGGCCCAGCGGGTGAACGACACCGTTGATGAATTTGTGCCCATCCGTGCCACCAAATGACTTGGCTAGTTCTATGCACTCATTGATGACGACGCGCAGCGGTACATCCAAACACTGCTTGAATTCAAAAGCTGCAATCAGCAAAATACCGCGCTCAATGGGTGACACATGCGCTATGTCACGGTCTAGGTAAGGTGCGATCAGGGTTTCCAGTTCGGATTGATCTTGTGTACAGCCTGTGAGCAAGGCGTCAAAATGAACTGCATCGGCTTTGTGAAAGCCGGTGAGGTCGCGGGTAAACGTTTCAATATGGGCAATTGGGTTTTGACCGACCAAGTGCTGGTACAAGGCTTGCACCGCAAACTCTCTCGCCCTTGTTCGTCCAGATTTGTCAGAGGCTTTGCGCATGGCCTTGGGTGTTGCCGGTGCGCGGTCGCTAGGGGCTTGATCAGTCATACATGGTCCAAAAGAGCGGTTATCGGTTGTTGCTGGGCCAGCGAGTGGCGCAGTTATTCAGCTGGCTAAAAGTATCAACTGCGATTATCGCAGGTCATCCAGCAGCTGGGCCATTTCAATGGCCACAGTGGCGGCGTCGCGGCCTTTGTCTGTTTGCCGTGCCACGGCTTGTTCTAGGTTTTCAGTGGTGAGAATGGCGTTGGCAATGGGGATTTCATTGTCCAAGGCCACGCGTGTCACGCCAGCGCTTGATTCGTTGGCTACCAATTCAAAATGGTAGGTCTCGCCTCTAATGACGCAGCCTAAGGCAATCAAGGCGTCGAACTCGTCAGACACGGCCATGGCTTGTAGGGCGAGTGGTACTTCCAACGCGCCCGCAACGGTGACATGTTTGATGTTTTTGTCTTGCACACCCAAGGCTTTGAGCTGGTCTAGGCAGGCCACAGCCAGCGCGTTGGTAACGTCTTCGTTGAAACGTGCTTGCACCACGCCAACGCGTAGTTTACGACCGTCTAATTGGGGGGGGGTGCCTTTGTTTGCGCCAAACATGATGCTGATTCCGATTTATTTGTTTTCAATGAAGCCACGAACATCCAGCCCGTAGCCCACCAAGCTGGGTATGCGGCGTGGGGAACCCATCAGACGCATGTTTTTGACACCACACTCGCGCAAAATTTGCGCGCCGATACCGTAGGTGCGCAAATCAACACGTCCAGCGCCGGGGCCGTAGCTGGCTTGCGCAACGCCTTGGAACTGTGCCAACAACTCTGCGCTGGTCTCGCCTGCGTTGAGCAACACTGCCACGCCTTTACCTTGTTGCTGCAAGTAGGCCAGGCTGGTGTTGAGCGGCCAACTGTGCATGCGTCCATTGAGTTCAAGCGCATCTAAAACCGACAGCGGCTCGTGGACCCGAACAGGCACCTCGTCTTGCTCGTCCCATTCTCCAATAACCAATGCCAAGTGCATGTTGCCTGAGGCCAAGTCTTTAAATGCATGTGCTGTAAATGCACCGTAGGGGGTCAGCAGCTGCCTAGAGCCTAGTCGTTCAATCAGCGATTCGTGGGAGCTTCTGTATTCGATCAGATCTGCAATTGTGCCAATTTTTAAGCCGTGTTCAGCAGCGAAAATTTGCAAATCAGGCAGGCGGGCCATGGTGCCGTCGTCATTCATGATTTCGCAAATCACGCTAGACGGCGTGCAGCCGGCCATGCTCGCTAAATCGCAGCCAGCTTCAGTGTGGCCCGCACGCATGAGCACGCCACCTTCGGCTGCCTGCAAGGGGAAGATATGCCCAGGTTGCACCAAGTCGGTTGGCAAGCTGTCCTTAGATACCGCCACTCTGGCTGTACGCGCCCGGTCGGCTGCAGAAATACCAGTGGTTACGCCAGTGGCAGCTTCAATGCTGACCGTAAATGCGGTTGCGAATTGCGTGCCGTTGCTGCTGGCCATGGGCGGCAGTTTGAGGTATTGGCAGCGTTCTTTGGTGAGTGTGAGGCAAATTAGACCGCGCGCGTGCTTGGCCATAAAGTTAACGGCATCCGGCGTGACATGGTCTGTCGCCATGACCAAGTCACCTTCGTTTTCGCGGTCCTCCTCGTCTACCAGCACCACCATGCGCCCAGCTTTTAACTCAGCAACGATGTCTTGAACAGGAGAAATAGCAACGGGTTCAGCCATAGGGTACCTAAGAGTAGAGATTTATGAGAGGCGGCGTTTTGATCAATCAATCATTATCTCAGGCCTTTCGGCGCCAGGGTGATTGCCCCAGTTGTAACCGTTTTTGGATGATGGCTGCCAGCCACCATGGTGGGGATTCTTGTAGACCCCACGATGTGAGACTGTTTAAGCGCGCTGGGCAGCTGCGTCACGGCTGAGCATGCGCTCAACGTACCGCGCAATCAGGTCAATTTCAAGGTTGACGCTGGAGTTGGTGTTGAGTTGCCCCAAAGCTGTGTTGTCAATGGTGTGGGGAATGATGTTGATGTCTATGGCGCAGCCGTGCGCATTGTCCACCACGCTGTTGACGGTCAGGCTCACGCCGTTGACTGTAATGGAGCCTTTGTAGGCGAGGAACTTGGCCAACTCCTGTGGTGCTTGAATTTGCAGCAGCCAGCTTTCGCCAATCATCTCAAAACGGCTGACTTGGCCAATACCGTCTACGTGGCCAGACACAATGTGTCCGCCAAGGCGGTCATGGGCACGCAATGCTTTCTCTAGGTTGAGAGTGCTGAGCCTGTCTAAGCCGCTGGTCTTGTTGAGAGACTCTGCCGAGATGTCTACGGTGAACTGGTTGGCAGAAGGCTCAAAACTTGTAACGGTCATACACGCGCCGTTCAAGGCAATGCTGTCACCCAAGCCGACATCGTCTATGTAGCCTGAGGGTGTGCTGATGTGCAAGCGCTTGCCGTAAGCGGTGGTGTTGCCTAAATCTTCAATGTGGGTGATACGGCCAATGCCAGTGATGATGCCTGTGAACATAAAAGGTGCTCTAAGTGTGTGTGTACAGTGGTGTGTTTAAAAAAGAGTCTGCGCCGCGTACCAGGGCTTGTAAGCGCACATCTGGCCCTATTAGGCTGGGGACTGCAAAGTCCATATCAATACCTTGCACCAGCTCTGTGAGGGGTCCGAAGCTCGACAGGCCCAAGCCTTGCCCCAACAATGTAGGCGCAATGTACAACACGACTTCGTCAATCAAGCCTTCGCGCAGCAGCGAGCCATTGAGCGCCGAACCCGCTTCTACGTGCACCTCGTTGACCTCGCGTTGAGCCAAGTCTGCAAACAAAGCTGGCAAGTCAACCTTGCCAGCGGCATTGCCCATGGCACGCAAGTGCGCACCAGCTTCGCGCAAGCCTTCTTGCACCTCTAGGCTGGCGGTTCCGCTGTGATACAGCCATACGTCTCTGCCAGGTTGGGTGGGGTTCATCAGTTGCGCATCACGGGGGGTTTGTAAGCGGCTATCAACCACCACCAAATGGGGGTGCCGCTGCAAACTCAAGCCACGAACGTTCAGTCGGGGGTTGTCTGCCAATACAGTCCCAGCACCAGTCAGTACGGCACAAGACCTCGCCCGAAATGCCAGGCCATCGGCTCTGGCCTGTTCGCTGGTAATCCATTGGCTGTTGCCGTTTGGCAGCGCAGTAATACCGTCGCTAGAGGCTGCCATTTTGAGTCTAACCCACGGGCGTTCACGCAGCATGCGACTGAAAAACCCAACATTCAGCCAGCGCGACTCGTTGGCTAGCAAGCCATGGCTGACTTCAATGCCGGCGTTGCGCATACGTGCCAAGCCTTGACCTGCAACTTGTGGGTTGGGGTCTAGTGCACCAATAACCACACGCTTGATACCCGACTCGATCAGTGCGTCGCAACAGGGCGGCGTGCGTCCAACATGCGAACACGGCTCTAGGGTCACAAAGGCGGTGGCACCCACGGTGCTCAAGCCACGCTCTGTCGCTTGGCGCAAGGCCATTGCTTCAGCGTGCGCCCCACCAGCGGCTTGGGTAAAGCCGCTGGCAATGACTGAGCCGTTTGCCGCGGTGAGAACGCAGCCAACACGGGGGTTGGGATTGGACAACCACAAGGCTTGATGGGCCCACGCCATGGCCAAGCGCATGGCGTGCGTATCGCTGTCTACGCATGAAGGCATGTCCGGGACTGGGGCAGCTTGATTGACGCTGGCAGGTACGGCGGCAGTTGTGCATGCGGATGGCGGTGAAGACGCGGATGCTTTATCAGACATGGCGAACAGCATAACAGTGAGTGCGTGCCGTTGGCTCAGCTTAGGGTGGGCCTTGCCGCCACCAGTGCATCCACATGGTGTCGCTGGCGTGCACAGCAGAAGCTGGTACATACATGATGATCTGCCAAGCCAGTTGGGAGTCGTTGGCTTGCGCAAAAGGCACCAGCCAATAACGCGAGGACTTCAGTGGGTGGTCTTGAGGCAGTTGGTGGCTCTGCTCAGTGGGGAGTTGTGCCGCTGCGGACACCATCATGGCGAGGTGCGCTGGGGACTCCCACCATGCGTTCGGCCAGTTGTCGGCCACAGACGTTGGGGTGTTGGCAAGACACAAGCCCATTGCTAGCGTTGGCAAGCAAGGCGCTTGCTGGGTCATCTGTGGCTGGTTGTTCTCTAATTGTCCGCGCAACGTTGCCAAGGTGTCGCTGGTTAGCGCTAAGTTGGCGTCACTTTGTAAGCGCTGTACCGCCGCTTGGTACAGGCTTTGGGCCGCATGTCGTCGGTGCAAGTAGCTGCGTTCGCTGAGCAGCGCATCGCGGTTGAGGTCCAGTTGCTGCCAAAGCCCAAACAGCAATGCGCTCACCAAGCTGAGTGTGACCAGCACGGCTAAGGTTGTAAACCCTGCCTCATGCGGTGGCTTTGTACGCATTGCCATGCTGCTAGGTGAGAGAGCCCGTTGCATCAATATGCCCATTCGCTGGGTGACCACGCCACGGCTTGGTGGTGAGAGGCGGCGTTGCAGGCATGTTGTGGATCCATGGCAAGGCATACGGCGTGGCCTAAAACACTGGCCGTTTCTGTGGGCACCAATTGAATGCCTCCTGTGCGCGCCACAAACCACCACGTCGACTGGCTTAAAAAACCATCAACGATTGGCTGGCCGCCTGAGCGGTCTGCTACATTGCACCGCAAGCTGTTGTTGCGCACATAAAAAGTGCTGTGCATAAAGCCATCGATCTGCGCAAAGCGTCCCAAGCAGTCAGCTGCCAAAGGCGTTGAGCTGGGGGCTGTGGCAATGTGTAGCTGTTCTGTATGGGACTGCGCTGTTGGGCTCGGTGCCCGCAGCGTGACGAGTTGTCCTGAGGTGCTGGCCAGCGACTGCCCCGCTTGAACGCCAAGCTGCGCTATGCGGCGAAAGCCCAAGCGTTGTGCTGAGTCGTGCTGCAGCGCTTGACTCATGCTGAGTTGCTGTTGAGCTGCAGACAGCTGCAGCTGGTAAGCGACCTGTACAACCAACAGACCAATAGCCATGCCCACGACCAATTCTATGAGGCTGGTGCCTAGTTGCCGGCGCAGCTGATTGCTTACAGCCACAACACTTCGCATTGGTGACGGGGTGGGCATATGCCTTGCCAGCTGTAATTGTTGGCGCCGGGCTGCGGCCATGCCAATAACAAACGCAGTCGGTGACCTTGGGCTGTGATGCTGGTTTGTGCCTGTGGCAACGTTTGGCTGATGGTGAAATGCCATTGGGCAATGGTCCATGCAGCAAAAGCAGTGGCGTTGCACGCGTTGGCCTTGCAAGCCGATGCTGGCGCAGAGCCTGTGCTGCTGACCAGGTTGAGAGGGCTTGCAAACTGCTGGTGAGCAGACGGGCTGCCAAACCGCCAGGTGTGAATGCGAATGCGCTGTGCCATGTCGTCTAGCAGCAGCATGGCTTGTGAGCGATGGATCTGTTGGCTGGTTTGTTGCAACCTGAGGGCAATGAGTTGTTGCACACCCAGCAAGCTGATGCTGACAATGCTCAGCGCCAGCAGCGCGTCAAGCAGCGCCAAGCCACCCTGCTTATGAGTCGGCGCAATGCGCGCCATCACGTAGGCTTTCCGTGCGGGTTCGACCACTGATAGCCACCACCAACTTGCTGGCAAAGTTGCTCCATGTGGCGTTGCTGCTCGGGCAAAAATGCATGCTTTGCATGGGCGACACCACACCGTTGGGCAGAATGCGCAAGGTATCGGCTGTGACGTTGTTGCTGATACGCACACCCTCAATGCCAGCGACGTAGTGGAGCAAGGCATCGTTGACATCGGCGGCGGCATTTTTGTTGGTGTCAGCCAGCACAAGCCAGCCACAAGGCCAGCTATTGCCACTGCGTGTGGTTTGCGCCGGTGGCGCGAGGAGTGCGCTCAAGTCCTTGGTATCTTGGGTGCAGCCCGCCGGGGTTATGAGTATGGTTTGCCCCAGCCTCAGAGCTTGCGACTTGGCCACCGCAATGCTGTTGTGCATGGCCTTGGACGCAGCATTGATCCGCTGCTCTGTGCGTATGTGCGCAAACGTGGGAATGGCCACACCAGATAAAACCGCAACAATCGATAGGCTGACCAACAACTCAATCAGCGTGAAGCCCAGCGCCGTGGTGCGTGATTGCTTGTGCGTCAACGCTGGGTTGTTTGGATTTAAGGTGTTGGGGTGTGACATGCCAAAATTGTGATCTTATTAACTAACTTTGTGTTAATAAAATGCAGAAATAAACACAATAACGTTATTTTCTAACTTCGTCGACCAATGCAGTGAAGTCATCCACGTCTTCAAAATTGCGGTATACGCTGGCAAACCGTACATAGGCTACTTTGTCTAGTTTTTTCAACTCTTGCATGACCAGCGCGCCGATTTTGTCTGAGGCAATCTCACGTGCACCCAAGCTCAGCAGCTTTTCTTCAATTCGCTCCATAGCTGCGGCGATGATGTCCGCGCTGATGGGGCGTTTGCGCAAAGCCAATGTGAATGAGCCTTGTAGCTTGTTGCGCGTGAACTCCACGCGGCGGCCGTCTTTTTTGATGACTGCGGGGAAGTTCACCTCTGGTCGCTCGTAGGTGGTGAAGCGTTTGTCGCAGGCATTGCAACGCCTGCGTCGGCGAATGAGTGCCGCGTCCTCGCCCACGCGTGTTTCAACCACTTGGGTGTCGAGGTGGGCGCAAAACGGGCACTTCATACCGTAAACGTCTAAACGTGCTGGTTGCGGTGGTTAAGCGCTGTACACGGGGAACCTGGCCGTGAGCAAGTTGACGCGTTCACGAACGCTGGCCAAATGAGCCTCGTCGTGTGGGTTGTCCAAAGCGTCAGCAATCAGATTGGCTGTTTCTATGGATTCGACTTCACCAAAACCACGTGTGGTGATGGCTGGCGTGCCCACCCTTATGCCGCTGGTGACCATGGGCTTTTGCGGGTCATTGGGAATGGCGTTTTTATTGACCGTTATGTGTGCCGCTCCCAAAATTGCTTCTGCCGCTTTGCCAGTCAAGCCCTTGCTTTGCAAGTCAACCAACATCACATGGCTCTCAGTGCGTCCGCTCACAATGCGCAGACCACGCGCTGTCAGTGCATTGGCCATGGCCGCGGCATTTTTAACAACTTGAGCTTGGTAGATCGTAAAGTCGGGCTGCAACGCCTCTTTAAAAGCTACGGCCTTGGCGGCAATGACGTGCATCAAGGGACCACCTTGTAAACCAGGAAAAATTGCGCTGTTGATGGCTTTTTCGTGTTCTGCTTTCATCAAAATGATACCGCCACGTGGGCCGCGCAAGCCCTTGTGCGTGGTGGAAGTCACCACGTCAGCATGCGGGACGGGGTTGGGGTACTGGCCTGCGGCGATCAAGCCCGCGTAGTGGGCCATGTCTACCAAGAAAATAGCGCCTACGTCCTTGGCCACTTTGGCAAATCGTTCAAAGTCAATGTGCAGGCTGTAAGCAGATGCGCCAGCGATGATGAGCTTGGGTTTTGACTCATGGGCTATGCGCTCCATGGCGTCGTAGTCAATCTCTTCTCGCTCATTCAAACCGTAGCTCACAGCGTTGAACCACTTGCCGCTCACGTTCAAAGACATGCCATGGGTGAGGTGGCCACCGTCGGCCAAGCTCATGCCCAATATCGTATCACCGGGTTTTAAAAATGCCAAAAACACAGCCATGTTGGCCGATGCGCCGCAATGGGGTTGTACGTTAGCAGCTTCTGCACCAAACAGCTCTTTGACACGGTTTAGGGCTAAAGTTTCTGCCACGTCGACGTGTTCGCAGCCGCCGTAGTAACGCTTACCTGGGTAGCCTTCGGCGTATTTGTTGGTCAGCTGTGAGCCTTGCGCTTGCATCACGGCAGGCGAGGTGTAGTTTTCGCTAGCGATCAGTTCAATGTGTTGTTCTTGTCGCAGGTTTTCAGCTTCAATGGCTGCAAATAGTTCTGGGTCTGTGTGTTGTATGAGTTGCTTGCGGTCAAACATGAGTCGGCTCTTTGGTATCAATGTATTGGCCACTTGCGCGCCATCAATGGACAGCGCGACGCATGTGCTGTGAAGCGACGATGCAACAAGTGGTTGACCCAGGCGAACGGCTTGGCACGCCGACACATTTAATTAACATGTGTGTTGACGCGGTGCGCTTCCTCGTGGTCATCCACGTCTGAGGGGTCTGTCAGACACCTCGCTTATCGCCAGTCACGCACAAGCACAATTTTACTGTACTGGCGGTAGCTGCTGTGCCAGTAGGGTGGATGAAGTCTGTTGAGAATGCACAGGTGGCTCCATGTTTGGCTTCAGTTGTGTGCCTGCCGTGGACTCGCTTGGCGACTGCGTCGGTGTTTGTGGCCTAGAAAAGGGTTTTACAGGCGCAGATGGTGAAGACACCGCGGGCAAGGCTGGCTTGTCGCTACTCAGGGTTAAGGAGCGCTTGTAGCTGGGCAAGTCAAAGGGCGCCAACACCTTGTGCATGCGCTCGTACACCCGCAAGACTTTTTTCACATAAAAGCTGCCATCAACCGTGACGGCGCCGACGTAGTAACTCAACCCACCTTCGACTGAGCCGGCTGCACGGCGTATGCATTCCTGCAACACCATCGCGCCGACGCGCAAGTTGGTGATGGGGTCGAAAGCGGCCATTTTGCCGCCGAATTCTTCAAACTTATCGAGGTGCACGCGGGTTAAAACTTGCATCAGACCTTGCGCGCCGACTGGGCTTTGTGCAAAAGGGTTGAAGCGTGACTCAACAGCCATGATGGCCAGCAACAATGCTGGGTCAATGTCCATACGTTCGCCTATGACGTGGGCTTCGGCAACCAATACAGCCATTGGCTCGGCGGCAACGCGGTACTGGCGGCTGATCCATCGGGTTAACATCGCTTGGTGTTCAGGCAAGTCAGACAGCGAGGCAACGCTGGCCCTGTCTGCGGCATTGGGCTCAGGGGCTAATGTTTGGGTTTCTACCAAACGTGTTTCTTGGCGACTTTGCAAAAAATCTAGCAGTTGTTCTTCTGCTGGTTCGCGCACTGCTTCTTGGCTAATTAACAAAGCAACGAGGCACACGATACCTAGCCCCGCCATGGCGAAGCCATTGTGCGTGATGCGCCAAACCCAATTCGCCGCTATGGGCGTACCAGCTTTGACAAGGCGGGCAATCAAACCAAGGGATTGGTGAGATTGCGCCGCAATCGATGGGTTGTGAATAGTCATTCAGCTTAAAGTCTCCCCATATGTAACCCGCTCAACTGAGTCAGCTGGGTGCGGTAAGGGGTACCTTGCGCTGTGATGCGCTTTGGTTCAGACAAGGTTGTTGATGTGGTTTGATTTTAGAAACTGTCTAATGAAAGTCAATCATAAGAGATTTGTTTTTACTTGTTATTTTTGTATAAGAGGTTGAAACCGCACTGGATCCAACGACTTAGAGGTGGTATCGGTTTTGAATTCAACCGACATGTATTGGCACTTGTGGCGCAACTGCCACTATGACGTAACAACCACGCGTTGAGTCGTGCTAGGGCTCGTGCGCTGCAGGCGCAGCACCTGGGCACGTGGTGGTTTGGTTTCGCAGTCCCAGTCACTTAAGACATGGCGATGCACGCCGTTGCTGAGTGCGTGGTCTCGACCTGTGTGGGTGTGCCCATGGATGACGCTATGGGCTTCATGTCGTTGGGCGCTGGCTAGGACAGCAGCGCTGCTCACATCTGGTAATTGGTTCAAGTTGCCCATGTGTTGCATGCGCTGGCTGCTCTGGCTGCGCATAGCCATGGCTTGTTGCAGACGTTGTTCTAGAGGCTGCGCCAAGAAGCCTTGTTGCCATTCAGGGCTGCGCACTTGGGCCCGAAAGGCTTGATAGGCTAGGTCGTCGGTGCACCATTGGTCACCGTGGGCCAGCAAATAACGCCTGCTGTGCCAGTTGAGCAATGTTTCTTGCCCCAAAGGTTGTATCCCGCTGGCTGCGTAAAATGCAGGGCCTAGTAAGAAGTCGCGATTGCCGACAACCATGTAAATGGGCATGCGGTTGCTGGCCGCCTTTAGTTTGGCTGTGCACAGCTGCCATAGTTTTGCGTTGGCTTGCAGGGCGGGGGGCAAGGCGGCGCTGAGGGCTGTGTCGAGGACGTCGTCACCCACCCACAATTCAAAGAAGTCGCCCAAAATAAACAAGGCATCACATTCGGCATGTGCCAAATAGTGATGCCAAGCAGCCACTGTGTGAGCGGTGCTGGCCTGCAAATGCAGGTCAGATGCCATGTCAACAGTGGTCCAATCAAGCGGGGCGATGATGGTGTGGGTGGTCATCACGCGGCTCGTACGAAACAATTAGCCAGTTGGCCCTTTAAAGTGCAACCGCTTTTTCAAGGAGTAAGTCCGTCTTAGGCACATCGTCGTGAAAGCCGCTGCGGCCAGTTTCTACGCTTTTTAATGTGTCAACGATTTCTTTTCCTGAAACCACTTTGCCAAACACGGCGTAGCCCCACCCTTGCGCACTGGGTGCTGTGTGGTTCAAAAAGCCGTTGTCGGCCACATTGATAAAGAACTGAGCGCTGGCCGAATGTGGATCTTGTGTTCTAGCCATTGCCAACGTGTACTTGTCGTTTTTCAAGCCATTGTTGGCTTCGTTGCGAATAGTCTCGTCTGAGTCTTTTTGACTCATGCCAGGCACGAAGCCACCACCTTGCACCATGAAATTATCAATGACACGGTGGAATATGGTGCCGTCGTAGTGGCCCTTGTTCACGTAAGACAAGAAGTTTTCTGTGCTCAAAGGCGCATTGTCGAGGTCTAGTTCTATGGTGATGACACCGTGGTCTGCAATGTGCAGTTCTACTTGAGGATTGGCCATGGCGTTATTGCTCCATAGTGGCGGTTTGAATCACGACGGGCGTTGTGGGCACGTCGGACGGAAATGGGCCTGATGCACCTGTTGCAACAGACCTGATGGCGTTCACAACATCCATGCCCTCAACAACTCGCCCAAACACCACATAGCCGTAGCCTTGCGTGGTGGGAGCGCGGTAGTCAAGAAAGGCGTTGTCAGCCACGTTGATGAAAAATTGGGCGGAAGCAGAGTTGGGATCCTGTGTGCGGGCCATGGCAATTGTGCCAATGGTGTTGCGCGGTGCACCGTTGGCCAAAGCCTGGGCACCTTCGTGGGCAATACCGGCTCGCGTTGGTTTCTTTTGTAGCTCGGGCGTAAATCCACCGCCTTGAATCATGAAGTTACTGATGACACGGTGAAACACTGTGCCGTCGTAATGTTTATCTCGTACATATTGCACGAAATTAGCAACTGTTTTGGGTGCGGCCTTGGCTTCAAGTTCTATAACAATCACGCCTTGGTTGGTTTGCAAGCGCACCCGAGGCTTGTCTGCGCTAGCCTGCGCCTGCAGGCCAGCTAGCATCAGCAATGCTGCGCCAAGTGCCAGCAGTGCACGTTTTGCCAGGCTGGAGTTCGAGAGCTTGTTCATGCGTTACCTTCATAAAAAATGCGCCACGTATCACCTTCTAAGCGCCAGTATTGACGTTTCTTGATGGCGCGTAGGTCGGGTGTCACGGAGTCAGCGTAGTTGACCACCATGACTTGGTCTTGGTCTTGCCAGCTCAGCACGGTGATGTCGTCTTGCGAGCTGGTGGAGGTGGCTTCGTTTTTGATGGTCACCCACCAGTGACTGAGGCCTTTGCCTCTGCGGAAAAACTGGTCGCTGTACATATCGCGCAAGGCTGCGAAATCTTGCAAGCGTCGGCTGTTCTGCCAGTTTGCAAATTGGTTTTTAAAGCTGGCCGCCGCATCGTCAGTGGCAGTGCCTGTTGGGGTGGTGGCGGTTGCAGACGCGGACGTTGTAGCCAACTGCGCGCTGATGGCCGCCGCGCTCACCCAAGTGAGTGACTTGGCAATCACTACAGGTGTTTCCTTGATGTCAGCTTCCTCTAATAGCAAGCTGATATCAGGGTTGGACAGCACCACGCAGCCCTCAGATGCCAATGGGGATCTTACGTATTGCTCCGTAGGGGTGCCGTGCAGCCAAATACCACTGCCCGTTTTTTTGCGCAAAATATCCAAGGCGTTGGGGTAGTTGAGGGGCAACGCGCCTCGGCCGTAGAGGTCTGGCAGTTCGCTGCCAGGCAGCAAGCTGGTGATGAAGTACACCCCAAGCGGCGTGCGGTTGTCACCTTCGACCAACTTGCCCACACCTTCTTTGCCAACAGACATATAAGCGTCTTTGGTTAAAACCATCTGTGCTGGATCGCCAGGCTTGGCTATATTTTTAAACCAATACAAGCGGGCCCGTGACGCATCAATGGCAATAGCGTTGCGGGTTGAGGGCGGCAGCGTCACAAAATTACTGGGCAATGTGCCAGGCGCAGGCACTTCTGTTAAGGCTTGCAGACGCAGCTCAGACTCGCGCACCAAGGCTGCGAGTTGTATGGCTTGTTCGCTGTTTTTAGGTGCAAGGTCACTCAGGTCAATTGTTTGATTGGCGCTGGCTGCAAGCAAATCTGCGTACAGCAGTTGGGCGAGTTGGAAATTGGGGTAGTCGCTGGTGAGGTCGTCAGCCTCGTTCAATGCCATGGCGCGCTCACCGCTTCTCAGCAGCTGGTAGATGGCAATTAACCTGGATTCCGCGCTTCTTAAGGCGCTGGGTGTGGTATCGGTGGTTGATGTGGTGGCTGATGTGGTGGCTGATGTGGTGGCTATAGCACCATCAATAGACAGGTTCCAAGCGAGCCTGTCGGGGGTCTTCTCGTCTGTATTGACAAAGGTCATAGCCGTTTTTAAGGCGTTGGCAGAGTTGTCAATCTTGGAGCCCCAGCCCATGAATACAGCCAAGCCAATGAGCCCTAGAGCAGCTAACCACCACAAGACTCGCTTGAGTTTGGCTGCAGACATGCCTATCGCAGGATCTGTGTCCTGTGGCGCAGTAGCTGCCATGCGTGGGGCTTGCATTAACGACATAAGTGCGCCCTGTTAATCAGCGGACAGACTCTTTAACAATCAACCAGCTCTGGCCTTCTAAAACCATGTTTAAGCGTTTGTTGCTCTTGCCGTTGAAAGTGTCTGAGCGGTAATCTTGCGCAAACAAAGCCGTGGCTTTTTTGCCATCGATGGAAACGCTGAAACTGTCAATTTTGATGCTGATGCTGCTGCGTGGCTCAATACGTTCACGTCGTTGCTGCTTCCAAGCTGACAGTGACATGTTTTGTCCAGGGTCGAACTGTGCGCTGTATGCACCCAGATAGCCTGCCATATCTCGAGCTGCCCAGGCATTGGCCCAAGCCATTACATGCTTTTCTACAGCCTTTTCTGATGCAACTGACGAGGAGGCTGCGGGTTCAGCCGTCGGTTTGGTCGCAGCAGTTGCCTGCGTTGAGACTTGCGCAGGAGCTTCTGTCGCTGTCTCTTTCACAACATCTGTGGCAGCAGGTGGGGCTGGTTTAACCTCGGGCCTGGGTGCTGATGCAGCAGGTTTGGCTGCAGCAATAATCAAACTATCGCCTGGTTTTGCGCCAGATGTGATGCTGCCCAGCAGCGTCATTTGAGCTGTGGCTGGCACATTGCCTGCATCAACCCGCAGGGCTTTACCGTAGTTGTTTTTGGCCAAGGCCGCGTACACATCAGCCATGTTTTTATGGGCAGCAGCGTAAGCAGGGTTGGTCAAAATAGCGCGCTCGAAGGCGCTTTTGGCTTTTTCAAGCTCGCCCTTAGATGCGTACAGTACGCCAAGGTTGTTGTGAGGTTCTGGCAGTTCAGGGTAAGAGGTGGCCATGTCTTCAAACAACGCAATTGCGCCACGTGTGTCACCTGTTTGAGCCTTGATGACACCTTCAAAAAACATCAGCTGAACGTCTTTAGGGTGCAGGGCTTTGGCTTTTTCAACCAGCACCAGTGCACGCTTGGGCTCCCCAGTGGACAGCGCTTGTTTGATATCAGCGTAGTTGCCATTGGCCCATGCATTCGGTGCAGCCAGTAACAAACCTGCAGCTAAAGCAATGCAATTGAGCCCCAGCTTGGCCGCGGTAGCCCAGTGAAATGCTGGCTGTGCAAATGGTTGGTTTTTGGAGGTAGAGCGCAAATGGCAAAAATTCATAGTGGCGTTGCTGCAATGTGTGAGATGAAAAAATGGCAAGAGCAACTCGTCTAAGGCAAACTTAGAGCTTCAACACATATTGTAGCCAGTCAATGCAGACACCCGACGGGTAAGTGCTTGTCCATAATAGTCTTTTAAATAGCCATAAACATCAGATGCACACACAAGTGTCTGAGCCCTTTAGAATTCTTGGCTGTCTTGTCCACTCTGCTCTTTGCATTTACAAGCCCACAAGCTTCGTTAGTTTTTCATCAACGTCATGTCTTTATCTATTTACAACACCCTTAAGCGCGCAGTGGCGCCTTTCTCACCCATGGTGCCCGGCACAGTGAGCTTGTATGTATGCGGCATGACCGTATACGACTTGTGCCATTTGGGCCATGCCCGCGTGCTGGTCGCATTCGATGTGGTGCAGCGTTGGCTGACCGCATCTGGAATGAAGGTGACATATGTTCGCAACATCACCGATATTGACGACAAAATCATTCAACGTGCTGTGAAAAACGGCGAAACCATTTCACAGCTTACCAATCGAATGGTTGCTGAAATGCATGTTGATGCCGATGCGCTTGGCATTGAACGCCCAACGTTTGAGCCCAGGGCCACAGACTATGTGCCGCAGATGCTGTCCATGATTGACAGCTTGCAGACCAAGGGTCTGGCCTACCAAGCAAGCAATGGTGATGTGAACTATGCCGTGCGTGGTTTCCCCAACTACGGCGCATTGAGTGGCAAGTCGGTGGACGAGTTGCGCGCCGGCGAGCGCGTGGCAGTGGTCGGTGGCAAGCAAGACCCGCTGGATTTTGTGTTGTGGAAGTCTGCCAAGCCCCTTGAGCCTGCAGATGCCAAATGGGACAGCGCTTTCGGCCAAGGCCGTCCTGGCTGGCATATTGAGTGCTCGGCTATGAGTTGCGCACTCCTGGGCGAGCAATTCGACATTCATGGGGGCGGATCAGACTTGCAGTTCCCACACCATGAAAACGAGATCGCGCAAACCGAAGGCGTGACGGGTAAAGCCATGGCCCAGGTGTGGATGCACAACGGTTTTGTGCGCGTTGACAACGAAAAAATGTCTAAAAGCTTGGGCAATTTTTTCACCATCCGTGAGGTGCTGAAAGCATTTGACGCTGAAACTGTCAGATTTTTCATTATTCGCGCCCACTACCGCAGTGCGTTGAGCTACAGCGACGCGCATTTACAAGATGCCAAGGCCTCCCTCAAGCGTTTGTACACCGCGTTGGCTGCGGTGGACGTGTCAACCGTGGTGGCAACACCCGCTCAGGCAATCAATTGGCAGGCCAACACCTACACCCAAGCATTCAAAGCGGCCATGGACGACGACTTTGGCACACCTGGTGCGGTCGCCGTGTTGTTTGACTTGGCCAGCGAGGTGAATAAAACAGGCTCTGTTGCCATGGCAGCCTTGTTGCGAGATTTAGGCGGCGTGTTGGGCCTGTTGCAAAGCGCGCCCAGCGTGTTTTTACAAGGTGGCGTCAATTCTGGCGGTGATGCCCTAGATATAGACGCATTGATTGCCAAACGCACCGCGGCCAAGGCCAACAAAGATTTTGCGGGAGCCGACGCCATACGGGCTGAGTTGTTGGCCGCTGGCATAGTGTTGAAAGACAGCGCTCAATTGACCACTTGGGAGCGCGCGTGAGCGCAATCCTGCCTGCCGAGCAAGCTGGCCAGCCCACTTATTGGGCCACTGCGTGCGAGCATCTGATGCGCAAAGACCGCGTCATGCGGCGTTTGGTTCCGCAGTTTCCTGATGCCGGGTTACAAACCCGGGGCGATCCGTTCGTCACTTTGGCGCGCAGCGTGGTGGGACAGCAAATTTCAGTGAAAGCGGCGCAGTCCATTTGGGACAGGTTTGCCGCCCTCATGAAAGCTGTGAAGCCCCACAGTGTGCTCAAACTCGAAGTGGTGGACATGCGCGCTGCTGGCTTAAGCGGGCGAAAAGTTGAGTATTTAAAAGATTTGGCAGCCTACTTTCACGAAGGCCGCGTCAGCGTTCAACATTGGGCTGACATGAGTGATGAGGCCATCATTACCGAGTTGGTGGCCATTCGAGGGATTGGCCGGTGGACGGCTGAGATGTTCTTAATGTTTCACCTATTGCGTCCTGACGTCTTGCCGCTAGACGATGTAGGCTTGTTGAATGGTGTTGGTAAGCTGTATTTTTCAGGTGAGAAGGTCAGTCGCAGTGAGGTGCGTGACCTAGCCAGAGCGTGGACGCCATACAGCAGCGTTGCAACTTGGTATATTTGGCGCTCGTTAGACCCACTGCCAGTGGCTTACTAAATTCGTATGCGTGGCAATGACGCTGTAGTGACATAACAATCAAGACTTCTTTAGGGGGAAGCTAATGAGTAAAAGACATTTCTTAGATTTTGAGCAGCCGATTGCCGAACTCGAAAAAAAGGTGGATGAGTTGCGCTATGTGCAGTCTGAGTCTGCGGTTGATATTTCTCAGGAAATTGAGCAAATTTCTAAAAAGAGCCAACAGCTGACCAAAGATATTTACGCCAACCTCACGTCTTGGCAGGTCACTAAAATTGCACGTCATCCCGAGCGTCCCTACACACTGGACTACATCCATGGCTTGTTTACGCACTTCGTAGAGCTGCACGGTGACCGTCACTTTGCCGATGACCTGAGCATTGTGGGCGGCATGGCACGCCTGAACGGCCAGCCTTGTATGGTCTTGGGCCATCAAAAAGGGCGTGACACCAAAGAACGCACCATGCGCAATTTCGGCATGACCAAGCCCGAGGGCTACCGAAAGGCCTTGCGCCTGATGAAACTGGCTGAAAAATTCAAGATTCCTGTGTTTACCTTTGTAGACACACCCGGCGCCTATCCCGGTATTGATGCCGAAGAGCGTGGACAAAGCGAGGCCATTGGCCGCAATATTTTTGAAATGGCGCAGCTAGAAGTGCCCATCATCTCCACCATTATTGGTGAAGGGGGCTCAGGCGGCGCGTTGGCTATTTCAGTTGGCGATCAAGTCCTGATGCTGCAATACGCGGTGTACTCCGTCATCAGTCCAGAAGGCTGCGCATCCATTTTATGGAAAACCAGTGACAAGGCCGAAGTGGCAGCCGAAGCCTTGGGCATCACGGCCAACCGACTCAAAAGTCTTGGCCTTATCGACAAAATTGTGAGCGAGCCCTTGGGTGGTGCTCACCGTGACCACAAGGCCATGCTGACAGTGCTTAAAAAGTCGCTAACAGACTCGATTCGCTTGCTCAGCGATATCAAGCCAAAGGAGCTGGTTGAGCGGCGCTACGAGCGCTTGAACAGCTACGGCCGCTTTACCGATACCGCGGCTTAAGCGCAACAGGCAAGGCATATGGGGCAGCGGCCACTTACAGGCAATAACCCGTGTGCCCAGTCTTTAGCAAACTGGTGGCAACACCACGCAGCCTCGCTTGAGCCCTCAGCCCTGATTGGCGTGGCCTACAGCGGCGGCGCAGACTCCACCGCGTTGCTATTGGCTGCCAAAGCCCTGTGGGGTGAACGTGTCGTAGCCCTGCACGTTAACCATGGCTTACAAGCTGCAGCCCATGCGTTCGAGCAACATGGCCTTGCCTTTTGTCAAACACACGCCATCGCGTGGCGGGTTGAGCGCCTGCAAGTGGCTGTTGCGCCAGGTCAAAGTCTGGAAGAGCAAGCCCGCTTGGCGCGTTACCAAGCACTGGCTAAATTGGCAACATCAGCTGATGCATGTGGCGTTGTGTTGCTGGCCCAGCATGCGCAAGACCAGTTAGAGACCATTCTCATCGCACTGAGCCGTGGCGCTGGTTTGCCAGGCTTGAGCGCCATGGCCAGCGACTTCATGCGCCACGCACAGCGGTTTGTGCGTCCTATATTGGCGGTGCAAGCCGGCGACATCAGGTCGTGGTTAGCGCACAGTGGCCACAGTTTTGTGGACGACCCCAGCAATGCTGATAACACGCTGACGCGCAACCGGATTAGGGCGCAGGTCCTGCCTGCCTTGGAGCAAGCATTGCCAGGCATTGCCCAAGCTGCTGCCCGCAGCGCCGCGCATGCGGCGCAAGCCCAGAGCTTGCTGGTGGCCAGTGCCCTTGCTGACGCGCACAGTGTGGGGTTGCCGCCCAATATTGTCGCGTTGCAGCAGCTTGTGGCGCGCAGCGAGGCACAAGGCGTCAATCTGCTGCGCTATTGGTTGTCGCACACACCCGGCGCCACGCCAAGTGCGGCGCAATTGCGCGAGTTGATGCAGCAAATTAAGGCCTGCACCACCAAAGGTCACCGCATACACATTAAGGTAGGCGCAGGCCATGTGCAGCGCAGCGGTGACCAACTGGTCTTTTGCGCCCCTATAATTTAGGGCTGTATTTGTTCCAACCCGGTCGCGGTCAGATCAAACAAGAGGCAGTGAAAGATATTTAAAAAGAGATTTCAAAAGAAGTTTCAAACGAGGTCATTGCCTCACCATTTTCATCCTGCACCGCCGCACTTGTTGCGCGGTGACCAATGTATAAAACCATGGCTTTAATTGTTCACAAGTACGGTGGCACCTCAATGGGGTCTACCGAGCGCATCCGCAATGTTGCCAAACGAGTTGCCAAGTGGCACCGCGCCGGCAATCAAATGATTGTGGTGCCGTCAGCCATGAGCGGCGAAACCAACCGCTTGTTGGCGTTGGCCAAAGAGCTGTCACCCGCCAAACCTGGCGACGCCTTCGACCGCGAGCTAGACATGCTGGCCGCCACAGGCGAGCAGGTGTCCGTTGGCTTGTTGGCCATTGCGTTGCTAGCTGAGGGCATAGATGCGATCAGTTTTGCCGGTTGGCAGGTGCCCATTAAAACCAGTGCCACGCATACCAAAGCGCGTATCGAGTCGATTGATGACACGCGTGTGCGCGGCGAGTTGGCCAAAGGCAAAGTGGTCATCATTACCGGCTTTCAGGGTGTGGACGCACACAACGACATCGCCACGCTAGGGCGCGGCGGTTCAGACACGTCTGCAGTGGCCGTGGCCGCTGCCATGAAGGCAGACGAGTGCCTGATTTACACCGACGTCGATGGCGTCTACACAACCGACCCGCGCGTGGTGCAAGACGCACGTCGGCTTGCGCGCATCAGTTTTGAAGAAATGCTAGAAATGGCAAGCCTTGGCAGCAAGGTCTTGCAAATTCGTTCGGTTGAATTTGCTGGCAAATACAAAGTTCCTATGCGTGTGCTGTCTAGCTTTACGCCTTGGGACATCGACATCAATGAAGAAGCCAGATCTGGCACTTTGATCACTTTTGAGGACACCGCCATCATGGAACAAGCCGCTATTTCTGGTATCGCATTCAACCGCGATGAAGCTAAAATCTCATTGCTGGGCGTGTCTGATACGCCCGGTATTGCCTACAAAATACTAGGCAGCGTGGCCGAGGCCAACATCGATGTCGACATGATTATTCAAAACCTGAGTAAAGATGGTTTGACAGATTTCAGCTTCACGGTGCACCGCAACGACTACGCCAAAGCCATGGACTTGCTCAACAGCAAAATCGCTGGCGAGTTGAATGTGCAGCAAGTCGCTGGGGACCCCAAAATTTGTAAAGTCAGTGTGGTGGGTATTGGCATGCGCAGCCACGCTGGTGTGGCCAGCAAGATGTTTCGCAGCCTGAGCGAAGAGGGCATCAACATTCAAATGATCTCCACATCCGAGATCAAAATATCGGTGGTGATTGACGAAAAGTACATGGAGCTGGCAGTACGCGCTTTGCACCGAGCCTTTGACCTAGACCAAGACAACCACACCGACGTTATTTAAGTTTCCCCAAGGTGTGGGGACCAAAGTTCTCACCAAC
>Ga0209390_10003806_pt1:0-22500 | contig 23759 bp, 10 predicted proteins | sample BON01_FD_187212 | JGI IMG/M metagenome (GOLD analysis project Ga0209390, IMG submission 187212) | Freshwater microbial communities from Lake Bonney liftoff mats and glacier meltwater in Antarctica - BON-01 (SPAdes) (version 2) | ecosystem: Environmental > Aquatic > Freshwater > Ice >... | reverse complement strand
TGCCTGCTGATCGAGGCGACCCTGACCGTCGAGGGCGCGCGCGGCGCCCCTTTGGAGGTGTCCAAGCGGCGGCGCGCGGCCGGCTGGCTCAAGGCGCGCCTGTATGCGGGCACGGCCGAGACGCTGCTCGCGGCCGTCGCGAGCCTGCTGCTGTGGCGGGACGCCCCCCAGGCGGCGCCGGCGGCGGGCGACCCGGCGGCGGCGGCGGTGGCGGCGGTCCCGGCGGCCTGCGTCGACCCGCGCACGGGCCTGCCGTGGCACCCGTGGTCGGTGCTGCGCTGGGCCGTTCCCGTCTCGTGGGGCGTGCTTGCGCTCAGCTCGCTCGTCGCGCTGTTTGCGCTGTCGGCGTTTCCCTCCGCGGGGTTTGGCGGCGGCGGCGCGAACGGGCGCGGCGGCGACGCGCTCGCTCGGCTGTGGGAGGCGCGCGTGCGGTGCCTGGCGGCGGCGCTGTGTTGCGGCGGGGGCCGGTGGCTGCGCGGCGGCGCCAATAAGGGGGGCGCGATGGCGGCGGCGGCGGGGGCGACGGCGACCGGAACGGCAGAAGCGGCCACCACCATGGTCGACGCCGAGCGCGCCGACGAGGTCGAGGCGGCGCGGCACACGCTCCGGCGCCTGGCGCGCGTCCTGTCGCGGCTGACGGCGGCGCTCGACTTCACGGCCTCGGACGCGACGGCGGCGGTGCTGCTGCTGGCGGCGGCGCAGCGCGAGCGGCGGCGGGCGGCGCTGCTGGCGGCGGTCGGCGGCGCGGCTGGCGGCGGGGGCGGTGCTGCTGCTGCTGCTGCTGCTGCCGGGACCGGTGCGGGCGGGGGCGGGGGCGGCGGCGGCGCGTCGCTGGCGCGGCTGGCGGCGCAGCGGGCGCGCGAGGAGCGGCGGAGGCAGAGGCAGAGGCGCGAGCAGCAGCAGCAGGCGGGCGCGGCGGGCGGCGCCGCGACGGCGGCGCAGAATCAGCATCTGTTGCGTCGACGGCAGTTGAGGGAGGCCTTTCCCGCAGCGGCGACGGCGACGGCGATGGCGGTCGCCAGGCAGCCCCCGTCCTTGCCGCTCGGCAGATTAGAGGACGAGGAGGAGGAGGACGACGACCGCGACGGCGACGACGACGACGAGGACGACGCCGGGCCGCGGCGGCGGCCGTCCGGCTTGCTGGCCGCGGCTGCCTCCTCGGCCCACCGGCCCATGCGCCCGCCCGACCCGGTCTTGCCCCCGTCGTTGCGCCGGCCGCCATCTGCCCGGAGCCTCCTCCTCCTCCGTGAGCAGGGGGGGCAAGGAGGCTCGACGGCGGCGGCGGCGGCGCCCGACGGCAGCGGCGGCGGCGACGGCGCGTCTGCCGCCTCGTCGCCGTCGGCGGCGGCGTCCAGCTCCTCGGCCGACTCGTGGCTGCTGGAGCCGCTGAGCTTCTGCGCGCTGGCCTCGGACGAGCGGCACCGCCTGCGGAAGGAAGAGGCCGCGGCGGACGTCGTGGTGGAGGCGGCGGCCGAGGCTGCGACGGCGGCGGAAGCGACGGCGGCTGCTGCCGCCGCTGCCGCTTGCGCCGCCGCCTCTGCCGACAACAGCGACGGGCGGCCGCCCGCTCCTCCTCCTCCTGCGCTTGCCTCCTCGTCGAGCGCGGCTCTGCTGCTGTCGGCGGGCGGGCGCGCGACGCTGGCCGTGGCCGCCGGCCTGCGCGGGGCCAGCACTGCCTTTGCCTCCGGCGCCTCGGGGGTCGTGTCGGCGCTCGGCGGGCGGCTGCTGCCCACTAGCAGCAAGGCGGCGACAACGGCCGAGGAGGAGCAGCGGCAAGGGCGGGGCGCGACGGCCGCCACCGGCCAACAAACGCCGCCGGCCACAGCGCCCGGCGTGGAGGAGGAGACCCCCGAAGCCCCGCGCCCGCCGCTCCCGCCGCCGGCCCCGCCGCCGGAGCGTCGCCCTGACGCACAACCACATCCGCAACGGCAGCAGCAGCAGCAGCACCTCCTGACGCCCACAGCCCTGATAGAGCAGACCGACCTCGCCTCCGCCCTCGGCGCCGAGGCCGCCGCCGCCCAGCGCCTGCTCGGCGAGCGCCCGCGGCCGGGCGCCGCCGCCCTGGCCGCCGCCGAGCGCGCCGCCCGCCACGCCGCCGCTCCCTACGCCACCCTGCCGTTCCTGCGCGAGCTCGTGTGCCCGGCCGCTTTCTCGGCGGCCGCGGGCGGCGGTGCCGGCGCCGGCGCCGGCGCGGGCGGGGCCGACGGCGAGCCCGCGCTGGCCGCGGTGGTGCGGCGCGCGAGCGCCCAGGTCGACGCTTTGCGGCGCGCGCGCCGCAGGGCCTGGTCCGAGGCGCAGCGGCGGCTGTGGCGGCGGGCGGCGCGGCCGGGCGGCGCCGGCGACGGGTCCGAGGAGCGTTCTTCTCCGGCCGACGTCGAGGCCCCCCTCCCCGCGCGCGCGCCTGGCCCGGCCAACGCCGACGCCGTTGCCAACGCCGCCGCCGTGCCCGCGCCCGCGCCCAACGCTCCCGCCGCTCCCGCAGCCGGCCGGCCGCGCGCCCCTCCCATTCCCCTGCCTCCGAGCGACCCCTGGGCCTTCTGCCCCGTCACCGCCGCGCGCCTCGGCCTCTCCAACTCCCGCGCTGACTGGCTCGTGCTGCGCCGGCTGGCCGCCGTCGCGCGCCTGAGCCGAGGGCCCCGCGACGTCGCCTACCTGAGCCGCGCCAACGCCGCCTCGGGCGCCCTGCCCTTTGTCGTGAGCGTCGACCGAGAGGCCAGGGAGGTGGTCGTGGCCGTGCGCGGCACGCTGAGCGTCGAGGACCTGGTCACGGACGCGCTGTGCGAGCCCATGGACGCGAGCGCGTGGCTTCCCGAGTGGCTGGTGCGGCGGGCGCGGCGCGTCGCCGCCGCCGAGCAAGAGCGACAGAAACAACGGCAAGAGGGCGAGGCAGAGGAGCAGGAAGCGGCCGAAGAGGCTCTCCCCGGCGCTCCCCCCGCCGACGCCCCCTTGCTGGTCCACGCTGGCATCCTCGCCGCCGCCCACGCCGTCCTCGCCGACTTGATCCAGACCAACGTGCTCGGCGCCCTGCTGCGCGGCGAGCCGCCCTCGGGCCGCCTGCAGGCCAACCTCTGGCGCGCGCGCGAGGTGGCCGAGGCCGCCGCGCTCGCCGGGCGCCGCGTTCCGACGTCGTCCTCTGCGCTGTGCGAGCCGCTGCTAATGGCGTCCCGCTCGCCCGCAGCCGCGGGCGCGGGGGCCGGCGGGCCGCCGCCGCGGCCGCCGCATGCGTACGTGTCGGCGGCCGCCGCCGCCGCCGCGGCCGACGCGCTCGGGGCGGCGTCGCTGCCGCCGCTGCCGCGCGAGGACGAGACGGATTTGCCGCCCGGCCGCCGCCGCCGCCCCCGCCGCTGGCGCCTCGTCATCTGCGGACACTCGCTCGGCGCCGGCGCCGCCGCGCTCCTGAGCCCGCACCTGGCCGCCGCCTTTCCCGATTTCCGCCCCTCTTGCTGGTGCCTTTGCCCGCCCGGCGGCCTGCTGTCGCCCGAGCTCTCAGAGGCGCTCCGGGGCGGAGGAGGGGCCGACGCGCGCGGCGGCGGGGGCGCCGACGGCGGCGGCGCCGAGGCCCGCCGCCGCCGCCCGCCGCTCGTCGTCGTCAGCGTCGTCGTGGGCAAGGACCTCGTCTCGCGCATGTCGCTCCGCAACCTCGACCGCCTGTCGGAAGATCTGGTCCTCGCGCTCGCGCGCTGCCGACTGCCCAAGTGGCGCCTGCTCCTCGGGTCGCTGTCGCGCCGCGCCCGGCTCGCGCGCGCCGACGACGGCACGGCGCTGCTGCCGGCATCCGGCGAGGGCGCTTTTTCAGGCGAGCCCCGGTTTTTGTGGGAGGCCTACGCCGGCCGCCAGACGCGGCGCGGTGGGGGGAGCCAGGCGGCGCCCCTGATGCTCCCGCCCGGGGAAGTCTTGTTCCTGGCGCCCGTGAAGCGGCCCGTGGTGTTTGCGGGCGCGGGAGGAGGAGGGGGAGGAGGAGGGGGGGGGGGCGCCTCTTGGCGCGGCGGCGGCTGGTGGCGGGGCGGCGCGCCCGGCCCGGCGCCGCGATTCGTCCCCTCGCACCGCTACTTCGCGCCGAGCTGGTGCCTGCCGCGCGAGGTGATGGAGGAGGGCATCTTGGTGTCGCGGTTCATGCTGGCCGACCACTCGATCGGCGGGCTCCTGCTGAGCCTCGAGGGGCTGCGGGTGGTGGCGGCGCTGCGGGAGCGGCAGCAAGAGGAGGCGAGGGCCGCCGCCGCCGCCGCCGGGACGTGAGGCGGCGACCGGCGGGGGCGGCGGCGGGGGCGGCGGCGGTGTTGGACGAGATCGGCGGTGGTGAATATGCAGAGAATCGCTCTCTCTCGGTGTCGCCCGAGACGTACCTCCAAACATTGTTATGGCCAAGGCGGCGACGCGGCGCCTTCGAATCGCGTCTCTCGCTCGCTCGCCGCCGGCGCCGACGCCGCCTACGCCGGCGCCGCCCTTTGTGTCTTCAACTTGCCCGCCTCTCCTCTGCTCTCACAACCGATCGATTCCAGCGGAGGAGATCTCATCATCACCACATCACAAAACCACATGTCGGCCGCGTTCGGAGGAGGGGCGGGAGGATGGTTCGGCGGACTTCCCCGTCGCCGGAGGGACAGCAACGGGAAGAATCGCCGCGATGGTCCCGGCCCCCCGTCGCGCGGCGACCTGTGCCGGCGCGCGGCGTCGGCGGCCGCGGCGTCGTCCTCCTACTTTCAGCGCGTCAAGGTGAGACTCGGCTGGTGGGCGGCCTCACTCTCGGAACAGGGAAAAGCGCCGTAGTTTCGATCGCCGCCGTCGCCGTCGCCAACGGTTGCCGTCGGCGCCCCTCCTCCCCCCTCTTGCGCAACCAACAAAAACGCGAACAGGGCTGGAGCGGCCCCCTCAAGGCCGCCGTCACGTCCGGGTCCCTGTGTTCCGTAGGCGACGTTCTCGCGCAGTCGATCGCCGGGTGGTACGCCTCGCCCAACGGCGAGGACCAAGCACGGGCGGCGGCGGCCGCGGGGACGAAAGCGGGAAGAGGCGCCCCCGCGGCCGGGCAAAAGCCGTACGACCCGCGCCGCACGCTGCGCATGGCCGGCTTTGGCCTGCTCTTCTACGGGCCCTACCAGTACTACTGGTACAGCCTCCTCGAGCACCTGGCGCCCGCGCGCACCGCGGCCAACTTTGTCGCCAAGGTCGCCGCCAACCAGCTGCTGCTGGCGCCCGTCACCCTGACCGTCGCCTTTGCCTGGCACCTCGCTTTTTCGGGGCAGGCGGGGCAGGCGCAGGCCGCCTCGGGTGCCGCCGCCACCGCCGCCGCCGCGCCCGCGCCTCCGCCGGTGCGCGCGGGGAGGGCGGGCCGGAAGCGGCAGCAGCGGCCGGCGGGCGACGCGGGCGCGCCGGCAGAGGCGGGCGCGCCAGGCAGCGGCGGCGGCGGCAGCAAGACAGCAACCGGCCTGGCCGCCCGCCTGGCGCCGCTGCCGGCCAAGCTGCGCGCCGACTTTGCGCCCGCGCTGCTCGACGGGTGGAAGTTCTGGGTGCCCGCGGCCTCGGTCAACTTCTGCTACGTGCCGCTGCGCCGGCAGGTGCTCTACATGTCGTGCTGCGGGGTGCTGTGGACGGCGTACCTGTCGCACGTGTCGGGCACGGGGAGCGGCGGGCGGGTTGGTGCGGCGGCGGCCCCAGCGGCCAAGCGGGCGTAAAAGGCGCGAAAAAACGCCGGTCGAAAACGTTTTTTCGTCCTTGAACGGATTTGCGCCCCCCTCTTTTGCATTTCTTCGCATCTTCTCTCGACCCCCTGATCGAAACACAACCACGACGACGACCAAGCAGACCCTCGACCTGCCGAACAACCTAGACCCTCTTTTTTTTCTGCACGAGACGGAGTTGACAACGACGACGACGGCGACGACGGCGACGAAAACACAAACGAACAAATCAAGGCCTATCGGTCCTCTCTCTTCGTCGCGCAGCGCTCAGCGCTGCCCCCGCCGGCGCTCCTCCGCCTCGCGCTGCCGCTCGCGCTCGCGCCGCCGGCCCCGCTGCTCCATCGCAAACGCGGCGGCGGCCGTGGCCGCGCGAAGCGCGGCGCCCGCCAGCGGCACCGCCGCGCGCGCGGCGCGCTCGGCCCCCTGTGCCGCGAGCCTGGCCGCGGCCGCCGCGGCCCTCGCCGCCGCCTGCCCCACGGGCCCGCGGGACAGGGCGTACACGGCCACCTGCGCCGCGGGCGGGTCGGCCTCGAGCGCGTCGAGCGAGGCGTCCGCGCGCGCGAGCGCCCAGGCGACGGCGCCGCCGCCGCCGCTTGAGCCCCGTCCGTCGCCTCCGTCGCCTCCTCCTCCTCCCAGTCCCGGCCGATGATGTGATGCCGCCGCCGCCGCTGCCGACGCTGCTGCTCCGCCGCCTGCCGCCGCCGTCGCGGGCGGAAACCAAGGGCGCGCGGCCCCTGGGGCGCTCGCAGCCTCTGCGGCCGCCGACGGCCCCGCCGGAGCGCCCCCTCGCGCGGCCGCGGCCGCCGCCGCCGCCTCGGCGCGCTCCCGCCGCGCGCGCTCTTGGCTGATGTAGACGAGCGAGTGCACCACCCCCGGCGCCTGGGGTGCGTGCGGGGCGGGAGGCGGATCGGGCGCCGCCGCCGCCGCGTGGCGGACCCAGGCCGAGGACGAGAAGGATGAAGCGTGCGCGTCGTCTGGCGGCGGCGGCGGCGGGGGGGGGAGGGGCGCGCCCGTTTCGCTCACGGCGGGCAGGGGGCGCGCCGACGGCGGGACGGGAACGCCTGCGGATGATGATGCTGCTGCTGATGCTGATGCTGATGCGGACGCTGGCGGAGAGAGGCGCCGGCGCTTGGGAGGATTGGCGAGGGCGGGCGCGAGGAGGACGAGGGGCCGTGAGGGTGCGAATGCCCCTGCTCCCGCGGCCCTCCTTGCTCCCGGTGCTGCGCCGAGCGCGCCGCCGCGCGCCGAGCCGGGCAAGGCGGCGCGCATAGTCAGATGCGGGGCGGAGGCGGCGCCTGGAGGAGGAGGGAGGCTTGGATTGGAGAGGAAAGCTTTTCTGTGTATCTTGACGCGTGAGAAGGAGAGGTCTGCGTGCGTTTATGAGGCGCCGGGAAATGTAGATAGGGAGACGAGGGCCGAGATGCGGCTCGATTGGTCTGTGTTGGTTGGGCTCTCCGCGAGGGAGGAGCAAAAGAGAGATGGAGAGCGCCCAAAGCGCCGCCGACCGACCGACCGACCGCCGACCGACCTGCGTCGCTGGCGCCTTTGTTCGCGGCGTCGGCGAGCACCGCCTCGATCCGATTTTGATCAACGATCATGAAATCCAATCGTCCCTGACATGACCCCGCCGCGATCTCTCCACGAACTCGTGGTCGGGCCCGGCCACGAGCCCGCGCGACGCGCCCTCGCCCCGTTCTACCGCCTCAGGCGAACCGCCGCGTTGTCCCGCATCCCCCCGCCCGTGGCCGAGCGGTACGGACTCGCCGGGCAGGAGCAGCACGTCATCACCGTGACCGACCGCCTGCTGTTCCGACAGACGTGCTGGAACCCGCAACGCGACCAAAAGCCGCAAAACTTTGGGCCTGCTGCGCCGAGCGTCGCCGGGCACCGAACGCTCGACCCTCTGCTCTCCGCCCTCGGTTGTGATTTTTGCCGGCCGCTTGAGCGCACGGCCGAAGATACGTTTGGCCGCGTGAGCGTGCGGGGTCTCGCCGTGTCCGCCAGCAACCTGTTCAAGTGCGCCGCCCCCTACCACGGCGTGATCGTGCTGACGCGCTCGCACGACCCGCTCGCCTTTGGCCGCCGGGACGTCGCCGCGCTGCTAGATTGCGCAGAGGGGTGGTTCCGAGAGGCCGATGCTGCCGCCGACGGCGACGGCGACGGCGACGGCGCCGACGGCGACGGTGACGGCAACGGCAACGGCGACGGCGCCCCCCCGCGCCTGCACCCCTTCCTGCTGTGGAACGCCCTGCCGCGCGCGGGCGCGTCGCAGTACCACGGCCACGCGCAGGTGGCGCTCACGGAGGACCCCGTGCCCGAGCAGGGGGCGCTCTGGCGGGCGGAGCGGGCGTTTGCGGGCGGCGGCGGCGGCGGCGGGGACGAGCGAGGCGACGGCGGCGGCGACGGCGACGGAAGCACGAGTCGGCGGCGGCGGTGCTACTACTCGTCGCTGCTGCGCGCCATGGGGGCGGCGGGGCTGCTGCGCGTGCTAAAAACGGGCGGCGGCGGGCACGAGGGCGACGCGGCGGCCGCCGCCGCAGACGCCGCCGTCGCCCCTCCTCGTTCTTCCGTGGCGTACGTGTACGCGTCGCTGGCGCCCGTCAAGGACGCCGAGCTGGTGGTGGTGGTGGCGCCGTCCGGGCCGGCGGCGGCGGCGGCGGCGGAGGGCGGCGGCGGCGGCCTGGACGCGCTGCGCTCGCCCGCCCTGGGCCGCGCGCTGCATGCCGCCCTGCGCGCGGTGGTGGACGGCGTGGGCGGGGGCGGCGGCGCCTTCAACGCGGGCGTGCACAACCTCGAGGTGCGGGCGGGAGGTTGGTCTCGGGCGCGGGAGGGAGGGGAACGGGATCGGGGCGGCGACGACGACGACGACGAGGCGCCGCCGCCGTGGCAAGGAGGCGGCAGCTGCGGGGGCGACGACGATCCGCCGTCGCTGTTCCCCGGGGGGCGGCCGGTCGTCGCGCGCGTCGTGTCGCGCGGCCCCCCGTCCGCGGTGGCGAGCGACTTTGGCGCGCTCGAGGTGATGGGCGGCGCGTCGATCGGGCGCACGGACCCGTACGACCTCATGGCCCTGTTTGACGCGGCGCTCGAGGCGGCCGACGGCGAGGAGGCGGCGGCGGCGGCGCAGGCGCGAGTGGCGGGGACGGCGGAGACAGCGGTGGGCGCGGCGACGGCGGCGGCAGCAGCAGCAGAAGCGGACGAGGAGGGAGGACGAGAGACTTTTGCTCTACCCTAGTCGTGCTCTGGTTTTTTAATTCAGTCCGCGCGCGAGAGACGTTGGACCCGGGCGACGAGCTCGTCCCCGTCCTTGTCTACGAGTACACGCCAAGTTCAAAGGAAATCCTGGAGAAGCGGGCCAACGCGGCGGCGGCGTGGGAACGAGGGGCGCTCGCTCGAGCGGCAGGGGCGACGGTGGGTCGACGGGCAAAAACAGCGCAAGCGGCGATGCGCGTCGCCGCCGTGCGGCGCAAAGCTCTCGAGGAGTACCAACAGGCCGGCGCGGCGGGACCGCCCCAACCCAGGAAGGTCAAGGATGGCGGCATCGAGGTCAACGACGGGCGCGTGCGTCTGCAGGGGGACGTGTGCCTCTTGGCCGACGAGCGGAGAAGCACGGAGCAACTGCTCTCCGAGTTTTCGGCCCTCTTTCAGAACGAGCTACCGAACGCAACTGCGGACGACCGGGGGGGGCACGTCCACCGCATCGTCCTCGAGGCCAACCAGTACCCCGGAGTCGTGCCGGTGCGACGGCACGCTCCGGGGGACGCCGAGTCGTTCCAAAACATCACGGACGGGCTTTTGGAGAAGGGCCTCATTTCCCGCTCGTACTCCAAGGTCGCGGCCCCCGGCATGCTGGTCAGGAAGAAAGACGGGTCGCACCGCCTGGTCGTTGACTACCGCAAGCTCAACGCTGTCACCGTCGGCGACGCGTTCCCCATGCCGCGGGCCGACGCCATCTTCGCGCGCCTGTACGGCAAGCGATTCTTCTCAGTCATGGACACGACCAGCGGCTTCTATCAGGTCCCGCTGGAGAGAGCAAGCAGGTGGCTGTCTGCTTTTCGCACGCCGTGGGGACTCTTTCAATGGAACGTGATGCCCATGGGCCTGCGTAACGCGCCAGACACCTTCCAACGGCTCATGAACGACATCCTGGCCGAGCACGCGGACTACTGCATTGCGTTCCTGGACGATTTGGTTATTTCGTCGCGGACAAAGGAGGAGCACGCGAGACATTTGCGCACTGTGCTGGGTACACTCTGAAATGCCCGCCGCCGCCGCCGCCGCCGCCGCCGCGCGCCACCCACCGCCCGTCGCCGGCGCCGGTCGGCGGCGGCGACCAAACCAGGTTTCCGCGCCGCCGGCCGTTCTCGTCGTCGGACAGAAGGCCGCGCCTGACGCGCGCGCAGGCGGCCTCGCCCAAGAGCGCGCAGTCGGCCACGCGCACGACGACGCCGCCGCCGCCGCCAGCCCTCAGGCCCCTCCCGCTCGCGTCGCCGCTGCCGCCCCCACAGCCCTCCACGCCTCCCCGGTCAGGCGCCGCCGCCGCTGCCGCCGCCGCCGCCGCCGCCGCCGCCATGTACACAAAGGACAGGCCGTGCTCGGAGACGCGCGGGCACCGCACGAGCTCGAGTTCTCGGAGCGGCAGGCCCGCGGGCGAAGCAGCGGCGGCGGCGGCGGCGGCGGCGGCGGCGGCAGCGGCGAGGCGGCGCAGCCCGCCGTCCGTGGCGAGGCGGCTTCCCTCGAGCCTTAAGCGGACAAGGCCCGGCAGCAGGCGCGGCAGGGCCGCCAGGGTGCCGTCCGAGGCGGCGCCGGCGATCTCGAGCTCGTGCACGCGGGGCAGGGCCGCGGCGGCGTGCGGGGGCCGCCACTGCCGCAGTTCGGACGCGAGGTGGCAGGCCAGCCGTAGGCGCCGGAGGGCCGGCAGCGAAAAGGGAGGGGGGCCAGGCAGGGCGCCGGAGCCGCCGCCGCCGCCGCCGCCGCCGCCGCCGCCGCCGCCGCCGCCGCCGACCCAGGAGCCCGCGGCGGCCGCGGCCGGCAGCACGGGCGCCAGCGCCGCGTTCAGGTCCCAGTGCGGGGACGCCGCCTCGAGCTCGAGCGACCGCAGGCTCGGGTGGCCCGACAGCGACCACAGGTCGGGCGGCGCGGGCGCCGAGGCCGAGCGCAGCCGGAGACAGAGCAGCGCGGGGAAGAGGTCTGAGCAGGACGGGGGAGGGAGCGGCGGCGGCGCCGGGGCGGCAGCGGCGGCGGCGGCTGCGTCGTCGTCGCGCTCCCGGCCTCGCCCGACCTCGAAGCACCCGCCGCGCACCTCGAGGTAGGCCAGGGCGGCGCAGCGCAGGTGGGCGTAGGCGGGGGATGCGGCGACGGCCGGGGCGGCGGCGGCAGCGGCGGCCGGGGCGGCGGCGGCGGCGGCGGCGGCGGCGAGGGCGAGCGCGGCGGGGGGCGCTCCGGTCACGCTGACGCCTCGGCACTTGAGGCTGCGCAGCGCGGGCAGGCGCGCCAAGGCGGCGACGCATCCGTCGGTCAGCACGACGCCGCCCACAGAGACGGCAGACAGGGCGCGCAGGAAGGCCAGCGGCCGCAGGTCGAGGGTGTCGGGCGTAAGCGCCAGGGGCGGGTGGCCGCCCGCCGCCGCCGCCGCCGCCGCCGCCGTCGCGCCTGCCGCCGCGGCTGCCGCGGCGACGACCGCGGAGGACGGAACGGCGTCTTCGCTGTCTGCGTCGTTGTGGTCGCCGGCGCCGCGCAGCAGCAGCGCGCGCGAGCCGGGACGCCGACCCGCCGCCCTTTCCTCGAGCGGCGGGGCGACGACGCCCATCCTCCCCCTCCTCCCCCCGCCGGCCTCGCCTCGCTGCTCGTCCTCCTCGTCGCCCTCTTGGTCGTCATCCTCCTCGTCGAGCCACAGCAGCTTGAGGTGGCGCAGGCGGGCGAGGGGCGCCAGAGCGGCGACGGCGGCGTTCACCTCGGAGGCGGGCCAGGTGCCGCCGCCGCCGCCGCCGCCATAGCCGCCGCCGTTGCCGCCATTGCTGCCGTGATCGCCGCCGCTGTCGCCCCCGCCTCCGAGCGCCCTCCGTGCCACCGTCGCCCCCGACCTCCCCTCGTGCTGCCGCCGGGCCCGGAAGGGGGCCGGAAGCGGCGCCACCGTCAGGCTTCGGATGTTGGGCGCGAGCACGAGGGCGGCGGCCGCTGCCGCCGCCGCGGCTGCCGCCACCGTCGCCGCTGCCTCGTCGGGCGGCTGTTGCTCCTGTTGCTGCTGGTGCTGGTGCTGTTGCTCCTGTTGCTGCTGGTGCTGGTGCTGGTGCTGGTGCTGGTGCTGGTGCTGGTGCTGGTGCTGGTGCTGGTGCTGGTGCTGGTGCTGCTGCTCGTCGACGCCGTCCTCCGTCCCTCCCTCGACCCAAGGCGGCGGGGGCAGCGCCGCCGCCGCGGTCGACAAGACCGACCTGACCTCCTCCGACATCCGCGCCGTCCCGCCGCCGCCCAGCCTCAGGCACCGCAGCCGCCGCCGCAGCCGCGGGAGCGAGGCCAGCAGGCAAAAGCGGGCCAGCGGCTCCCCCCCGGCCCCTCGGGCGCAGGCGGCGGCCGCCGCCGCAGGGTCCCCCAACCCCAGGTCAAGCGCGGCCAGGGCCGGCAGCGCGTCGAGGCGCGCGAGCACGAGCGCGTCGCGCAGGGGCCACCACCCCCGGGGCGCGCGTAGGCGGGTGAGGCGCGGCAGGCGGGCCAGGTGCGCCAGGACGGCGGCCTGCTCCCGGGCGACGACGCGGGCGGGGGCCCCGGCCGGCAGCGCCGGCGGGAGCGCGAGCGCGTCGAGGCCGGGAAAAAGGTCGGCGACGGCCCGGGCGAGGGCGGACGCGGCGCCCGGGGTGGACAGGTGCGCTACCGCGAGCGAGAGGTCGAGCTCGCGGAGGCGGCCCTGCCAAGGCGGGGCGCGGCGGGCGGGGCCGGCGCTGGGGCCGCCGGCGCCGGGGCCGCCGCCGTCGCCACCGTCGCTGCCGTCGGCCGCCGCTCCCTCTTCCCCTGTGGCGACGGCGGCAAAAAAGCGGAGGAGCCGCCGCTCGGCCGAGGCGCCGTCGTCGCCGGCGCCCCCGAGGGACGGCGGCGGGCCCCCTCCGGCCAGGACGCGCAGCGCCCGCAGGCGCGGGTGCCGGCGCTCGGCCGCAAACACGTCGTCTCCGCCGCCGCCGCCGCCGCCGCCCGCGGGCCGGACCGCGGCGGCGCCGAAGGCGGCGTCTGCGAGCGCGCAGGCGCCGGAGGAGCAGCACCTCAGGGCGCGCAGCGAGGCGCCGTCGAGCGACGCGAGGATGCGGGAGAGGGCGCAGGCGGGCAGGCGCGTGAGGGACTGGCCGGGAGGCATCATCGCGACGCGAGTGAGTGGCACTCGGGTGACGCAACTCTCACCAAGGGGAGAGCGACGTGTTTTGGTCGCGGCGCGAACTAATCAATTACCGGGAGGCCGCAATGGCGGCGCCCCGCGCTCGCAGGATTCGAGGATGAAAAAGTGATCCGATGTGATGTCGCCACGGAGGTGCCCGGTCTCGCGCATATCATGGCGGCGCGGCGCGGCGAGCGGGCGCTCGAGACGACGCCACTTTGGCGGCGGCCCGTCCTCCTCCTCCTTCCGCCCCCGCTCGAGCGACGAGAAAAATACGTCACACGCGTCCGAGAGAAACGGGCTGGCTCTCCTCAAATACGACTACATCCTGTGCTCCCACTTCAAGAGGCGGATCTGGTCCTGCAGCTGCGACAGCCAGGGCGGGCGCGAGACGCCGTCGCCGCCCGTGCCGCCGCCCGCGCCGCCGCCGGCCGCCGCCGCCGCCTTAGCGCCGCCGCCGCCGCCGCCCTTGCCGCCGCCGCCGTGCGCGCCCTTGCCGTGCGCCTCAAACTCGGGCTGCACGATGATGTACTTGCTGCCAAACGCGGCGCCCCAGCCCCACCCGATCCCCGCGCCCACGCCGCAGCCGCCGCCCACGCCCAGGCCGCCAAAACCGATGCCGCCGCCGCCGAATCCCCAGCCGATGCCAAAGCCGCAACCGGTGCCGGCGCCTTAATTTGTTTGTTTGTTTTTTTAAGGTTTGTTTTGCGTTTTTGATGCAGTGAGCAGGGAGGTGCGAGGTCTGAGTCTTGTCGGCGCATCCCGCCAGGCTAAACGTCGGAGGGGCGGACTTTGATCGATCCCGTCCCCCCCGCACAGCGAGCGGGCGACTTGACCGTCGCGTGGCGTCGCGCGCGCCGACCGGCCGGCGCGCGGCCGCGGCACCGACACGGCGGCGGAACGCCCAGATCGTACGACGACGTACCGAACCCGACGCCCGGTCCGACGAACGGCTTGCCGCCCATAGGGGCGCCTCGGCAGGAAGCGCTCTTTGTCTCTGCGCGCGCGCCCGAGACAAGGGACTCGAGAGAGGAAGGGAGGGGGGGAAGAACGGCTTCTGTTGCGCGCGCCGTCTGGGGTTTTTAGTGTGTGTCTGGGTATCGGAGGGATGCTCGGCAGGCACGCTTGATCAAGGGGGCTGAGGGAGGGTTTCGGGGAATGACCTCGACTTTTGAAGCCGAGTGTCGGTTTCGTTTTTGAGTCGAGGAGAGAGCGGGCGGCGGCAACGGCGGCGGCAACGGCGGCGGCGCTCTCGCCTCGAGGGGGCACCCGCCGCGGCGTGCAAGCGCGGAAAAGAGCACAAGAAGCGGGTGTCGCTCTTCCTCCACGGGATCACACACGCACACACACCGGAGCAGAAGAGGCGGTCGCAGTCGTCGCTCTCATCTCTTTGCAGCAAAGGTCCCAAGCGCGCGTGCATTGCACAGCTCCCTCCACGCGCAGTCGAGACCCAAAAAAAGCCTGCTATTTTTATTTCGCCCCGCCAAAGCCCCACCATGGCACCAGGGCGCGCGCGCGCCGGTGAGTTCCGACCGTATATGACTTGATAGATACCGCGCGCAGCCGTTCAGTGGGTCGGCGTCACACGTCGCGCGCAGGAAAGAGGAGGCACACTTCGGGCGGAGGCGCTCTCTTTTTACACGATATCCTCCCCTCTCGCGCGCGTCTCTAACCTCTCCGCTCACGCCCCTTGTCCCCCCCTCAAACCCGCCGCACGCCCTGCTCACCCCCCAAACACCCAAAGGCGCCGCTCGCGCCGGCGCGCAGCGGGCCCAGACAGCGGCTCCTCAGGCCGGCGCTGGCGCCGCCGCCGCCGCCGGCCTGCCTCGTCCTCGTCGCCGCCGGCCAGGCCGCGGCGGCCTCGCGCTGCTCGCCACGGTCGTCGCCGCGCTCGCCGTCGGCGCTACGGCCCCCGGCCTCGCCTCGGCGACTGACGTCGTCGTGCCGCGCCCGACCACCTCCTCCTCCGCCTCCTTGGCCCCGCAGCACCACCAGGCCCTCGACCCGTCCACGCGCAGCCGGCCGCCCCTGCACCGCCGCTTGATCGAGGCGATCAAGCCCGCGTTTTCGGGCGGCGGCGCCGTTTCGTTCTCCGCAACGGCCGGCGGCGGCGGCGGCCCGAAAAAGGCCCGGCGCGAGGCCGGCGGCGGCGACCCGAAAAAGGCGCGGCGCGAGGCCGGCGGCGGCGGCAGCGGCGGCTCGTCCAAGCTGCGGTGCGAGGACTCGGTCGTGCTGTCCGCCTCGGTCGCGCACCACGGCCGCTCGGCCGACGGCGCCGTGTGCGTCGTGCGCGGCACGGTCACCGTGTACAACCTGCACCCGACGGCCGCGCTGCCCATCGCCGGCGGCGGCGGCCGGGCGGGGCAAGCGCTCGCCCCCCGCCTTTTGACCGCCGTGCTCTACGCCGCCGACGGCTCGGCGACGGCGGCGCTGCCGGCGACGTGCAAGCAGCTGGCCGTCCCTCCGCCCCGCGGCGGCTCGTCCTCCCCGCCCGCGGGCGTCTCGTGCACCGTGGACGCGTCCGTGCTGACCACGACCCGGGGCGACTGCGCGGGGGTGTGGCCCGTCGCGCAGGCGGTGCTGGACACGGGCGCGGGGACAGCGACGAGCAGCAGCGGCGGCTTGAGCGGCGGCAGCGGCGCGCCCGTCTGCCGCGGCCCCGCCGCCGCCGTGTCGACGGCGAGCGCCAAGCCGCAGCAGCCGCAGCAGCAGCAGCCCGCCTCGCCGTCCCGCCCGTCCTTCGCCCTGCTCCCCAGGTCCGGCGGCGGGCCGGGACTCGTCAAGGGCTACGCCGGCTCGGGCTACGGCGGCGTGCCCGTCCCCCAGGGCGCCGCGCTGCTGCCCGCGCCCCGCGGCAACACCGTCGGCAACGGCGGCGCCGGCTTCGGCGGCGGCGGCGGCTACAGCGGCGCCGGCTACGCCGGCGACGGCGGCGGCGGCGGCGGCATGTACGCCCCGCCGCCCGGGACCGCCTGCCCGGCGCCCATGCAGCTCTACGCCCAGGTGCTCACGGCCCCCAGCGCGCAGGGCGGCGGCCCGCGCGCCGAGATCCTGGGCGACGCCCTGCTGTTCAACCCGACGTCGCGGCCCATGCCTATCCAGTCCTTCTATTGGGAGGTCGACGAAACGGCCGCGGGCGGCGGCCTGCGCGCGGGCAGCGTCTGGTGCCAGGCCGGGAGCGTGATCCCGCCCGCCCGCCCGGCCCCGGGCGTCTCGCTGGCGGCGGCGGCCCTGAGCGGCGGCAACCTGGCCGCGTTCGCCGCCGACTCGGGCTTTGCGTGCAGCTTCCGCGTGCCGCTGGCCGCGCCGCGCGGAGCCCGGTTCGCCGACGCGGCGGCCGCCGTGGCCGTGCGCGTGGTGGCGGTGCTGCCGCACACGGGGGTGCGGTGCGCGTCCAACGCCTACTACGCGCGCGTGCCGCAGGACTACTGGAACCCGCGGCCGGGGGGGCCGCCCGCGCCGCGGCCGCCCGCGCCAAGGCCGACGACGCGCATCGTCGTCATCCAGCAGCAGTCGCAGCACGGGGCGCCGGCGCCGGCGCTGCCGCCGCCGTCGGCGCCGACGGCGCCGGCGGCGCCGATGCCGTGGCGCGGCGGGCCCGTGGCCATGGGACCCGTTGCCTACCCGCTCACTCGCCCGCCCGCCCCCCTGGGCATGAGCTCGGGCTTCATCTCCATTCCCGGGGGCGGGGGTGGAGGGCAAGACCGCTACCCGCGCATCCCTCGCGACGGCCGCGACGGCCGCGACGGCCGCGACGGCCGCGACGCGCCGTTGCCCCCGTCCGCGCCGCCGCCGCCGCCGAGCCCCTTGCCGTCGCCGTCGCCGCCGCCGTCGCCGCCGCCGCCCGAGCCCCCGGCCCCCGCGCCTATGCCGCCGCCGCCGCCGGGGTCCGGCACCTCCGCGCCGCCGCTGCCCGGGTCCCTCGAGCCGCCGATGGTCCCCGAGCAGCAGCCGCAGCCGCAGCCGTTCATGCCGCCGCCGGCCAGCCCCGAGGAGGAGACGTCGCCGTCGCCGTCGCCGTCGCCGTCGCCGTCGCCGTCGCCGTCAGACTCGTCGCCGCCGGTGACGACCGGGGGCGAGCAGCCGGCGACGCCTGCCGCGCCCGCGCCGCCGACGGGGGAGGCGCCCGCCGCGCCCGCCGCGCCCGCCGCGCCCGCCGCGCCCGCCGCGCCGCCCGCGCAGGTGGAGGAGAGCACGACAACAACAGGGACGCCAGCGCCGGCGACGACAGGGGCGCCGGCGGCACCGACAGAGGAGCAGCAGCAGCAGCAGCAGCCGGCGACGGAGGCGTCGCCGCAGCCGGCGACGGAAGAGCAGCAGCAGCAGCCGCAGGCGCCCGCGCCGGCGACGGAGGAGCAGCAGCAGCCTGCGCCATCCGCCTCGGCGGCGCCCGGGGAGGCGCCGCAGGATCCCCCCACGTCGGCGCCCGCGCAGCCGCTCGAGGAGCTCGCGCCGTCGCCCGAGGGCGAGCAGCTGGCGACGGCGCGGGCGCAGCAGCAGGCGCCGCTGGAGGAGCAGCTGCAGCCGCAGGAGCAGACGCCGGAGCTGCAGCCGCAGGAGCAGCAGGCGCAGGAGCAGCAATTGCGGGAGCAGCAGGCGCAGGAGCAGCAGGCGCAGCAGGAGCCGCAGGCGCAGCAGGAGCCGCAGGCGCAGCAGGAGCCGCAGGCGCAGCAGGAGCCGCAGGCGCAGCAGGAGCAGCAGGCGCAGGAGCAGCAGGCGCAGGAGCAGCAGACGCAGGCGCCGGAGCAGCAGGCGCAGGAGCAGCAGGCGCAGCAGGACCAGCAGGCGCAGCAGGACCAGCAGGCGCAGGAGCAGCAGCCGGCGCCGCAAGAGGGGCTGCGGCAGCAGCAGCAGCCGTGGGCCGACGACGCGCCCGAGCAGGTGCCGTCGGTCGAGCAGCCCGCCACGGGCGAGGCGGCCGCGCCGCCGCCGTATGGCGAGGCGCCCGATGACGGGTCGTACGCGGGCGTGGTATGAGAGGCAGAGAAAGAGTGCGTGCACGTTCACTTAAACACTTAACACAACAGAAACAAGCCATTGTAACATCCTTTTGGAAGCAAAGATTTTGAACCGACCGAAACAAACGGCCCGCGCGGAGAGAAGGCCACGGCCACAGGGGGACAACGCGCCCGGCGTCCTCGCCCTCTCTCTCGCCCCGCCGACGCCGCCGGCCCTTCCTCTCTTCGCCCCGCCTGCCTACCTCCTCCCTCGCGGCCGGTGCCCCGGCTCGTGGTACTGCACGATCGCCCCGCGCCCCGGGTCCTCGCGCCGCACGCGCCGCTCCGCCGCGTCCAGCAGCAGCAGCGCGCGCCGAGAGAAGGCGTTGTCGCCGCGCAGGTCGAGCTCCGCAAGGCGCGGGTGCAGCAGCCACGCCTCTGCGAGTGCTCCCGCCGCGCGGTCGCCCAACCCCGCTTGCCAGGCGGACAGGACGCGCAGCGAGCGGTTGCGCCGCAGGGCCGCCGCCAGTAAGAGGCCGCCGGCCTCCCCCAGGGGGTTGCTGTCGAGCACGAGCTCGCGGAGGTGGCGGGCGGCGCCGAGCGCGTCCGGCAGATAGGCTAGGCCGCGGGCGTCGACGGCGTTGCGGTCTAGAAAGAGGCGGCGGAGGGGGGGCACGCGGGGGCTGAGGGCCTGGAGCACGCGCGGGGGGATGGGGAAGCCAGAGGGGGTGGCGAGGGCGAGGAGGGGGGCGGGGGGGGCGGCGGAGGGCGGCGGGGGGCGGGGCTCGGCGGCAATGACGGCGTCGGCGGCGTCGGCGGCGGGGTTCGGCGACGGCGGCGCTGGCGGCGGCGGCGCTGGCGAGGAGGGCAGAGGGCGCTTGGCTCCGGTCCTCCGGGTTGGCCGCTGCTGTTGCTCCTCCTGTGCCTCCTGCTCCTCCGCTGTCTCCTCCTCCTCCTCCTCCTCCTGCTCCTCCTCCTCCTCGCCTCCTCGCCCTTGCTCCTCCTCCTCTCGCCGCCACCGCTGCTGCGCGCGCCGCTGCCGCGCGTGCTCCTCGGCCTTGGCCCGCGCCAGCGCCTCGCGCGACTGCCCGTGCCGCCCGAGCATCCATAGCAAGACGCGCTGCACCCCGGCGTTGCCCAGGTGGTTGGCGCTCCAGTAGAGGGTCCTCACGGTCGTACCCCCGCCCGCCGCCGCCCCCGCCCCCGCGCCCTCGGCGGCGGCAGGACCGCTCGCGCCGGCGCCGCCGCCGCCGCCGTTCTCGCCGCCGTCGCGGACCGCCAGCGCCCCCGGTCCCTTTTGCTGCGAGATCGAGCCGCCGCCCTCGCGTCGTCCTCTCCTGCCGCCGCCGGCCTCGCCCGGGTGCTCCTCGTCCTTGCGGCCGCCGCCCCTCTCGTCGTCCCCCTCGCCGCCGCCGCCGCCGCCCTCGTCCCCGTCGCCCTCGTCGCCCCCCTGCGCCGCCCCCCTGCGCCTGCGCCGCTGCTGCTGCGCGTCCATCCCGCCCAGCAGGGCCTCCACCATCCCTGTGCCCGCCTCCCCCAGGCGGCAGCGCGCCATGTAGAGGGTGTGCCACGAGACCGAATCGGTCGCCAAAAGGCGCGCCGCCCGCCGCACGACGGCGCGCTCGAGGCGCAGGCCCGCGAGGTCGAGGGCGGGCTTGCGGGCCTGGAGCTCGACGAGCTCGGCGGGCGGGGGCAGGGTGTAGAGCTCGGGCGGGGGGCGGCGCGGCGCCGGCGGTTGGGGTTGGTGTTGGGTCGGCTCATGCGGCGGAGGCGCGGCCCGGGGCGGAGGCGGGGGCGCGCGCGGGCGGGGCGGCAGGGGTCCCGCTGGTGCCGGCGCCGGTGCCGGTGCGGGCGCCTCCTGCTCTGCTTGCTCCTGCTGCTCCTCCGCCACTTGATCCTCGTCTTGCGGCTGCTCTACGTCCGCGACTTTGGCCGCGCCGCGCGTGCTGCGCCGTCGCGTCGTCGGCATTAAGTCCAGCCTGCTTTCTCTTCTCTCACAAATCAATCGCCCGGAGAACGCGCGCGCGCCGGGGGGGCAATGGGCCAAGTGTGAATCGGTTGCTGTCAAAATCAGAAGGCGTGATGAGCGAATCGTCGAGACACTCTGTGCGCCGCCGGGCGACCGCCCCCTAAGACGCGGCAAATTCGCGCGCGTCGGACGGCGCGCGCCGACCCGTCTCTTCGCTCGCGCGTCGGCGCCCATTCTCTCCTCCTCATTTCCTCGCACAATCACACACATCCCCCTCTCTCAAACGAGCAGCGACAACACCGTCTGATCGATCGACGTTGACCCCAACCCATGGCGCGCGCCACCACAAAAACAGCAGCAGCGGCGTAAGAGAGAGAGGAAGGGACCAAAAGCGACGACCCCAAACAATCTCTCTCCCTCTCTTTCAGACACGATGGAGCAGCTGAAGAGGCTGCAGCACCTGTCGCTGGTGTCGCGGGTGACGACGGGTGCGTCGAGGAGCTGGTTGTGTTGTTGGGCGCGCGCGTCAGAGAGAGAGAGAGAGAGAGCGACGAGAAAGACTCTCGTTCCGCGCGCCCTCCCTCTTCCAATCCAATCCCATCCGCCGCCCTCGTTGGGACGGCGCCAGTCGACGGCACCGCCACATATGCACAAGTACTCACGCATCCCTCTGTCACGCCTCTCACACGAACACCAAAAACAGAGCTCGAGCGCCTCGTCGGCATCGGCGACCGCACGCTCGCCGAGTTCATCATCGAGCTGGCGCAGGGCGCGCGCACGGTCGACGACTTCAAGACGTCCCTGCGCGACTTTGACGCGTCCATGGCCGACTCGGTGGTCGAGCGCCTCTGGGGCATTATCCAGCACATCGGCGGCGCGGGCAACGGCAGCGGCAACGGCGGCGGCAACGGCGCGTCGACGTCGGCGGCGGCGGCAGGAGCAGCCCCGCGCCCGTCCTCCTCCTCGGCAGCAGCAGCAGCAGCAGCTGCGGCGCCATCTTCCTCGTCCAAGCCGCACCCCGCGCCGCGCGCGGGCGCGGCCATCCCGGGCCTCGCGCTCGAGAACACGCGCGGTTACGCGCGCCGCCTGGACGAGGAGCTGGTCGAGGAGGGGCGGCGGCAGCAGGAGCAGCAGCCGCAGCAGCGGCAGCGCTCGCGCTCGCCGGGCGGCGCCGACGGCCGCGGCGCCAAGCGCGCCGCGCGCAGCCGCAGCCGCAGCCGCAGCCCCCCGCGCGACTCGGTCCCCCGCATGGGCGGCGTCTACCGCGGCCGCGTGTCGGGCGTCATGGACTTTGGCTGCTTCATCGAGCTCGAGCCGTCGCAGTTTGCTTCTTCTGCCGGCGGCGGCGGCGGCAGCGGCGGCGGTTATGGCGGCGGCGGCGTCAGCAACGGCGCCCACGGCAACGGCGGCGGCCGCGCGCCGCGGTTCGAGGGCATGTGCCACGTCAGCAACATCTCCACCGCGCGCCTGCAGTCGGCGCGCGGCGCGGTAGAGCGCGACCAGGCCGTGTGGGTCAAGGTGGTGTCGGTCGCGGGCGGCGCGGGAGGCGGCGGCGGCGGGCGCGGCGGCGGCGGCGGCGGCGGCGGCGGCGCAAGCGGCGGCGGCGGCGCGCGGCTCGGCCTCTCCATGCGGGACGTCGACCAGAGGACGGGCCGCGACCTGCTGGCCGTCGGCGCGGGCGCGCCCGAGGCGGGCGAGTTCGCCCCGGGCCAGTCGCAGCGCTCGACCCTCGCGGGCCTGAGCGGCGTGCGACTCAACCCTGCCGACGACCGCGGCGGCGCCTTTGCGGCCGGCGGCGGCGGCGGCGGATTGCTCCCGCCCGGCGTCCTCCCCTCTGCCGCCGCCGCCGCCGCCGCCGCCGCCGCGCTCGCCGCCGCCTCCTCCCTCGGCGCCCGCGCCGCCCCCGCGCCGCCGCCCAAGCGCACCGCGGCCCCCATGAGCGAGATCGAGCGCTGGGAGGCCAAGCAGCTCGCGGCCAGCGGCGTGCTCGACGCCTCGGAGCTCCCCTCGTTCGACGACCCGGCGTCCGGCGGCCGCGGCGCCTTGCCGTCGGCGGCCGACCTCGAGCCCGAGGAGGAGTTTGAAGTCGATCTGAACGACGCCGAGCCCGAATTCCTGCGCGGTTTTTCTTCCCGCGGAGCAGGAGGCGGGGGGATGTCGCCCGTGCGCGTGGTCAAGAACCCCGAGGGCAGCCTGCAGCGGGCGGCCATGACGGCGTCGGCGCTCGCGAAGGAGAGGCGGGAGTTGCAGGTGGAGCAGCAGCGGGCGCTCGAGGCGGCGGTCCCGCGCGACTTGTCGCGCCCTTGGGAGGACCCGATGCCCGAGGAGGGGGAGCGGCACCTGGCCATGGAGCTGCGCGGGCTCAACATGGTGGGCGGGCACCAGGTGCCCGAGTGGAAGGAGAAGGCGCTCGGTGAGTCTTTTGCTTGTTCTTCTTTTTGGTTTTTCCATCGTTCCGTCGACGCCCGAGCGAAGCGCGCGCCCCGTTTCGCCTGCCGCGCCGTGCCCCCCCCTTGTTGTTTGCCTCTTTTGATCGAAAACACCCGCCGTGCTCACTCCCCC
>Ga0209390_10003804_pt1 | contig 23767 bp, 16 predicted proteins | sample BON01_FD_187212 | JGI IMG/M metagenome (GOLD analysis project Ga0209390, IMG submission 187212) | Freshwater microbial communities from Lake Bonney liftoff mats and glacier meltwater in Antarctica - BON-01 (SPAdes) (version 2) | ecosystem: Environmental > Aquatic > Freshwater > Ice > Glacier... | reverse complement strand
AGGCGAATCGTGCGCGCAGGCGAATCGTGCGCGCAGGCGAATCGTGCGCGCAGGCGAATCGTGCGCGCAGGCGAATCGTGCGCGCAGGCGAATCGTGCGCGCAGGCGAATCGTGCGCGCAGGCGAATCGTGCGCGCAGGCGAATCGTGCGCGCAGGCGAATCGTGCGCGCAGGCGAATCGTGCGCGCAGGCGAATCGTGCGCGCAGGCGAATTAAATCAATCTTTACCGAATAAAGTCTATTAGAAATAAAAAATCTTTCTAAAGTTGTGTTCCTGGGGGCCTTTTGTCTCATAGGCACTGCCTTCGCCCAAAGTTTAATCAATGGAAAAGTAGTAGACAAAGCCGGAACTGCTCTCCCTTTTACGACCATTGGATTGATGAGTGCGCCTGATTCTATCTTGATAAAGGTAACTGCGTCTGATGATAAAGGGGTGTATATTTTCGAAAAAATGCCCTACGGAAAATACCTTGTAAAGGCATCCTTCGTAGGGTAAGACGAACACTATACCGCTTATTTTGAGTTAGCTGATTCCCGGAAACTTATGCCAGCAATAACGTTTACCTCGGTAGTGACTGAGTTAGATTAAGTGCAGGTATAAGGAAAAAAGCCCTTTGTTGAGCAGAAGATCGATCGGATGGTGGCAAACGTGGAAGGCAGCATCATTGGCAGTGGAAGCACCGCGCTGGAAGTGTTGCAAAAAGCACCGGGCGTAACGGTGGATCAACAAAATGACCTGATCCAGTTGAAAGGTAGGGGTAGTGTTATCGTGCTGACGCTAAACAAAGCTACTTGTCGCAGCAGGATGTGGTGGCTTTACTACGTACCATGTTGAGTGATAATATTGTCACCATCGAGCTGATTACCAACCCCGGTGCGCACTACGATGCCGCCGGCAACTCGGGTATCATCAACATCAAGCTAAAAAATGCCAGCCTAGGTACGAACGGGGCTCTTTCGGTGGTGGGTGGGTCAGGAATATATGATAAATAAAGAGCCAGCTTGCAGTTGAACAACCGTACTGATAAGCTGAATCTGTTTGGATCGTATAGCCTGAGCAGTGGGGGCGATCTCTTTAAATTTATTGTACTCTTCCATTCAGCCTGACCCCACGGAGTCCGATCCCGGAAGACAGACTCACGGAACTTCCGCTACTCACCTGCCAATGAGAGATCTAGGGCAGAATGCCAAGGCTGGTCTTGACTTTTCACCCACAAAAAATACCATTATTGGTCTTGTTTGGACCGGACTTTGGAGTCACCACACGGAAGATGGGACAGCACATTACTTTCACCCAGGGGAATGCGTCTCTGCGGCCCCAATACACCTCAGTCTTCGAGCTGCGCTGTGGGCTCAAAAATGGTATTTTTCTGTCCCTCGGCGCTAATCTGACGACCGATTTTGTGAATGGTATATTTTACGCCTTGGAAGGGAACAAAAGGTGTAGGATTATGCAAAATGTCGGAAATGCGCAGGGTCATTCCTTGTGGCGGGTTTTCCTCTCACGATCACCAAAGGCTGGCAGGTACAGACTACCGTTATGGGTAATTTTAATCAATACCAGTTGGATTATGAAACAGAATTTATAAGCATCAATAACCTGGCGGGTCCGGCGAATGTGAATAATGCTTTCGTATTCGGCAAAGGCTGGACGGCTGAGATCCGGTTGGGTAGCTATCCCGGCCACCCAATTCCTCAATTCCTTTCCTTGGCTCGATGGATATTGGTATCCAGAAAGCTGCATCCAAAGCGCTCAAGGTCAAATTTAGTTTGCAGGATGTTTTTTATACCATCCGTATTATCGCCAACATGAATGTACCCGGCAGACTGGTTTCCAATGCAAGAGTGCAATTTGATACCAGAGTTGCTTTGCTAAATCTGAGCTACACCTATTGGTAATCAAAAAGTAAAAGAAGCAAGGCCGCGGCGCACGGGTTCGGAAGAAGAGAGTCGCCGGGCTAATTGATTGGATTGAAACTGCCTTAAAAGCCGTGAAAGCATAGCCTTTACTTCGAGGAATTGGTATAGATTGCAATCTGATTTTACATCGAAATCTAATCATTGTCCGCATGCTCATCCGAATAGTACGCATGACCTTCCAGCCGGATAAGGTGGAAGAGTTTAGAACCATATTTATTGAATCAAAAGAGAAGATCAGAGCCCGAGAGGGCTGTGAGTATTTGGAACTGTGGCAAGATATTCATCAGCCCGAAGTATTTGTGACGCATAGCCACTGGCAATCCGAAGATCACTTGAACGCCTACCGCGACTCGGAGCTATTTAAAATTACTTGGGCAAAAACAAAGGCACTTTTTGCGTATAAGCCCCAGGCGTTTTCGGTAAAATCTTTAATGAAAGTATAGGCAAGAAGGCCGACAAACCTCCTTGCCTACATGCCTAATTTTTGGGTGGGTTGATCATAATATGCGCCCGGTGCGTGCCAGGGTCCATGATCCAGGGCATGGCAGGTCCTTCGGGTTTGAGGGGTAGACCCGTACTTTCTGCCGTGGCGAATGGAATGTACACCACGTAGCGTAGGTAGCTATCTTTTAGCTCTCCGGTAGCAGGGTTGTAATTTTCGTCATTCCCAGACAATGTAAACAGGGTAGAGGGTGCGTCTGGCATTTTCATCTTGCCGGATTTTGCCTCCGCTTCCCGTATGTCAAATATTTCCTTAAATGATTTTTTTTCCTCTTTCAACTCGCGCCCTCGGATCATAAAGGGTTCTAGCTTTTTGTGGTAGCAAGACACATTGATCCCTTTTGTGGCAGGATCATCTGCCAGGCAAATCAAGTCGTTGGTACCGTTACGGAGGATAATAAACTTGCCATTGGAAGAATAGCCATATACTTTGGCCCCGTCTTTTTTATCACTTGGTGAGGCCAGTAAGGCCGTTTTGACCTGTATTTCTACACTGGGTGCGGGGGTGGTTTGGGCCAGTAGAGTAGTCTGGACGGCGAGGCATCCCAACAGAAGGGCAATAGGTAGTTTTTTCATGAGAAAACGATGTTTGAGTAAAAAAGGAAAGGGAATAATGGATTGCAATGATGTGTATTGCATCTCAATTTAATAAATTTTTTCCTCTTACCTCATGTACTTGTAGTGGACAATGGTGTTTTATTTATGCTTCAGGTTAAACGCATTAAAATAGGTTAAAATAACAGATAAGGAAGACCTTTGCCAGATGAACTGGCAAACCTTCTTTCAGGACGTTCCCGATTTCCGTATAAATCGGCGCAAGAGGCACGAGCTTCTTGATATTCTGGTCATCGCCCTGTGCGCTGTGGTGTGCGGGGCGGACGATTTCGAAGAGATAGGGGCCTATGGTAAGCAGAAGGAGGCGTTTTTGCGCACGTTCCTCGAACTGCCCAACGGCATTCCCTCGCACGACACCGCACCGGCGGCCCGGGTTCAATCGGGTCTTCAAGTTCCTCGATAAGAAGGCTTTTGGCGAGTGTCTCTATTGCTGGTGGAGGGAGTACTCTCCGAGTTGGAGGGCATATGCACCAGTTGTGCATCGACGGCAAGGTGCAGCGGGCTACGGCCAAGCGCGGCAAGCGCAAGTCAGGGTTGTGCATAGTGAGCGCCTGGGTGTCCGAACACCGGCTGGTGCTGGGCCAGGAGCGGGTCGAGAATAAGAGTAACGAGAAGACGGTCATCCCGCAACTGCTTGGCTGCCTGGACTTGAAGGACATCCTCGTAAGCATCGATGCTATCGCCTGCCATTTGAAGAACGCGGACCTGATCGTCGAGCGGCAGGGCCACTATCTGCTGGCGCTCAAGAAGAACAATAAGAGCATCCACGAGCAGGTCAGCGAGCGGATGCAGGCCAAAAAAGCGGCTCTGCCCAGCTTCGAGCACGTGGACTTCGGCAGCGGGCGCATTGAGCGCCGCCGCTGCTACGTGGAGAGCAATTTGGCGCTGTACGACGGACTGGGAACACCTGCGTAGCATAGTGATGGTGGAGGCCATCGGCGAGATCGGCGAGAAGACCAGCAGCGAGACGCGCTACTATCTGAGCGACCTGGAGCTCGCGCCCGAGGAGTTTAACGGCCTGGTCAGGGGCCACTGGGGCATCGAGAACAGCCTGCACTGGGTGGTAGACGTGGCCTTCAGGGAGGATATCCAGCGAGTGCGCTCGGGTAATGCGCCCGATAACATGGCGACATTCAGGAAGTTGGCTGTGCAGATGCTGGGCCATGTGGATGATAAGCAGAGCGTGAAGAATAAAAGGAAAATGGCGGGGTGGAATGACGATTACCTCGCTCAGATATTAGATAAAATTAAATGCGTTTAAGTAGCTGATAGCTATTAGCTTGTAGTTGTTACCTTTTTGTAAATATTTGATATAGAGAATATTAGCCAGTAATTTGACTAAATTAATAATATAAACTAATTATGCATTAGTACTTAACCTGTTTATGCTTTGGTCAAACTAATTCTATTCCCAATTTGTATTTGGGGGACTTTCCGTCGCGTGATTGACTAAACTAGTGGTTTAAACCGGGATGCCTATTCCTAATTTAGAATATGTCACTGATTATAAATCGGGTGGTGTACCATCGATACGAGCTTGAATACTCTAAATTACATTTTTCAATACGTAGCGAAGAAGGTTAATAAATTGTACTTGGGTGCGCTCCGTGAAGCGGTATACTATCTTGAAAATCAAGCAGGTACGTTCTCTAGACGCCGTTTGTAATGTTTATGATCACCGTTTAGACTGATACATGGTCGTCACCGTGCGGCGAACCGTTCAGAAAATATCGGAGCGACTGCTTGAACACTGTGATATACGCCTTTATCTTGGTTTGGATTATAAAACCTTCCTGTTTTTAGTGGTATAATTTCCCCATTTTGAGAGTGAGATTGGGGAAATTTTTTTAAAAAATACGTTGATCGCCTGTTACCAAATCGTAAAGATTAGTAACTTGCACACTAATACCTTATTAATATTTTTGAATAAACCTTTTCGTCTATCTATGAAAAAACAACTACTCACCCTGCTGTTGCTACTAATGGCTACAGCGGGAACAGTGTTCGCGCAGGATCGCTCCCTCAGCGGAACGGTCAACGATGAGAACGGTCAGCCCCTGCCGGGGGCCAGTGTTCTGCTAAAAGGTACCACCCGAGGGACGAACACCAGCGCTGAGGGTAAATTTATTATTAATGTGAACGGCGCGGGTACGCTCACCATCTCGACGGTTGGCTATGCGAATAAGGAAGTATCCTTTACTGCTAGTCAGACCACAATAACTACTAGCCTGGATACAGACGTACGTAACCTCAGTGAACTGGTCGTGACGGCGCTCGGTATCACCAAAGATGAGAAAACTCTCAGCTATGCAACTCAGCAGATTCAGACCAAAACCTTTTCCCAGGCCAGGGAGCTCAACGTGGCCAACTCGCTTATCGGACGAGTAGCCGGCCTCGACGTGGCCCGCTCTTCCTCTGGTTTGGGTGGTTCTTCGCGAATCGTGCTCCGGGGCGACCGCTCCATTACGGGCAACAACCAAGCGCTGATCGTTATTGATGGCGTTCCGGTGGACAACAGCAACTTCAGTCCCGGCAACGCTAACGGAGGCCGTGATGGTGGCGATGGTCTTTCAAGTATCAACCCCGACGATATCGAGTCGATGAGCGTATTGCGTGGAGCGGCCGCTACGGCTCTTTACGGTAGCTTGGCTTCTAACGGCGCTATCCTTATCAATACGAAAAAAGGAGCCTCGAGAAAGGGGCTGGGCGTGACGATTAATAGCTCGTTTCAGGCCGAACAACCTATGTTCCTGCGCAACTTTCAAAACGAATATGGACAGGGAAGCGCCGGGCAGTATAACCCCCGCTCTGAGTTTAGCTGGGGTCCCAAGATGACCGGTCAGTCGGTAGCGCTGTGGGGACCTGATCCAGCCAACGCTGGGGTTAATTACAATATGAATCCGCAGCCCAACACCTACGAGAATTTCTATTCAACGGGTAGCCAACTCTCCAACTCCGTGGCCTTTTCGGGAGGAAGCGAGAGCACGCAAACCTACTTCTCCTATACTAATGTCGATGCCAAAGGTATTGTGGACAACAACAAGTTGAAACGCAACATTCTTAACCTGCGCATTACCAATAAGCTGGGTAAGAAGCTTGAATTGGATACTAAGATTACGTATCTGAACGAACGAATAGATAACCGTCAGCAGACGGGCGAAGCCTTCGCCAACTTGCAGCGGCACATCCTACGCCTACCCCGAAATATTTCGCTGGATCAAGCCCAGGATTTCGAGTACGTAGAACCCAGCACGGGTCGCCTGCGGCAGAATTTCTGGAACCCCGGCTCCAACGGCGGCCAGAACCCCTACTGGATTAAAAACCGGGTGCTTGCCCGCGATGATCGCGACCGGGTAACGGGTTTCACGCAGTTATCTTATGAATTTACCCCGAGCTTCAAAGTGTTGGGCCGGGCGGGACTTGATAAGTACGTGGATAAGTTTGAAGGCAAATGGTATAACAACACCTATACTATTGCTGATAACGGCGACTACCAGACCAACTGGCGCGAAACTTCGCTTTTCAACCTGGACGTTTTCGGGATGTACAACAAAGCGTTCAACCAAAACTTCTCTCTCAACGCGGTGGTGGGTGCCAACTTACAGCGACGTAATTCGCTTTCCCAAAGTACCTCCACGGGAGGTCTGAACCGCGATAATCTGTTCATCACCACCAACGCCCGCAGCCCACAAGCCAATCGCGGTATCAATGAAACCGAAAAGCAAGGCGTATTCGCTACGGCTGACTTCACCTTCCGGGACGCTATTACCATTCAGGCTTCGGCCCGTAACGACTGGTCATCTACGCTGCCAGCCGCCAACCGTTCCTATTTTTATCCCTCGGTGGGAGTTTCTGGGGTTATTTCTAACCTCGTGACCATGCCCAAAGCCATTTCATTCCTGAAAGTGCGCGGCACCTACGCCCAAACGGGTAATGATGCTCAGGCTTACCTAACGAGTCAAACCTACACTTTCGCGGCAGGAGGTCCCAATGGGTTCATTAGCCGGGATGGTACCAAGCCGTTCCCGGATTTAAAGCCTGAGATCACGACTTCCTACGAAGGAGGTATCGAAATGAAGCTCTTTGGTAATCGGTTGGGCTTCGACCTGGGTTATTACCTTAGCGATTCCAGAAACCAACTCTTTCGGGTAGCCATTCCACCCGCATCAGGCTGGTCGTCGGAGTTCATCAACGCGGGTTTGGTACGTAACTCGGGTATCGAGCTTACCCTGAACGCTACGCCGTTGAAAACGAGTAACTTCCGCTGGGACATCGACCTGAATTATGCTGCCAACCGCAACAAACTTATTGAGCTCACACCTGATCTTTCCGTTTTAAACTTGGCTGGCGACTTTTTTAACAGTGTCCGCGCCGTGGTTGGACAGCCCCTAGGCCAAGTATACAGCCGAGGCTACGTTCGTGACGATCAAGGTCGCATCAAAGTCGATGCGGCTGGTCTGCCGCAGATTACCCCCGGCACCACGGTGGACGTAGGGAATACCCGCCCCACCTGGACGGGAGGACTCAGCAACCGGGTTTCTTACAAGAACTTCAGCCTAAATGTCTTGGTTAGTGCGCGGGTGGGCGGTATCGTTACTTCCTTTACCAACGCGGTTATTTATGCCGATGGCGTGACAGAGCAGACGCTGGCCGGACGTGAATCGTTTATATTCGACGGTGTAAAGAACGACGGAACCCCAAACAACATTGCGACTACTTCCGAGAAGTACTGGCTGAAGGTTGGTGGCCGGAACACCCCTGCGGGTGAAGCTTTCACATACAGTGCCACTAATATTCGTCTTCGGGAAGTTACGCTCAGCTACTCTCTGCCTGCGGCGATGGTGCAAAAGTCACCGTTCTCGGCTGCTTCGTTGTCAATTGTCGGCCGTAATCTATTCTTCTTGCTGAATAAGGCCGAAGGTTTTGACCCCGAGCTTACCGCTGGTGCCCAGAATACGACGGTAGGTCTGGAATCCTTCGCCATGCCTTCTACGCGAACCTTCGGGCTTAATTTGAACCTGTCGTTTTAATAAAAAATCTTCTGGATCGTTATGATCCAGACCATTAAGAGATATACAAATATGAAAAAGAGATTAATTAAACTAATCATCATTCCAGCTTTGCTACTGGCGACTTCGGTTGGCTTTTACGCCTGTACCGAAAAATTCGATGAGCTGAATACTGACAAGACCAAGCTTACCTCGCTGGACGGCTCTGCCATTGGTAATGCCTTCGCGGCGGCTCAGTATCGTTCTATTCAAGCCAGTTGGCAGACGTTTCAAAGTCTGTTCGCTGACTTGCAATCGCAGTACTTCGCCAACGTGGCCATCAACTTTCCTTCCGACCGCAATGTAATGGTGGGCGGTTGGCTCAACGGGGCTTGGAACGGCTTCTATAGCAATGCTATTCCACCTCTACTAGGCGTTTTGGATAATACCAAGCCCGGTGGAGCGAGTGAAAATGTCGCCGTTTACGCGATGATGAATATCTGGAAAGTACAGATGTTCCTGCCGCGTACTGACTACTGGGGGCCTATTCCCTACTCCAATGTTGGTAATGGTCTCAAGAGCGTAACCTACGATTCGCAGGAGTCCATCTACAAGGACTTTGTCAAAATCCTGAAAGAAGGTGCCGCTAGTTTGCAAGCCTTCAAGGGCCAGAACGTGCTCGGAAATAATGACCAGATGTACGGTGGCAACGTGGATAAGTGGATTCTATTTGCCAATACCATGCGTTTACGCGTGGCGATGCGGATGTCGAAGATTGATCCTGCTTTGGCTAAAACAGAAGCAGAATCGGCGGCAGCGGGTGGACTACTGTCCACTAACGCCCACGATGGTTTCTTAGCGGTAACCCAAAATTCACTCAACCCGATGGCGCAGGCTACGGCCTGGAACGAATTCCGCATGAGTGCGGCAATGGAGAGTACTCTGAAAGGCTACAAAGACCCGCGCATGGCTAAGTATTATGCTCCTGTGCCGGGTACTAGTAATTTCAAAGGATTGCGCAACGGCTACTCACAAGTCCAGTTGGGTGACGCGGGCAATGCCGCCGGGGCCAACTCGAATGTGAACGAGCGCTTCTTGCCCGATAATCAGTTCACGACGCCTTTCCTAATCATGAATGCTGCCGAAGCACATTTCTTGAAGGCCGAAGGCGCCTTGAAGGGTTGGAACATGGGAGGAGGTTCTGCTAAGGAATTTTACGAGATGGGAATAGAGACTTCGATGCGCCAGTGGGGAATCACTGATGCAGCGGCTATTCAGGCCTACATCAGCAGCACCACCACGCCTATCGCGCTTACTACGGGTCATTTGGTGCCTTCGGAACCGATCTCGGATGTTCCGGTGAAGTGGGCTGATACCCCCGCCAAACAACTTGAACAGATCATGACCCAAAAGTGGTTGGCTTTGTTCCCCAACGGGCACGAGGCTTGGGCGGAGTATCGCCGCACGGGTTTCCCAAAACTGTACCCACGCATCAACTCGGAGAACCCCGAAGTACCTGCCAATGCGGTAGTTCGGCGCACTCCTTACGTTCAGGGGGAGTTTAACACCAACCAACCCGGTGTTGACTCAGGTATTAAAGTACTCGGCGGGCCGGATAATGCCGCCACGCGCTTGTGGTGGGATAAGCAGTAAAGTATTTTTGATTTTGAATACAAAAAGAGCCGCTTTCCTGGAAAGCGGCTCTTTTTGTAAGAATGAAAATTATGGTAAAACACACATTACTTTTGAAAGCGTTATTTTGTCTTTTGGCAAACTAAATGTTTGTGCTTAGGGTACCGCGCCCAATGACCGCAACTCGGTTAACGCCAAAACCAACGTCAGCAGTATGATGGCCGACTCTCCCGTTACCTTCTCGGCTAACGGAGCGCTACCGGCAAAGTACGCCCCTGATATCACGGTGGTAGAAATACCCGCCGAAAAAGACTATTTTTTGTTCGTTTGCTCGGCGCGCTCACTAGCGCAGATCAATAAAATCCAAGCTGAAATGCCGTCTGGCCAGTTTACCCTGCCTGCACCTAACCGGAAGTATCTCAAAAAGACCCGCAAAAAACTAAGGAAAGGGGGCGAAGTACATATTCTGGGTCTAGGCGACAGCATCATTAACGACATCATGCGCTCGGGCTGGATTGCCAAGTTGCGCGAAGCCTACCCGAAGGCCACTATAAAAGCGACGGTTTTTGTGCGTGGTGGTGGTGGCAATTATCATTACAAAGAAGAAGGCCGCATTCAGAAATACCTTGTGCCGCTTAAACCTAACTCGGTCTTCATCGGTGGCATCAGTCAGCGGGAAGACTTTAAAAGCATGAAGGAGGTTATCGACCAAATCCGTGCTGATCTGCCCGAAATCGAGTTTCTTTTGGCGACGGGTGCCTTCGGTACTACCGATCCGCGCGACGTTGCTGCTCTGGCCGAGGCCCAACATTCTGGTTCGGCGCCTTACGGGGTGGCAATGAAGAAGTTTGCCGCGCAAGAACAGTGTGCTTATTTGGACATAACCATACCTTGGGCCGAGTACATTCGCAGTTTGGGGCTGAACCCGCACTTGTTTTACCGCGATCGCGTTCACGCCAATGAATACGGTGAGCAGATTTTGTCGAAGATTATGCTAGCATTTTTTAGGCTGTAGCGACGGTTTTTAAGATGTAGTAGTAACGTTGCATGCAACGTTACTACTACTACATTTCGTTTTCGTCGCGGGTAAGGTTCATGGCTCCGGCATCTCAATAGTGAGAATTCCGTTGGCCAAGTACGCGGGAATGGTACATATTTCGATCCAAAGCTTTTTTTCTTCAACTACTATCTTGACTGACTTTTTTTGCAATCTTACAGCAAGAATCACTGACAAAGCGATTAGAAAACACTATTTTAGGGATCAAAAAAGAAATTACGTACAACCTCAAATTCATGAAATTATCCTTGTCCAAGCTGATGTGCTGCTGCGCGATAGTTACTTTACTAGCTAGTAACGATATCTGCGCCCAAGCCACTGTCAAAGAAACTACCCAAACCCTCAAAACCTATGGCTTCTCCGATCCTAGCCCCCTGCCGCTCATCGGGCGGGTTTATCCCTACACCAAGTTTGAGGGTTACACCGACAAGGGGACGCTGAAAGGCTGGAAGTTTGTGGAGCTGGAAAACCCGTACATCAAGGTGTCGGTAACGCCCGAGATTGGGGGCAAGATTTGGGGGGCTTACGATAAGGCGACGAACTTCCCCTTCGTGTATTTCAACCACGTGGTCAAGTTCCGTAACGTGGCGATGCGCGGGCCGTGGACTTCGGGCGGCATTGAGCTGAACTTCGGCGACATCGGCCACGCGCCCACCATCGGCACGCCCGTGGACTACGTTACCCGCACCAACGCCGACGGCAGCGTGAGCTGCTTCGTGGGGGCTTGGGACTGGTCGGCTCGCACCCGCTGGACGGTCGAGGTCAATTTGCCAAAAGATAAGGCGCTCTTCACCACCACGAGCCGTTGGTTCAACGCCAGTCCGCTCGAAACTAGCTACTACCATTGGATGAACGCAGGCTTCAAAGCAGCTGGTAATCTGGAATTTGCATTTCAAGGTAGCCACACGCTGGGCCACGAAGGCGACATTCGGCCCTGGCCCAAAGACAGCGCCGGGCGCAATCTGAATCTTTACGAACAGAACAACTTCGGCAGCTACAAGTCGTACCACGTACTGGGCAAGCCCAGTGACTTCTACGGCGGCTACTGGCACGATGATCAGGCGGGTTTCGTGCATTATGCGCCCTTTTCGGATAAACTGGGTCAGAAAATCTGGATTTGGGGCCTGAGTCGGCAGGGTATGATTTGGGAAAACCTGCTGACCGACACCGACGGGCAATATGTGGAGTTGCAGTCGGGGCGTTTATTCAACCAAGCCAGTAGCGGCAGCACGCTCAGCCCGTTCAAGCATGTTTCATTTGCCCCGCACACTACCGATAGTTGGACGGAAAGCTGGTATCCCGTCAGGAAAACTGGCGGCATCACGGCCGCTAGTGAAATGGCGGCGCTGCACTTGCGCCGGACACCGGCGCATTTGATCTGGAATTTATCGCCCGTGGCTGACCTTACCGGAGATTTAGTGATAAAGGCTGATAATCAGGTAATTTTTGATCGAAACATTGCCTTAAAAACGCTGGTCAACTACACCGATTCCATCCGCTACGGGGGGAATGGGAACCTTAGCATTAGGCTGAGTGGCCAGCCTATTTTTGACGGTGGGGGAGAAGGTTTCGCTATTGAAAATACCGATCGCCCACTAGTTTCACCGGCTGATTTCGACTGGGAATCGGAGTATGGTCTGTATTTGAAGGGAAAAGACTACGCTAGCCAGCGACAATTTGTTCAAGCGGAGGAATGGTTCGGGAAATGCCTGGCAAAAAATCCCTACCACGTACCCGCGCTGGGTGAAATGGCCCAACTGCTTTACCGGAAAGGCTTGTACGATGAAGCCTTTCCTTTGGCCAATAAAGCGCTGTCGGTTAATACCTATGATCCGCTGGCCAATTACCTGCGCGGGCTGTCGGCCCAGCAGCTCGGCCTACTTACTGCTGCCAAGGATGGCTACGCCGTAGCTGTGCTGAGTCTGGCTTATCGGGCAGCGGCCTTCACAGGCTTGGCCCAAATTGCCCTGCGGGAAGGAGATTTTGTAGGGGCGGAGGGCTTCGTAGAGAAAGCCCTGGCTCATCAGCCTGCCAATGACCACGCGCGGCATTTGCGGGTGATGATTTCGAGGAAAACCAACCGCACAGACCAGGCCCGGCAAGCCGCAGAGAGTACTTTGATCGACAATCCACTGGACCACTTTGCTCGCTATGAATTGGGAGTTCTGAATAAAAAACAAGAACTGGATAAGTACATTACCAACGAACTGCCGCACGAGGATTACATCGAAATGGCCTTGTGGTACCGCGAGGCTGGGCAATACGACGACGCACTTGCCTTGCTGGATGTGGCTCCCAAAAATCCGATGGTCGAACTGTGGGCGACGGATACGCGGCAGTTGGTTTCAAAAGAAAGTGCGACCAATGCGACCGAACTGAGCCAAGTTCTGACGGAAACTCCCGAATTCGTCTTTCCCTCGCGGCACGAGGAGCTGGGCCTGTTGGCCAGAACGGAGACTAACTTGACGAAAGCTGGTCAGTCAGTACCTTGGCAATTGCACTACTACCGGGGCATTTTACTGTGGCAACTAGACAGGATTTCTAAGGCGAAGGAAAGATTTCTGGCCTGTGGTGACTCGCCAAAATGGTTCGCGTTTTACCTGACCAAGGCCGATTTATTCAAAGAGCAAAAGGAAGTAGCCGGCCAAGCACTGGAACGCGCTCACGCCCTTGCCCCCGACGACTGGCGGACCGTCAATACCTTGGCGACTCATTATGCGTCGTTGGGCAGAAATGCCGAGGCATTGGTTTTAGTCGATAAAAAACTCCAAGAAAAGAACCTTCCGGCGCACGAGCAGTACATCCTCGGCCAGCAGAAGGCTCGCTTGCTGATGGACATCGGTAAGTACCGCGAAAGCGTCCAATTGATGCAGCAACTTACCATCTTACCTAACGAAGGTGCCGCCGGCGCCCACAGTTTGTTTAGGGAGGGGAATATCCGCTACGCCGTAGAACTCCTGAAAACCGGAAAAACCAAAGATGCTCTGATCTACCTTGCTCAGGCCGAAACCTGGCCCGAAAACCTCGGCAGTGGCCAGCCTTACAATCCCGACAACCGCCTGACCGCCGCTTTGAAAGCCTATGCTAAGGACAAGAAAGGAGCGGATTTGAAGGAGGCCGTACGAGAATTACCCGAAAAGGAGCAGAAGATGATGAAGGTACTGATAGAATAACCTACTTTGACGCACTTACGATTTTCAATATAATGATATTTTTAAAAACAAGGTGGCGCGCATTTTCGGCGTTCTTATTTCTGGTCTCTGTACTCGGTTGCCAATCCGAAGAGATTACCCGTTTCACGCTGCTTGATGCCACGGCTACGGGAGTGGAGTTTGCGAATACCGTTACCGAAACCGAGGCAATCAACGTCCTAAAATACGGCTATTTCTACAACGGCGGCGGCGTGGCGGCGGGTGATTTTAACAACGATGGCTTGGTGGATTTGTACTTCACGGGTAACATGACGGCCGATCGGCTGTACTTCAACCAAGGTGCGATGCACTTCGAGGACGTCACGGCGGCGGCGGGTATCAGTCACGGTGGCTGGAAAACTGGCGTATCGCTGGTAGATATCGATAACGACGGTTGGCTGGATATTTATGTTTGCCGCTCGGCGGCGGACGATCCCGCGCTGCGCAAGAATCTGTTGTATGTCAATCAGAAAAACGGAAAGTTCAGTGAGCAAGCCGCCCAATACGGTCTGGACGACGATTCCTACTCTACCCAAGCCGCATTTTTCGATTATGACCACGACGGCGACCTCGACTGTTTTTTGCTGAATCACTCGGTGCAGGAATATGCCGGGTTCAGTAATCTCATTGCCTCCTTCCGCGAGCAGACTGACACCCGCTACGGTAGCAAACTACTGCGGAACGACGGAGGGGAATTCGCTGACGCTACGGCCAAGTCGGGTCTGGTAAGCAACGTGCTGAGTTTTGGTTTGGGATCGAATGTCAGTGACTTGAATAACGATGGCTGGCTAGATTTGTACGTGACCAACGACTATAACGAGAACGATTACCTCTATTTGAATCAGCAAAACGGTACCTTCAAAGAAGTAGTCCGCGACGCGATGGGCCACACTTCCTTTTACTCGATGGGCATCGACGCCGCCGATGTCAATAACGATGGCCGGATGGACATCGTAACGCTGGATATGCTGCCTGAGCTCAACGACCGAATCAAACTCACGGCCGGTGACGATAATTACGATAAGTACCAGATGCTCCTCCGCTCGGGCTTTCACGACCAGTCCATGCGGAATATGCTGCAACTAAACTTGGGCAATGTGGCTAATGGCCCAAATTCAGGTAAGTTGATGCTCCCCGAATTTTCCGAAATCGGCCAGTTGGCGGGTATTTCCAACACCGATTGGAGCTGGTCGGCCCTCTTCGCCGACTTCGACAACGATGGCCTGAAAGACCTATTCGTGACTAACGGCTACGCCCGTGACTACACCAATATGGAATTCTTGAAATTTTCGACGGACAAGCAGATCGAGATACAGAACGGTGCTGCTATGCCCACGCAAATGGAAATTATCAACTCGATGCCGGCCATTAACGAACCCAATTATATTTTCAAAAACAAAGACGGCTTGACCTTTGAAAAAAAGACGCAGGCCTGGGGCTTTGCCCAAAAAAGCCAGTCGAACGGCGCGGCCTATGCCGACCTGGACAACGACGGAGACCTAGATTTAGTCACGAATAATATCAATGAGCGGGCCTTTGTTTACCAAAACAATACGCGTAGTAGGGAGGATATGCCCGATAGCACGCTATTTACCCAAATTGCGCTGAAAGCTCCAAGCGACGCCCTGAAAATTGGGGCGAAGGTGGTTGTTTGGGCGGCGGAGAAAGCTTATTCTCAGGAATTTCAACCCGTTCGGGGCTTCCAATCGGCCATGTACGGGCCGCTGCATTTTGGGCTGGGGAAAGGTACTAAAATCGACTCGGTGACGGTAGTCTGGACAGATGGTCGGCAAAGTACGCAGCTGAATCCCGTAGCGAACTGCCTGCTCACGGTTGACTATCAATCGGCCAGTTTTAAAAACAGCCAAACAAAGCCAAGTTCCATACCTTACTTCACGCCCGAAAATGTTTCGTACGCGCACGATCAAATCCAGATCGACGATTTTAAGATTCAGCCTCTATTACCCGAAATGCGTTCCTACGCCGGGCCGTGCGTGGTGCAAGGCGATGTTAATGGCGACGGGCGCGCGGACGTGTACGTGGGCAGTGGGCGAGGGCAAGCGGCGGTTTTATTCTTGCAGACCGCCAGCGGCTTCACCAAATCGCCGCAAACATCCTTCGATACCGACCTCGATTATGAAGATGCCGCCGCGATCTTTTTCGATGCCGATGGGGACGGCGATCAGGACTTGCTGGTAGCTAGTTCGGGCTACGCGCTGGCGGTGAATCATCCGCTCTTGCAGCCGCGCTTGTACCTGAACCAAAATGGGAAATTCGTTAAATCACCCACTGTTCCGGCTTTATTGGTCAATGCTCGGGCGGTGGCTCAAGCCGACGTGGATGGTGACGGGGATCAGGACGTTTTCATTGGGGTGAATAGCGTACCGGGCCGCTATCCCGAGGCTCAGGCATCGGTTCTTTGGCTGAACGACGGGCGAGGAAATTTTACCGTTAGCGAAGCTTTTAAATTTTCGGGCTTGGTGACCGGCGCCGCATTCTTCGATCTGAACAATGACCAGCAGCCTGAGATGCTGTTGGTGGGGGAGTGGATGAAGCCGATTGTCTTCATTAATCAAAAAGGTATCTTCACAGAAAATCAGGATTTTACTAAAAATCTGAATACGACGCTTGCCTATACCCTGCACAAAGCCGACCTCGATGGAGACGGCGACGACGATTTCGTGATTGGTAGTGCTGGACTCAATGCTCAGTACAACATTACCAGCAACGAAGGACTGAAAATGTATTACGGCGATTTTGGCGAGAACGGGCAGGTTATCCCGCTTTTGTCGCAAGTGAAAGACGGACGAGAATATCCATACGCCAGTCGGGACGAAATCTTGAACCAAATTCCGCGCCTAAGAAAGAAGTTTCCGAATTATATAGGGTATTCTACGGCCACGATTGACGATATTTTTGATTCTTCTGAGTTGGGACAAGCACAATCATTGTCGGCCCGTGAATTACGAACGGGCGTTCTTTGGAATGATGGCGGGAAGCTTACATTTGAGCCTCTGCCTACCGAGGTGCAGTTTGCGCCCGTCCACGCCATTGCTACGGGCGACGTGAACGGTGATCGTAAGCTGGACTTAATTTTGGCGGGGAATGTAGCGCATACGCGGGTACGGCTCGGCAAGTGTGATGCCAATAAGGGACAAGTATTAGTGAGTCAGGGAGGAAGAAAATTCACTTACTTACCACAAACGAGCTCCGGCCTCTGGGTACATGGAGACGTGCGGGCGGCTGCTATGGTAGGAAATTATTTGTGGATGGGTGTCAACGGCCAATCCTGGCGACGATATTCATTGGAAACCCAAAGTGTTCAATAAGCTGTTCCGATGAGTGAGTTTCCTGATTGATCCTGGGACTTGCACTAAGGTTATTTCGAAGGTAAATAACCCGCAAAGTAGCTTCATCGAATAGATTGAAGAAATTTACAAAAATACTATCAACACGAAATAGGTTTTGAATCATAAGTAAATTGTGAAAAGAAAATACTTTACATTTTTAGCTTAAAGTGATTGATTATCAGCCCAGGAACTTGTGTAGTTCCTTCTAACGTACCTTTTTGTACTATCCATGAACATCATTTGGAATTTAGTTAAATCCTTTTTACTCCTCCTTGCTTGCAGCCTCACTTTTCTGCTTGCGTCCTGCGGTACCGAGCTGCCGCCTGACGTTCAGGAAGCCTATACCCTGTTGCCCGGCGATTTGGATTTTAACTATGACGTTAAGCCCATTCTTTCCGATAAGTGCTTTGCCTGCCACGGCCCCGATTCCAAAAAAAGAAAAGCTGATTTGCGACTTGATACAGAGGAAGAAGCTTACCGGGCTTTGGGGAAAGACAAGAGTTACCACGCCATCGTCCCCGGCAATGTCGGTAAAAGTGTAGCAGTGGAGCGTATCCTTTCGCAAGACCAGGAGATGGTCATGCCTACACCGGAGTCCCACCTTTCACTTACTGTAAAAGAAAAAGCCATCCTGATCAAGTGGATTGAAGAAGGTGCTGAGTACCAGCCGCACTGGTCATTCATCAAGCCCGAAAAGGAAAAAGCGCCAAAGGTTGATAATGAAGATTGGTTAAGGAATTCTATCGATAATTATGTCCTTGCCAGACTGGAAGCAAAGGGGATTGAGCCTGCCGGGCGCGCTACTAAGGAAACACTGATTCGACGAGCTAGCTTCGACCTCTGCGGTCTGCCGCCTACTCTGCCCGAAATCGATCAGTTCCTGGCTGACGAATCACCCGATGCTTACGGGAAAATGATTGACCGCTACCTGGCTTCCCCTGCCTACGGCGAGCGTATGGCGGTGGACTGGATGGACGTAGCCCGCTACACCGATAGCGATGGATACCTCGACGATAAACATCGAGAGGTTAGTCCGTGGCGCGATTGGGTCATTCAGGCTTTTAACAAAAACATGAGCTATCGTAAGTTCGTAACCTGGCAGTTAGCGGGCGATTTGGTCAAGAATAGAAATAAGGAAAGCGTGCTGGCCACGGCTTTCAACCGATTGCACCGTCGAAATTCGGAGGCAGGTATCATTTACGAGGAATATCGGGTGGACTATGTGGCCGACCGCGCGAACACGCTTGGCAAAGCCTTTCTGGGCCTGTCAGTGGAGTGTGCTCGTTGCCACGACCACAAGTACGACCCAATTAGCCAAAAAGACTATTACCGGATGTTTGGTTTTTTTAACAGCACCAACGAGATCGGTACGGCGGTATACGGGCCCGACCAAACGCCCGGCCCTTCCCTATTGTTGACCAATGCAAGGAATGAGTCTGTAATCAATTTTATCAAGCATAAAATCGAGGATTCTGAGCAAAAATTGAACCGCCTTCAGAAAGTGGTTCCAGTGGATAAAGAGGGCAAAACTATTCTGAGGGATTTAGATAAAGAGTTGAAAAAAAGCACCTTAGCTCATTATTCTTTTAACGAAATCACCCCCGTTAAAGATAAATTTTTTAGAACACCCGAGACGAAGAATCCAGCGAATGCGTTGGAAATTAAAGAGCCCCTATTGAAACCCGGCAGGCGTGGTAATGCACTGTTTATTGATGAATTTACCATGGCCGTCCTGCCAAATAAATTAGGTTGGTATGAGCACACCGTACCTTTCTCGACGAGCCTTTCCGTTTTTCCTGATACACTCTACACGGATGTGAGCGTTTTTGTGCATGCCGAAGATGACCGTCTTGGGATGAAGGGATATTCATTACTACTAAAAGATAATCGATTACGCTTTATTATTGCTCATTCCTGGCCACAAAATGCGATCGAAGTGGTGGCAAAGAATCCATTGCCGATCAAAAAATGGTCAGATGTCGTTATAACCTACGATGGTTCAGGTCGAGCCGATGGAGTGCACCTTTACGTCAATGGCTTGCCGATCGTGGTCGATGTACTGGGCCAAACTGTTTACAAATCTATTTTATACAAGCCAGATATCCATACGTACGGCTTTCGTGGGCTGCAATTGGGTGTCGTCGGCCGTATTATTACCTTCAAAAGCGGGGGTATCGACGAGCTGCGTCTATTTGACAAAGAACTCTCTGGTCTCGAAATCATGCACTTGTATAGCCGAAAGGCTAGCACGAAAGCAATTTTGCGCCAACCTGGTTTAGTCAGCGATCATTATGCACTGCAAAGGAAAATCCATGATCCGCAGTATCAGGAAGTGAAAATCTGGCGTGATAGTCTGACAAATATTATTGACTGTATCCCGGAAATCATGGTCATGGGCGACCTGCCTGAGCCCCGCAAAACATTTGTATTGAACCGGGGAATGTACGACAGCCCCACCGAAGAGGTGCAACCTGCCGCCATCGGTGCCGTATTGCCTTATACCGACAAATATCCCAAAAATCGATTGGGGCTTACCGAATGGCTTTTTGAAAAAGAGAATCCTTTGACCGCAAGAGTGATTGTCAATCGTATTTGGGCGATGCATTTCGGTGCGGGTCTCGTCAAGACACCCGATGATTTTGGCAATCAGGGGGCGTTGCCCACTAATCCTAAACTACTGGATTATCTGGCGGTGTCGTTTGTTGAATCGGGTTGGAACATGAAGCAATTGCATAAGCAAATCATGTTATCGGCGACCTACCAGCAATCATCCGTTATTCGCTCAGAACTTTATGAGAAAGACCCCGAAAACGATTGGTTGGCGCGGGGTCCTTCCTTCCGGCTTTCAGCGGAGATGATCCGTGATAATGCTTTGTCGGTGAGTGGTCTACTGGTAAGCAAACAGGGCGGGGAAAGCGTATACCCCTACCAGCCGTCGGGTCTGTGGGATGAAATTTCGAATAAGCCCTGGCGGTATAAATACATGCAGGAGTCGGGCGAAGGCCTGTACCGCCGCAGCCTCTACACGGTATGGAAGCGTACTTCACCACCACCCACGATGATGATTTTCGACGCCTCCGACCGTACTTTTTGTACCGTAAAACGGCGCTCAACCAGTACTCCGCTGCAAGCCTTGGTACTGCTGAACGATCCGCAAATGATCGAAGTGGCCTGCGTTTTGGCGGAAAAAATAAAGATCCAGGAAATGCAGCCACAGCGTCAGCTTATCAAAGCCTTTCGTACCCTGCTGGGCCGTCAACCTGATGCCAAAGAGAAAAAATTGATGGAGGCTTTTTATCAAAATCAAAAAGCTAAATACGACCAAAGAAAAGAAGACGCCATTGCCTATCTGGACACGGGAGATTCCAAAAGAAACCAGAATCTTGACCCCGCCGAAACTGCTGCTTTGGCTTTTGTTATTAACGGATTAATGAACACATCAGAAGGGTATTCAAGGAATTGAGTTTTGGGTTAATGGGATCTGACATAATGAACCTTAACTAGATTCACTGCTTATCCTTCTGACCAATAACTTCGCATCTTTGCCCCGTAAACATATGGACGAGCTAAAACACATAGTAAACCTCATGGAATCCCGACGGGGATTTCTGAAAACAGCTGCGCTGGGCTTTGGCTCGCTGGCTTTGGGCAGTTTGTTTCACTCTTCCAGCTTTGGCGGGGGAAATAAAAAGGCGGTTGGAAATTTTGAAAATAGCCACCTCGGCAACCGCCATTTCCCTCCTCGGGCTAAGCGTGTAATCTACTTATTCCAAAGCGGCGGGCCGTCCCAGCTAGAATCGTTTGATTATAAGCCCGAACTTGCTAAATGGCACGGAAAGGAGATCCCGGACTCTATCAAAAAGACGCAACGAAATTCGGGTATGGTGGCGGGACAGTCAAGCTTTCCGCTGGTGAAGTCTATTTACGATTTCCGGCAGTACGGACAGTCGGGAGCCTGGATATCGGAGCTTTTTCCCTACACCGCCAAGGTTGTTGATGACCTGTGTATCGTCAACTCGGTCTATACCGACGCCATCAATCACGAACCCGCCGTGATGCTGGTCCAAACCGGCTCCCAGCAGACGGGACGGCCCTCCATCGGTTCCTGGTTGAGTTACGGTTTGGGTTCCGACAACCAGAATTTGCCTGCTTTTGTGGTCATGATCTCGAAAGGAGGAGGGGCACAGCCGCTAAGTTCTGCGGCCTGGGGCAATGGGTTTCTACCGTCGCACCATCAGGGCGTCCAGTTCCGGGCGGGTAATGAACCCGTGCTGTACCTGCAAAATCCTTACGGTGTGCACGAATCTGACCGTCGGGAACAGTTGGACTTTATCAAATCCATGAACGAACATCAGTTCGATGTCTGGGGTGATCCTGAGATTCATTCTAAGATAAGTCAGTACGAAATGGCTTACAAAATGCAGGCCTCCGTTCCTGACGCTGTCTCGACCACCAATGAACCCGATTATATCTACGAACTTTACGGAGAGGATGCCCGGACCCCCGGAACCTACGCGGCCAACTGCCTACAAGCCCGCAAGCTGGCCGAAAAAGACGTGAAATTCATTCAGTTGTATCACATGGGCTGGGATCACCACGGCGGCCTTCCGGGTGGAATGAAGTCACAGGCCCGGCTCACCGATCAGGCGAATGCGGCGCTCATTCAGGACCTAAAACAACGGGGATTACTGGACGACACCCTGGTCGTATGGGGCGGTGAGTTTGGCCGGACTAGCTTCTCGCAGGGAAGACTCACCGCCGATAATTACGGCCGCGACCACCATCCGGGTTGCTTTACCATGTGGATGGCGGGCGCAGGCGTGAAGGCAGGTATGGTTTACGGAAAGACGGACGATTTTAGCTACAATGTCGTGGAGAATGGCGTCCATGTGCATGACTTTCAGGCTACCCTGATGCACATTCTGGGCGTTGACCATGAGCAGCTGACATTCAAGCACCAAGGTCGTCGCTTCCGCCTTACGGATGTACACGGCAAGGTGGTTCACGATATTCTGTCTTAATGTATGGAAAAGACCAGAAGAGAATTCGTGAAGACGGGTAGCCTGGCAGTGGCCGCTATTTTTACCCCATTTACGATTCTCAAATCAAAACCCAGGCTTTCCGCAGAAACTATTGGTCACGGTGATTTTCGGTACAAAGTCCATGAGCGGTGGGGCGTGTTGGATGCGGGCAAGTACCCCGTCACTAATTGCCACGAGATGGTACAAACCCGCAGCGGGCGTTTGTTCATGCTCACCGACGAACCCAAAAACAACATCCTGATCTATGACCCATCGGGAAAGCTGCTCGGTATCTGGACCCTCGGGCTTTCTGGCGCGCACGGCCTGACCCTCCACAATGAAGGCGGCGAAGAGTTTTTGTACATTACTGACATCGCCTCGGGACGGGTAATCAAGGCTACGCTGACCGGGAAAATCGTGATGGAGTTGAAAAATCCCCGTCTCGAAGGAATTTACGATCAGGCTAGCAAGTATATCCCCACCGAAACGGCCATTGGCCCCAATGGTGATCTGTATGTAGCCGATGGCTACGGGTCCCAGTTTGTCCTGCGCTACGATGCAAAGGGTACCTTTATCAGCAAATTTGGGGGAGATAGTTATTTGCAGGAAGCAAAATTCAAGCAAGTACACGGGGTAGCCATCGACTACCGCGACAAAGCCAACCCGACGTTGATTTGCTCGGCACGGATGAAGAACGCCTTCAAACGCTTTTCCCTCGCGGGAGAATACCTTGAAACCTACTACCTGCCGGGTGCTTATGTGAGTCGGGCGGTATTGGACGATGACAATATTTATTCCGGGGTGTGCTTCGGAATGCTCCCTGGGGATTATAACCCAAAGCTCAATCGGGGCTTTGTGACTATCCTGGACAAAAACAATCGGGTGGTTTCCAATCCCGGAGGTACTGCCCCGGTGTATAAAGACGGAAAACTGGAAGTACTTCTACAAGATCAACCCATCTTCAAGCATTGTCACGATGTGTGCGTGGATACTGACAAGAATCTTTACGTATGCCAGTGGAACGCGGGCGGCGTGTACCCTTACAAGTTAGAGCGAGTGTAGGTTTCAGGGCTGTGAGACATAGCCAAAGGTTAAGGCGTGTTTTTAGTTATCCGAAACCGATGCTCGCGCGCATTTTTTATTGGTCAGCTTCCTTCTTTTTTTTCTTAAATGTAAGAATTACAGCGGCAATGAATACAGTCAGATAAAGAAAACCTAAAAATTTCTTTCTGAATACAAAATTTTGGAAGTCAAATTCTCTCATCAATGCCATTCCTAATACGAACGCCATTAATGCAAAAACGATATTGAAGCCAATCTTGTCTTTCATATTCTAGTGTTTTGTTAGTATATCAATTGTTATTCCAACTGCAAAAATAGTGTAATACCAATTTAGTTATTAAACGCCGTATTAAAAGCGTTCAGATAATGATGGTTTCCAGTAATTGATTTTATGGTTGTAGTATTCATTTCCTTGACCATTTTAGCTAACC
>Ga0209390_10003803_pt1 | contig 23773 bp, 19 predicted proteins | sample BON01_FD_187212 | JGI IMG/M metagenome (GOLD analysis project Ga0209390, IMG submission 187212) | Freshwater microbial communities from Lake Bonney liftoff mats and glacier meltwater in Antarctica - BON-01 (SPAdes) (version 2) | ecosystem: Environmental > Aquatic > Freshwater > Ice > Glacier... | reverse complement strand
TCGTCGCTGGTGGGACCATCCCCTTCTCTCGCCCGGATCCCTCACCTTCAGATTCCCCGCTTCGGCGCTGGTGAACTCAAGTTCCCGGACGATTGCGGGTACGGGAATTTACAGGGACATACAGGACATACAGGGACAGGCTAATAATAAAGAAAGAAGTAACGAAGCCGAACGACAATCCCCCATTTTCCCGCGTCTGCATCCTATCGCCTTCCCGCCGCACCTCTCGTGCGCCATCTCGGCCCACCGATTTGGCGGCACCCGCGCTTCTTACGCCGAAAAACCGCACATCCGGCGCGCTGCGGGCACACGAATGCCCTGCGTCATAACAATCGTCCCGGCTCCCGCCGAGCTGGCCGGGACTTTCAGGGGCGCTCACGCCTTCACCTCGCCACGCTTCACTCCTGACGCGCCAGACGCGCCGCAGGCTCTCCGATCAGGTCGTTCTTCAGGTTTCGTAAGACGCAGAGGTCTTCCCAATCGGCCTCCCGCATTCGCCGCGCCCCGGTCTTGCGCTTCAGACCGAAGCGCTCGCGGTGGCGCGCAAAGACATTCTCAACAAAGGCGGCGCTGCCAAACACTCCGCCGTCGATCAGGTAGCGAACCCGTCGGCGGATGACCTGCTTCAAGGGCAGCTTGCCGCCAAGCGCCACCTCGGCCTCGACCTCCTCGGGCGTGAAGCCCCGTCTCGGGTGCGTGTGGCTCTCCGGATTTTCTTCCTCGGGTAGCACCCGGACTTCGCCCTGATCATAGAGCCAGAGACGGTAGATCGGGGCAGTGGCTTTCCAATCCTCCTCGAAATCCTCTCCGCTGACCCGGGGCGAGTGCCGGAGAATGCGACCCAGGCCCATCCTCGCCCAGCGGTTCCCGCCCGCGGCCGAGGCATACCCGCACCAGCGATAATCCTCGACCCGGTCCACCATATCGGCACGGTAGGACTGCCTCGCCGCGCCAGCGGAGGAAAGATGGCGAAGCGATACCGCAGAGATTTGCGGAGCGAATCAATTCAGATCAATGTAGGCAGCCACGGTCATCAAGGCCTTTTCATCGCCCTCGACGAGGAGGCTCTTGTAGCGCTCTTCCCAGAGCGTCCCTTTGCGACCCGCCCGGCGATTGTGCCATTGGGCCCTGCCACCGCAGGCCAACAGGCCCCGGCGAAACGGCGAAGCGAAACCGCAGGTCCCGCGCAGCGGGACAAAATCGCTGTTTCAGCTCTTTCATGAAAATGGAGATATCCCCCATGCGTCGCTCGTAGCGCTCGATGATTTGTTGCTCCCATTGGAGATCGCCCCTGGCGGCGGCGCGATCGAGCTCGTCGCGCATCGTATCGACGGTGGAGCGGTCGTAGAGATAGCCGAGGCGTTGCAGAAGGGTCTCGCGGTCCAAAGCGGGCAGTTCGTCCCGATCAGGCTCCTCGACGAGGAGGTGGAAGTGGTTGGACATCACCACATAAGTGACGACACGAAGACCGAGAAAAGCCTCGAGCTTGCGCATTAGGACGACAAAGTGCTCCCGCTCCTCGTCGCCGAGGATGAATCGCCGGTCAACAATGCGTGAGTGCCACGCGCGATAGCGCTTCGACACAGCGAAGCCTGAAATGCACAGCCTCCTCAGAGGCAAATCACGTGGTAGTAGCTGAGGCCGGTTCCCCGGATGCAAGATAGTCTCATGAGAATCTTTTAAAATGTTCTGATGAACATTGATCCCACGAACACTTTTTGGCAAGGGGGAATTTACAAATAATTAACCTGTCACCGAGAATTTACGGATCGGAGAATGTCGCTGTCTTCGCTAGCATTGTGGAGACCGTAAAGATACGCGGGTGTTCCGCGATTGAGATCTTCGAGGCACTGCTCACCGGGTCACCCGAAGTAGCCCACGAAATGCTCTTCCCGGCGGCGGCAAGGGCGGGGTGAAATGAGCTAAACTGTTACGGGTCCGATCAAACTGTTACCCGTGTCGCCAGTCCGGACCCCTACCTTGCTGGATACTTTTTTAATCCGATTTCGTACCACTGTTGCGTCGTCTTCACAATACTTTCTTCGGTGCTTAAATTGAACTGCGGATGGCGCTGATTTAAGAGTCGAAGGAGGACGCCCGCGTAATCTTGATCGCCAAGGATACCCATACAAAATGCAGAGGTGAACAGGCTAGTGCCTTCATTTGTATTGTAATAGTCCCTCGTGGCTGCTGCAAAAGTGAGATACACATCATTTTCAATCTTTGGGGCCATGCCTAGCTTCAGATGAATAAGCAATCTTAAACGCAAGTTTTCTAAATTCTCACCTCTATTAGAAATATCACGATTTACCATTTTCAACGCACTTTCATTATCACCGCGATCTTGAAACTGTCTGGCCTGAATCAGTGGCGGGATGTTTTGACTAGACCAATATTCAGAGACCCTGTCGCAAGACACTAAGAAAAACATAACAACTCCAAATTTGAACAGCTGTAAAGCTATCGATCTGGTCAGAAGGGCGAAGTTAAATAGAACTCCCTTGAAAAAATCACGGTTTCTTCGCATAATACTTCAATTTTATAGAGATATCTATCTTCTCGGGGATTGCCAGCAACTCCCTCGTTAAGAACGTTAATATCCCTAAGCGGTCCGTCAATGCGCGGATTTACACTTGGATTCGAGAAGTTAGGAAGAGCTACGGTAGGGTAAGCCAAATTAGTCCCTCCTTCGTGCCTCTGAGAAAATTGTGCGCCCCCTGCACCTAAACCAATATTCGGTTTTGCAAACTCTAATTCGCGCCATTCTGGTTTATCTTCATGGAACCCTTGAGGTTTTTTACTGAACGCACGAACGGTAAGAAACTTTTCCTCGCCACGGCAAAAATCACAGTCCTTACTACTTTTCCATCTAAATTCGCAGGGACAATTCGCAGGGACAGGTTATTTGTTCGGCTGCAAATTACCTAATTCCCATATTTTTCAGGTTTGAAAGCTTAAATGTAAAATACTGGACCTGATTATTCCGCTGTCCCTTCGAATTTCCTTGGCGGCACCAACACGCTCGGCGGCATGCGACGTGGCAACGAGGAAGAACAGCGGCAGCAGTCGGAGGATGAGGTTCGGATGTGGGAGCATGAGCAATATCGTGGTCACTGAAGCTGCAGGGATGCGAGCAAAAGAGGCGGCGGCGTGAAATGCACCGGGCGTCATGGCATCGGCGGCTCCGGGTTGATGCAGAGCGAATCAAGTGCCAGGCAGCGTGCAGGTTCCTCGACCCCTCATTTCCCCAGCAGCAGCGTCTTCCAGCCGGTGGTGTCTTTGAAGTTCGCGCCTTCGGGGCTGAAGGACCGGCCGAAGGTGTAGTCGGCGTGCGGGGTTTCGGGGGTGTCGCAGTCGTAGAGCAGGACGGAGAGTTTCAGCGGGCGGCCGGGCTGCCATTCGCCGTCGGGGAAGTTTTTCAGGGTGAGCGGGATTTTCACAGGGACGGGCTCAAAACCAGTTCTCGTGCTTTTGAAAATTTCCGAAAATTCACGATTTCTTCAACCAGTGGAGCCTTTTTACTGTCCCACCGCAACCTGTCCCTGCGAAATTCTGTCCCTGCGACCTCCTCTTGGCGGCCGGTGATCTCGACCTGCGATCCTACGTCGGCATCAGCCCCGATTACATCGTCGACGACCACATCCCGCTGAACGTCGTCGCCGGCATCCCGACAATAGATCTGATCGACTTTGACTATCCCCACTGGCACACCCCGGCCGACACGATGGACAAGCTCAGTGCGGAAAGTCTCGAGACCGCGGGCCGCGTCACCCTGCTGATGGTGGAAAAGTATTTGCTCCCGACGAAGCGCTGAGAGGGAGCGGCGGTGGCGATGTGAACGGGACCGCTGCGATCTTTACCCCGTTGCGAAACGTGCTCAGAACCCGACGGGAGAGGAAGAAATACGGAATCCAGATGCAGGCGCCGATCAGAGATTGGAAGAACGTTTTCAAAAACTCCGCCTTCACGGCCGTATCGGCTCCCGGGATCGCCTGCAGGACGATGGCAAAGGAGAAAGTCGAAATCAATTCGTAGGCGAGGATCGCGATCATCAGCGCCGGGAAGAGACGATGGCGTCTCAGGAAGAGGATCAGGGAATACAAATAGACCGGTGCCACGAGACCGATGTCGAAGACCTCGGCCGCCATCACGGGGGCCCACAACGGGTGATAGCCCGGATTCCCTGAAACGGTCAGCGCCTCCCAGGTATCGAGGTCGTACCCGTAGACCAGCGCCCCCACCCCGATGAAGGCGAAGAGCGGGCGCAGCCAGACCCCGATGCCTACGAGAATGAGCCAGCCTCTCAGTCCGTCGAGCTCGGGGTTGTACTGTTTTGGTGGTTTAAATGTGATCGTCAGATGGCTCAGCAGATACACGATCACCGCCGCCACGCCCATGCCTAACAAAGCCACCACGACCATCATCCAGTTCATACGGTAGGGCGGATCGCCGGGCTCCATCGCGCGCCCCTCGTGGAGATCCCGGCTGATCCACATGCTGTAGCTGGTATGGTCCTCGGCCTTGCGGACATTCCGGATGTAGTCGGCGATGCGATCCGGCGCGACGCGGTCGGCGAGACTTTTGTAGGAGAAGAAAAGCCGCGTCACCGGGCCGTCGAAGGTCTCCTTGTATTCGAAGCGGAAATTGGGATCCTCAATCAGCACCTCGTTCGCCTTTTCCTTCATTGCCGTCGGCATGTGCACCTCGACCCTGTGTTCGACATCGACGGGATGCCCGATCGCGAAAGGCATTTTCCGATTCTTTGTCGACGGTATCCCGAGCCGTTCGTAGGTGTATTTGGAGGCAAGCGAGGCCTCGAACTTCTTCTCGTCGTCACTCTTCTCCTCCCAGAAGCTGTTGATCCGGTAGTGCTCGCGGACGATGAAAGTATTGGTCTCCTCATCGTCCTCGACCTCGAGATCTTTGCTCGACTCGATCTCGTCATAGGTGGTGGAGTAGTAGTTGAGATAGCCGCGCTTGATCTCCGCCGGGGCGACCGACGCGAAGTAGCTGCGGCTCGAGTCCGCCACCGAGCCCGTCGTCGTGGTCACCACCTCGAGCGTCGCTTCGCCCTTGTAGTCTTTCATCCGGAAGACTTCACTCACCCGGGTGCGGGCCTCATCGTGCCCCTGCGGCTCTATCGCGGTCAGGTCCGAGGCACCCTCGCGCATCACGAGCGCCCAGCCGTAGTCGGGAAAATAGAGGTCGGCGAGCTTGCCGCGCTGGTAGGAGCGGGTCGGATCGAGCCAGTAGACCGAGCCATCGACGACGACGCGGGTGACGAGGTGATCAAAGGCCTGCGGACTCGGCGTCCAGCCCGCGATGGCTTTGCGGTAGTCTGTCTGCACGAGCGCCGGGTAGGCATCGATCCCCATGCGGCGCAGCATCGAGACGAGCATCAGCGACTTGTCTTTGCAATCGCCGAAGCGTCTCCGCATGATCGTCTCGAGTGGATGGGGCTTGTGCGAATGCACCCCTTCGAAGATCCCGAGATAGCGGATCTCATCCTGCACGAAGCGCAGCGCTGCGAGGACTTTTTCCTCCCCCGATCCGAGTGCGGCGGCTTTTTCCACGACTGTCTCAAGTTCCGCCGGGAGGGCATCGGGGATGATGTATTGCGCGAGCGCCCATTCATTGACCTCGGCCCACGACTGATATGAGGCGACCTCGACCCAGCCCCACGGATCATAGTCGGCGGGGAGTCCACCCTCGCTCGGGAGAGGCTCGGGATGGTCGAGCTGCCAGCGATGGATCGTCGTGCCGTCCCTCTCACTCACTTCTGCGGCGTAATCCGTCGCATTCTGCGAGATCTTCACCGGCACGGTCGCAGGATGGCGGAAGATCCCGTGGATGTGGCCGATCGGGACCGTATAGGACAAGGTCATCGACCAGTAAAAATGATCGCCAAAGACCGGATTCGATCCTGATACGGAAAAGGCATACTCCATCACATCGCCGACCCGCGTATCCTCGACCACGGCGAGAGCACTGAGACTGCTGTCGTAGAGCTGCCGCTCGTGATCCTCTTCGCGCTGGATCAGCTTGAACTCCTGCGTGGCGAGCCGGTCGATGGACTCGCCCTTGCGGTGAATGACGAGACGGTGAAAAGCGAGCTTCTGGTAGGCGGGATCATACCCGACCGAGAGTTGCGACCCATCCTGCAGAGCACTCTCGGTAGTGAGCCGCTTGAGGTAGCGATAGTAGGTCGTGCGCGTCGCGAGATCGTATTGAGCGTCCACGAGGAGAAAGAATGTCCCGCCCGCGTCCGCTGCATTGGTCGGCTCGGTCGCGAGATCGACGGGGAACTCGGTCACCCAATCCGGCTCTACGGGCGAGACCAGACCGGCCACCTGCGTTTGCACCGCCGGCTTTTCCACGTCCGCATTCGAGTCCTGCGTCTGTCCGGGCGACACGCCTACCCATGACAGGAAAACGACGAGGACAACTCGGACGGAATAGGCGGCGCGGAACACGAACGTGAGAGGTGAAAGTGAGACTGGGATATAACGGAAAGGGGGGAAAGTGGCAACCCATTACACGGCTTTTGCGGAGAACAAAAAAGCCTAAGCGAGGAGGACTCTTTTGCGAGATGCGACGAAGTCCTGCCCCTCGATCGCTGCCGTAGAACGGGTCTCCAGGCCCGTTCTCGCGATGGACCGGTGCTTCGATAAACCGCTTCAAGAAACGGGCCTGGAGACCCGTTCTACTTTTAGGACACCCCGCCTAACGAAACGCACTGCGCTGTCCCTGCATCATTTGCCAGTTGGTGTGGGCGAAGAAGCCGAAGATCACCGCCATGAAAATGCTCTTTAGCAGGACGAGTCCGGCTATCGCCACGACCACTGCGAGGACAAAGCCGATCCTCGGAGCGAGATGGGAGTATTTCACCGGGAGCAGACCCTGCATGATGTGCCCGCCGTCGAGCGGCAGGATGGGGAGCAGATTCATGATCGCCCAGGCCACGTTGACCCAGAGCATCTGCACGATGAAAAACCCGATCCACTGATCCTTTGCCCCCGGAGAGTAAACTAACAAATAGGTCACCGCGCCGAGCAGCAGGCTCGCAGCCGGACCCGCCGCCGCGATGAAGACCGACTCCCACCGCGTGAAACGCCCCGGCCCCGAACAGAGGCCGCCCATGCCGTGCAGAGTGATGTCCGAGTAGGGAGCCCCATATTTTTTCCTTGCCCAGGCGTGCCCCAGCTCGTGCCAGATGATGGAGCCGAAGACCACCGCCGTCATGATCGCAAAGAACCCCAGCCCGGTCGGGCCATCCTGCTCCAGGTAACGCATCCCTAGGAAGAGACAGAGGAGCCAGAACATCCAATGGACGTTCACAGAGAAACCGAAGAGGCGGAAGTGGAGCATGCTTCTAAATAAAATCGTTGATCAGATTCTCAATCATCTCCTGACGACCGCTCTTTGTCTCGGGCTCGCCGTTGGAGAGCGCGTAGGCGGAGAGTTCGTCGAGTCCGACTTCACCGGATTCGATTTTCGCCCCGATACCCGAATCAAAGGAGCTGTAACGCTCTTTTTTGAAGGCATCGAGACGACCGTCGGCGATGATCGCGTGGGCGATCTTGAGCCCGCGGGCGAAGGCGTCCATGCCCCCGATGTGGGCGTGGAAGAGATCGACCGGCTCGAAGCTCTCGCGACGGCACTTCGCGTCGAAGTTGAGCCCGCCCGAGGTGAAGCCGCCCATGCGGAGGACGCAGAGCATGATCTGGGTGGTGAGGTAAATGTCAGTCGGGAACTGGTCGGTGTCCCATCCGATCAGCTCGTCACCGGTATTCGCATCGATCGAGCCGAGTGAATCAGCCGCCATCGCGACCTCGAGCTCGTGCATCATCGTGTGCCCGGCGAGGGTCGCGTGATTGGTCTCGATGTTGAGCTTCAGCTCGCCCATGAGATCGTGCTCGCGGAGGAAGTTGAGACAGGCCGCCGAGTCCGAATCATACTGGTGGGTGGAGGGTTCGCGGGGCTTGGGCTCAATGAAGAAGTCGCCCTTGAAACCGATCTTTTTCTTGTGCGCCACCGCCATCTTCAGCAGGGCTGCGAGGTGATTGAGCTCGCGCTTCATATCGGTGTTGTAGAGCGTCGCGTAGCCCTCACGACCGCCCCAGAAGACGTAGCCTTCCCCGCCGAGGCGGTGGGTCACCTCGAGCGCCTTTTTGACCTGCGCGGCACCGTAGGCAAAGACATCGGCGTAGGGCGAAGTGCCCGCGCCCTGATTGTAGCGCTTGTGCGAGAAGAGGCAGGCGGTGCCCCAGAGCAGCTTGATCCCGGTGGCCTTCTGCGCTTTTTCCAGCTCATCGGCGACTGCGTCGAGGGCGTCGTGCGAAGCCTGGAGGTCGTTCATCTCGGGCGCGACGTCGCGATCGTGGAAGCAGTAGCGGTCGATCCCGACTTTCTGCATGAACTCGAACATCGCCCAGACGCGCTTCTGCGCATTGGCGACGGAGTTCGTGCCATCGTCCCAGGGACGCTCCGCCGTGGCCTCGCCGAAGGGATCACTGAGCCCGTTCCGCATCGTGTGCCAGTAGGCGCAGGCAAAACGGAGGTGATCCTTCATCGTCTTGCCGCCCACTACCTCGTCGGCGTCGTAGTGCTTGAAAGAGAGGGGGTTCTTGGAGGTGGGGCCTTCGAACACGATCTTCGGAATACCCGGAAAAAATTCTTCACTCATAGGGGGTGAAGTTTCCAGAGCTGGGAATAAGATCAAGCGGAAAGTGCCCCGGTTCGCCCGGTCGATAGTGGCGGAAAGGAGGGAGTTTCAGACAATTTCCACGCTTCGGTTCCCCAAGGAGGGGCGACACTCTTGTCGCCCGGCAACCCCCGTCCCGGCCAGCCGCGCGAAAAGAGTGTCGCGCCTCCTTGTCTCGAGACCACACCAGGCCCCCGATAAAACTTGGCGCGACGGCTTCCCGCCCTATAATCCGTCTCCAATGAAAGCGTCCGTTTTTCTCCTCACCGCCCTCACCGCCCTCGCCGCGCTCGTGGCATTGCCCTCGGTCTCCGCCCGCCCTCTCGTCCTTCACCCGCTTTTCTCCGACCATGCCGTGCTCCAGCAGGAACTCCCCGTGCCGGTCTGGGGAACTGCCGATGCGAATACCGAGGTCACCGTGACCTTTGCCGGACAAAAGAAATCGGTCCGCGCCGCCGCCAGCGGTGAATGGATCGTCGTTCTCGATCCCCTCGTCGCGAGCGCCACTCCGCAGTCGCTCGTCGCCAGTGCCGGGGACGAAACCCTCAACGTCGAGAACATTCTCGTCGGCGAAGTCTGGGTCGGCTCGGGCCAGTCGAACATGGCCATGAGCGTGGATCGCACCTTCGCTGCCGAAGAGACCGCCGCCGCCGCGAGAGGCGAATACAAAGGAGTGCGGCTTTTTAAAGTGCCCGTCGAGGGATCAGACTCCCGCATGAACTCCGTCGAAGCCGAATGGCTGACACCCTCTGCGGACAACGTCGCCCGCTTTTCCGCGACCGCCTTCTTCTTTGCCTCACAGCTTGCCAAAGACCGCTCCGTGCCCGTCGGGATCATCCAGTCCGCCAACGGGGGCACCAACGCCTTTTCGTGGATCAATTCAAAAACGCTCGAGTCCGATCCCGCCGCCGAAGCGGTGCGCGAGACGTGGAGCATGGCCCAACAACGTCACCCCGCCGCGATGGAAAAATACAAAGTCGCCCTCGCCGCCTGGCGGGAAAAAGTCGCCGCAGCGAAGAAGCTGGGGCAACCCGTCGCCGGACGCGCCCCCACCGAACCACTCGGACCCGACCATCCCAAACGCCCCGCCGGACACTACAATGCCATGATCGCCCCGCTCCAGCCTTTCGCGATCCGCGGCGTCATCTGGTATCAGGGCGAGGCGAACTCGCGCGCCCCCTTCCACACCGGATACCGCGATCTCATGTTTGCTCTCGTCGAAGGTTGGCGGGCGGACTGGGCGGCCGCCTCGGCCGGGCTTATCGAGCGGCGCGACTTCCCCTTTTACCTCGTGCAACTGCCCGGCTACGCCCAGGGCGATCCGGAGGGCTGGCCTATCATTCGCGAGCAGATGCTGCGCTTCTGGCAGGAAGGGAAAAACACGGGAATGGTCGTCGCGATCGACAAGGGCGAGTCCGACGACATTCATCCCCGCGACAAAAAACCCGTCGGCGAACGCCTCGCCCGTTTTGCCCGTGCCAATGCCTACGGGGAAAATATCGTTTTTTCCGGGCCGATCTACAAAGCCGTCCGCATCGAGGGCGACACGGCCATCGTGACTTTCGACCAAATCGGCAGTGGTCTAACCGCGCTCGACGGAAAGGCCCTCAGCCACTTTGAAGTCGCCGGAGCCGACGCCCGCTATCTCCCCGCGACGGCGACGATAGCCGGTGAGACCCTCGTCGTGCATACCCCCGAAATAAAAGAGCCGAGAGCAGTCCGTTACGCCTGGTCCGCCTTTCCCGAAGGAGCCAACTTAGGGAATTCGGAAGGATTGCCCGCGAGCCCGTTTCGGAGTGATTCCTGGTGACAAACTCATCAAGGCAACCTTCTACGTCAGGAGGTCTTTCACGACTTTTCCGTGTACATCGGTGAGGCGGAAATCTCTGCCCTGGAAACGGTAGGTGAGCTGCTCGTGATTCAATCCTAACTGGTGCATAATCGTCGCCTGGAGATCGTGGACATGGACGGGATTTTCAGCAACGGAGAAGCCGAGTTCGTCGGACTTTCCATAATCGAAGCCGCCCTTCACGCCGCCACCGGCCATCCACATCGTGAAGGCGTCGGGAAAATGATCACGTCCGAGAACGCCGGAGGCGGCGGTGCGTCCTTCCTGAAAAGGAGTGCGTCCGAACTCACCGCCCCAGACGATGAGCGTTTCGTCGAGGAGTCCGCGGTCTCTCAAGTCTTCAATGAGAGCCGCGATCGGTTTGTCCATCGTCGCGCATTTGTTCGTCAGGCCCGACTTGAGCCCGAGCGCCTCGCCGGTGCCGTGGAAGTCCCATCCCCAATCGAAGAGTTGCACGAAACGCACTCCCGACTCGACGAGACGACGGGCAAGGAGACAGTTGTTCGCCAGACTCGCTTCACCCGGCTTGGCCCCGTAGGCTTCGAGGGTCTTGGGCGATTCTTTCGAAATGTCCATGACCTCGGGCACGCTCGTCTGCATGCGGAAGGCGAGCTCGTACTGGGAGATGCGAGTGAGGGTTTCGGGATGCCCCATTTCCTCCTCCTGCAGGCTGTTGAGATCGGCGAGGGCGTCGAGAGTCTTGCGGCGCATCGTGCGATCCATCCCGGCGGGATCCGAGGAGTAAAGCACCGGGTCCCCTTTTGAACGGCACTGCACGCCCTGGTAGACCGAAGGCAGGAAGCCCGACCCGAAAGAAGCCTTGCCCCCGTTGGGCTGCACTCCGCTGGAAATGAGGACGACAAAACCGGGCAGGTTTTCGTTCTCGGATCCAAGTCCGTAGGTAGCCCACGATCCCATCGAGGGGCGCCCCGCACGCGGAGAACCGGTGTAGACGAGCAGCTCGGCGGGGGCGTGGTTGAACTGGTCGGTGTGCATCGAGTGGACCACACACATCTCGTCGGCAACACGGTGAAAGTTCGGGATCGCATCAGACATCCACATCCCCGCTTTGCCATGCTGTGACCATTCCCGGGGCGAGCCCATCATCTTCGGCACGCCGGTGGTGAAGGCGAAAGTCTTCCCGGCGAGGAAATCGTCGGGACAGTCTTTCCCGTTATATTTCACCAGCTCGGGCTTGTAATCGAACATGTCGAGGTTCGGCGGCGAACCGGTCATGTGGAGGTAGATGACACGCTTGGCTTTCGCCGGGAAATGCGACTTCTTCAGGGCGAGCGGATCGCTCAGCGTCGCGGGAGAGGCACCGCGGGCGAGGTCATTTGCCATCAGGGCATTGAGCGCGATCCCGCCGATCCCGGCAGTCGAATGACGCAGGAAGTGGCGGCGGGTGTGGAACTGGAGTTGTTCGAGGGCTGGATTCATCTTGGCGGGGAAATTTTGATTACTGTCAGGGAGTCTCTCAGCGTTTCATAAAGACTTCGTCGAGGTTCAGGATCACATTGCAGACGACCGTCCAGGCGGCGTGCTCGGGGAGATTGGTCCCCTCAGGCAGCGGGCCGAGCGGGTCTTGCGCCAGCTTCGCGGCCATCTCCGGACTCGCGGTGTAGTCGGCGAGGGCTGACTCGTAGAGCGCGGCAAGGCGCTCCACCTCGGCCGGTCTCGGATCGCGGGCAAGGCTCTCACGGATCGCGTAGGTGAGACGCTGCGACAGGTCGGCCCCGCCTTTTGCCACGATCTTGCGTCCGAGCGCCTGAGCAGCCTCGACGTAGACGGGATCGTTCAGAGTCACGAGCGACTGCAGGGGAGTATTCGTGCGGCCGCGGCGAACGGTGCAGACTTCGCCGTTGGGCGCGTCGAAAGTCGCCATCGACGGGTACGGATTGCTGCGACGCCAAGAGGTGTAGAGGGCGCGGCGGTAGCGGTCTTCACCGGCGCTGTTGACCCAGTCGGTCTTGCCTCCGAAGGCGGCGGTGAGCCCCATCTCGGGCTGCGGCGGATTGACCGGGGGACCGTGCATCTTTGCGCTCAGCAGTCCACTCACGGCGAGGGCATTGTCCCGCACCTGCTCGGCGGAGAGGCGGAATCTCGGACCACGATTAAGGAGACGATTGTAGGGATCACGCGCCTCGAACTCGGGAACGGTCTTCGACGACTGGCGATAGGTCGCCGACATCGCGATCTGCTTGAGGAGTCGCTTGATGTCCCATCCGTTTTCCTGAAAGTCCACCGCGAGCCAGTCGAGCAACTCCTGATCCGACGGCAGCTCGCCCTGGGAACCGAACTCCTCACTCGTCTCGACGATGCCGATGCCGAAAAGTTCTTCCCAGTGCCGGTTCGCGACGACACGGGCGGTGAGCGGATTGTCCGCATCGACGAGCCATTTCGCGAGGGCGAGTCGATCGGGTTTGACCCCTTTTTCGAGCGGATGAAAGACCGCCGGCACTCCCTCGTTCACTTCGGGACCGAGGCTCTTGTAGTTGCCGCGTAGCTGAACAAAGTTCTTGCGACGCTGGTCGGCGGGGCGATCCCGCATGATGGGCACGGTGGTCTCGGGCTTGGCCTCGGCGAGTTGTTTCTCCAGCTTCGCCAGTTCCCCACGTTCGTCATTCAACGAGGGGGCCACGGTCAGGAAGAAGGCGGCGAGGCGGGGCGCCTCTTCGGGAGTGAGCGTGCCGGGCGCCTTGCGGACGAGCTGGCGGATCTCCATCGGCATACGCGCCCATTCGAGGACTCCTTTCTCGCTCGTGTAAGAGAGCGCCGCGTGGGTGATGAGATGCTCTTTGAAGTCCGAGGTCTGCTCGAGCGAGAGGACCAGCTTCCCGCCCGCGATCTTCATCGGGGTCGTGCGGATGAGGGTCAGCTCCTGCCGTTTCCCGGTGCCGCCGGCGATGGCCCAGCCGGTCTTCGGATCGGCTTTGGGAGCGAGGACCGCCTTTGCCGGAAAACCGGATTGCTCGTGCGTCGCGACCGCGACTTCGAAGGCCACGGCGGCCGGACCTCCCGGAGCGAGAGCGGTGCTCGGCGCGGGCACGCCGGAGGGCGACTCTTTCCAGACGACTTCGCGAGCCTCGTTGAGAAGGGAGACTTCGTAGCCCTCGAGGCGCTGCGAGGTGCCTCCGTCGGTGCGATTCCAGATCACGATTTTCTCGAGCGGCAGTTCGGCACCGAGATCGATCTCGAACCAGGGATTCGCTTCCGTGCCAGTGTGGGAGACGGAGTTCTTCTGGTAATCGCCATCGGTCTTGCCGTCGATCGCGCGCTTCGGGTCACCGCCCGATCCGAGGGAGCTCTGCTTTGCGGTTCCCTTTGTCGCGACATTCGCCCCGGCCGAAAAGACCTCGACCTCGGCGAGGTGCAGGATCTTGTCTTTCCCGGGGATCGAGACCCTGACATGACGACCACGGCGCGGTGACTTGTCATCCGGCTGCCAGGTCGCAGTGAGACGCGAAAGGACGAAATTCGTCGTCTGCTCTGCCGGGATCTCGAGACGCAGGGCGGTGAGATCAGTGGCGTCGGTCGGCACGGCGAACTCGAGGCGATAGGTGTCCTTTGCGGCCGCCGTTCCCGGGGCGGTGACGTGGCCGTCAGCGGCTATCTTCAGCTCCATCGCGCCGCCCTTCGCTGCGGTCGGCTTGATCACGGTCCAGGCGGGCTCTTTTTGGAGTCGTTTGACCCACTCGGCTTGCTCGGCAGCGAGGGCGTCGCCCGGGGTGACAAGAGTCTTCTTCAACGAGCTGATCTTTTCGCTCCAGTCGAGTTTGTCTTTTTCCTGCTGGTCGGACCACAGCTCGAGGACGGGGCGCTCGTCCTTGAGATCGGCGTCTTCGCTTTGATTAAAGAAGGCATAGATCTGGAAATACTCGGCGTGGGTGAGCGGATCGAACTTGTGGGTATGGCACTGCGCGCAGGCCATCGTCGTGCCCATCCAGGTGGCCATGGTCGTGTTGACGCGATCAACGACGGCTTCGTTGCGGAACTCTTCGTCGTTCGTGCCGCCTTCGCTGTTCGTCATCGTGTTGCGGTGAAAGGCCGTCGCGACGAGCTGATCCCGCGTCGGCTTTTCGAGGAGGTCTCCGGCGATCTGCTCGATCGTGAACTGGTCGAAAGGCATGTCCTGATTGAAGGCGCGCAGCACGTAGTCCCGGTAGGCCCAGATCATCCGCGGCGGGTCGTCGGCGTAGCCGGCCGAGTCGGCGTAGCGCGCCAGATCGAGCCAGACCCGGGTCCAGCGCTCTCCGTAGGCGGGCTTCGCGAGGAGCCGATCGAGGTAGGACTCGTAGGCATTCGGGGAAGAATCGTTAACAAAGGCGCTGACCTCCTCCCAACTTGGCGGCAGACCGGTGAGATCGAGGGCGGCGCGGCGGGCGAGGGCATAACGATCCGCCTCGGGCGAGGGTTCGAGGCCTTCGCTCTCGAGCCGGGCGAGGACAAAATGATCGATCTCGTTGATCGGCCAGTCAGAGCGTTTGCCCTCCGGGACTTCGGGCCGGACCGGTTTATCGTAGGACCAGTGATTGGCATAATGGGCCTCCTGCTCGATCCACCTTTTGATGAGCGCGAACTCGGCCTCGGTGAATTTCTTGCCCTTGCCCGTCGGCGGCATGAGATCTTCGTCGTCGGCATCGAGGGTGATGCGGTGAAAAAGTTCGCTCTCCTCCACCTTGCCCGGTGCCAGCGCCGCATACCCGCCGAGATCCTTGAGCGCGCCCTCGCGTGTATCGAGTCGCAGGTCGGCCTTGCGCTCCGCTTCGTCGGGTCCGTGACAGGCAAAACAGCGGTTCGAGAGGAGCGGACGGATCTCGCGGTTGAAATCGATCTTCTCTTCAGCCGAGACGACACCACAGAGGGCGGCGAAAAGTGCTGCCAGGGCCGATGCGGGGATGGGGGTTCTCATCATCTTTGATTTTGCGTAAGGGAAAAATTCGGGGCCACCGACCAAAGCGGAGCGGGTTGACCGATCTTCATTATCTCCTGAATTTCTTTTTCCGGCAATGGCCTGTTCCAGACCGCGAGTTCGTCGATACGCCCGCGCAGAGCCCGCACCGGGGCGTGCGCCCACTCCGGATCACGGAGCCAGTTGCCGAGCCGGCAGAGCCCCGGAGTGACACGAACCGTGTCGGGAAATTCGCTGCGATTGACGACGACTCCATTGACGTAGACCTCGGCCCGGTTCTCCTTCGCCGACATCACCATCACAACGTGCGACCACTGACCGGGTGAGATCGGATTGCCCGAAAACTTCCTCATGACCGCCGCGTCATTCACTCCAAACCAAGGCACCCCGACCCGGCTGATCTGCCAGTGCAGGTCACCGGGCTGCCACTCGTTCGAGTTCACGATGGCGCTCAACTCATGGTCAAAGCGGTCCACCATCATCCAGACTGCCATCGTCAGTTCAGAGAACTCCCCGGGCAGATCGAACTCGACGTAGTCGGTGTCGCGGTCAAAAAGGAGGGCCTGCTTTTCGGGCCAGCGTCCAGTCACCCGTCTCGCGCCGCTAATTTTTCCATCCGACATCACCGCCTCACCGGCAGAATTGAAAAGAGTCCCCCCCTTTTCGTTAAAGGAATAAAAGCCAATCAGTCCGGGTGAATCGGCAAATTCCTCGCGCCATTTGTCCCAACGCAGAAAGCCGATCGCCCCCGGCGTAAGGAAGTCATTCTGCCCGGCTCCCTCGGCCCGGGTCAAGTCCGTCCCGTCAAAGCGGAACGAGTCCCCCACCCCGGCCGGCTGGAGGAGTTCGGATGTCTCGGGATCTCTCACATTGACCTGGCCGTCGAAGACGTGGAGTTCGCTGACCCCGGTAGCGCCATCGACCATCACCCCGAACTCGGTCCCGAGATCCTCGTAGTCTATCCCCGGCGAGGCGATCGTGAATCCCTGCGCCGGCGGAGGCACGATCGCCCTGACATTCCCATGCGCGACCTCGACATGCATCGCGTCCTTCACCGAGAACTCGACCGGGGCACGCATCACCAGATCGGCCCCGTTCACGAAACGTATGTGCACCGCCCCGTCGACGAGGTGGTAGTCTCCCGCCCCGAATCGAATCTCATCCTCGGGAGAGCGACCCTCTTCGAAGACGGCCGAGGCCTCGTCGACCACGAGCGCGACCCACCCCTCGTCTGCGCGCTTGGTGTCCACCCCGGGAAGGGAGTTCAGCGACTGCCACAGCAGCGCCACACACGCTGCTGCCGCGATCCCCCAGGGGAGCGCGGTGAGAACCGGGCCCTTTTTCTGCCGGAATCTCACTGGTGCTTCCGCCGCCTCTTCCGGTGCAAGGTCGGTCAGCCCTTCCTCGATCGTGGCGAGCAGGCGCAGCCGCTTTCTTGCTTCCGCGCTTTCCGCGAGGAGACGCTCGAGCCTCTCGAGATCCGACTCCGTGAGCGCTCCGTCAAGATAGGCGGCGAGTAACTGATGTTCCGATGTCGTCATGTCGAGCGGGCCTCCTCCCTTTCCACGCAATCGGCCAACTCCTGCCGGATCCGCCAGAGAAGCTGATAGAGAGCATTGCGCGATTTCCCGATACGTTCGGCCATCTCCATGATCGAGGTGCCGGAGACGTGGGCTTCGAGGACGAGCTCGCGCCTCTCTTCGGGCAGCTTTTTCAGGCAGTTTTCGAGAGCCGAAAGCTGCGACTCCCGACCGGGCGACTCCTCCAGCCCTTCCGCATTGATCAGCTCGATCACGTTTTCCCCGAGGACGAGGCGGTCGCGTGCCCTGGTGCGGCGATACTTCATGATCTCGTAGCGGGCGATCACCGTGGCCCATCGCGCGAAGTCGGTGTCGGGGTTCTCCAGATCGGAAAACTTCCGCCACGCGATCAGCGAGACCTCCTGCATGACCTCGGCGACGTCCTGTCCCGACGGCAAACCTGCCCGGATGTAGGCACGAATAGAGCGCTCGTGCTTCGTCAGGAGCTGCACGAACCATTCGTAGTTTTTCGGATCTGTTTCTAATGTTTCCACGGTCTTCTCACCTTTTCACTCCCGCTCACTTCGCTATTTTACGAAATTTTGACAGAAAAGGGAATGGCCTGACTGCGGACCACGGACCACGGACCACGGACTGGGGACCACGGACTGGGGACCACGGACTGGGGACCACGGACTGGGACCACGGACACCCGACCTCACTTCGCCGGAGCGCGGTGGAGACGGGAGACGTTGATGACAAGATTCTCCGGGGTCGAGTTCGCGGCGACAGTTCCTTCCGCGATGACGTGGTCCATTTCCGCCAGGCCGGAGATTCCCTTGAGGCTCTGCGCGACAGGCCGGCCCTCGGCGTCAGACACCTGGAGGGTCAGGCGCATGCCTTTGAGCGTGTCCGGATCCGCGCAGCAGGCGTCCCAGGGTGTCGCGCAGCTGTCACCGGGGACTTTGTCGCAGGTTTCCATCGCGAGATCACCGAGAACGACCGAGGCGAATCCCTCTGCAAAAGGAGACATCGTTCCCGCCACGATTCCCTCGACCGTGACCTCCGCGCCCGGTTTTGCGGTCTTACGCGCCTCGACCACAGAGATGGCGCCGTCGGGAGCGGTTTCGGAGAGGACCGCCGCGACGGCCGGGAGCGGAGGTGAGACCGGCGTCGTGTCGGCAGATGGTTTTCCTGAATCGCCGCAAGCGGCAAAAAGGGAGGCGGCAGCGAGGAGGGACAGTTGCACTGTGGTATCAATTTTCATGGTTATTTTAGTTGGTTTTGGATTAGCTGGGGTTTTGAAAGAAATCACCGGGATCGCAACGCGACGGGAATCGGTGCCATGAGGCATCGCCATGCAGGCGGGAGGGCACCTAATGTCCCCAGGAGTAATGCCGCCCCGAGTCCGAGGGCGAGCACCGGAGCCGAGAGCGTGAGTTGGAAAGTACCCATGGAAAAGGGCACTCTCACCCCCTCGAGGATCGCCACGGCGAGAATCGAGGCCAGGAGCGTTCCCGCCAGCGTTGCGACGAGGCTCTCCTGCACCAGTGAAACTAAAATCGCCGCCCGTGAATAGCCGACAGCCTGCAATGTCGCGAGTTCCCGGATCCGCGAGGCGAAGGCGGCGTAGAGCACATTGACCCCGCCAAAGACGGCACCGGCCGCGACCAGAGCTGCGGTTAGCCAGGTCATCATTCGGATCGGACCGAAGAACTCCGAGAGCTTCGCATAATAGTCCGCCTCGCGAATCGCAACCAGTTCGAGATCGAGCCGTTGTTTGGCAAAAAGGTCGGCATCGGCAAACGCCTCGGGCGACTCCAGGCGCACGACGACACAAGAGAGTGTGTCCCGCAGGACGAAAGTCATCAGATCGGTGCGGTCCATCCAAATCTCTGACTCCATCACCGTTCCCGGCGCGGCGAAGATCCCCGATACGGTGAGCTCCGTTCCCTCGAAGCGGAGTGTCGATCCCGGCCTCAGATCTTCCTCGGCGACTCCGAGACTGTGCGCAGCGAGCCGCCCCACCATGATCTCTCCGGAGCGCGGGTATTCTCCTTCGACGAGCCTGACCTCGCGATGCACTTCGAAAGCGGCGGGACTGATTCCCCGCGCGAGCGCCTGCACCCCTGTCTTGCCGGCGAGGTCGAAGAGCCCCATGTAGTGCACCTCGCCCGAGACCGCCGCCACTCCCGCCCGCGTCGAGATGCCGCGGACCCCGGCAGCGATCCGGGATTCAGCATCGGCACGGACTTCGCTCCGTTCCACGCTCTCTTCCGATCCGGCTCCGAGGAAAATGACATTCAGCGGCGAGCCGCTCCCGCGCAGGAGTTCGTCCATCCCCTGATTAAAAGCGCCCGCCGCGAGGAGGAGAAACACGACGAGTGCCGCACCTCCCAGCTTCTGGAGGAGACGACCCGGATCCCGGAAGAGATTGCGAATGGCGTAGGTGAAAGGGAGCATCTGGAGGGGGAAATTTCGACTTAAGCAGCGCGTAGCGAGGCGACAATGGGCAGTCTCGTGGCGACCACGGCAGGCCAGAGCGAGGCGATCAGACCAAGCAGGATCGCGATGGCGAACCCGCCGAAGATTGTTCCCGGACCGGGCTGGAGCGCGAGGGTGAGTCCCTCATTACCGAGAGTGAATCGCTTCATTTCAAAAAATGCCCACGCGGCCCCACTGCCGCAGACGCCGCCGAGGAATCCGAGAGCGGCACCCTCACACAACATCATCACCGCGATCGAGTTTCGGGAAAATCCTATCGTCTGGAGCACCGCATTTTCCTGTACTCTGCCCCGGACGACGAGGAGGAGGGCATTCGCCACAAGCGCGACGACGGCAAGCACCGCCGCGTATCCCAGCCAGCGGGTGAACCCGACCATCTCGATGAGGTCCTTCGCAGTCTGGGCAAAAAAGGCCTTTTCGGGCTTGGTATCGGTTGGTGCCGCATCGTTCCGGAAAAGTTCGTCGATCGCCGCGGCGACCACGTCGGGATCAGCTGACTCCTCGACCCGCACACTGAACTGCGTCACCACTCCCAACCCGAGACGCGAAGACTGCTGCAGGAAAGCCAGCGGCACGTAGGCGACACTCTGATCCTGGGCCGAAGGTGAGCGTATGATCCCGGAGACTTTCACCCGCACACCGACCGCTTCGAATTGATCACCCGGCTCGAGTCCGCGGCGGGCCGCGAAATGTTCACCGAGGAGCGCTCCGTCGCTGCGCCCGATCCAGTCCTCGAATGACCCCGCCACGATCTCCAGATCCGGATTAAACGACCTGAGTAGCTCGGGTGGAACCCCGCGGAAGGTTATGACGTCGAGACTCGCTCCGCAATTATTCACGACGATCTGCACCGGGATCGCCTCCAGCACACCCGGGATCCGCCGTATCCCCGCGAGGTAATGCTCGGGCAGACGCGAGGTCGCGGGACAAAAGCGATTCTGCCGGTAGACGATCAGAGTCGAGTCGCCCGCGCCCTCTTTCGTAATGACCTCGAGGGAATCCTGCAGGGTCGTCACTGCGGTGAAGAGGAACATCCCGGCAGCCACTCCGGCGATCGTGAGGAGGCTGCGCACGCGGTGCCGCAGCACCTGCTTCAGCGCGAGAGTCGCGTAGTGGAAAATAGGTTTCATGAGTTACCTGAGAGCATGTTCGTGGGCTTCGACAAGACGACCCTTCTCGAGATGGACGACCCGGGAGGCCGCCTCTGCCGCTCTCGCATCGTGAGTGACCATCACGATGGTCTTGCCGTGGTCCGTCGAGAGAGACCGCAATAAGGCGAGGATCTGATCCGCATTCTCCCGGTCGAGATCCCCGGTCGGTTCATCCGCCACGAGCAGAGGAGGATCGGCGACGAGCGCCCGGGCGATCGCGACACGCTGCTCCTGCCCGCCCGACAGCTCCGTCGGTCGGTGCGCGGCACGATCCGAGAGACCGACGAGCTCGAGGGCGCCCGCGACTCGTCTGCGCCGGTCTCCCCGCGAGAGACCCTTCCGGAGCAGCAGCGGCAACTCGACATTCTCGAACGCGCTGAGGATGGGAACGAGATGATAGAGTTGAAAAATATAGCCGCACGTCGTCGAGCGCCACTTCGTGAGTTGCCCTCGTGACATCGCGGCGAGGTCGTCGTCCCCGATATGGAGCCGACCGGCGCTGGGCCGGTCAATGCCCGAGATCAGATTCAACAAAGTAGTTTTCCCCGAACCGGATGGCCCCATGAGAGCGATAAACTCACCCTCCGGGACATCGAGATCGAGATTCTCCAGCGGAGTGACCTCGATACGACCTTTGCGATAGGTTCGGGTGAGACCGCGACAGCGGATAAAGGCGGAGTCATTCATTTCGTTTCTTCGGTTGAGTGGCTTGGTTCCGTGACCGGCTCGACCCGGGCTCCCTCAGTGAGTCCCTCGGCCGGATCGAGGACGACCCGATCCCCCGGCAACAGACCCGCTCTGACGAGTCGATACCCGGTCCTTTCCTCCGACCCGAGCGTCAGAGCCCGCGACTCGACCCTCTCACCGTCGCGATCGATCACCCAGACGCGCGCCTCGCTCCCCTGCAGAGCAAGCATAGCCCTGACAGGGACATAAATCGAGACGCGTCCGTTGGCTTCTCCCGCCTGCGCTTCGCTCCCCCGGGGCGATTGCAGGAACTCGGCGCGGCAGAGCATCTCGGGACGCAGACGAGGGTCGGGTGCTTCGAGCGAGACCTTCACCTGGAGAGTGTTTCGCTGCAGGTCAGCCTCTCCGGTAAGATGGGAGACGGTTCCCCGGATGACCCGGTCGGGGAGGAAGTCCGAACGGATCCTCACCGCCTGTCCCGGAGAGACTCCGGCCGCTTCGCCTAGCGGCACGTCGATGCGGGCCTGGAGTGTTTCAGGCCGGTAGAGCGACGCGATCGTCGAGGAGTCCATGTCGTCCATCAACACCATCCTCTTGAGGCCGGGGACCGCAAAAAGGCGCAGGACGACTCCGTCCACGGGAGCGCGGATCTCCGTTCGATCAAGGGCGAGCCGGCGTCTCGCCACCTCGACATCTCCACTCCCGACCCTCGCCTGAAAGGCCGCCCGCATCGCGACGAGACGGGCCTGCTCGCTCTCGAGCTCGACCCGCGAGATCTCGAGGGCCTCGAGTTCCCCCTCGAAGGTCTGAACGCGCAGCCCCGACTGGCGCACCTCTTCCGCCGAGACCGCACCGCCGGAGACGTCCCCGAGCCGGTCGCGTCGGTCTTCCAGTTCGAGCAACTTCAGCCTGCCCGCGCTCACCTCTTTTCCGAGCGTAGCGATGCGGGCGATGACCGCAAGGATCGCCTTTTCGTTCGCGTCGGCCTCGGCGCGATGTGAATCCAATGCTCGCTGAGCGGTGGCGAGATCCAGCTCGAAGTCGTCGCGTATCAGTCGGGCCATGACGCGGCCCTCTTTCACGTGCTCGCCCTCGAGAACGAGCACTTCCTCAATGAACCCGTCGACGAGTGCACTGACCTGGATCGGATACGGCCCCGGCTCGATCCAGCCCGACGCCTGAAAGGAGACTGGCGCTCCCCAAGGATCGACCGGCTGCAACTCAGTCGTGCCGACCAGAGTCCCGGCCACGGTCGTTGTAGCCTCTGACTTTGTCGTCACGACCGTCTCGACTTTTACGGGTATCCCCGAGTGGAGTCGGTCGCCGAAGAGGAGAAAGAGGACGGCACAGAAGCCGAGCAGCAGCAGCCACGGAGTCGCGGCAGCGACCCTGGCGGAGAAGGGCGGGGACGTGCCCGCTGCGGTGCTTTCCGTATCGGAATGGAGGAGGGATTGTAAAATGGATGAGTCCAATGGGTAGAGACAGGTTTGAGCTTTCAGACAGTTCGCCCTCGCCTCGAGCGCGAAGCAGGGCCGTGTCGCGACAGTGCGACACCACTTACCGAAAGAGATCAAACCAGGAGTCGACTCACCCGAATGAGGAGCGTTCGTCCCGCCGGTCCAGGCGGGTCCGGGGAATTGGACCAGGTCACTACCTCCGCAGAGTGGACCGGCGATGTACGGACGAGAGTGGCGAGCGTATACCACTCGAAGTGGGTGAACTCGGGAACCTTCACACCGGAGGGCGGCACCCATCCCTCGCCCTTCTCCGCTATCGCTATACAGCAGCCAGGACGCGGGTTCTCACTCTCTTCGTGAGAACAGCAATCCGTGGCTTTCGCATCGCAATCCGCGGCGGCCACCTCCGCAGGACAAGCCTCCAGCGACGCCGAGCAGTAGATCACCGGAGCCGCTCCCCCGAGCGCGAGGCCGAGATAGGCCGCGCTCAGCAAAACGATGAACATGCTCCGAATCATTCTTTACCTTAGTCCCCGGCACCGCCTTTTGCAATTTCCATTCTTTCCCTCACTGCCCGAAGACCGACCAATCACTCCCCCGGCGCTGTCCGCATCACCCTTCGCCGGCTCGATAGTAAACGAAATGGCAGGCGGAAATGGGAATGGCCTGACTGCGGCTTTTCAACATCGAGCACGGTGCCGGTCACCCGCTTGCATTTCCCAGCCTCTGGAACGAGTTTGAATCGTGTCTTCGCCAATCCAATTTTATCGAAGTTTCCGTGATATCCTTGCCGAGCAGGGCATACGGCACGTCTTGACCTCGGGCATGGCCTGCGTCGAATACGGTATCCAGCAGGCGTAGGCGTCTGACCCAGACCACTCCCCTCACTCCGCGCTTTGCGCGGCCTTCCACTGCCGGGGCAGGAGATCGCTGACATCCGCGCCCTCTTCGCGGTCCACGAGGAGGGGCATCATTTCGGCTAGGTAGG
>Ga0209390_10003798_pt1 | contig 23783 bp, 21 predicted proteins | sample BON01_FD_187212 | JGI IMG/M metagenome (GOLD analysis project Ga0209390, IMG submission 187212) | Freshwater microbial communities from Lake Bonney liftoff mats and glacier meltwater in Antarctica - BON-01 (SPAdes) (version 2) | ecosystem: Environmental > Aquatic > Freshwater > Ice > Glacier... | reverse complement strand
CAGAACAACTATCATTTATTTTGTAACCTGTTTTTGTAAAAACATAGAATTAAAAAGTTAAAACAATAATAATCAAACAGATATAAAATTAAATCTAACCGTTTTATTTTATGTCGGACAATAATGGTTTTTTATATAATTTACTTCCTCCTCATAGTTCTTATTAGAATATAATAAATCATAATAATTTGCATATTTTTGAAAGTTTTGATTCATATCTAAGCTAAAATTCTTTTTAGTACATTAATAACCTCATCTAATTGATTGTCCAAGAGTTTTAGACCTGATGGGATATAAAAGCCATAAGAACCTAGCTCCTCACATATAGGGAGAGAAATATTATTTGTTTCAATATTATATTTATCAAGAACAGGTTGGAGATGAAGGGGCCAAAAAAAGGGTCTTGTGCCTATACCTTCTTTTTTTAAAGAATTAATAATCTCAGCATAATTAATTTGATTTTTACCTTCAAGTACAATTCCAAAAACCCAAAAAATATTTTCCGCAAAACCTGTCCTAACTAGTGGCAATCTTATGTCTTTAATGTCTTTAAGGCCCTCAAGATATTTATAACCAATTTCACGTTTTCTTCTTAGATTAAAATCTAAGTTTTCAAATTGAGCTAGACCAACTGCTGCCTGTAAATTTGACATTCTTGCATTATACCCTAAGTGTGTGTGATAAAATCTCTTGTTTTCAATAAAACACAAGTTTTTTAATGATTTAACTTTTTTGTAGATTTCTTCATTATCTGTTAAAACCATACCCCCTTCTCCAGTAGTAATATGCTTATTGGAATAAAAACTTAATGTTGATACATCTCCAAAACTACCACACTTTTTATCATAATATGTTTGACCTATAACTTCGGCGGCATCTTCAATAACTCTTAAATCATACTTTTTAGCAATTTTTAATATAGGATTAACATCTACAGGTAATCCATAAATATGAACTATCATTATTGCCTTAGTCCTTTCGGAAACAGATTTCTCAATTGCTGATACATCCATATTCCAAGTATCCTTCTCTTGATCTATAAAAATTGGCACTAGTCCATTTCTCAAAATTGAACCTATACATGAAATTATTGTGAAAGAAGGCAGGATAACTTCATCACCTCGCTTTAAATTCAAAGACTCGACTGCTAGATCAACAGCTACAGTTCCATTAGAAACCGCAACAGCATATTTTCTGTTGAAATATGTTGCTAACTTATTTTCAAACAAGCTAACAAAAGGACCCTCAGATGAGATCCAACCAGAGTCTATACACTCATTTAAATACTTTTTTTCATTTCCAAAAAATAATGGTTCGTTAACTGGTATCATTAAAATCTTATTTTGTCTTTATCTCCCGCATACGGGCCTTGTTTAACTTCTATCATTTTAACATCCTCTATAACAGAAAATCCATGACCTCCTTTAATTAATAATATTATATCCCCTTTTTTAAGTACAATAGATTCAAGATATGTTTGTTCTTCAGAATAAAAATCAACTTTCAATATTCCCTCTTTAATAATAAGAACTTCTTGGGTGTATGCAACAGTTCTCTCAATTGGCCTGTGGATATGTGGCTGAATATTTTTACCTTTTGGATGGCTCATATAAGCTAACTGCTGAGAAAGATTTTGATCTGTAAAAAAAGTAATCCCCTCTTTATCAAAAGTATTTCTTATTACAATAGCAAATAGCTCACCGTCAAATATATACTTTTCCATTACTTGTAATTTTTTAATTTAAATAATACTTTTTGAAATATATTTTTTGAAATATATTTTTTCATAAATTCCATTACTTTTTTTGATGAATCATTTTCTGAATTCATCAACTCAGGAGTTTTTAATAAAACCTCAATGTTAGAAAAATCTAATTGATATTCTTCTAAAAACGTATTAGTTCCTGTGCCATCTAAACCTTTATTTAATACTAATGTTCTATTAGGGTATAATACTAAACCATTATTTATGAAAACTGTTAGATACCAAAGAATAGCCCAAGAATTGACTCGATCAGAGTATTGCCTAGATAATATTTTATTAAAGTTATAGCTATCATTTAAATTAAACTTGAAAGTCTGTTTCCTATTTAACTTAATTTTTTTGTCCATTAAATAATTATAATCAAATTTATTCCAAGAATCTGCCCAAGTTGCCCAACCCCAAGAATTAGTTAAAGGCATATAAAAGTTAGAGGGGCCAATTACTTTATTCGTATCAAAAAATAAATGTCCCGAAATTTGAAAAACATTAGAGAAATCTTTTAGCTCAGTTAAAAAATGATTGAAAAATGTTAGTATACTTTTATCTACTATCAAATCATCTTCAAATACAACTACACGATCACTACTTTTTAAAACTTCAGTAACTCCATAGCAAATTGATCTAGCCAAACCCAAGTTTTCATCTCTTATAAAATATTTTACATCATAATCCCTTAACATTGATTTTGAAATAGCTCTTGTTTCGTTGACATTAACTGTATCAATTGAATCATTATTTTTAGCTCCATCAGAAAAAATATAAATAGGAGAGTGCTTGAATTCTTCACATAAAAACAAAGAATTTAATAAGCTAATTACTTTTTCTTTTCTATTATATATAAAAATACATATTGGGCTATAATTCATCTTTTTGCCTTTTTTGGTCTATTATAAACAAATATTGCTAAAGGAGCATGTATATTAACCTTTTCCAATGAAGATATTTTTATATGTTTTTTCTATCCCATCATTTAAACTGATTTTGTCAGTCCAACCTGTTAATTCTCTAAATTTTGAGCTATTCATAAGTTTCCTTGGAGTCCCATCAGGTTTTGAAGAATCAAACTTTATATCTCCTTTAAAGCCTACAATATTTTTTATTAAAACAGCTAAATTTTTAATTGATATCTCTTTCCCAGATCCAACATTATATAATGAATCGGGCATTTCATTGTTTAAAGCAATGAAAATCGCGTATGCTAAATCATCTACATGAAGAAACTCGCGCAAAGGATTACCTGACCCCCAAACATTTACATATTCTAAATTTTGAAGTTTGCCTTCATGAAATTTATTCAATAATGCGGGCAAAACATGTGCGTTTTCAGGATCGTAATTATCATTTTGTCCATATAAATTAGTCGGCATTAAACTGACATAATTTTTGTTTTTATATTTATTTAAAGCTTCTATAGATTTCACTCCTGCTATTTTAGCAATAGCATACCACTGGTTTGTTTCTTCTAGGGATCCAGACAATAGGTATTCCTCTTTCAATGGCTGTAGTGCCATTTTCGGATAAATGCAAGAGCTCCCAAGGAAAATAACTTTTTCTACATTGTATCTTTCAGAAGCAGAAATAAGGTTATTCTGGATTTGCAAATTATCCATTAAAAAATCATATCCATATGAATCGTTAGCATAAATGCCTCCAACCTTTGCTGCAGCAATAATAACTGCATCTGGCTTTTGTTCTTCAAAAAAAGACACTACATCTTTCTGATTTCTTAAATCAAGATCTTTACTGGTTTTAAAAATTAAATTATTAAAACCTTTTGACTGGAATAATCGAACACAAGCAGACCCAACCATTCCATTATGACCTGCTATATATATTTTAGAATTTTGATCAATCATTATTCAAAGTAATTAAGTGTTTTAAAACCTCCATCCTTTAAATATTTGTCTTTTTTAAAAAGATTTATATCTGATCTCATCATATCTTCTACAAGCTCCTCCAAAGTGATTTGAGGAACCCATCCAAGCTTTTCTTTTGCTTTAGTCGGGTCACCTACAAGAAGATCAACCTCTGTTGGTCTAAAGTATTTCTCATCTATTGACAATACTTCCTTGCCTAATTCTAATTGATAATCAGGATTAGAAGAAGACTTTACTGTAGCTACTTCATTTAAACCTTTCCCTGTAAATTCTAATTCAACCCCAATGTGGTCAAACGCCATTTTCACAAAGTCTCTAATGGTTGTAGTTCTTCCTGTAGCAATTACCCAATCTTCTGCCTTATCGGCCTGCAAAATCATCCACATCATTCGAATGTAATCTTTTGCATGGCCCCAGTCTCTTTTTGAATCCAGATTTCCCAAATAAAACTTATCCTGAATACCAAGTGCTATTCTAGAAACAGCTCTTGTTATTTTTCTTGTAACAAATGTTTCTCCGCGTATGGGAGACTCATGATTAAATAAAATTCCATTAGATGCAAATAAGCCGTATGCTTCTCTGTAATTGACAGTAATCCAATAAGCGTACATTTTAGCTACTGCGTATGGAGAGCGTGGGTAAAAGGGCGTATTTTCAGTCTGAGGTACTTCTTGAACCTTACCATATAATTCTGAAGTAGATGCTTGATATATTCTTGTCTTCTTTTCTAATCCTAATATCCTGATAGCTTCTAACAATCTTAATGTTCCTATTCCATCTGTATCAGCTACATACTCTGGCATTTCAAAAGAAACACGCACATGACTCATTGCAGCCAAATTATAAATTTCATCTGGTTGAATTTCTTTTATCAGTCTAATAAGATTTGTACTGTCTGTCATGTCCCCATGATGGAGAATAAATTTTTGATTTTCAATGTGAGGGTCTTCATACAAATGGTCTATTCTATCTGTATTAAATAAAGAAGTACGTCTTTTTAATCCATGAACTATATAACCTTTCTTAAGAAGAAACTCTGATAAATAAGCTCCATCTTGTCCTGTAACACCAGTTATTAATGCAGTTTTGTTCATGCTTTTAAAGCTTTAAGTTTTTTATAAGGATAATGTCTAACACCATTTAATAAGTAAGGCTCCAAAATATTTCCTTCTGCCCACTCATTAAAAGCTTTTACTAAAATAAAATTATGCTTGCTGTTAGATTTTTTTAAAAATTCTATTTGTGCTTCAATTAAATCTTCAATATTTCCCTCAATTATAACTCCTTTATTTCCATATCTAGCGGTATTATCCCATCCTGTTAAGATACATGGTATTAAATTAGCATTACTTTTGACGAACTTAAAAAAACTTTGTAAATATTTTTTAGGATCTATTTTGACAGGCCTTCTTAGAATCTTTAGTCTTTGAAGTGCTCTTTGAAATTTGTAAGAAATTAATGGCGAATAAATCTCTCCCGGTGGAAAAGAAGACAAACTGTATTCTAAACCTTGTAAATCAATATTTAATTTATCAGAAGGCAATATAAAATGAATTCTTTTTCTAAATTCTTTTTGACATAATCCGTCAAGAATTTTCATATGATTTAATACTTCATTTGAGACCCCATTATTAACTTGAAGCAAAAAATTATTATTATGCTTAATGTATCTCTCATCCATGAAAAATTTACTTAAATAATCATAATGCTTTTCTGCAGATTGCTTAGAATATGTTTGTTTAAAAATAATGGTATTATTATCTCCCTGCCATGATTTAGTCCAATCTCCATTAGCCCAAGCAAAAAAATAGTTCTGGTTTATCTCTTTATTTAAAAGATGAAATTCAGGAACCTTTTCAAGGGTTGTAAAGTCATTTCCAAACCAGTAATGCCAATAAACTAGACCATCTATTCCGGCCTCTTTTGAAAAATTAATTACTTTCTTTGCTTCTTCCTCTTTTGATAGATCATAATAACCTAAATCTAACGGTTTATAAGGTTGATTATGCCCTTTATATAAAGGTTTGGCATTTCTTGTACTTACCCAATCAGTAAATCCTTTTCCCCAGAATTTATCGTTTTCAGGGGTAGGGTAAAATTGTGGTAGAAAATAAGAGTATATTTTCATTTAAAAAAAATATTTAAATCTTTTTCATCAATTCGTTTATTCAATAAATCTTTATTTTTTAAAATAAAATCAGAATTGATAATTGAAAAATCGATTTTCATTAATTTTTCAATAACCTTATCAGAAAATCTTTTTTTGGCAACTATAACAGGATTACCATAACAAATAGAATATGGTGGTATGTCTTTTGCAACAACTGAGCCTGCACCTATAACAGCCCCTTGTCCAATAGTTACGCCAGATAAAATTGTGACATTGTCTCCAATCCAAACATCATTACCAATAACTATAGCACCTTTAGTGATCGTTTCCTTTTTATTGAAAAAATATGAGTTAAACGGATAGGTAGTTAAAGTGTCATAATGGTGTTCACTTCCAAGAATGAATTTAGTCCTAGGGCCAATTGAACATAGACTTCCGATTAGTAACATTTCATTCTCGTTTAAAGTCATTGTAACGTTTATTTCACCATAAGTATAATTGCCAATTTTTATTTTTTCTAAAAATTTTGGATCTTGAGGATAGCTCACTAAATTTGTGAAATTATGCTTGTTCATTTTATTGAAAGCTTTCTTACACATGTAAAATTTAAAATAATATTTTAAATATTTAAAAATTAGCATCTTAAAACTTTGATTTTAATTTTTGAAACAAACGCTTAACTTTTTTAACAACAGTCCATGACTTCCCTCCTAATTCACTCCAGTTTTTATCATATTTAATCCAGGTATCGTTATTAATACCGTTCCAAAATTTTAATTCCCCATATGAATGAATTAGTAGAGCGTCATTTCCAAAGTTTGATGGATGTGGAGTGTAATTTTTGTTTTCTAATACATCATACTTAATTTTAAAATGCTGTATCATAAAATCAAAAATTGCCTGTTCCGCTAAATATAAATTATTTGCATACTTATATAAATATTCAATACAGAAATCGTATTTCTTGTTGAAATCTTCTAAATGATCTTGTAAAACAAAAAAGCAAGCGCAAATTCCTTCTTGCTGCATGTCAAATTCTTCAACGTCCTCGTATAACTGATCTGAAACTCTGGCATCTCCTGGAATCATTGAAATTCCATTAATTGATTTATTTAATAAAAATGAAAGGTCCTTTAAAATAACAATATCAGGGTCTAGGTATATAACATTTTTGAACTCATTTAGAAGTTTTATACATTCATATTTGGCAAAAGCCATTTCTGTAAAATGCGAAAGAGTAGATTTATTGAAAATATTTTTATCAACTGGCAAGACATAATCTATAAACCTTGCATTACATATGCTTTTTATTATTCTTTTTTCATTTTCTGATATTCCATTGTGATATATAACAAATACATCCGCAATTGACGGGCATAAATCTTTAATTTGAAAAATTAAGTTTGCTACAGCAAATGTTAAGTCTTTTGATATAGTAAATACAACCGCATTCTTTTTCATTTAATATATTTTTTTAATATTTCTATAGATTTAACGACTGTAAAATTCTTTTTTACGAAATTTAAACCACTCATAGCAATTTCCTCAGCTTCTTCTAAATTGGCTTGGAAATATTTAATTTTTGTAACTAAATCTTCAAGAGAACCGTCGTAAGAAACATAATGAACCCCACTTATTAAACCTACATCTTCGTAAAAATGATCTTTAACACCAAAATATAAATTACCACAAGACATTGACTCGACAAAACTTATACCAGGAGTACCTATTATTTCCTCTGGAATTAAAGAAAATTTATAATCATTAAAAAGATCAACAATGTTTAATTTATAATAGGATCTATCATGAGAACAATTTCTGACTTTAATTCCTAAATTTTTTTTTAAAATAATCAGAATAGATCTCAAATCATACAAAAGAATTTGAAAAATATTATACTTAACAGTTTCATTTGACATTGGGTCTATAATTGAATAAATATAGTTTTTTATAGAAGAACACTTTTCATATATAACTTTTCTAAAAGGTTGTAGATATTTAGTATTAAAAAACAAAGAAAAATAAATATCATTAACCTCTACAATACTTCCTGAAGCTAAACAAATATTTTTTCTAAGCTTAAATGGCTTTAAGACCTTAAATCTATTGCTTGGAATAAACGGTAAAATTTGGCATTCTCCTTTAAACCAGGAAAAGTATTCTTTAAAAAACTTAATTTGATTCAAATTACTTTCATATAATAGTAAATCAATATTAGAATTTTTTAATGACTCTGATCCAATCTTAACATTATAAGCATAATGACTCATATGAATAATCTTTTTGAGCTTAGCCTCTTTTAGATCTTTTTCAATCTCAATGTTATTTACATTAAAGTTGCCGTGATAAAATGCAAAAAACGAGTCATTAGAATTAAAAGATGATAAAGAATTAATAAAAATAAATTTCTTATAATCCAATTTATTTAAAAGGCACCACAATTTAAACTCTAATTTGTAAGTGTTAAGAAATCTTAGTGTTTTAAATGAATTAGATTTAAATTTTTTGTCAATTAAAACATATATTTTTTCATTTGTGTTATATATAAAATTAAAAATATAATCGTATTTACCTATTGCTCTCTTGCCCTCAAAATAAACTCTGACAGGTTTAAAAAACCAAATTCTATGTGGATTATATAAAACAATACTCATACTATTTGCCTTTTACAACTTTAAAAATATTATTTTCTAACTGATATATTTTATTGAATTGGTCAAGTAAGCTAGGGTCGTGTGTAATTAAAATAATTGTTAATTTGCCTAACAGGTCAGATACTGTTTTCATTATTTTGTTAGTCATTTTCTTGTCAAGGGCTGATGTTGGTTCGTCTAAAATTAAAATTTTGGGACTGTTATATAATGCTCTAGCTAAGCCTATTCTTTGAATTTCACCTCCTGAAAGAAAAGAGCCTTTATCTCCAACTATTTGATCTAAACCATTTTCTGAGTTTTTTATAAATACTTCTAGGCCAGAATCAATTATAACTTGATTTAACCTTTTTAAATTAATTTTTTGATCTGGCATTCCAAAAGCTATATTATTTTTAATAGAATCATTAATTAAATAAGTTTGTTGAGGAACATATCCAATTATTGAGTGCCATAAAGTTAAATTTGAATAAATTGATTTTTTTTGGTAAAGTATATCCCCTTTAGTAGGTGTTAATAAGCCCATAAATAGATCTAAAAAAGTGCTTTTCCCAGATCCTGAGGGACCTATAATACCAATAGAATCATTGATTTCAAAAATTAATTTAAGATCTTTAAAAATCAACTTTTCATTATGATAAAAAGTTATATTATTAACAACTATAGAAGCAACAGGTGATGTTGCTTCTTGGTTACTTAAAAAATTTAATTCAGTAACCTTACTCATTTCATTAAAAATTGTGCTAACTGAAGGATCATAGAATTTAAAACTTTGATATGAAGCTAAAATTTTATTAAGTGATGGCATCAATCTGAAAAGGGCCATAATAAATAGAGCTAACATTGAGATTATATTCAAATTATTCTGAGTGCTATTTTCAGTTATAAATAGAAAGCTTAATAGCCCTATAATCACTATAAATTCAATAAAATATTTAGGTAATTGAATTAAAGTATTCTGACTAGAGACATATTTTGCTCTTTGTAGATTATAATCTGAATAAATTTTTGAAAAAAAATTTATTCTATTAGCTAAAATTATTGTCTTTATAGCGCCAAAAGCGTCAGTTGAAATCTTAGCTAGTTTAGTGTCAATTGCCTCTCTTTTTAATCCATAATACGCAACTCTTTTTTTTGAAATGAAAACAATAATGAATATTATAAGTGATAGAAAGAAGCCTAGTATAAGAGTATAAAATGGTTCGACATACAATAAAGTAAACAAAACAGAAATCACAAGAAGTGATTCAACAACAAAAGTTAATAAATTCAGACAATAAGCGTTAAAATAACTAACCTCAACTTGTAAATTCTTAACTAAATATGAATTGCTTGAAGAAATAAAAAAAGAGTAGTTATTACTTAAGTATTTTAAAAATAATTGACTTCCAATATCAGAATTTAAATTAGCTAAAAAAGCATTTTGCTTTAAGGTTAAAATAAAAAAATAAAAAATTTTAATCGAAAATATAAAAAGAACAAGTAAGATAATGAACTTACTAAAATCAATTTCAATTGAAAAAAATGAATAAAACCATCTAACTATTAACAAATTACTTGATTCAGTATTCTGTTTTAAAACAACATCAATTAAGGGAATTATACTAGCCAAGCTAATTATTTCTAATAAAAGACCAATAAAAACTAAAACAAACAATAAACTCAATGATGTTTTTTGCCTTTTATTTAATAAAAAATTTAATTTACTTATTTCGTTTATCATTTCACACAACTTCTTTTCATGGATACTCGAAAAATTAAAATATCCTTTAAAAACACCTTGTTAAATTTGTTTTTATTTATTTCTGTATTTTGATTTAGATCTAATAGCAAAGAGTTTATAGTATCTGGTTTCCTATAATTTATCAAAAATCTATAATCCTTCTTCTAAAGTCATTATTAAAAAAATCAAAATTTATATAAATTTACAGTTTGGATTAATATTATTTAATATGTCTTCTTTGATTTCATCATTATAAATCCCTGCTTTTAATATAACTAATGGGTTTAATGAACTAGATAAAATTTTAGGAGTATTTACTTTTAAATTTGTTCCATATAACCTCATGCCAATTTTTATTGGGCTGTTATCCAAAATAGATTTAATTTTATCCTTGGACAATCCAAAAGAAAAAAGATATTGGGAAAAAATATGTGCTCCAAATAAGTATATATCGCCATCATGCGACTGAATTTTTAAATTTATCTCTTCAATCATATCTTCATGATAACTTATAAAATCATTAAACATATTTTTATACTTTTTATATTTACCCTTAAAGGCTATGTCATGATTAAACTTAATTTTATTGCACTTCTGAACTGAGTAAAAAAAGCTGTGATTACCAAAACATTCCTTTTTTAATATTTTGAATCCTGTTTTGTTTAAAAAGTAATCAACATAAAAATCGGTCATTAACATTGTGTGTTCGAAATTAATTGCATTTGTATGTTTGTTTGAGAAAAAAAATTCAAGATTTGGATATCCAAAAATGAATTTTCCTTCTTCTGGAAGAAAATCTCGAATTTCAGTTAAAAATTCTTCCGGATCATAAGCATGTTCTAAAACTTGAGATAATACAACTGTTTTGATTTGACTTTTTTTATTTTCTATTTTATTTGAGAAAAAACTTCTAATTATTTTTAATCTATCTGTTTCTTCAATTAACGGATTGGGCTCAACAATAAAATATTTTAAACCATCTTTAATATTTATTATTTTTTTAGCTAGCTTTCCACTTCCTCCTCCTATTTCAAGAATATCTCCCTTACTTTCTGAGGAAATAAATTTAGCTAAAAGATCATTGTACTTATCCCACGTTGCGCCTGTAGCATCCATGTGTTGTTTGGCGTATAAGATTTCTAATGGAACTAAATCTAATAGTTGAATTAACCCAGAATCTGTGTCAATAGTCCAAGTCATATCCATGAATAAATCCTCTTCAAAAGGTTCATTTGTACACCCCATAAAAATTGGGAAATCATTGAAAGTATATAATTGCTCAAGGTTCTCAATATGTGAAACTACAGAATGGTTACGTCTAAAGTTATTTGTTAATTTTTTCATTATTCTAATTGTTTATTGAGCATTGATTTTCCTAATAAAATAACTATTTGTTGTTAGGCCTTCGATATTGTTAGTCTGCCAAAGTTTAAAGTATTTGGCTGTCATTGATTCATTATTATATCTCTATTTCTGATATACCAAAATTTCGAATAATATTAACTGCTGATGCTGTTTTAGTACCGTTTGGTTTATCATCATTTATTAAGACTCTCGGACCTCCTCCTATCCCCATCACTAATTGATCATAAATAATTCCTACTTTAGCCAATTGTCTCTCAGTGTTTGCTCTTAACGACTCTTTTCTTCCTGTTACGAGAATAATAAAATACCCTTTTGCATCCCATTCAGAAAACTTTTCGATCGTTCCCGGAAGTAATTCTAGTTGTTTTTTTGGAATTGCATTTTTGCATGGCAATTCATGTTTTACTAACGTTCCATCAATGTCACAAAATATTGTTTTAGGTCTAAAGTCCATGTAATGTAATGAGTTTGTTTTTTATATTAATTTTTATTTTATCGTCTATATTAGGAAAATTAATTTTTACTTGATTTATAAATTCCTCATTTGATAAAACATAATGGCCACATATTTTTATGAGCTGAATTTTTTCTTTGATAGGATCAAAATCACTCGTTACCCACTTTTCCCAACGCTTTGATTCGTAACAAATTTTCCAAAACCGATCTAAGATTTCAGAATCTTTAATTTCATCTAAATATGTTTGTGTCTCAATAAGCCCAAATTCTGGAGCAATATTAATTGAATCTAAGCCTAACGCCATTTTTTCATGAATTAATAATTCAGGTATATAATCCCCATTATGTTCTTTAGATTTTAAATTATTGTCATTTGCAACTTTAATCATTGATTTTAATCTTTCTCTGTCATATGAACCTGTATTAGATGTTGAGGATAGAGATGTGCCTGATTGAATAACAAGATATTTAATCTGATTATATGCGGAATTTGTTAAAAAAATTTTTAAGTCACATACTAAATCATTAAGCTCTGAAGTCTCAAAACGCTTAATGCTTTCCTCTGTTCCAACTTCAAATTCAATATTAGGGTTTAAATTATGGCAAAATGCGATCATTTCATGTGTCCATTTTAAACCATCTTGATACTTGGGATATTTTTTCCATGGATCTATATGGATTAGATCCATATATTTACAGTCATGCTTTAAAGACTCATAACCATCATCATCAGCATATCCTTGTCCAGGTCCCGAATGATCTCTTTTTATAGTTACACCTTTTGCATATTCCGAAAACTCTTTCGTTGTCCAGTTATTACAATAGCCCCCATTGTACTCTATTTGCCTTCTACTTGGAATTAGGCCTAATTTGATGCCTGTTGATGCTTGAAATTCAATTATTCCATCAACAATATTTTTTGACATAGGTCCTATAAAAAATTTAATGTTCATTGAGTATATAGTTTAAATTGTTCTTCTGCTTGAAGTCTAGCTATAATTTTACCTTCATATTCCGTGGGTCTTGCATCGATAAGATTATTTTCATTATTTATTTTTATTGGAGTAGCATTGAAAATTATTTTATTCGAATTTTGTAAATCAGACCAATTCTTTCGAGTGATAATCTCAAAGGGGATTTTCATTTTATCAAAAGTAAATTGAGCGGCTCTACTAAATCCTCCATTACCTGCAAGTAAAACAGAAGAAGGAATCTTTGTCTGTAATAAATAATTTTTAATGCCAATCCAATCAGTATTATAGGCAATTAATTTACCTCCTTTATTTATAACTGTATTACAACTACCTATGGTTTGGGCTATTTCATCTACTTGATCTACATAGTTCAAGATTTCAATTTTGAAAGGCATACTTACCCCAAATCCAGAAATTCCAAGAGTTTTCACTGCTTCAATTGATTTTTTAATGTTGTCTGAAAAGAAAGACTTGTAGATTGCATTTACATTATTTTGCTTAAACTTCTCATTAAAAAAAACACATCCGTTGTTACCTGGGTTTTTAGAAAAAGAACAAAAAACTTTAGTGTCTTTATCAATCAACATCAGCAAACATTTCTATTGATTTGAACCATAATATTTGACTAAAACTACCCTCATGTAAAGGAGCCATATTTAGAAATATAATCCCAGTTAAATATTTGATATAATTTAGGTCATATCCTTTTTCAATTAGCCATTTTTCATATAAAATTTTAAATTTCGAAAGGTTTTGAGAGATCTCAATATTAAAATTTATGATTGAGTCTCCCTTTTCAAAGGTAAATGGATCTTTAGTTTTTACATCAAAGTAATTGAAAATTAGACCCCCATATAACTTGGCAAAATCGTAGTATAAATCTCCTCCACTAGTGCTATCTGCAAATGACTCTCTCCAATCAATATAAAAAAATTTATTCTTGTTTTTTTGATAAATAATATTATCAAACTGAAGGTCACCATGAAATAAATTGTGGTGTTTTGATAGTTTAAATTTATCTAAGTTTATTCCATTTAAATAATCTTTCATGGGTTTATGACTCGTTTTATTTATCACAAAAGAATCATTCAAATATTGATTTCCATTCTTCTTAGTAAAAGTATTGACTCTTAGTTTTGTTTTTTTAATATAAAACTTCGTGATACTATTTGCCGAAATTGTAGTAAGCTCCGAGGTGTTAATCAAACCCTCAAAAAAGTCTAGAAACTTAACATAGGCTTTTAAGGAGTCTACTTCGTAAAGTGTCTTTCCTTCCATCCATTTGTATTTAATAAAATGAGAGGATGATTGAAAATTTTCTGGAATAAGTTCTCCCAGCTTTTCAGCTCTTTTAGAGATATTGCTTATTACCTTTGAACTAGGATTAAATTTAATAAAACTGTCCCCAACATAGGTGATTTGGCCAGTATTTTTTTCTAATGAAATTGGGGCATCATTGAAATATTTTTTGGTTGCATTGAGGTCGTCTAAATTTCCTGTATCAAACCACTTTAATTTTTTTGCTTTAATAGTTTTATATTTTTTTATATTATTAAAAGCATGGACAATTTCACCCTGATTCATGTTCGCTTCTAATTCTTCCCAAAAAATAGCATGATCCCAAATACTCGCTATTCCTGTAAAAGCATATTTATATCCATTAATGGATTTTTCCTTAAAATCCAGTATATTATTCATTTCATCAATATCCATTGTAGAATATTTCTCTGGATAACTCGTCTCTTGAACACCAAGCCAATTACCGTCTAGATGAGGAATAGGTGACTCAATTATACAATCAGAAACAATAAAGTAAAAAGGTCGTTGCAAATAAGCTTTACAAATGGTTGCTGTTGATCCGGGGCCTGAATTTGGATCGTCATAATTTTTTATATCTACAAAAGTAAATTTTTGTTCAGGAAATGACAACATTAAAAACTCCTTCAATTCGACTCCTTTATACCCTAAGGTTATAACAAAATCATAGCTTTTTGGAAATTTTTTAATTATCCTTGAAATAATTGCTTCATTATTAATTGGAAGTAACGCCTTGTTTATATGTTTTGTCAATTGAGACAACCTTGTGCCTAATCCAGCAGAAAGAATTAAAACTGCTGGAGTTTTGTGTTCTGATTCAATTTTTCCATCCTCACGATTAAATTCATCATTTATTCTAAAAACATCATCCACTTCTGGAGTTGAAACTTCTTGAAGAATGATGTCTGTAATGGCAATTACTCTATGTTTTTTTGGTGGTGTTACGTTAAAGAAATCTCCAGAATTCATTATTTTTTTCTGAACTATTCCTTCATCGTCTTCTAACCAAACTTCTGCTTTTCCTTCAATAATATAATTGGTTTCTTTTTTGAAATTATGATATTGATAACTTGTTTTATAACCTGCGTTTATATATATTCTTTTATAACAATACGCATCATTTAATTCAAGCCATTCTTCTTTGCCCCAGGGTTTGTGAACTACTTTATACATATAAATAAATTTTAAATTATTTTATTAAATTATTTTATTTGAAATATAGTTTTTAATTGACCAGGAAGCTTTCCAGCCAAGTTTTTCGGTTTTTTCAGTAATAATGTCCGCTACCATCCTGTTTCCTGGTCGCTCTGGTAAAATTTTTATGTTTCCACCAAACATTTTAGCAATTTCCATTACCGTAAATGACTCAGAAGATCCAATTCCAAAATCATCCCCTTGACCATTTTCTCCAACCAAAATTAATCCATTAATAATATCTTCTACATGTGTGAAATTTCTCCTTTGAGTGCCAGGGGAAACTACTGTCATATCTTCATTTTTAGATTTTAATTGAGCAAATAAACCTATTAACGTGGCATACTTTCCAATACTAATCTCTCTAGGCCCATAAACATTGTAAAAGTACGTAATGGCATATGGAACATTAAACCAATTGCCATAATTTAAAACTAACTCCGTATTGGTAGCCTTACTCCATGCATATGGACTCTGGAATCTACCCAAACCTCCATCGCCAAACTTGGTGCTACTACCAGCATATATAATCTTTGCGCCAGTTTTTCTACTAAATTCCAAAACTGCAAAAATACCATCTTTATTAAATTTCCATACTTTTTCAATATCCTCAAAGCTTTGCTCTACTCTTGAATATTCGCCAAGATGATATATATAATCTGGAATTATATCTACTAATTCATCTATTTGTGATGTACTTCCTTTAATGTATTTTACTCCATCTACATGATTTTCCTCTGTCCCGGTAAAATAATTATCTAAAGAGAATACTTCATATCCCAATTTTAAAAGTCTCTCGCATAAATGAGATCCTATAAAACCTGCTCCTCCTGTTACTAAAACTTTTTTTATCTTCATTTTTTAAATCATTTTGCTTTTTTTAAAAATGTATGATTTTGATCTTTTAAAGAAACTTTGAGATGCTCTTCTTTTATTTTCCAATTAATCCCAATATCTGAATCATTATAAGCTATCCCCCTGTCAGATTCTAAATTATAATAATTATCAACCTTATAAGAGAAAATTGCTGTTTTACTTAAGACTACAAAACCATGAGCAAAGCCTTTAGGAATTAATAATTGCTTTTTATTTTTCTCACTTAATTCTATTGTCAGATGCTTACCAAAAGTTGGAGAATCTTTTCGAATATCCACAGCCACATCTAATACTCTTCCCTGAATAACTCGAACCAATTTAGTCTGAGCAAATGGAGGCAATTGGTAATGCAAACCTCTTAAAACTCCAAATGAAGATTTAGACTCATTATCTTGACAAAAATCTATTTTATAGCCTAGGTATTTATCTAATTCTTTTTTTTTAAAACATTCGAAGAAATATCCACGCTCATCTGAATAAACATCAGGCTCAATTATTATTATATCAGGTATTTCTGCTCTACTAAATTTCATGCATTTTTTTCTCGTTCGCTATTCTAATTAAATATTCCCCGTATGCGTTTTTTTTAAGTGGCACTGCTAATTCAAGTAGCTGGTTTTTTGAAATATAGCCCTTTAAAAAAGCTATTTCTTCTAGACATGCTACTTTAAGACCCTGCCTGTGCTCTACTGCTTGAATAAAATTAGAGGCCTCTAAAAGGCTTTCATGCGTTCCGGTATCTAGCCATGCATAACCTCTACCTAATAACTCAACTCGAAGGTTTTTATCTTCCAAGTATTTTTGATTAACAAAAGTAATTTCTAATTCTCCTCGCAAACTAGGCTTTACATTTTTAGCAATTTCAACAACGCTATTTGGGTAGAAATATAGCCCAACAACTGCATAATTACTTTTAGGATTATTTGGTTTCTCTTCAATGCTTAAAGCATTTCCAGAATCATCAAAATCTATTACGCCATACCTTTTAGGGTCGTTTACGTAATATCCGAAAACAGTCGCTTTTTGTTTTTCAGTTACATTTTTTAAAGATTTTTCTAAAATCTTTGTAAGGCCCTGGCCATAAAATATGTTGTCTCCCAGTATAAGACACACATCATCATTTCCAATAAAATCTTCTCCGATAATAAAAGCCTGCGCTAATCCATCGGGAGAGGGCTGTTCTTTATAAAATAATTTAATACCTAATTCACTTCCGTCTCCTAAAAGTCTTTTGAAATGAGGTAAATCGATAGGTGTTGAAATAACAAGTATTTCTTTTATTCCAGCAAGCATAAGAACAGAAAGCGGATAATAAATCATCGGCTTATCACTTATTGGAAGTAACTGCTTAGATACCCCTTTTGTAATAGGGTATAATCTAGTTCCAGAACCTCCTGCAAGAATAATTCCTTTCATATTACAATTTCTTAAGCAGCCAACTAGATGACTGTATTTTATCCCCAAGCCCGTCAATGAGAGCGACATTGTTCTTCTCACAAATATCTCTCTCTGGACAAATTTGATTATTTTGATCTCCTCCATTGGCAAATCCAAGATCATACTCGGACCCAAACTGAAGTGCTATAGACTCAATGGTTTTACAAACGGTTCTATCGGTATCAATAGAGAGAATCGCCTTGTCTACCGCTTTTATGTTAGAGACTATTATCATTCTCACATTTTCATCCTGAAACTCTTTACTACCTTTTAGCTCCCTTTGAAAGTCGTTATTAACTATCACAAAAAGCTTATCAGCTAGCGTCTTAGCATTATTAAAATACTCTAGATGCCCTTTGTGAATGGGGTTAAAATATCCTGAAACGATGATGGCTTTTGGTTTAGACATTTGAAAAAATTTGATTAATCAAAAATTAAAAAAGATTATTAATGATTTTTACTACTGCTGGTAGTTGAGTTTTTATTTATGTTAGTATTTAATCTTATTGTTCCTTGTTGTTGTATAGCAAAAGATCATTTTTCCCTAATGAATAACTCACCGATAAGAAAAAGGAAACTTTTCTGCTAATTAGTTTTTCAACCTTTGCCTCAAGGTTTTTTACATAAGAGGTGTTTAGATTTTGGCCAACCACAATGATTTCTATTTTACCACTATCAATGCCTTTTGCGTAATCACCTATTAGAATAATCTGCTCCACCTCTCCCATTCGCTCTAAAACAACCTCTACGGCATCTTCTAGGCCCAGGTGCTTGAGTATTAACTTTCTTAAGACTTCGTATAAAGGGTGCTTTGTATTGGCCTTATAATGTATTTTGTTGTTGTCTTTGGATTTTTGCAGGTAACCAGCTGTGTGCAGGTGGTTCAATTCTTTTCTGATGGCGTTTGTAGATTCGCCCATCTCTGTAGCCAGACCGTTTAAATAACCCCGATTGGCCTGAGAGATAAAAAATTTTATCATCAGGCGCAATCTAGTTTTTGAGGTTATCAACTCTCCAAGCATTACTTATATTAACTTAACTTACTTTCAAGTAATAAAAGTACTTAAAATTAATTTTATACGCAAGTTAATTACAAAATAATTCTATAGCTTTTTGAGCGTCTGTGTTTCCTCTTTTTAATGCAATATTAAATAATCGACAAGGCTCTTGAATCTCTCCATAAGTTTCTACTAACATTAAACCCTTTAAATAATGTGCCTTACCTGTTGTATTTGGATAATGATTAATAACACTATCAAAGAGTTTTAATGCTTTGGCTTTATCTTTAAGCAAGTAATAAGAGTGAGCGGCGTTTTCAAGAAACGAAGGGTCTGTAGGATCAAGCTTTGAACCAGCAAGATATGTTTGTGCACTTTTAAGAAATTTCTTTTGCTCAAATTCAGAAGTAGCTTGTAAATAGACCTTACCGGTCTCATTTATTAATAAGTCCCCCATAACAAAGTTTTTTTTATAAAATTCAAAACGACTATCTCCTGGAAATAAATCAATAGCTTGATTAAAAACTGAAAGCTTATCCTCACTAAAAGAAATGTCGATTAATAACAAGTCTGATAAATAGGCGCTCCAAATATTACTGGAATTAAGTGACTTTGTGATATTTAGGACACTATCCATAGCTATGGTGTCTTTTAATGTTGTGAGAATTGATAAATATGCGATCGCATGCAATTCATTATTGGGGATAGCATTAAAAGCATCTCTAGCGAAATACAATGAACTATCTAGCAAGCCTTGATCTTTAAATCTAATTGATTTAAGAGCTTGAGGATATTTAATATATGGATTGTCTTTAATTGAAAGATCTAATAAACGGGATACTACGCTGTCATTTGTGTAATAATTGGCTTTTATGGCTTTTATGGGAAGCGCAGTGGCAGTGATATTTGGATAATCATCATCAATTGATTCAATATAATCTAGAGAAGTAACAAACTTTTGTTTATTAAAATCATTTAAAAGTGAATCCTGCTTTACATAAGAATCATATACTTTAAATGAAGAGATTGATATTAAAACCAAAATAACAGGGAATAAAAAAAGATAAGATTTGTTGAAAATGAAAGATTTTAAATCTTTATGGTAAAAATAAAAAATAGAAGCTAAAATGAATAAAAATTGTATTTGTATAAGTGGTCTTGAAATAGGAAAATTAAGTGACGAATCAAGAAAATAAACGAAAAAAACAAGTAAAAAAGAAGGGAGTAAAAATTTAAATTCATTATTGAATCTTAATCTATACATATAAATAAGAGGGGAAAAAAGAAATATAAAAAAAGAACAAAATCCGAGAATACCTAGTTCTGCTCCAAACTGCAGAAAATCATTATGTACATGATAAGGGGTAGTATAAGAAGTGATAGAATTTTGGTGAGTCCCAATCCCAAATATTTTCCAATTACCAATGCCAATCCCGAATAAAGGATAGTTAAGCATTGTAGAAAAGGCTTCCCTGTAATAACTAAGCCTATCTAAAGTGGATGAATTAATTAATGATAGCGAGGATAACTTTAAGGTAGAAGATACATTAGGTAGAATGAAAAATATAGAAGTTATAAAAGAAATTAATACTAGAGATAAGGTATTTAAAAATCTATATAGTATTCTCTTTTTTGAACTGAAAACATAAAAAATAAGTATAAAGAATAAACCAAATAGAGCAGCTCTAGAGGATATAAGAAGTAATATAATTATAGAAAGAATCGAAGTTAAATAGTATAGAAGTATAGGAAAATACTTTTGCCTAAATGCATAAATTAAAAGAGGGAATTTTAGAAGTATTGAAAAAGATTGGATATTCACATTGGAACTTAAGCCCTTGAAATCTACTATACCATGTTGAGAGAAAAAATAATAAAGATTACCAAAAAAATAAAGGCATTCTAATAAAAGAAGGAAACTGAAAAACTTAAGAATAAAATTACTGTTTATATTTAAATTAAATGAAATTGAAACAAAAACTAATAGAATTGAAAAAAGTAATAGTAGCCTACTTAATTCAATTAGAGATTCAGATAGGTTTAAAGCATTAGATATAGATAGTATACTTAAAAATAGTAGTACTAAAAATGATAAAATACTATAATTAAAAACAAAAGGGAAAACGTTGTTTCTAGGTTTATAAAAAATCTTATAAAGAAAATAGACAACAAGAACAATAGATAAATATAACCATTGAAAAGTCATTTTATCAATTGCAGAAAATGCTGGAAGAAAACCAGCAATAAAGATTAATAAGAGAAAAGCTTGTTCAATTTTTTTCATAAACAAATATAAAAAAAGGGTCTCAAAAAGAGACCCTTTAATTGTATAAATATGTTATGAATAACTCCTACTATAAGAAAGAAGTCCTGTTGATAGTTGAAGTTGTACCTGTAGTAGTGGTAGTTCCACCAGTTCCAACAAAGTATGGTTCAACAATACCTCTAGCATCACCTGGCCATTGATTACCTGCATAGTCATCAAAAGTTGTAGCTGTAGCGTAATTAAGAGTTGTAGTAAGTACTGAAGAAGAATTAGTAGAAGGAAAAGCAATAGTTGGTAGTGTATTACCATCTAATTTGTTTTGTAATCTAACAATTACTCTAGTACCTACCATTTTGTTGTCAGTTGTTGCCTTAGTAGCTCCAATTACATAACCTAATATAGGATTTGCACCACCAGCCACAGCAGAAGCAGTTGTAGCTGAAATAGAAACCGAAGCATTATGAGCTCTGTTTCCTGAATTTTCTGCTACAGAGATAACAATCTTAGAAGCATTATCAGTTACAACATATAAAGAAGAAGCTGTAGTATACTTAGCGTTATAAGCATTAACAAGTGAGGTTGCAATACCACCAACAGTATCAGTGTTAGTTGCAGTAACAGTATTAGAGCCAATTGTTAAAGTGGCATACTGATTAGCAGTCATAGCAGTTGCAGAAACAGTAGCAGCGTTTGCAATGTTAGACTCAACTGTAGCTGAATCGTTAGTAGCAGTAAATGAAACTGTGATTGATCCAACAGTAGCACCTACTTGTGCTGATAAATCTACACCTAAAGCAGCAGCTCTAGTTACAGCAGTTGAACTAGCTAATTCTACAGCAGCAAGTGCCATATTAGCAGAAGGTGTGATATCTTGTTTTGCACCAGCTGAATTAACAAAAATCCAATCGTCTCCAATTTTGATGTTAGCAACACCCACACCATCGGTAACTAAAGTAAAAGCTTTTGCTTCCTTTTTAGCTCCAATTGCACCAACAGTAGTAGAAACTGCAGTTTCTAAGTTAACTAAGTAATAAGTAGCTGGATTTGTTTCATCTCCTGTAGATGATAGTGTTGTAGCGGCATCCAATTCTACTTTCATAGGCACAGAAGATGTTCTTCCTGTGATAGCAGATGATAAGAAATTCTTCAATTCTTTTAGTCCAGAAGTAGAAGCTAATGTTCCAGCAGTTTCAGCAACATCAGTATAAGTTACTGTTCCTGAGAAATCATTATCAGTAATTGTTACTGTAGCAGCAGCAGCAGCAGCAGCTAAATCTGGCATAGAAACAGTTTTTAAGTTTCTGTTATTAGAAATATTTAATCCTATTAAACCATTAACTTTAGAAGCAGTGAAAGAACTCAATGCGTCGTTGTCCTTAACTGTAAGTGTTGGTTTAGATGTAGTTGAAGTTGCACCACCTACCGCAGTAAATGCAATTGAAGCGGTTACTAAGTCAGTATTGTCAATAGTTACGTTTTCTGCAGTAGCTACAAAAGTTAATGTAACTAAGTCTGTATTATTTTCGATAGTTACTGAATCAAATACACCACCTAAGATTAAAGTTTCAATATTGCTTTGATCTAATGTAGTTACAGACACTTCAGAAGTAGTAGTACCAGCAGCAGAAGCACCAATAATATGAACTGAAGTTGCTTCAGGTAAAATAAATTTCACGTCAAAATTAAGATTTCCATTTTTAATAGCAGAGATTGATGGTAAAACAGCTGTTTTAGCTTTAGCAAAACTAGATGTTGCAGTCCCTTCCCATTTTGGTAAACTTACACTTAATACTTTGTTACCAGTGATAGTACCTTTGTCAAACATTGGTGCAATTAATGTTTTTGCGTTAACTACAGTTAAAGGGTCAACAGTAGTATAACCTACAGTGGCAGCAGCACTAGTTAATACAGATAAATCTACAGAAGCATCGTTATCAGTCGTGATTGAGATAGCACCGTCATAAGTAGCCAATACAGGAAAAGAAACTGAAGTTGCTTTAGCAAAAGATAATGCGCTTAATCCTGAAGCTACTGAAGTTAATGCAGAGAATGAAACTATAGTGGTTTTAGTATCGCCTGTTAGAGCTAGAGCACCAGTAGAAACTAATTTAGGCATTACAATATCTCCTGTTTGGTTTAAGCTAACAGATAATGCGCCAATTAAGTTTGTAAATGATTGGCTAGTAGTTGTTGAAACTGTGGTAGAATATATTACAGCACCTGTTACAGAAGCAATCTTACCCATAAGAGTTCCTAATTGCGCAGCATTCATTGAAGCTGATTGAGTGATAGTGACAGCTCCATTGATGATAGAAACTCTATCTCCAAGTGCAGTTGCAAAATCTAACTCAGCTTGAGTAGAAACAGTTAACAATGCATTAACTGGTGCATATACGTTATTAGCAGCCAACAAATTAGTTAAGTCTGTTTGCGCAGTAGCTAAGTTAGCAGCCAAAGTAGCTACTTCCGCAGAAGTAGCAGCACCTGCTAAAGAAGTTTTTAACTCAGCAACAGTAGCAGCTAAAGCAGTTAACGCCGTCTGTAGACCAGAGATATCAGTAGCTGGAGTTGCAGTTTTTGGTAATAAAGCTACAGCTGCCTGTAAAGAAGATACAGTACCTTGTAGTGCAGTTACACCAGAAGAAAGAGCAGTGAAGCCATCAATCTGAGTCTTCAATGTGCTTAACTGTGAGTTTAGATCATCGAATTGATCATCATAGTTTGTACATGATGACAAAACCACCATGGACGAAATTAATAAGTAAGTAAATAGT
>Ga0209390_10003797_pt1 | contig 23802 bp, 18 predicted proteins | sample BON01_FD_187212 | JGI IMG/M metagenome (GOLD analysis project Ga0209390, IMG submission 187212) | Freshwater microbial communities from Lake Bonney liftoff mats and glacier meltwater in Antarctica - BON-01 (SPAdes) (version 2) | ecosystem: Environmental > Aquatic > Freshwater > Ice > Glacier... | reverse complement strand
TATCCGAATGAGTATTCGTTCCGGATGATGCGGGCGATCTGCACGCATCCAAACGTAGGAGCCGTGTTGCTGCTCTCGCTGGGATGTGAGGGGTTTAATCGCAATGGGCTCTTGGCGGCGGTGCTTGAGTCGGGACGGGCCGCGGAGCTGCTGGTGATCCAGCAAAATCGGGGAACGCGGGCGACGATTGCCGACGGACGGGCGTGGGTCGAGGGGGCGCTCAAGGAATTGGAATCCACCCCGCGCGCACCGATGACGTTGGATGAGCTGGCGGTGGGGACGGTTTGCGGCGGGAGCGATGGCACGAGCGGGATCACGGCGAATCCGGGAATTGGGCGAGCCTTTGATCGCTTGGTGGCAGGCGGAGCACAGTGTGTTTTTGAGGAGACGGGTGAGCTGATCGGGTGCGAACAGATCATGGCGTCGAGAGCGGTCACGCCAGAGTTGGCCGAGGTGCTGACGGAGTCGGTCAACAAAGCGGCGCGTTATTACGCCACGTTGGGGCACGGGAGTTTCGCGCCCGGCAACGCGGATGGTGGACTGACCACACAGGAGGAGAAAAGCATGGGAGCGTATTCGAAGAGCGGATCGTCGCCGATCTCGGGGCTGCTCAAGCCGGGAGACGTGCCACGGAAGGGCGGGTTGTATTTGCTCGATGTGGTGCCGGATGGCGAGGTGCGGTTTGGGTTTCCGAATATCAACGACAATGCGGAAATCGCCGAGCTGATCGCCTGCGGAGCGCACGTGATTCTCTTTGCCACGGGGCGCGGCTCGGTCGTCGGATCGGCGGTTTCACCCGTGATCAAAGTTTGCGCCAATCCGGAAACGTATCGCAATCTCACGGAAGACATGGATGTGGATGCGGGGCGTATTTTAGAGGGCCGTGGAACTCTGGATGAAGTCGGCGATGAGATTTTTCAGAGCGTGCTCGATGTGGCAGCGGGGCGGCAAACCGCGTCGGAATCGCTCGGACATCAAGAGTTCGTGCTCGGCTACAAAAGCTTCGAGCCAATCGGACCAACCTGTCACCCCACTTATCAATGAACCTCGAACTGCAAGACAAAGTGATCCTAGTCACCGGTGGTGCCAAAGGCATCGGCGAAGCGATTACACGAACGTTTGCGGCAGAGGGTGCCATCGCCTGCATTCTTGGCCGGAACCGGGCGGAGGCGGAGGCGATCGCAGTCGAGGAGGCGAGTAAAGGCAATCGCGTCGAGTCGTATCTTGCGGAAATGACGGACGAGGCCAGCGTGAAGGCAGCGGTTCAGGCGGTGATGGCGAAGCATGGCCGGATCGACGTCGTGGTGAACAACGCCGGTGGCAACGATGCCATCGGGCTGAGGCATCAACCGTCGGAGTTCCGCGAGTCGCTAGAGAAAAACATCGTGACGTGTTTTGTGCTGATTCATCACGCGCTCGACGCCTTAGTCGCTTCGCAGGGTTGTATCGTCAATATCGGGTCCAAATGCTCGGTGACAGGTCAGGGAGGGACGAGTGGATACGCGGCGAGCAAAGGCGCGATGAATGCACTCACGCGCGAGTGGGCGTTGGATCTCGGCAAATTCGGCATACGCGTGAATTGCGTGATCCCGGCCGAGGTCATCACGCCGCTTTATGAGCGCTGGCTGGCGCAGGCCCACGATCCCGCCGCCGCACTCGCACAGCTCAATAGCACGGTTCCGCTGGGGCGTCGCACCACCACGGCGCAAGAAATCGCCGATGCGGTCGTTTTTGTGGCTTCGCCAAAATCGTCGCATACGACCGGGCAACTGCTCTATGTCGATGGCGGCTACGTCCACCTCGACCGCGCCTGCACGCAACCAACTTCCCACCTCAAATCTTCGTGATCGATACGCACCAACATCTACTTAATCCAAAACGCTTCAACTATGCCTGGGCAAAGGATTTCCCGGCGTTGCAAGGAGAACTGGGACTCGACCAGTATCGTGCGGACGCGGCGGGTTGTGGCATTGAAGGAACGGTCTTCATGGAGGTCGATGTGGACGAGGCGCAATCCGGCGACGAAGCGCGCTATTTTTGCGGCCTCGCGGACGATTCCGCTAGTCGCATTCTCGGCGTGGTGGCAGCGGGAAGGCCTGAGCAGGAGGGCTTCGAAGCCTGCCTCGATCGTATCACGCATCCCAAACTCAAAGGTATCCGGAGGGTTCTCCACACGCAGCCCGACGCCGTTTCGCGGTCGTTGCGCTTCCGCGAAAACGTGCGGGTGCTTGCAGGGCGGGGGCTGAGTTTTGATCTTTGTGTGCTGGAGCGGCAGTTGCCTCTGGCGGTTGAATTGGTGGATGCCTGTCCTGACGTGACATTTATTCTTGATCACTGCGGCGTGCCTGACATCGCGGCGAACTCGCCGGACCTCTGGAAAATCCGGATCAGTGAGCTTGCGATCCGAACGAATGTCGTCTGCAAAGTCTCCGGCATCTGCGTCTATGCATCTGAATCGCAGCGCACGGCCCAAGGTCTTTTTCCGTGGTTTGCGCACGTGCTCGAAGCCTTCGGTTGGGAACGCCTCCTCTGGGGCGGCGACTGGCCGGTCTGTAATCTGGCGGTTCCGTTTGAGGGTTGGATCTCCGTGACGCACGATCTGCTGGATCTCGCCGACGCATCTCCTTCCGAGCGGCAGGCCTTTCAGGAAGACAACGCGAAAAAATTCTACCGACTCTGACCATGGCCGCACTCTCAGGAATATTTGTTCCCAATATTGTTCCCTACGACGCATTATCCGCTGGATCGGTGGGAAGGGCGTTACTGGATTTTATCCGAACGGCAGCTTTGGAGAATTCATCCGCCTCAGCTACGAGGAGCGCAAACGCGTTCTGAAAATTGTCACCGAGGAAGCCGACGGAAAGCCCATCCTTTGCTGGGGCGGCCGAACCAAATGTCGATCTCGTGCTGGAAATGTGCCGCTACTGCGCGGACCTGGGTTGCTAGTCGGTGTCGATAACCGGGCCGTATTATTTCAAACTCACGCAAGACTGAGGTGCAACGGATTTCTGGACCAAATTTGTTTTAGTTAGGAGAGTGAAGATTGGCCTCAAATTGGGCAGGGGTTTGGTAGTTAAGTGCGGAGTGTTTGCGGTGGTGGTTGTAGTAGGACTCGATGTAGTCGAATATTACGGTGCGAGCGTCGTTGGAGTCGATGAAGTAGCGATCTTGGAGCATTTTTGGGTTTGAGTGTCCCCATGGAAGACTCTGTCCAAGCGTTGTGATAGGATTTGGCGATAGGCAGCGCTGCCGTATTGGCTGCCACGGTCGCTGTGGAAGATGATGCCTGCCGCTGTGTGGCGTGAGCTGAGAGCTTGATTGAGGGCGTTACTGACGAGTGGGGAACGCGGACGTTTCCCTGAGCGTTCCTCCCAGAGGGCTTGCTCGTGCATGCCTTCGAGGCGGGCCTGCTGGTTCGTGGCGTCACCTGAGTCAAAGCCTGAGTTCTCTTTTTCCATGCTCCAAACGGTTCCGTCGTCGCCAAAGCCAGCCGATTTCAAAAGTGCATTCGACAGATCTCAGTTGGGTCAACCCGGCCCCGTTGCTACCCAGCGAGCCCTAAACCCCCTGCGCAACGGGAGAGAACACCTTGAAAACCCCAACCGCCTAAAAACCATCCAAACAAGCACAACCCAAATCCCCCCGAACTAGCCGTAAGGGTGGGGGAAGCGCCGAAGGGGGGGGAAGAGGGCAATGACTCTCCCTCCCCCGTCGAGCAACAGCCATAACAGCCATCAGCGACACTATGCTCAAAATCACCACCTCAATGTGCATTTCGTAAAGCGAAAACGCCCCCGAGAAAACACGAATAGCCACACGTCACTCGACCTCACCCACTTTTAATCACACCTTCCAAACAATCGTGCGTCGGCGTACGAGAAGCGGGAGGTTTTTTATCCTTGTGCATTGTGCGTTGGATATCTTGTTCATCAAAAAAACGACTTCGGCGTCATCAACTGACTTAGCGTAGGCCTCTACAATCCATACCATTGCATCTTCGGAAATGTGCCATTCCTCCCCCCATGCTCGAATGTATTTGAGAGTGAGTTTCGGAAATGTCTTTGGATCTGTTTTGTTTTTCATGGGGATATTTTGCTGTGTTCTGTTCCTAGGCGTTCTATGGTTTTGTCGAGGATGGCATCGTGTTCTTGTATAAAAACATCGAGTAAGAGTTCCTCGACAAATCGACATCCTTGGTGGCAATTTAGTGCTGCGGGAATACGCCTTTCTCCCATCAGCAGAAATGTCTTCTGAACGAAAGTCGGTAAACGTGGCGCCGTAAGTTGAAGCATCCGATGATAGTCGGCCTCTGTAAGTTGAGGCAGGATAATCACCTTACTCCGAAAACGGTTTGTTACCTCTCGCGGGAGTGTTTTCGCCAATATGTTAAGATCAATTCGTGGTGAGGATGCTGGCTGCGAGTGAAATCCTACCTTCGTGCGCGCTCTTGCCTCCCAGATATGCTGAAAAGCGCCAGCGGCCATAATGAACGTCCTATTACTTAGCTTTTTTTGTGCTTTACTCACGTAATCATCATTGATTTCGTCATCGGTATCATCTTTAACACCGCTAGGAATTTGGAGATCTAATAAATTAAATACCTCACATTTGAGATGGATGTCCCAACTCGTGTTGCAATCTGCCAGCTTATCGATTTCATCTAAGAAAATCATTACTCCGGGTGCATTTGCGTTTTTATTTAAGAACGAAAGGATCATTTGCCATGTTCTCACGCCAGCACGATCTGCGCTCCCAAGCAGAATCCACGAAGTTACAGTTATCGGAAGGAAGGGAATTCCTAGCTCTGCAGCAACTATTCGTGCTAAGTGAGATTTACCGCTGCCGCTAGGCCCGACAAGCATCGTGTTGAATCGTAATGAAATTGGCAGGTGGTCACGCAGCAGCGAAATGCATGCATGTCCAATAGCAATTAGCTCATCGAACGCCTCTTTTTGATGCTCGAGAATAAAGCTCTCGGACTTTTTTTGTTTTTTATCCATAGGATGTGATTATGTTTTTTAAAAGTGAGGGCAGGAGGAAGGGTTAACCTCCTCCCGCCGGTGTTTTCTCTACGGTTACTTGACGACGCTGTTTTTGATGATGCCTGCCGTTTCGGGTGACATGACCTTGCCGAGGCATTCCCACTCTTCATCCGGTGTGAGCACTCGGATCGTTTTTTCCAGAGGAACGAGCGCATCGAACTCCCCAGGCTCCATTTTCGCGATGGAGTCAGTAATCCGAGCCTTCTGGCGGCCGAGTTGCAGACGGTAGCTTGGGTATTTTGCTCCCGCAGCTTGGGTTTTTTCAACGCAGATCAACACTCCCTCATCGGGATGAGCAGGATTTGCGATAAGGTTGTCGTTTTCGTCTTTTTGCTGGGTGAGGTGCCAGACCTGCCAGGCCAGCCCAGGTGTTCCGCCGCGACTGCCATCATAGGCGGAGCCTACGAATAGTCGTGCAACAGTTTTACCATTCTCCTCGATCAGCGCCCAAAAGACTCCGAGCGGATTAGTGAGGAGGCGAACGCCGGCTTTATTGGTCTTGGAATACAGCGAATCAGGCTTATTCGCCAGCGCCCACGTATAGGCGTGGTCAAAGACTGACTTAGCGTTTCGCATCAGCGTCCGGGGGTGCGCGAAGTGCCCACCGTCAAACTCAAGGGCATGGACGCCAAGCATCCAGCCGTGTACACTTGTTTGAAACGCGGGTAAGATTCGCAGCCAGGTTTCTCCTGTTTGAAACCTGAGTTTACGCTCTGCAAATTCCGGTTTGAGGACCAGATCCTGGTAGTTGTTAAGCCGATCGCGCTTCCAAGGAGTTGCTTCGGCGTTGTGGGTAGGGTTCCCCGGGAGGAACTGAGTGGTGTTTTTCATGTTTTGTGTTGTTGTGGAGGGGGTAATCCCGCTCCGGTTTTTTGTGCCTTGGTCCTCTCCCGCTCCCATAAGTGGGAGAAAAGAAAGAATCAATCACATCAGACAAAATCTTTGCCGTCGTGGACACGGATCGCGAAAGCGATCCGCTGTCCTGCAGTTTCTCAGGTAAATCCCGGTCCAAACGGGGATCCTGGCCAGAGTTCCAATCGCCCGGCCTGAGTCTCTCCAAAAAAATAAAAAAACTTTGAGGTGACCGCTTGACTTCTTGCGCTAATCCCCGGAAAGCGAAAACAACACTTCAAAACAATGTCCGCTAAAACGCAAATCCAATGGTGCCACTCGACGATAAATCCAATCATGGGCTGTGGAGGCTGCGAACTGTTTTCATCCCCCGGAACGATCCTTACTCAAATTGATGTGGCCCTTGCGGCCCATCATCGGGTGGATCCAGGTCAGGCTAGAAAGCAATTTCGGAAACTGATTGACGAATCTTTCAGTCAAATTTTGTCACCTTCACCCGGTCACTCTAGGGCCATTTCAACCACCAACATTTGGCATGTTCGACTGCAGTTCATTAACGCCACCCACTTGGAGTTTGGTCGGGAAGCTGCTGACGAGGTCGAGTTGGTGATAAATCGGGCCATAGCCTGTTACGCAGCCAAGCTCCATCTGAATAAAGCCCGCTCGATATTGAATCCAACACGAGGGGCTAATCCCGGTTACGCGCCAACGTTCGAGACGGTCACCCGGTTCTTTGGACGTGTCTGGGAAATGGCGAGATCCCGCGATTTGCGTGGCACCTCGGACCCGCAGAAACCTTGGCTGGATGGCTGTCCCCGGCTGATTTTTGTATCGGATATGGGCGACGCCTTCTCACGAGATTCCGATTTCTCATTCCTTGAGGATGAGGTCATTGCCCCAATCCGTTCTCCGCAGGGGCAAAGACATTTCTGGCTTTGGCTCACCAAGCGCCCAGACCGCATGGCCCGCTTTGGTGAACGAATCGGTGGGTTCCCGCAAAATGTCTGTGCTATGACAACCTTGACTGGCCCCGACAAGTTGCACCGGATTGATGAACTTCGTGAGGTTCAGGCGTCGGTTCGTGGTCTCTCGGTCGAGCCACTATGGGAACGAATTGCACCCGACAATCTAAACCTCGACGGAATTTCGTGGCTGATTGTAGGCGGAGAGAGTGGCCGAAAAGACGCAGTCCGCCCTTTTGATCTTTCCTGGGCGCGGGAACTTCGGGATCACTGCGGGGAAAGGAAAGTGGCGTTTTTCTTGAAACAGTTGGGGCGGCGGCCGGTTTTCGAGGGCGAGGAAATTTCGCTCCGCGACGGCCATGGAGGCGACTGGAGCGAGTGGCCGGAGGATCTGCGGGTGCGGGAGGTGCCGGTGGGCTTTCAAATTGCTCCGATGAAAGTCCGAATTGTCACGGTGGTGGTTGATCGAAGGGTAGTCCGTAATACCTGAAGATCTCGGCCGTGGCACTGAATCGAATGTCAAGGCCATCGTGGAAATCGTTTTTGTTTCGTGCTGCTGTTGCTTTTTTAAGTGGTAATTCAAATTGTAGCTGTTCGTTCGCTGGATCGACATGCTCGACTCAGGCACTTTGTGGGATTGCCGATGCACGTGCATCATTAAAAGATTTCGAGTCATGGCCCCGAGCGCGCTTAGGTTGGGCTCCGGGAGCTCGGGCCTACGCGGTAGATCATTCATATAGGCGTCCTATTCCTCTTTTTTTTGTAACGTAAATCCATCCGGGAAATGGATGTTCAGTCGAAGGTCGGCTGCCGGCGCGGTTCCTTGGTTGGTGATCTTCAAGTCAAAGAAGATCGTGCGTGCTTTTGCTGAGAGCCGTTCGCCTAATTCCTCTTCTATTTTCTGCAAAAAAACAGACAACTGTGAGTTATACGCCGCCACCTTTTCAGGGGTCCGGTATGTGCTGCACATGGAAACGGTAAAGGCGTTACCACAGGGTTTTGTCACTGCCATCACTGGATGCTTTTCTCGGATTTTCTACATTATGTCGTGCAACTTGGACTGCGAATCCGCTGACAGTCCAGATATAGAAAAACGTTCGGCGCCATCACCAAAACAGACGTTTGGAATCGGCCTAGCATTGTGCAGCCTTTCGTTTTTTCTGCGAAGCTTTTGAATCTCGGCTTCTTGAGGGTTGGGCTCCGCCGGAAGCCGCCACGCGGAAGAGGGTTCAACCCATTTTACTCCGTAATGGCCTGCCTTGACCGTCAGGTCAAACCCGCCGTCGTCTGTGGCCAGCACGACGGATTCGCCGGGATTCTCTGCTGCGAAATGGCGCATCTTCGTGAGCAGATGATCGTCCTGAACATTGGGGTTGAGACGTGAAAACCTGAAAATATTCGGGCTCGAAACCGAGAACACCGCCGTCGTACCGCTTGGCGAACTCCTGCTCTCCTTATGGATTTCGCATGACGTCTTTATCGCTCCGGCCGCCCGCTTTCGGACCGTCGATGTGGCCCATGTATCCTTCAGCTTGTTAAGTTCAGCGAGAAGAGATTGGGAGATATGAATCTGAACGGTCGAATTCGTTTCACAGAGCGACTGCCAGTCCAGACGATCAAATGCTGCAAAGTGAAGAAAGATGTTCGTGTCAGGAAAGACATGAATCGACTCTTGGTGTTGCATGAAGTCTTTCTTCAGCTTGGATTTCGTTCAACCGGCAGCGGCACCTGCCTTTCAAATTCGGAGGTAAGTCACTTCGACCCCTCGTGTCATGCGAGCTTCCTGCATTGCCTGTTCGATGGAAAACGGGCCGGTTTCATATTTCTGAAAGATGTCGAGGCCCCGGTCCATGGTGATTTTCCATCCTGTGTCGGTCGTGATGTTGCGGGCATGAAAATTCGGGCTGTGGTCCAGTTCCCAACTGAACGCGACTCGCGACCCAGTGAATGATTCGGCAATTTGATTGAGGAATTCCTCCTGCTTCACACAGCAGTCGAGGTCCGACTGGGTGACGAGATGAATTTCCGCCTCGTCTCCCTCGGGAACAATGTCGTGAACCATCTGAAGAAACTCCATCACGTTCCGGGCTTGGAAAAACATCCGGACATACGGGTCGTGGATGGTGATTTTGGACGCTCCTTTCAGATGTGCGGCAAAGAGCCTTCGGTAGCTCCAGCCTTTCGTATTCTCCGGAACCACCACATGCCCTGGCTGCGGCACACACTCCTGGATTTTCTCGGGAGTGTGTGGCGCGGCCTCCTCATTTGGCGATTCTCCCTCGCCCTCATGAGCGGGGTTCTCTGGATTGGCTGTTTGGCGTGGGGCGGCAAATGTCGGATACTGAATCTCTTCGGGGGTGATGACCGTGACAGGGGCTCCACCGGAAATCGGCTTATAGATAAAATCGTGACGCTTGAACGTGTCATCGATCCGAAGGATATGCTCGCGCACCCGGCGACGGCACTCCATCGAGAAATGCAGGATTTCCGCCATTTCCTCAGCCGTGGCTTTTCCATCGGGGTAAAGGATCTTCATCAATCCCGAGAACGTCTTCTCAAAGCCTGTCTGGTCACGGGTGGAAACCTCGGAGGTGATTTCGAAATGTTCTTGGTAGGCCCCAGTAAAGTCTTCGGTTCTGAGGTGCTTCAGAATCTCCGCCAAGTAATCGACGATGAAACCGTATCCATTTGTGAAAAGCTCATGACGAATTGGAGATACCTCCCACCCGGGATTGTAGGCGTGCATTCGGTCAAGAAACGCGGAATCAATGTATTTGTCCGGGAGCGGCTCAAAGAAATGGGAATGCTTGAGCATGTAGGCCACTGATTTCTTCGTGTTACCCATGAAGACCATGGAGGCTTCCGCCGTGAGTTGCTCGATACCACGCGAGAAAGTGCGGTTGGCCATGTAGTTTTTCATGATGTCCACCAGCGCTTTGTCCACCTTCTTGTCCTTGCCAGCAAACTCATCAAAACAGACGCAATCCCAGTAACCGACAAGGCCGATTCGCCCGCTGGAGTTGCTGACAAAAAGCTTGGGAGCCGTGACCTCCGATCCAGAGATGAGCATGCCGTGCGGAGAAAACTCGGCATAGATGTGGGACTTCCCTGTCCCCTTGGGTCCGAGTTCGAGCAGGTTGTAGTTTCGCTCGCAGTAGGGAATCAGCCGGACGAGCGTAAGGAGCTTCGCGCGGCGACCAAAAAACTCAGGATTGAATCCCATGCTCTGCATGAGCACATCCATCCACTCCTCAGTCGTAAAGAGCGCACGGGCTTTCAGGAAATCCTCAAATTCCACCTTTGCCACCTGAATCGGTTTAAGGGTATCGATTTGCCACGGGCTGCTTTTCTGATCCTCGTTAACCTCGTAGGTGACGTCCACAATGCACCAGATGCCACCGACCAGAAGCTTAGGAAAACGGCGAACAAAATCATCCGACACCGGCACTTTTTTGAGTCCAAGATTCGTGAATTCCGCTTCGTAAAACCCGCCCTTGTCGTTCAATTCGACGGTGAGTTTGTCGATGACTTTGTGACGCCCCTTCTCCTTGATGGTGGATTTCACCAACTCGGCCTGATTCCGATGGACATAGTGCTTAGCCAGGATGCGTTGGACGGATTCGAGGCCGGACTTCAAAACCGCCGGGTCGTCTGTGGCACAATGCTGGCCCAGAAGGAATTCAAGCACGTAGGTCGGAACAACGGCATTTTGTTTTAGCCCCTTGGTGAGATCCTTGCGAACGACGAGACCGGGAAAGGCATCCAGAATCTTTCGGTCGAGATCCCGCAGGGGAGGAGCGGAATCGGTCAAGAGTTCGGCAGGTATAGACGATTCTGGAGGGTCCGTCGGTTCTGTTGGCGTGGAATCAGAGATCATCGAAGTCGCTTGCGAAAGGTTTCTGCAGTTTGATCGGATGGGACTTGTAAGTCACGGTCTGGTTTGTGCCCGGCAGTGTTTCCTCCAACCGGATTTCCACCATTTCGTTGTTGAATTCATCGGCAGTCTTGGAGAGGACGAGGATGACGCTCACCTCCCGCTTGCGGGCCTCCTCGTCGGCGGAATCACATTTGATCGTCTTGACTTCAGAGAGCGGCGTTCCGTCCTTCGCGAAAACCCCGACCCGGAGTTCGCGGGGCAGGAGCTTTGTCGCCACCGGCACTTCCTGATAGAGTGAGAGCGCAACCTGGCCGGTTGTAATTTTCGCGGGAACACGCAGGAGTTCCACAGAAACCCGACCTGTGTCGTCGGTGCGGGCTTTGTGAATATGGACCACTGGGACGATAACCTCCTGCAGGCTCAGCCCGCCATGAACATATCGCTTCCCGGAGCCTTGAATCGGAAAGCGCCCCAGGGCCAAGGGAAATGAGCAGGACCAATCGCCAGGGAGCCCGAGTTGAGCTGCTGTAAATAACTTGGTGTCAGACGATGAATGAATACCAGTGCCTATGGAAAACCGCCGGTTGCGTAACGACCACGCGGAAGCGCCGGGTAAAGGGGTGTCGTCGTTCTCATGAACGGCATCCTGTTGAAACAGAAAGCCGTGGTCTGACACGAGCAGCATGTTGTTACCATTGATATTGGCGATTTTCTTGACGATGGAGATCAGCTCCTCGAATGCCTGCTCCACAGCGTCCACCGTCTTTGCTTCGGTCGCCGCGGCATCTCCGGTTTTGTCGATTACATTGTGGAAGATGTAGATGGCATCGTGCTCCCGCATCAATGCCCGCCCATCGCTTTTCGTGTTGAGTTCGAGAAAATGCTCGGCCTGGATGGCCGTCCCGCGTCCATTCAACGCCCGTTTGAGGATTTCGCTCCGGTTATCCGTCCCGGTAGCACTGCGCCCATCGACGATTGCATTGCCATTATCCGGGTCGATTCCCAACTCCTTACCTGGCAGAAGCGAGGCCATTCCGAGCTGGGTGTAGGATGGAAGCGATGCGAAAAGCGCATCCAATTCCGACGTGAAACGGTTCTCGGCATTCATGCGCTCGGCAAAATCGGCCGCAGCTTCGTAGCGGAGCGCATCGGAAATAATCACAAACACCTTTTGTCCTTTGTCCAGGTAGGGTTGGACATACTGGTCGAAAAACGCGCGTTGGCGGGGGATTTTCCCGCATGACCACTTGTCCAAGGATCGAACCTTGTCACTCCACTGGTCAGCCAGCGGGAGGAGGAAATTATTGACGTAAGCCTTCTCTGTCCACTCGGTCAGTTTTTCCATCACATTCACCTGTCCGTATCGGCGTAAGTGGTAGCAGGCCTTCCGATAAGCGCGGTCGGTTTTCCACCACGTCGAGCGGTAGCGCTCAATGCCCTCATCTATCGAGTCCAGATGCAGCTCCGCCGAGGCGATCAGCTCTCGGAGTTCGAGAGCTTGTTGAATGGCTCCATAACCGTGGGCATGATCGGGGAACCAGAAGGAATGCCGCCTAACTTGGATTTTGTTGCGGATATCATCCGCTGTGGCCCCTTCCTCAAAAGCCCGGCATAGCCGGTGAATGATGAACTTTTCAAAAATCTCAAACGTGTCGGCATCACCCAGATCGAGGCGCTCCCCCGATGCGTCGAGCTTCGCAGCCAGTTGGAAATCACTCTCCAATCCTGTCGCCCATTTACGGAAAGACCGACTGTGCGATTGGCTGTCCTTCCATCGCTGGAGGAAAACCTTCGCATGAGCGGTCAGCGCCACTGCCGTATCAAGCGGATTCGCGGCACGGAACAGGGAAACAGCAAAATCCCGGATGGATGGGGTCTCGGTCACATAACCAAAAAGCCTGGCAACCTCCCGCCAGAACGATTCCACCAAGGCATACTTGCCGAATGTTTCCTCCACGGGATCGAACATTTCACTGGGCAAACGCTGCCTCAGAAATTCCAAGAGCACCGCATCCACCTCCACGGGCGAGTCGGCAAGAACCGCCATCATTTTCAGACGCAACTCAGTGACCCCGTCGTCTTTGACAACCATTTCCTTGAGACGCTGCACCCGCTTGGCGTCCTTAAAGAATTCGGCATGCTGCTCAGCGAGGGGTCGGAACTCATACGGGAGGCCGACTTCCTGCACCGCCAGAGAGGCTCGGTCCGCTTTGAATTCATGGCCCTGAAGCAGAAGGTCGAGAAGCCAATTGTCGCCATCACCGGGTCGTTCAAATGGGCAGTAAATCAAAAAACGAGAGGAAGAATCCTGCAACATCCGAACTTTTGTCCCGAACTCGTTATTTCCGACGGTGAGTTTAGTCACGCGGTCTCCCTCAAAGCCCTCGAATGCTTTCTGCCACTCAACAGGGGCATCATACCAGAAGACGAGCCGGTGTCGCTGGAAGGTTTGTTGGAGGCTATCGTGAATGCGTTTCATGTTGAAAAAAGTCCGACGTAGTGCAGCTTTTCGGCAGCAAACTCGGTGTCTGGAAATTCTTGTTGGATAAATTTCTCGAGCGATGTCCGGCTCGAGGCGGCATCAAAAGGCATAGCTGGCATCTCGTTTTGCACAAACCCTCCGACGCTTTCAGATCCGACGAGTGCCCAATTCCCTTCTAAATTCTGGCGAACGACGAGCAAATGATGTGCAGAGGCTCCAGCGTGTTCCTCCGTTTGAAGCAAAACGACCACGAGCCTTGAGAATTCGGGATCATCCTTCGGCTGATTGACAGAACCTGCGAATGCCCCAGCCTCCGGCGACATGGCACAGCGAAGCAGTAAATCGACTACGGGATGCCCGAATGCCAGCAAAGGGATCGTCGGATCACTGATGTTTCGAGACCGATCAAACGTGCCTTGAACCGAACGGGCTGGCGTCGAGAGACCGTGGGCGATTATTTCGGGAATAAGGAACTCATAAAGGTTCTCTTCTTTCCGGTGCATGAGCCGCCTCCCGTTTTGCTTTAACCATGCATCAAGCCATTTGTGAAGGTCTTCGAGGGTAAGTGAAGCACCAACGAGTTTTTTGAACCGGTCCGGGTTAAATGGGGCAACCGCATGCTTGAATATTGTCTCGTAAGCTAATCGAAACGCCTCCTCTGCTCTGGCGATTCCTTCAGTAATTTCCTTCTCCGAGGAGCGGATCTCGGATCTTGCCAAGGAATCACTGAAAACCTTGTCGTAATTGATGAACTCCTGGGCGAATCCAAGCAGTTGGTCGCGGATATCGGAAGGGACAAGGCCGGTGACTTCGCTCAATCTTAAAATCGCCGTATCCACACGGCCTTCGTGGCAGTCGCTCAACCGCTCGTCCAATTCGTTCAAAAGACGATAATTGAACACCTGCATATCTTTTTGTTGCCCAATGCGGTGAACTCGCCCTATTCGCTGGACCACCCGAAACGGATTCCACGGCAGATCGTAGTTTACAACGATATTGCAGAATTGGAGATTGATGCCCTCGCCCCCCGCCTCGGTCGAAATAAGAAACCGGCAGGAAGGATTCTCCCGAAAACATTTCATGGTGTCCCGGCGGGCGTCAGCCCCCATGCCGCCCTTGATCGTGACAACACTTCCCGTTCCGAAGCCCTCGAGGAGGAACTTCTCAAGGAATCTCAAAGTGCCCTTGTATTCGGTGAAGATGAGAAACTTCTCCACGCGGTTGCTTGTGGTTGCTGCTTGAATCAAGCGGCACAACTCTCTCCACTTGGCTTCCTCAGGCACCGGACAATCCAAGAGCACCTGGAGCATCTTTACCTCGCAAGCAGTAAATTCATCGCGCAGATGCTGAGCTTGCAGCTCTTCAGAAGTTACTTCTTCGGCTTCACCAAGAAATCTACCGTCTAACTCCGCCGCCGCTTCCTGCTCTTCCGCCTTTGTTGCAGTGACCTTTATTAGTCTGTTGAGGCGCTTACCCAATGCGGCGCGAACGGCTGAGGCACTGCTAGATGCGAGTTTCTGAAAGGTGACCATGACAAAGCCCAGTGCTCGATGCCGAGGATCGCTGGGGTCTTTCTCTGCAAATCCGTATCCCTCACGCAAATAGTCATTCAGCGCTTTGTGAAATTGAGACTCCCCAGATTGCAGTGCCGATAGAGATATCTTCTCGACGTTGACTTGCTTGAAGAGTAGCTCACCGGTCGAGTCGCGAGCCTGGGATTTACGATTTTTCAGAATCATATCACCGAAAAATATGCCTGGCGCGTTTTTCGAGAAAGTGACCCCGGGCTCCAGAGCCTTCAGCAGATTTCTGAATTTACCGTCGTTGCCGTCATGAGGCGTGCCGGTTAAAAGGATGAAATCGCGAGTCCGTTTGCTCAACTGTTCTGCCAATCGATAATTGAGCGTTTTATCAGTTCTGGAACCATAATCTCTTGCCGTGAGTCTATGCGCTTCATCAAACACCACCAAATCCCATTCCGGAGCCTCCAGGAGAATTTCTAGATGGCTCTTTCCATGTAGCCGTTTGTTGGGGGAGTCCAACTTCAGAGTGTCTAGCGAAGCAATAATTCTCGGGTAGCTGAATGCCCTCTGCCCATCGATATCCCGCCTATAGACCTCAAACCTCACTCTCAGCTTCTCTTCCAATTCCTCCTGCCATTGTCCAATCTGGCCGGCGGGACAGACAACAAGGCATCGGTCTAATTCTTTTCGCTGCATGAGCGCGTGAATGACCATTCCTGTTTCGATCGTCTTTCCCATCCCGACCTCCTCCGCGATCAGAAGCCGACGACGTTTACGTTCAACGACCTCTTGCACGAGACAAACTTGGTGGGGCAGCAGATCCGTGCGGGCATTTCCAAGTTGTCCCTGTCCGTTGGCGAGCCACAGCTCAGCACACTTTACCCGCAAACGCACCGCATCGAGATCTGCCCATTTCGCATTAACCGCATCGCTCCATGGATCGCGGCATCGCTTTAGCTGTTCGATCGGGACCTCCCGCATCTCAGGAATCTTGGCAGAAGCTGGAGTCCACGGCAGCCGCCGGAAGTTGACTTTGGCTTGGTATCTTCCGATACGTTCAATCTCCCCGAGGATCTCACCTCTGGAGTCCGCCTCAGACATTTGCACGAGATTGCCAACGGCCAGGCTCACGCAGCCTCCTTTTCAATCCAAGAGGCGATTTTTTTCTCCAAGTCAAGAAGGTGGCTTGCCCGCTGCTCATCGCCGTCAGAAGGGTGTTCGGCAAGCTTTTTGAGATGCTCCGACTGTTCCTCCAACCCGTCCTTCAACTCTTGAAAAAACGCATTGATTCCGTTTTCAAGTGCGGCGGTGAGTCCCTCCCAATTTCCCTTGACGACATCTTTCACCATACGACCAATATTCGGGATGCTGCTGGTGACGCCTGCATTGAGATGATTGCGCATCCTAGCGGACGAGCCTTGTCCGATCTCCGAAGAAATGCCTGCATACGTTGGACGCAGAAAATCGCGGATCGCAAGTGCCAAGCTAGGGCGGAGAGAGTCGAATGCCTCGGCCTCGGCGTCGTATTCCGCTAGCTTCAGATCGAGGTTTTGTTTGGCAAAATCCACAACGTCTTCATAGGTGGACTCAATGAGTGAGATACGTGCCGGATCATGGCCTTTGGCTTGGGATACAAGCATCTGCATCTCAGGAATGAACTGCACCCGTAGGCTGTCGAAGAACTGCTTACGGAGGTTGTTCCGGTGGGCGATCCACGAGGAGTTCAGGGCCATGACGCAGAAGTCTGCCAGCGTTCCGTTGAAGTCGATCTCATACCCACGTGCGGTCATGTGATGGCCATTTTTTCGACCGGCACATCTCAGAGAGGCCCAGTTAAGGTGCATCCAAACTTGAAGCCTTTCCTGCACTTTATTCGCAAATGATACCGACACCTGATCGAGAAGACTGCCAACCTCCTCCTGAAAGCGCCGCTTGCGGCTTACGACCTGCGTTTCGGTTGCTTCGAGATGAGATCCAATACACCGTATGAGTTCGGAGTGTAACCCTTGGTTAACTTCATGGATAAATTCGCTTTCGTTGGCCAGTCGTTGTTCAATGACCACTCTCTGGCTTCGAAAAAAGCGGGCCACACGGCCCACCTCCTTTTCAAAATCCAAGCGAAGCTTATTTGCGAAGTGCGTATTGATGAAATCCTCTGTGTGCCTATAAAACTCCTCGCGTAGTGATGGCACTCCCGTATTTGCGGTTTGTCTATCAAAACGATCGAATGCTGCATCCATGGCCTTATGCCTCTTGGGGTCATTCAAAACTCGCTTCCGCAATCCATCATCGGCAAGATTGCGAAATACCCTCGGAGAAAGGAAAAACACGGGCATTCTTTTGACAAATCTTTGAAGAACCTCCACCTCGTTCTCAGCAGAGAATTGTTGCCCGACCAGACTCATGACCTGTCGCCGGAGGTGTACCTCGATTTCTGCACAATACTCCCGTGTCTTCTCCCATTCACTTTTCCCATCGTCGTCCTCTGGCAAATTCAGTTGGTCAATGAACGTTTTCAGCACGAAAACCCTCACTTGATTCCGTTCCGACGCCCCTGCGACTTCACGAAGAATGGGGTCCTCCCTGAACCACTCCATCACACTGTCGTGGAGCTGGTTCTCTTTGGTGACGATTGCCAACCCGCTACCCTTTTGCTTGAGGCGTGAGTTAACCTGATCATCGTAGGGGTTAAAGGCATTCGTTCCCGGCATGTCGACCAATTCCATGGCTGGATGCCACTCTTCAAAGGAGCCTTCGATCAGACATTCATCAACAAGAAATGCACTTCTGCCTCTTGCGGAAAGGCTCTCGTGAATCCGTTTTTCATTTGTGGCGTCTGCATTGAGTGTTTCGGTGGTGCCGAGGAGTTGCCGACTAGGAAAATCTGCCGCTGAAGATCTTACCAAGCCGATCAGTTCGCGCAAATCGTGAATCTCCGATGGCTCGATTCCAAAGAGACCGAGAAACCGTCCGAGGATGTCGCAGATGCTTTTCCTGTTTTGAGCCTCATCTCCTTTATTCGCTTCTAAACAGCCCTCAGCATCTGACAATTTGTTTTCTAAATCTTTTGTGAAATCCTCGGACGAGCAGTAACGGAGTTCGATTGTGATCTGCGGTTTCTGTTTGTATCGGCAGCGCACGATCGTGGCCGAGCATGCGCCAACATGCCCCTCGGGCAGCACCTTGCGCCCCAGCAGTACGTTGATTAGCGTGCTTTTTCCGTTCTGGGTGTCACCAAGGAATCGGACAGAAAAGACGGGGGGCTGACTGGCTTCTTGTTGGATCCGACGCAGTTCCACTAGGCGCTTGTTGAGTTCCTGGGCGTCACGCGGATCCGTTGATACCAGCGGCAACCTCGGCAGCAGAACAGTCTCGAACTGGTGCACTGCACGATCAATGAGTCGAACGGTTTTTTCCATGATGGTGATTTACTCCTTCTTCCTTTTTCTCAAGACCCGGGATCTTGGCGAGGAAGCCGGGGAATTTCAAGTAGTTCACCTTCACGCTATCGTCGAGGTCGAGTTCGATGCGCTGTCGGGCTAGCGGGAGGACGACTTCGCGCCGCCGGTCAGCAAGGATGGTGAAAACTTGAATTCGTCGTTTCATTGAATTTTGTTCGCCTCCGGATATTTTTGGGTGAATGCGTTTCATAACATAACGGCTTGGTTAAGGGACTTGCGGCGCGCTATCAGGGAGTCTACTTCCTCCACATCGATCTGAATCTTGTGCCCCCACTTGATTGTCGTGTCGATAAGGTCGCGCAGGCGGCTATATCTTCCTGCAAATTGCGAGCCAATGATTTGTGAGAGCTGTTTCATAGTTTGGTCGTGGGATTATTGGAAAATTTCCATGAGCTTTTCGCGCAACAGCTCCCGCCGTTGGGCAAAAAACCTCTCGAAACACGCTATCTCAAGGTTGCTTTTGGGTGAAATGAAGTTCGTTCGAAGAAAGTGCGATTTTGTTTTACCAAGGGATTCAATCCACTTGGAAAAGGGCGTTGCGTTTTTCTTTTTGTTCTCTAGCCCTTCCATCAACTGAAGGTTGGGAAGTTTGTCGCAATTTTCGAGAAGAGCGGTAACTGCCTCGTCTCCGAGTCCGATATCGTTCAGCTTCTTCCGGGTGAATTGGCTACGCGGATGAATATGATCTTGATGGAACTGGATTTGCTCAAATTTGAGATGGGGATAGAGCAATGACAGAAGCATGAAGGAATATGCACCCTTGGGTTCATCCAAAAAGTCCTGAAAATCTTCCTCAGTAATCAATAGACTGCGGAATTCTGGAATCTGCGTGAGCTGAGCAAGTGCAAAAACCTTGTCAGTGAGTTCGTAGGATTTTCCTTTGTCGCGAGTCTTCCGAAGTGTCTCCCGGATTCTTCCGAGCACGCGGTCGCTTGTGCTCGAGAAAATCTGCTTCACCTGGGCGCGTATCAAGAACTGTCTTAACGCATCCTTGCTCTTGGGTAGATTGCCGTTTTTGTGAATGAAATAGGCAATGGGAATCACGGCATTGAGGGCAGGAATCGTCTGGCCTGAGAAGCCCCATTCAACCAGTAGGTCCGCAGTGGCGTCCAACGCGGATTCGATGCCGTCCCAATTCGCCTTGATCGCCTCGATATTCTGTTTCTTGAAGGAGTTGACCTTTAAGCGGACCGGCAAGTCGGCCAATGCGAGGCAGGTTCGCATCATGAAATCGTTATTGAATGAGAAGCCGTTGCCCTTTTCGTTGAGGGTCTGGATGGTGGCTTCGATCTCTTCCCGGCCACTGTCCCAATGTGCCACAATACTGGAAAAGAGAAGGTCGGTCTTGGACAAGGGAATACCGGCGCTGTTCACTCGCACGAAAATATCCACAATATTGTCCAGAACTTGCTCCTGAATTGCGAAGTAGTTCAGCACGTCGTCCGAGCAAAGTCTCTGCCACAATAGAGTTAGAATCTCCGCGCCTCGCTCGCGTAGTCTGTCGTGGAGATCCGGGTGCTCTTTGGCCTGCGCCTCGATATACTTAAAAACCGGGGAGGTATTGGGCCAGGCGAGGATGTCCTTCACCTTAAACCAAAACTTGCTCCGGCTGACCGCACTGGCTTCTTTGGTGGTCAGGAAGGAAAACTCATAAACGATCTCACTTTCCTCTTCTGCCGAAGGATTAAAAAACAGGTTGAGATGTAGAAACCTTTGGGGAAAAGCATCGTCATCATTCCATCGTCCGTGCTTGCGGCGATAAGCGTAACTCCCCTGCAGGGCCACATACATGGAGTTGAGCCGCTGCTGTCCGTCGAGCACGCCGATAAATTGTTCACGCAGATCCGGCTTCGGCGCTACTTGGTTCCAGGCCCTGTCCCGCTGATGATAATCCTGAATGAATTTGTAAAACGTGTAGTCCCGCTTTGCCTTGTCCTTGACCATCCAAAAAAGGAATGTGCCAATGGGATATCCCCGCATGATCGAGTCGAAGAGCTTCTCAATTTTTTCCGTATTCCAGACGAATTTACGTTGGATCGCCGGAAGGTAGATTTCGTTCTCCGTAATGCTTTTCATAGCGTCGCGGATTTTTAAGGAAGTGTAGTTCATGGATTAATGGATTTCATTGGGCGAAAGTTTCTATTTCTTGAATCTTTCTGGCCAATTCCGATAGAAATGGTCCTTCACCGAACCCGCCCGCACCAAAACTTCGCAATTGCTGCTGGAACTCCTCCAGTGTGGTCTCTTTCGACACAAAACCGTGGTTTACGAATGCCTTATGGATTTCTTCGATTTTCAGCTTCTTGTCATCGTTGTCAAAACTCGTGAAGAGGACAATTGCCCACCAGTCGCGGTTCTTTGAAATTGGCAGTTTCGAAATGATTTCCAGCAGCCGATCCAAGGAAATGTTTCCGGACTGGAACTCGTGGAATAGCTCGGGCTTCCAAACACTCAGGAAGCTCAAGAAGATCACCGCAGTGGCAATATGGTAAAAGAGATCACCGGTTTTCTTCTCACGCGCTGATGTCATGTGCCCGAGGATTCGAAAGCCTTCTTGAATCTGGCGTGGAGTGAGGCGAAAATCATATGGCAGCTCTGTGAGCCCACGGCGGACTTGCTGGATATTCAGCAATGACTTTCTACGCGAGGACTCCGGAGTAGGGTCGTCGAGATAGCGGTTGGTGTATCTGGTGACAAGGTTCCGGATGCCAGCTTTGTCGGGGCTGGGAAGGCGGATGTTTCGGTGGGCGAATTTACGATAATACTCCGGGAAGTTGAGTCGGTCACCGAACAGAGCCCTTGCTGAGTTTTCCAGTTGCTGCAGATCGACAGCAAGCACGAAAGCAAGCCCCTCGACGTCGAAGACGTGCTTGATGGTCTCAAGATATTGGATCGCGAAATCGGGCCGACATCTGTCGAGTTCGTCCACTAGGACGAACACGGGTCTTGTATTGTCGTCGAAGAGAGACCTCAGTGCGCTTTTCAAACGCTGAAGCGCGCCCTTGCGCGATTGAAATAGGGTCAGGATGTCGGGTCGCGAAAGCTCTTTTCCTCGATCAGCTTTTTTCGCTTCTGCCAACTCCCCTGCTGTGGCGGCATTTAGCCCTGTCCAATGACTGACTGCCGAGTTCGCCATCCCCACCATGAACCACCCGAGATCTCGCGTCGCCTCTTTGACGGAATCGAGTCGGCCTTCAGTCTTTTTGTCAGTTGCCCGCTCAGAAAGTTCCTTCTCGATGGCATCCACCAGAGAAAGAAACGGGTCTCCGCTGTAGTCGTCTTCCCAAGCATTTAATAGGATGCACATTGGGACATCCGCGTCGCTCTGCCGGCGGGAGTCTAACTGGTCTTTCCACATCCGAAGGAATGTGGTCTTTCCGCTACCAAAGGGAGCGTTGAGGCTCACAACCAAGCTGCCATCGACAAATTCTGTATCCGTCAACAGGAAGGATTCCAGTTTAGCGGCAAAGCCACTCCAGCCGAACGCATCTGTCGTCTCGAAGGAGTGGTCGGAGGGCGGTGGTGTGGTAGCAGACATTTACTCTTCCTCCTTTTTCTCCAGACCCGGGATCTTCGCTAGGAAGCCGGGGAATTTCAAGTAGTTCGCCTTCACGCCATCGTCGAGGTCGATCTCGATTCGTTGCTGGGCTAGCGGGAGGACGACTTCGCGCTCCCAGTCCTGGCATTCTTTCAGGGACTTGCGGAGTTTGTCGGCTTCTTTGCGGGCGGCAGTTTTTTCGCGGGCGTTGGTGCTGGTGGATTCGACGTGGACGAGATGATTTTGCCGGGCGTCGAGTTTGTGGATGAACTCGCGGAGGTAGCTGTTGAGGATGGTGTTGACCGTGTCCTTGGTGTAGCGGTGCAGGTAGATGAGTGCCTGGAAGCTGCCGCCGGGACTGGAGACGAGCCAGTAGATGGGGCGTTTTTTGTAGCCGTAAGCGCGCTCGTTGCTGAGGTGGTTCTTGTAAAAGTCGCGGACGAACCATGTTCGAAGATCAGCCGGCTTATTTTCACCCGTTTTTTTATCAACCTTCCCGAGGACCTGCTCTAGCCAGGCCACATTTTCATCGAGGTGCTCCGCCCCCCAGATGACCTTCAGGAACTCGCGGGTGCGGGCCACCACGTCGTCGGTAAACCATTCTCCGTCGAGCATTGGCAGGATGCCGTCCTCGTCGGGAGCGAAGGTGGGCTTGGGCACTTTGGCGAGGTAATCCTGCACGGTCGCGCCGGCGTCGGCGAGAATGAGGCCGGTGTGGTCGAGGCTGTAGCGGCCCATCATGCAGCCGACGGCGTAGGAGAGGAAGGCAGCCATGTCCTTTCGTACGTCGGCGCGGGCGAGGGTGATTTGCTCCTCGGGCACTTCGGGCTGCAACTCGCCGTCGAGGCCGTAGGCGGCGATGAAAAGCCGGTTATTCTCCGTCTCCAGCTCCCGCATGCGATGGATGGCTGAATCACAGTAACGCTTCCAGTTATTCCACGACTCCTGCAATGTCGCGCCTTTAATGATGAAGGATAAATGATGAAGTATGAAATCTGAGTCAGCTTCCGCCTCTGGCTTCCCTTCATCATTCATAATTCTCACCGCATAATTTCTCAAAAGCGGCTGGTCGCGGAAGTCCCACGCGGTCTCGAAGTTGTCCCAGTCGGCGCGAGCGAGGGCAACGCACTCCTCACCAATCCTATTTGCTCTGGGATGCACTGCGTAAGGCAGGCGAAGAGCGTCTCCAACATTCACATGAATCGAAGGGTTCAGCGCATTTACAAGCTGCGAAGCCAGTGAGGTGTTTAGCAGTGCCAATAATCCGAAGAGGTCTTGTGTTGAATTGGGAATCAAGGTTGGCGAGAGCGAGCTATATTCCGAATCATCCGGCTTCAAGCGAAAGCCCTTTGGCCCTGATCCAATATCTGACCATGAAATACCTGCTTTGTCCCAGAACCGTCGATTAGAAAGACCACCGCTATCGGCATATACTTGTTTCGCTTCGGGCGACCAGTTAAAGACCATTTGGCGATTCCCAAACCACTTTCTAAATTCTCCGCCGTGTTCCAAAAACTTCCATTTCCCAACAGGGTGGTGGTCTGAGGCTTGGGTTTCCCACACGCAGCGAACGAAGCGAACATCGTTGTGCGTTTTGCACCGACCTCCGGACTTTGCGTTCTTCGAAACTGGATTCGTCGCAAAGGTCTCAAGGGCTTTTTCCGGCAGCCAGTAAATGAGCGGTTCGGTTTCGATTCCGAGAAACTGTGATAGCGCTCGTTTGTGAATATGCCTTCCACTTAAAAATTGCTGTCGCTTTGCTTCTTCAGAATTACCAGCGACGAGGCGGTGGAATGTCGTGGTCAGGTCGCGAAGCACCTGACCCGCAAAAACGAATGCCGTCGTTTGGACAACTTCACCGGAAATCGTGTCGAAACCTCGCGGGCCGAGATGACACATTGATATTAAAATCCCTTGCTTCCGCAATAATGGGCGCAGCTGCTTAAACGTAGGAAGAAACATCCAGCCATGCATCGTAATCATACCAACACAGCCTTGTTTCACAGCGAGCGACATGCATCGCATGATGAACGCGGAGAATAAATCCGCCTTGCCCTCTTCGTAG
>Ga0209390_10003795_pt1 | contig 23823 bp, 19 predicted proteins | sample BON01_FD_187212 | JGI IMG/M metagenome (GOLD analysis project Ga0209390, IMG submission 187212) | Freshwater microbial communities from Lake Bonney liftoff mats and glacier meltwater in Antarctica - BON-01 (SPAdes) (version 2) | ecosystem: Environmental > Aquatic > Freshwater > Ice > Glacier... | reverse complement strand
GCCCAGCGCACATCAGTCCCGCATTGCCACAGGGGCGCGTCAAGCCGAATTCACGGTGGGACGCGCCCCCTTTTTTATCCTCAAATAGGGTGTGTCTCCGAGACTATTTCAATGCGGGACGTAACAGGCGCTGCGGCTCTTCGTCTCGAACCCCCATCAGACTGGCGTATCTGCGTCGAGCGCCCGCTGCGCCGTCAGCGCGATGCTTGCCGCGTCCACATGGAAATGTGCGCGTAACGCCGCCCGGGTGTCGCTGCGGCCGAAACCGTCGGTTCCCAGTGTATGGAAGGTGCGGCCTGCCGGAATGAACGCACGCACGCTCTCGGGCACGGCGCGCACATAGTCGGTGGCAGCAATCACCGGCTCCGGGGCGTCGCCCAGTAACGTGCACAGGTAGCCCGTGGGTTGCGCCGCGCCATCGCGCGCCAGTTCGCTCCAGCTCGTCACGCTGATGACGTCGGCGGCGATGCCTTGTTCGGCGAGCAGGGCCGCCGCCTTCACCACCTCGGTCAGGATGGCACCCGACCCCATCAGCGTGACGCGCCGGCCACCGGCGCTCGATGCCGTGGCGAACCGGTAGGCGCCGCGCAGCACCCCTTCGGCTGCGCCTTCGGGCAAGCTGGGCTGCGCATAGTTCTCGTTCATCAAGGTGATGTAGTAGAAGACATCCTGCTGCTCGACCAGCATCTCGCGCATGCCGGCGTCCAGGATCACAGCCAGTTCGCCGGCAAAGGCCGGGTCCCAGGCCTTGCAGTTGGGAATGGTTGCCGCCACCAGGTGGCTGGTGCCGTCCTGGTGCTGCAAGCCTTCTCCGGCCAGTGTGGTTCGCCCCGACGTGGCCCCGAGCAGGAAGCCGCGGGCGCGCTGATCGGCGGCCGCCCAGATGGCGTCACCGACACGCTGGAAGCCGAACATCGAGTAGTAGATGTACAGCGGCAACATGGCCAGACCGTGCACGCTGTAGCTGGTGGCCGCCGCGGTCCAGCTGGCCAGCGCGCCGGCCTCGCTGATGCCTTCTTCGAGAATCTGGCCGTCGAGCGCCTCGCGGTAACTGAGTACCGAGCCGATGTCCTCGGGCGCATACCGCTGGCCCACGCTGCTGTAGATGCCGACCTGCTTGAACAGGTTGGCCATGCCGAAGGTGCGTGCCTCGTCGGCCACGATCGGCACGATGCGCGGTCCCAGCGCCTTGTCCTTGAGCAGGTTGCCGAGCATGCGCACGAAGGCCATCGTCGTGCTCATTGGCTTGCCGTCTGCGTTCAGCGCGAACGCGCTGGTGGTCTCCATTGGCGGCACTGGCACCACGTCGCAAGTGGTCTCGCGGCGCGGCATGGCGCCGCCCAGCTGCGCGCGATGTGCGCGCAGGTAGGTCATCTCCGCGCTGTCGTCGGCGGGCTTGGCGAACGCAAGTCCCCTGGCCTGATCGTCGGACAGCGGCAGGTTGAACCGGTTGCGGAATTCGAGCAGGTCGGCGCCGTCGAGTTTCTTCTGGCTGTGCGTGGTCATCTTGCCCTGGCCGGCCGTGCCCATGCCGTAGCCCTTCTTGGTGTGCGCCAGGATCACCGTGGGTTGCCCTTTGTGTGCGGCAGCGGCCGCATATGCGGCATGGATCTTGACCAGATCATGGCCGCCGCGTTTGAGGCGGTCGATCTGCTCGTCGGTCAGTCCCATCGCGAGCCGCGCGAGTTCCGGGTTCTGGCCGAAGAAGGTGTCGCGGTTGTAGCGTCCATCCTTGGCGGCGAAGGTCTGCATCTGGCCGTCGACCGTGTTGGCAAATGCGCGCACCAGTGCGCCGGTCGTGTCGTTGGCGAACAAGCCGTCCCAGTCGCTACCCCATACCAGCTTGATCACGTTCCAGCCGGCGCCGGAAAACAGCCGCTCGAGCTCGTCGATGATGCGGCCGTTGCCACGCACCGGGCCGTCGAGCCGCTGCAGGTTGCAGTTGACCACCCACACCAGGTTGTCGAGCTTCTCGCGCGCTGCCAGCGTCAGTGCGCTCATGCTCTCCGGTTCGTCCATCTCGCCGTCGCCGAACACGCCCCAGACTTTTCTGCCTGCACAGTCCTGCAACTGGCGGTGCGAGAGGTAACGCATGAAACGCGCGTGGTAGATCGAGCTGATCGGCCCGATGCCCATCGAGCCGGTGGGAAACTGCCAGAAATCGGGCATCAGCCAGGGGTGCGGGTAACTCGACAGGCCGCGCGCGCCGCTGGCCTGCGCGGTGAGTTCCTGCCGGTAGTGCAGCAGGTCGGCCTCACTCAAACGCCCCTCGAGAAAGGCGCGTGCATACACACCCGGGGCGCTGTGTGGCTGGAAGAACACCAGGTCGCCACCGTGCTGCGCGTCGCGCGCATGAAAGAAGTGGTTGAACCCGACTTCGAACAGATCAGCGGCGCTGGCATAACTGGCGATGTGCCCACCGAGTTCGCCATAGGCCTGGTTGGCGCGCACCACCATGGCCAGCGCGTTCCAGCGAATCAGCGAGCCGAGCTTCTCCTCGATGGCCAGATCGCCGGGAAAAGCCGACTGGTCCTGCGCCGCGATGGAATTGACATACGGTGTGTTCAGGTCCGGTTGCCAGCCGATGCGCTGGCTCCGGGCCAGCCCGGCCAGTTCGTCGAGCATCTGGCGCGCGCGCTGCGGGCCGTCGGCCGCTACCAGCGACAGAAAGGCATCGCGCCACTCGGCAGTTTCTGCAGGATCGTGGTCAGGGCCGGCACTGCTGTGGTCGGCGTCGGTGGAGCGAAGGATAGCGTTCATAGTGGCATCCACTTTATGCTGCATCTATCCGCATGTGCTGCCAATTGGGCCATGCTTGCCGACGTATTCAGGCAGAATCTGCTGCAAATGGACAAAAACAGCCGTATGAAACTCGACCGCAGCGATTTGCGCATTCTGGACGAACTGCAACGCGACGGTTCGCTGACCAACGCCGAACTGGCCCGCCGCATCGGTCTGTCACCGTCGCCATGCCTGGCCAGGGTCAAGGCGCTCGAGGCGTCGGGCGCGATTCATCGGTATGTGGCACTGGCCAGCGCAGCCGCATTGGGGCTCGGCTTGACCGTGTTCATCTCGATCAGCCTCAAGACACAGAACAAGGCGACACTGGCCGAGTTCGAAAGCGGGATCGCCCGCCACGACGAAGTGATGGAGTGTTACCTGATGACCGGTGACCGCGACTATTTGTTGCGCGTGGCAGTGACCGACATGGCCGCGCTGGAGCGCTTCATCCTGGAGCAGTTGTCGCCCATCCCCGGAGTCGAGAAAATCCGTTCGAGTTTTGCGCTCAAGCAGGTGCGCTACAAGACGGCGCTGCCGCTGGGGCATCTGGGCTGAGTCGGGCGGCTCCCGTTGTTGCCGCTGATGCGCTTCCCGCGCACGGTACGCGCCACTGTGCTGCGGTCACCGAGGTGACGGCGCGCACCTGCTGTCCGTGGTGGAATCGGGCCATTAAAAGGAAAAATCATGATTGCAAGCTACTCTGCCAAGACCCGCGACCTGATCGAACGCACCAGCGCGTTTTTTGATCAGCACATCTACCCCAACGAGGCACGCCACCACGAGGAACTCGCCACTTTGCGCCGCGCTGGCGACCCCTGGCAGCCGCTCGAGCTGATCGCAGAGCTCAAGGTCAAGGCGCGCGAAGCGAAGTTGTGGAACATGTTCCTGCCCCACCCGTACAAGGGGCAGGGCGGCATTTCCAACCTCGATTACGCGCCTTTGTGCGAACTGATGGGCCGGGTGTCCTGGTCCGGTGAGGTGTTCAACTGTTCGGCGCCTGACACCGGCAACATGGAGACGCTGGAGCGGTATGCCACCGACCCGCAGAAGCAGCGCTGGCTCGAGCCGCTGCTGGCCGGCGAGATCCGCTCGGCTTTCCTGATGACCGAACCGGCGGTGGCGTCGTCGGATGCGACCAACATCCAGTGCAGCATCCGCCGCGATGGCGATGAATATGTCATCAACGGGCGCAAGTGGTTCTCGTCCGGCGCTGGCAATCCCAAATGTGCGATTTTCATCGTCATGGGCAAGACCGACCCGGATGGTCCACGCCATGCGCAGCAGTCGATGGTGCTGGTGCCGCGCGATGCAGCCGGTGTCACAGTGTTGCGTCCGCTTACCGTTTTCGGCTATGACGATGCGCCCCATGGCCACATGGAAGTCCTGCTGGAAGACGTCCGGGTGCCGGTCGACAGCATCCTGCTGGGTGAAGGCCGTGGTTTCGAGATTGCCCAGGGCCGACTTGGCCCGGGACGCATTCACCACTGCATGCGCTCGATCGGCGCGGCCGAGCGTGCGCTCGAGATGATGGTCGACCGCCTGCAGTCACGCATTGCATTTGGCAAACCCCTGGCCGAGCAGTCGGTCTGGCATGAGCGCATCGCCGAGTCGCGTTGCATGATCGACCAGGCGCGGTTGCTCACACTCAACGCGGCGCACATGATGGACACCGTCGGCAACAAGCAGGCACGCGCCGAAATTGCGATGATCAAGGTGGTCGCACCCAACATGTCGTGCAAGGTGGTCGACTGGGCGATCCAGGCGCACGGCGGCGGCGGCGTGAGCCAGGATTTCTGGCTGGCCGAGGCCTATGCGCACCAGCGTACCGTGCGTCTCGTGGACGGTCCGGACGAAGTGCACCGCAACGCGATCGCCAAGATCGAGTTGGCGAAACGCACGGCGGCAAGGAAGCAGCTGGCCTAGTTGTCGTCGTCTTGAGCGCGGCAGTGCCATGACATGCGCCGGGACGAGAGTCCCGGCGCTTTTTTTCATCGCGGCGTCCTCTGGCGTCCTCTGGCGCCCTGTAGCTGGGCCAGCCCGGTTCGGCGTCCGGGTGACGCGATGCCGCCCGGCTCACCCCCCGGCCCACCCCGACTCAGCGTCGCGGTTCGGTCCGAGGCAGGCCGCTCGCGCGTGGCTTGCGGGCCGGTTTGTGTGCGTCCAGGTTCTGGCAGGCCTGGCGATAGTCCTGCAGTGTCTTTTGAGCCCGTCCCAACACCGACTTTGCCGGATAGCCGCGCGGGCCAAGGCTGCCAAAACCGTGCCCGGTGAGCAATTCCATGCCGTCGCTGGCGTGTTCGGCGGTGTAGACGTGAAAGCGGCCGTCGGCGACCGCCTGCACTACATGGGGGGACAACATCAGTTGGCGCCGATTGCGCTGCGGAATCAGAACCCCTTGCCGGCCGTCGAGCCCCAGTAACGCGCAACTCTGAAAATAGCCTTCGATCTTTTCGTTGATGCCACCGACCGGCAGCATCTCGCCATGCTGATTGACTGCGCCCGTCACCGCGATGCCCTGGCGCAGTGGCAGTCCGGACAACGCGGATAACAGTACGTAGAACTCGGCGCAGGAGGCGGAGTCGCCCTCGACCCCCATGTACTCCTGTTCGAATACGACGGCGGCATTGAGTGCCAGCGGCGCGATATGCGCGAACAGCGCAGACAGATAGCTGTGCAGGATCAACACGCCCTTGTCGTGGATCGGGCCGGACATCTCGACCTCGCGTTCGATATTGAGCAGCCCCTCATCACCGGCGTGAACGGATGCCGTCACGCGCACCGGAAAGCCGAACGGGTAGTCGCCCTGGTCGACGACCGACATGCCATTGACCTGGCCCGTACGGTCACCGTACACATCGAGCAGACGTTCACCGTCGGTGATCGATTCCTGCAGCCGTTGCTCGGGGTAGTTGTGGCGATGCACGCGCGCCGCGATGGCTGCCCGGACATCACGCGCCTCGACGAGGGCTGCACCTTGGGACTGCGCCAAGCCGGCACTTTCCATCAGCAGTGCTTCGGTGCGCGCGAAGATGGCGCTCTGGCGCATCTGGTCGCCGGCTTCGCGGTGCGTCTGCTCGATGAGGGACGCTGCCGCGGCGGCCGAGAAATGCGGCAGGCCCAGTCGGCGACAGGCCTGGGCCACGAACACAGCAGTGGCCCGGTGCGTATCAGCCGTGGCCGTGAAGCTCTCGGCGAAGTCGACCTTGCAACGAAAGCGCCGCGCGAATTCAGCGTCGGCTTCGTGCACCGCGTAGTAGTCTTCGACCGATGCGATCAGCACGATCTTGACGTCGACATCGACGGGTTCGGGCTGCAGCGACACCGCACTGATGGGCACGTGGACCATGCCCGGCTCCTCGAACTGCAGCCTGCCGCTGCGCAGGAAGCGCCGCAGCTTCTCGGTGACCGGAGCGTCGGCCATCAGGTCACACAGATGGAGCATCAGAAAACCGCCGTGTGCCTTGAGCAGGTTGCCGGCCCGGATACGCGAAAAGTCGGTCACCAGCACGTCGTTGTCCGACGCATATTCGATGCTGCCGAACAACGAGCGAAACAGCGGGTTGTCGTCCACGATCACCGGTGCACCTGCGCTGTCGTGATGGTCTACCGCCACGTTGACACGCAGCCGCGCGAGCACCTCGACAAGCGCTGCAATCCGTATCTCCTGCGGGTCGTCGCCGCTCTGGAACAGTTCCAGATTCTCCAGCAGGTCGTGGAGTGCCTGCTCGAGATAACGCTCCAGCTTGCCGGAGTCCTTGATCTGCTTGCGCAGCTTTTTGCGGATGTCCTGCGCCTCCTGGTCGAGCACGGGTTTGATCCAGGCGCGGTGCAGCGCCGCGAGCCGCTCGTTCATGGCGCGTTCGCGCCCGCGTGATCCCTCCAGGAAACGGCTGCTTTCTGCGCGCAGCGCGTCCTCGGCGGCGTCGATCTTGGCGTGGCGCGCGCGACTCAGCGCCATCGCCTTGCCTGCCGTCAGCGGTTCACCCTGGTCGTCGCGCGGGGTGAACACCATGCGGCCCTGATCGCGCTTCACGCCAAAATTGCGTGTCTCGGCAAAGGCACTCAATGCGGCAAAGTCGCTGTCCTCTTGTGCCTTGTTGGCCGCGGTGATGCGTTCGCACTCGGCCTTGGCGTCTGGCGCCTGCAATCGCTTCGGGATCTCGGTCTGCAGCTCCCTGGCAAATTCCGCCATCAGCTGGCGCAACAACCGGCCTTCGCCGGCTGGCAGGCGCAGCGCGACGGGACGCTCTGGCGCCTCAAAATTGTGCAAGTAGCACAGGTCCGGTGGAACCGGCCGCTCGGCGGCCTCCCTGCGCATCAATTGGGTCATCAGCGAGGTCCGGCCACTGCCGACCTCGCCGAGCACCAGCAGGTTGTAATCCGGCTGTGCCATTTGCAGGCCGAAACGGGCGGCCTGTTCGGCGCGCTCCTGCCCGATCCAGAGCAACGGCTGCTGCAGCAGTTCAGAGGTGTCGGCAAAGCCGAGTGTCGTGGGATCAACGTCGAGACGCAGGTCGGACACCTGCACGGTGGTGATGGTCATGGGCGCATTCGTGGATAGTCCATTTTCATTTTGCACGGTCTGGCCGCGGGCAACAGCTCCTCCGTGGCATGACAATGCAAGCCATGCACGAGACCCCCGACAGCTACCAGGATATCCGTGATGCGGTGCGCGCCTTGTGCGCCAAATTTCCCGATGAATACCACCGCACGATAGACCAGCAGCGCGGCTACCCGCAGGCCTTTGTCGATGCCTTGACCAAGGCGGGCTGGCTTGCCGCCATGATTCCGCAGCAATACGGTGGTGCGGGCCTGGGCCTCACCGAGGCTTCGGTGGTGATGGAGGAAATCAACCGCAGTGGCGGCAACTCCGGCGCCTGCCACGGCCAGATGTACAACATGGGCACCTTGTTGCGCCATGGTTCAGAGGCACAGAAACAGTTCTATCTGCCCAGGATCGCCAGTGGCGAATGGCGCCTGCAGTCGATGGCGGTGACCGAGCCGGGCAGCGGCACCGACACCGACACCACGAAGATTACCACCATGGCGGTCAGGAAAGGCGACCGGTATGTCGTCAACGGCCAGAAGGTCTGGACCTCGCGGGTGCAGCATTCCGACTGGATGATCCTGCTCGCGCGCACCACGCCTTTGGCCGAGGTACAGAAAAAGTCTGACGGCATGTCGATCTTCATGGTGGATCTGCGCCAGGCCGAGAAGAGCGGTATGACCGTGCGCCCGATTGCCAACATGGTCAACCATGTGACTAACGAGTTGTTCATCGAGAACCTGGAGTTACCGGCCGACAACCTGGTCGGCCAGGAGGGTCAGGGCTTCAGATACATCCTGGATGGGCTGAATGCCGAACGCACGTTGATCGCGGCCGAATGTATCGGTGACGGTTACTGGTTCATCGACCGGATTACGCGTTACGTCAAGGATCGCGTGGTGTTCGGCCGCGCCATCGGGCAGAACCAGGGGGTTCAGTTTCCGATCGCCGAAGCCTTCATCGAGATCGAGGCCGCCAACCTGATGCGCTACCAGGCTTGTGCCCTGTTCGATGCGCACAAGCCCTGTGGCGCACAGGCCAACATGGCCAAGTACCTGGCGGCCAAGGCGAGCTGGGAGGCGGCCAACGCCTGTCTGCAGTTCCATGGCGGCTTCGGGTTTGCCTGCGAATACGACGTCGAGCGCAAGTTCCGCGAGACCCGGCTGTACCAGGTGGCGCCCATATCAACCAATATGGTGTTGGCATATGTGGCCGAGCATGTGCTGGGTTTGCCACGCTCGTACTGAGGCCGTGGTGCCCGCCGCCTGCGCTGCGGTTCGTACAATTCCGGCCAACAACAGACACAGGAATTTCATGACCAAGAATGGCAAGACACGGCTCGAAAGGTTCATTGCCCGCGTGGTCGGGCAACGCGCCTGCATCGATGCGGCGGCAGCGGCCACGGCGCACCTGCCAGGTGACGTGTGGGAGGTTGGTCTTGGCAACGGCCGCACCTATGACCATCTGCGCGAACGTTTTTCCGGCCATGCCGTTGTCGTGTTCGATCGCCAGATAGCGTCGCACCCGGACTGCATCCCGCCTGCCGATATGCTTCGGCTGGGGGATTTTGGCGATACGGTTCCGATCGAGGCTCGGGGCAGTGCAGGGACGGTCGCTGTGATCCATGCCGATATCGGTAGTGGCGATATCGACGCCAGCCGCTCGCTCGGGCGCTGGTTGGTGCCGCTGTTCGTGCAAGCGCTGGCAGCGGGTGGCTACCTGGTGGGAGACCAGCCCATGGTCGACGCATTGTTGGAACCGATTGCGTTGGCCGATGTCGGCGCCGGTGACCTGCCCGCAGACACCTATTTCATTTACCGCAAGCGGGATTGAGGACGACGGCGGGCCGCCAGTGGCTTATTGCCGCTGCGCGAACTCGCGGTCGCGCGCGCCGCGTGGTGTTCATGGTGGCGCCCGCCAACACCAGCGCGCCCACATGGTGACGGCGCATCAGTTGCGCAACCTCCAGGGCCGTAGTGTCGGGCTCCACGGCGGCGACGATCGCACTGGAAAAATGGATCAGGTTTTTCGGCATGGCTACTCCCGCAGTTGAAGGGGCGCAGCTCATTTGATGCTGGGCATGGAGGCATTTTTGCATCCGTTGTGCGGCGCAGGTATTGCGCCAGCGCAACGATCGGCGGATGCATTCGTATGCCAGGGTTGGGCCTTGTGACTGACCGCCGTGTCAGTCTTCAGAAGAAGGCGCGCTCGGTGCGCTCGTCCAGCGCATCGACGGTCGCGTGCGCCAACCGTTCTAGCGTCGCGGTGGCTGTCGGCGTCGCGATATCGATTCCCAGCCCGGCATCGGCCGGCCAAGGGGCGTCGAGCCGTAGGAAACGCGATCCCAGGCGGTCCTCCATGATCGCCTGGACATGCTGCTGTTGCACCGGGATCAGCGTCAGGATCAGCCGGCCATCGGTCAACCAGCCGACTGCGCCAGCGTCCGTATCCGCCGCGTCGAGAAGATGTTTTCGCCCCGTGTGCGGAGCAGTTCGACGATGACTGCCATCGGGACTTCGAATGCCAGGGCCATGGCCAGCAAGCCGCCGACCGAGGTGCCTGCGATCAGGTCAAAACGCCGGCCCAGTGGTTCACCGAGGCGTTGCTCCATCTGCGCCAGCACCACGGCGGTGTAGAAACCGAGATAACCCCCGCTGGACAGGGCAAGGATACGAAATTCATTGGTCTTGGATGGAGGCGGTGCCATGACCTGACTCTGGTGCCACGGCTGCGTGTTCGTATTGACATGTGCCAAGAGCCCGGCGCGCGGGCTCCCGGCCTGGCGCCGGTCAGGGCCGGCACACGTTATTCAGCGTCATCGCGCGCGCCGTCACCGGCGCTTGCCCTTGGCGCCGCGCGACTCACGATGGGTAGTCGCGCTCGAGCTTGCTCAGCAACCGGCGCGCGACCCGGAAACTCTCCTTGAGCATGTGGCGGTCGATGTGATTGAGTGCGTCGAGCTCGATCTGGTTGGCCAGTTCCAGTGGCGCATCGCTCATCTGCACTTGCAGCCGCAACATCTGCAGGTATTCGAATGCGGCGATCCAGGCGTCGCTGTCCTGCGTGGGCACACGCAGCAGCGGCCCTATGGCCTCGATGCGTTCGCGCGTGCCGATCACGGCCACACCGTGGGCGAACGCATACAAACGGGCGACGTCGACGAAGACCGCTGTGCCATGGTGCTTGAGGTCGACCATTTCGCACTTGTCCACGGTCTTCGTATCGATGGCGCCGCGCCAGTTCAGGGGCACCCGATGGCGACACGCGTTGTCGGCCATTTGCTTGGCGAAGCGGGGCAGGCCGGCAGCCTGGCGCGTGATGGTGTCGCGCAACTGCTGTGCCAGGTCGGCGCGGCCGACCAGCGGGCGCAGGTCGAAGTAGATGTTGGCCTTGAGCAGGTCTTCGGGTGAGCCGTATTCGAGCCAGTCGCCGAAGCGCCGGCTCCATTCGGCGGGCGTCAGGCAGCATTGCGGGTTGCTGGCCATGATGTTGCCCTTGCACAGCGGGTAGCCGCAGCGGTCGAGTGCCTCGTTGACGCTGCGCCCGAATGCCAGCCAGCGCGCGCGATCCCGGTCGGGCTGGTCACTGAGGAACACCAGGCCGTTGTCCTGGTCGGTCGAGATGGTCTGCTCCGATCGGCCCTCGGAGCCGAACGCCAGCCAGCAGGCCTGCTGCATGTCGACGCCATGGGCCAGCGCCTGCATCGCCACCAGCCGTTCAGTGAGCAGGTCGTTGAGGTGGCTGATCAGTTGTGTCATCTGGTGCGCTGCGACACCCTGGCCGATCAGATGCCGCGCGAAGTCCCGGATCTGCTGCGCCGACTGCACCAGCGCAGCCTCGTCCCGGGCCGCACGGATGCCGGAGCTGACATGGCGGATCGACTGACGCTGCATCGAGAACAGGTCGCGCTCCGACACCATACCGACCACCTTGCCCTCACGTGTCACCGGTACATGGCGGATGGTGTGGCGCGACATCAGCAGGGCTGCGTCCTGTGCGGTGTGCTGTGTGGTCAAGGTGTGGATCGGCGTGGTCATGACCTGCGCGATCGGCGACTCCAGCGCAGTCCGGGCCAGCACCACCCGGTCCAGGATGTCGTGGCGGGTCAGGATGCCCACAGCCGCACCCGCGTCATCCACGACCAGGATCGAGCCGATCTTGCTGCCATGCATCGTGGCCAGTGCCTCGGACAGTGCGGTGGTCGGTAACACGCTGATCGGCGCCTTCACCGCCAGCTTGTCCAGCGGCGTCTCGAGCGACTGTTCGACCAGTGCCTGTGTGGCATATCCGGCCTGCATCGCCCGGCGCGACAACGCCAGTTGCTGGTGCATCCGCCCCTGCATGAATTCGGCGAATGGCGCGCTGACCGCGGCCAGTGCATGGACATCCGCTACCGCAAGCTGCAGGCACATGACGGTGTCATGGGCGCTGTAGGTCGAGTCGACGGCGCGTCGTTCCATCGCGGCACCGATCGGGAACATGTTACCGGGCTCGAACTCAAATCGTTCGGGTTCGCCCTGCACGTTGCCCAGCTCGGTCACGTGGCCACTGAGCACCAGCATCAGTGCTGGCACCGGTCCGCTCGCCGGCGACAGGATGGTCGCGCCGGCACCAAAGTGCTGGATTGCGGTTTGGCTGGCAAACTGCTCCAGGTGTTCCGGCCGCATTTGCTGGAATGGCGCATAGAGGCGCAGTTGCGCTCGGATATCGACCGCGACGTTGGCGCTGTTGGAGTCGGATGCGGGTTGGGTTTCTGCCATGTCACGCCTTCCTGGTGCGGTGGTCGCAGCGCGCGCTGCGGTTCGACCATTGCATTCTGGCAGACGCGCCCCGGTCACCCTCTCAGGAAGCGTTGTCGGGCGCGAGTTCGACCAGCAGCGCGCCCGCAAGTACTTGCGCGCCCTGGGCCACATGGACCGTGCTCACGACCGCGTCAATCGGCGCCACCGACGGGTGTTCCATCTTCATCGCTTCAAGCACCAGCAGCAGCTCGCCTTTGCGCACGCGCTGGCCAGCGGCAATTGGCAGGGCGACGATGCGCCCGGCCATCGGCGCACGCATGGCGCCACCGTGGGCCGTGTCGGTTTTGGCAGCGCCGCTCAGACTGTGATCCACCAGTCGGCTCTGGCGCCCACGGACGCTCACCAGCAGCGCGTTGTCGTCCCATGCCCACGCGATGTGCATGAACGCATCGTCTAAGGCGATGGTGGCGCCATGCGCATCGCAGGCCACCAGTTCGAGGGTTGCGGTCCCGGCTTCATTCTGGATCTCATAGCGGTTACCACCGCGCGCATGGACACCTGCCCGGTGGGTGTGCCCATCGACCTGCAGTCGCATCGGCACCGGCCAGGCGAGCGGCAGGTCGACCCGCGTGGCGTCGTGTCCGTCGCGCAACGCGCGGGCCGCGTACAGCGCCAGAGCCGCCAGCGCTGGTGGCAGCGCAGGGGTGGCGTCCAGTAGACCCTGGCCATGCGCGGCAATGAAGCCGGTGCTGGCCTGGCCAGCGGCGAATACCGGGTGGCACAGGCAGGCCGCGAGGTAGGCCTGGTTGGTCTGCACCCCGAGCACCACTGCGTCGGCCAGTGCCGAATACAGAGCCTGCCGCGCGGTATCACGGTTGTCGGCATGCGCAATGAACTTGGCCACCATCGAGTCGTAATACGGAGCGATCGCTTGATCGGACTGCAATGCGTGGTCCACGCGCAGCGCCGTGCCAGGCTGCCAGCACAGCAGCCGGCCGCTTTGCGGCAGGAAGTCATGCGCAGGGTCTTCAGCGCACAGGCGCACCTCGATCGCATGGCCGCCGGACTCGAACCGCTGCAGGATGGTTTCCTGCGCGGTCTGTGGCAGCGGCTCGCCCCGTGCCACGCGCAATTGCCATTCGACCAGATCGAAACCGGTCAGCGCTTCGGTCACCGGGTGCTCCACCTGCAGCCGGGTGTTCATCTCCATGAAGTAGAACTTGCCCTGGGCATCGAGCAGGCATTCGATCGTGCCGGCTCCGCGGTAGTCAATCGCGCGCGTGGCGGCGACAGCCATGGCGCCCATCTTCCGACGCAGTCGTGCGCCACTGGCGCCAGCAAGGGCAGGCGAGGGAGCCTCCTCGATCAGCTTCTGGTGGCGCCGTTGCACCGAGCAGTCGCGCTCACCCATGTGCACCACATGGCCATGCGCGTCGGCGAAGACCTGGATCTCCACGTGGCGTGGTTCGGCGATGGCGCGTTCGAGTAGCAGCGTGTCGGAGCCGAATGCGGACACGGCTTCCGATCGGGCTCCGGCCAGCGCGGCGACCAGCGTATCAACCGATGTGACCAGTCGCATGCCGCGTCCGCCGCCGCCTGCGGTGGCCTTGACCATCAACGGATAACCGATGCGTTCGGCCTGCGCCACCAGCGTGGCGTCGTCCTGCTCGGGGCCGTCGAAACCGGGCACGCAGGGAACGCCGGCGGCCAGCATCAGGCGTTTGGCATGGGCCTTGTCGCCCATGGCACGGATCGCGGCCGCCGGTGGACCGACCCAGACCATGCCTGCGTCGACCACGGCCTGTGCAAAGTCGGCGTTTTCAGCCAGGAAACCATAGCCGGGGTGCACCGCCTGCGCGCCGCTGGCAGCGGCGGCGGCGATGATGCTGGCCATGTCGAGATAGGACTCGCGCGCCGGCGCGGCGCCGATACGCACTGCCTGGTCGGCCTGGCGCACATGCATGGCGCCGGCGTCAGCGTCGGAATACACCGCAATCACGCGCAAGCCCATGCGCTTGGCGGTGCGCAGGATGCGCAGCGCGATCTCGCCGCGGTTGGCAATCAGCAGGGATGTAAATTCTGTCATGGCCGCGCCACTCCGAACTGCATCGGGCGCACACTGCGGCGCGCCGCATCCGCACACAGGTCCAGGCACAGCGTGAGCACCGCACGGGTGTCGCGCGGATCGATGATGCCGTCGTCGAGCATCAGACTCGACGTGGCGATGGCGCCTTGCTGGCCCTCGAAGGTGTCGATGATGGCTTTTTCCTGCGCGTCCAGCGCCGCACTGTCGAGGGCGATGCCCTTGCGTTTGGCGCCTGCCTCGGCCACGATGCGCATCGTGGTGGCGGCCTGTTCGCCGCCCATCACTGCGGTGCGTGCATTGGGCCACGCAAACAGGAAGCGTGGATCGAAGCCACGTCCGCACATACCGTAGTTGCCGGCGCCGAACGAGGCGCCGCACATGATGGTCAGTTGCGGCACGTTGGCGTTGGACACGGCCTGGATCATCTTGGAGCCATGCTTGATCATGCCGGCGCGTTCGTAGTCTTTGCCCACCATGTAGCCGGTGGTGTTTTGCAGGTAGACCAGCGCAGTGCCGCTCTGGCAGCAGGCCTGGATGAAGTGCGTTGCCTTGTTGGCGCCGTCCGGGTCGAGCGGGCCGTTGTTGCTGACGATGCCCACCGGGTGTCCGCCGATGCTGGCGTGCCCGGTGATCGTGGCTGCGCCGTACAAGGCCTTGAACTCCAGGAAGTCGGAGTCGTCGGCGATGCGTGCGATGACCTCGCGCATGTCGGCCGGCTTGCGGCCATCGAACGACAGGATGCCCATCAGTTCCTGTAGGCCGAGCCGCGGTGGCAGTGGTTGCTCCGGGCCGGCTGGGTTCGTGGGGATGCGGTGGCGGCCCCAATGCAGCCGCTGCACTACTTCGCGCGCCAGCCGCACACCGTCGGCATCGTCCTCGGCCATGTATTCGCCCAGGCCCGATACGCTGGTGTGCATCTCGGCCCCGCCCAACTCTTCTTCCGTGGCGATTTCGCCGGTGGCGGCCTTGAGCAGCGGCGGGCCGGCCAGGAAGGCGCGGGCGCGGCCCCGCACCATGATCACGTAGTCGGAGAGCCCCGGCATGTAGGCGCCGCCGGCGGTGGACGATCCGTGCACCACGGTGACCACCGGCAAGCCGGCCGCCGACAGGCGCGCCAGGTTGCGAAAAATGGTGCCACCATGAACGAACCCCTGCACCTTGTAGCGCAGCAGGTTGGCGCCGGCGCTTTCGACAAGATGCACGAATGGGAGTTTGTTGTCGAGCGCAATCTGTTGTGCCCGCAGGATTTTTTCGAGGCCCATGGCGCGGATGGAGCCGGCCTCGATACCGGAATCCGACGCCACGACCATGCAGCGGGTGCCGGCCACCACGCCGATACCGGTGATGATGCCAGCCCCGGGAATACATTTGGCCAGGTCCGGATGGTCCATGCCATAGCCGGCCAGTGCCGACAGTTCCAGATACGCGCTACCGGGGTCAAGCAATAGCGCGATGCGTTCGCGCGGCAGCAACTGGCCACGCTTGTCAAACAGGGGCCGCGCCCCCGCGGAACGATCGCGGGTCCGTTGCGCCAATGCGTAGGCCTCGTTCAGCAGTTGCTCCATATGCGAACGGTTGCGGAAAAATTCGTCCGAATGTGGCTGGATGCGGGTTTCGAGAACGGGCATGGCGCAGTCTTGGTTGGTGCAGTTCCGGTTGGGGCAGGGTGGCTGCTGGATGTTAGCGGCGGGTCAGCAACTGTGTGCGGGCCAGTGTCGCATGGCGGTACCGGCGCGGTAGTGCCATGGGTGTGGTTGGTGCCGTTGGTGCCACCGACTTTGCGGCGGGGATCGGGGAATGGTCTTTTGCGGGGGGCGGGTCGGCGAATTGCGTTGGTGGGCCCGACAGGGCGGGCGGACGGTTACGCTCGTGTCCCGCAGCGTCGCGGCCTCCTCCTTTTACCTCGCTCCACCGTCCACCCACCCTGCCGGGCCGGGTGGCGCTGGCGGTCCACCGGCCTTTGTCGCAGGGTATTCGCGCGTCGTCGGCGCCGATGGGGCCGATGGGGCCGATGTATGCCCAAAGCGGGTGCTCGTCGCGGTAGTCTCTATGACTCCGATGCTGCGGGGGACTAAACCGCTCGCGCGGTAGCCCTCCGACGCGGACTGTGGGGTAGCGAAGTAGTGTGAGTTCTGCGGTGTTGACGAGCGAGGCAATCCGCCTTGTTCATCGACAGGAGCAGAACCATGGACAACTTGACTCCCACCGTCTCGCCGCTTCGCCAACGCATGCTCGACGACATGCGTATGCGCAAGATGGCCGAGCACACCCAGGACGGCTATATCCGCGCCGTTCGCAAGCTGGCCGCTTTCTCTTCAACGACATAGGCGCCACAGCTTTGCCACACACCTGCCCCCTGCTTGAGCAGAAGGTCGACATTCGCGTCATTCAGGTGCTGCTGGGCCACAAGAGACTTGAGACGACGTCCCTTTACGCGCAGGTGGCCACCGATTTGCTGCGCAGCGTGATCAGCCCGCTGGACCAGACAGCGCAGGCGCCGGGCACCGAGTAGCTCGGCGGCAGTCGCAGGTGAATGGGCGGCCCGCCCTGGAGGTCGCCGACATCTTCCGTGAGCATGGTCCCGCCTGGCGCGAGGCTCGGCGCGGTCATCTGAGCCTGGCTCAGCTCAAGGTGATGTCGGCCATCACCCAGTGCCGCACGGCGGCGCTGGGCGGCCATGTCTTGCGCTGCGAGGGGTGTGGCACTGACCAAGTGGCCTACAACTCGTGCCGCAATCGGCACTGCCCCAAGTGCCAGAGCACGGCGGCCAAGCGCTGGCTCGATGCCCGCCAGGCTGATCTATTGCCGGTGGAGTATTACCACGTGGTCTTCACGCTGCCCGCACCCATCGCCGACCTGGCGTATCAGAACAAGGCCGAGATCTACGGCCTGCTGTTCGACATGGCCGCTGAGGTCCTGCAGACCATCGCCGCTGACCCGAAGCACCTGGGCGCGCGCATCGGCGCCACGCTGGTGCTGCACACCTGGGGTTCGGCGCTGACGCACCACCCGCACGTGCATGGCATCGTGCCAGGCGGCGGGCTGGCACCTGACGGCAAGACCTGGGTGGCTTGCCGGGCGGGGTTCTTCCTGCCGGTGCGGGTGCTCTCAAGGCTGTTTCGGCGGCGCTTCCTGGAGGAACTGCAGCGGCTGCACGACGACGGCAAGCTGAAGTTCCTGGGCGAACACGCCGGCCTGGCCGACGCTCAGGCGTTCAGGCACTGGCTCGCGCCGATGCGCCGCTGCGAGTGGGTGGTCTACGCCAAGCGGCCCTTCGCCGGGCCGCAGGCCGTGCTGGCGTACCTGTCGCGCTATACGCACCGGGTGGCCATCTCCAACAGCCGGTTCATCGCCATGGACGCGCGCGGCGTCGCCTTCAAATGGAAGGACTACTGGGTCAAGGCGGGCACCGGAGTTGGCGCGAGAGGCAAGACGCACCGCAAGACCATGACGCTGGCGCCACAGGAGTTCATGCGCCGCTTCCTTCTCCATGTACTGCCCGGCAGGTTCCACCGCATCCGGCACTAAGGGCTGCTGGCCAACGGCAGCCGCAAGGCCAACTTGGCACTGGCGCGCAAGTTGTTGCATGTCGTCCCGGTGCAAGCTGCCGCGCTCAGTGGCGATGAACAAGCCGGCGCTTTGCCCGACGCAGTGCCACCAACCTTCATATGCCGGCACTGCGGCCACATGATGATCATCCTGCAACTCTTCGTGCGCGGCCAGACTATCCGCACACCACCACCATCATGAACGGCCCTCTACGCCACCACTTGATTCCGATGTCGATGCGCATTGAGCACGTCGACCGAGTCGGCTCGCGCATGCCACCTTATATGGCTGCAAATTGCCCTCTCCAAGCTCGGCGACATGCACCTCAATGGCGATGGACCAGGGGTCGGCCACACGTCACCGCACTCTGGCAGTGCCTGCCTAAACGCCATGACCAGCACGCCGACGCCCGAATCCCCATAGCGCCTGTGCACTAAACACCAGCGGTGGCACTCGCCGCGGTTTCCTCCATCGAGGCTTGTGCGACACCTGCCCTCAGGTCGTGGCCGCTCGTCGCTGCGTTATGCGCGTCGGGCAGGTATCCCACAACCCTTAACAAAAGCGGTCAGTGGGTTTTGGGTGTGGTACTCAAACAACAGTAGAGTGTCTTTTGCCCGGCGGGCGCGGATCGAGGCCGGCGTACAACATGCGACGCTGGTCCGCGCCCGGTGGGTAAAAGATCCCGTTGGACTGAGCCGCCACCACCGGCGGTGGCATGCTATGGGGATTGAATCTTCACGCTGATTGTTGATGACCAACGTTACGTTTGCAGCGATCATCCGGGCGGTGCAAGTTAGGCAGTCGGGCCTTGCGGTTGCGTCTTGCCAATGCGGATCTCGATCTGCTTTTGAGACCATCACGCACAGTGTAAGTCGTCTGCAAGGGCTTTAGAATCCAAGCGACAAGGGTACTGCCCGCAGCGCTGCGACGGGGGCTGCGATGCTCAGGCGAACGGTCAAGGCAGGTATTCATGCTGCAACGATTGGTGGCGGCGCGCGAGGCAGTTTGCCGGGCAGGAACGTCTCAATGCGCACCATCTGTCCGCGTCCGCAATGCGGGCATTTGCGCAGCGGCATTCCAGTGAGCCGCAGATAGCGATCGCGGTAGTCCGTCGACTCGTCAACTGTTGCTGGTGCCGGTTCTGGTACTTTCAGCAGTTCACGACAGCGCGTCAGTTTGACCTCGCGTTGCCGATTAGCCAGCAGCCCATAGTGGCGTATCCGTTGAAACCCAGACGGTAATACATGCAACAAGAAGCGCCGCAATAACTCCTGAGCGTCCAAAGTCATGACCTTGCTGCGCGACTCATGCCGATAGTCCTTCCACTTGAATGTGACTTTTCCATCGACCAAGTCGATCAGGCGGCTGTTGGAGATCGCCACGCGGTGGGTATATCGTCCCAGGTATTCAAGCACCCGCGCTGGCCCGCCAAATGGCGGCTTGGCATAGACCACCCATTCAGCTTTGCTCACGGGCGCCAAATACTTGGCAAAGGCGACAGGGTCTTGTAGTCCCGCCAGGCCATTGCAGAAGTGAAGCTCCTGGTGCTGGAATGCTTGACGCAGGTACTCTAGAAACAAGCGGCGAAACAACCTTGAGAGCACCCGAACCGGCAGAAAGAAGCCTGGCCGGCAGCCGATCCAACGCGTGCCATCCGCAGAGATTCCGCCCCCTGGCACCACACAGTGCAGGTGCGGATGGTGCATGAGGTTCTGGCCCCATGTGTGCAAAACGGCGATGAAGCCGATCTCCACGCCCAAGTGCTTGGGGTCGGTTGCGATGGTGCGCAATGTTTCGGCGGTGGCGCGAAACAAGATGTTGTAGACGGCAGCCTTGTTCTGGTACGCGATGGCCGCCACTTCCTGCGGCAAAGTGAAGACGACATGAAAGTATTCGACCGGCAACAACTCAACCTGACGATGCTGCAGCCACTGTGCCCGCGCCAGCGACTGGCACTTTGGACAATGGCGGTTGCGGCAACTGTTAAAAGCGATGCGTTGCTGAGTGCACTCGTCGCACTGCTCAATATGCCCGCCCAGAGCCGCCGTTCGGCAGCGCTCAATGTCATGCATGACTCGGCCTTGCCCCTGGCTCAGGACATGATCATGGCGATAGGCTGACTCGAACTGGCGCACGATGTCCGCCGCTGTTCGAGCCCTTTGGGGCGCAACGCTGCCTCTCAGAAGTGGGCGGGTACGCTGACTGTTGGCACGGCCACCGGCGGGCGTGGCAGCAAGTCCAGTGGACTCGTTGTCGCACAAACCGTGCTGGTGGCGATCTTCAGGCTCACGCGAGGTCGTGGCCAGACTCCGGTGTCCAAGCAGCAACTGAATCCTGCGCACATCGGTACCCTGTTCGAGCAAGTGGGTGGCAAATGCGTGACGCAAAGAGTGCGGAGTGATTGGTTTGGTGATGCTGCTGGCATCATGGGCTTTCTTGCACGCCAGTTCCACAGCATTTCTTGTGATGGGTTGGTCCGCTTTGTCTCCCGTAAACATCCAGGTCTGGGGCCGAGTTGCTCTCCAGTACGCACGCAGCTCATCGAGCAGTCGGGGCGAGAGCATGACGTAGCGGTCCTTGTTGCCTTTGCCTTGGTCGACCCGCAGCATCATGCGCTGGCTGTCGATGTCAGTGACTTTTATATGTATCGCCTCGGACACCCGCAATCCTGCCGCATAAGCTATCGTGAGGATGGTGCGATGCTTGAGGTTTTGGATCGAATCGAGAAAGTGCATCACTTCGGTCGGACTGAGAACGATCGGCAGCTTGAATGGCCTTTTGGGCATTGGGATATCGTCCGGCGCCCAAGGCTGCTTGAGTGTGACTTTGTACAAAAATCGCAGTGCTGCCGCCACGATGCTGATACTGCCGGGGGCGAGTTTACGGTCCTCGATGAGGTGGATCTGGTAGGTCCGCACTTCCTCTGGGCCAAGCAGGTCGGGCGCTCGCCCGAAGTGTCGGGCATACGCCGATACCTGTTGCAGGTAGGCCTGCTGGGTATTTTGAGCAAGGTTACGGATGCCCATGTCTTCAGGCATCCGTTGGCGAAGCGGTGTCATGACAATACTCCTCACTGGGTTGATGAAAATGTGCTGAGAACAGCAACTCCATCTTTCCCCAAAGAGCTTCGCCGTGCACGTCGCGCCCGATGCATTGCGGACGCTACGAAAGCCAATCCCGCGTCAGCGGGTTAGTCCAAGGGTCGATTGTGTGAGTTCACCTTACCAAACGGGGTACCTGCTTCCCCGCATGACTGTCGATGGCGGCCACCAAGAAAAGCGTAAGCTGAAGCGGAATGCTGGGTCGGAAAAGGTATTGACCACTCAAGAAAGAAGGAGCAGAATTTGGTCGTGACCGAGTCTTTACCCTCGGTGAAGGAGTCCCCGTAGATGACCAATGATTACACCCACGCTCACCTCTAAATGGTGGCTTACCGCCACTTCGCTTCCCATACCTGAGGAAGCGTCCGAAAGGGTAGGGTTCGTCAAGGGCCCGGCCCTTTTTATTTTGTCAGTTGCCTGGAGGCATTAAATACAGTCTCCCGCAGTTGCTAACGGCTGCAAAGGTCCGGGGTTGCGCTAAGAACGACAAGGCACAGGTCACCCACGCCTGATGGACCTCAGAGCCTGTACCTGAGCAACACTCAAAGCGAAACGCTTGCCTCGGAGACGTCGACCTCGAGGATATGTGCGAAACCAGCTTGCCTGAGTTCACCGCATAGTCGGTAGAAGCTGCAGCATTAGACCAGCATGAATGCATCCTGATGCAAGTGCCTTTGAAGCAGGGCGAGATCCAGCGGATGGGTGAGGGTTTTTGCCCTTGCCGCTTGATTCTAGTGATCCAACTCGGATGTTGTAGCGTTCACGTTGTGCGTTCCTCGTGGTATCTGCTCCTGGTCGAAACGAGCCAATAAGTCTTCTACGATATCCGAGACGATTCCGTTCGCGTCATGCTGGCGGGCTGACGGAGCATGGAAACCAATTTGGTCCCTGCGCTGCTGCCAGAATGTCAACATGGATATTCTGAAGACTTTCGGCCTGTTCTGCGCAACTGCGTTGGCGGAAATTGTGGGCTGTTACCTGCCCTATCTATGGTTGAACCAGGGTCGGTCTGTCTGGCTGATCGTGCCGGCGGTGTTCAGCTTGGTCGCCTTTGTTTGGCTGCTGACTCTTCACCCCAGCGCAGCTGGTCGTGTCTACGCCGCTTATGGTGGGGTCTATGTAGCGGCTGCGATTGCGTGGCTTTGGGCCGTCGATGGCATCGAGCCGACCATTACCGATTGGGTCGGCGTCGGGGTGGCTCTCTTGGGAATGGGCATCATCATGTTCGGCCCACGTTCAACCTGATGCCTAGCGGCGGGGAAATTCCATCGCCTACGGGTTTGCGTTCGCCTGCGTGCGCGAATGACCTGGTCTGGTCGTACCCTGTCTGTCGGTAGTGTTGGTGCGCCGGCCTGATCCCCCACAGACAGCCGCATGCCAGGACGTCAATGCGCCAATTGCGCCCGGGCCCGGTGCAGCCGTACGAACAGGTTATCGGCACTGATCGACAGCGCCTGGCAGACGCTGTCGGTTGATTTTCCCTGCAGCACCCGCAGCTCCATCGCGTCGCGCAGCGCGGGCGGCAGGCCGTCGATGCGCGCGAGCGTGTGGGCCAGCAATTGGCGTTGCTCCACGACCTGGTGCGGGCCCGGTTGCGGGCAGGCGATGGACAGGTGGCCATCGCTGTCGTTCTGCTCCTCTAGGCTGTCCGTGCCGGCGCGCTGGCGTACCAGGTCGACGATCTTGTTTCTCAGGATGGCAGTGAGCCAGGAGCGCAACGCGGCCCGGCCGGCGAATGCCGCCTTGCCTGACAGGACGGCCTCGAACACGTCATGCACGACGTCTTCGGCCAGCATCGGGTCCTGCAGTCGACGTTGCGCAAACCGCACCAGGTCCTTGCGGTATGCGACCATGTCGGACCAGGAAACGGGCAGGCCGACGGGGGCGGTGATAGAGGGGCTGAGGTGGGTGGCGGTTTGCATGGTGGGCTCCTGGCATTGCATGTGGCGATGTGTTGACTGTGCCGACCCGACATCGCATCCGTATCGCGCAACATCACAGCCAGATAACATTTGCGTAAGAACACGCCCCGACCAACGACACTTCAGACATGGCTCCTACTATTCTTGTCGCTGAAGACCAGGCCGATATTCGCGAACTGCTGGTCATGAACCTGCGCAATGCCAACTACGATGTGCAGGCGGTCGCAGACGGCGTGGCCGCGCTCGAGAGCCAGAACGAGCAGTCCAGCGACCTGCTGATTCTCGACCTGATGATGCCGGGCATGGATGGCCTGGAGGTATGTAAGGCTCTGCGCGCGCGCGGTCGAAGCACCCCGATTCTGATGCTCACGGCCAAATCGACCGAGCTCGATCGGGTGCTCGGTCTCGAGCTGGGCGCTGATGACTATCTGACCAAACCCTTTTCGCTGGCCGAGTTGCTGGCCCGTGTGAAGGCACTGTTGCGCCGGGCCGACCTGCAACGCGCAGCGCAACGCAATGCACTGGAGACGCCCACGCTGATCCGCAATGGTGACCTGGAGATAGCGCCGACCAAGCGCAGCGTGCGGTACCGCGGTGCGTTGCTCGATTTTACGGCGCTCGAATACGAGCTGCTGCTGCATTTCGCGCAACACCCGGGGCATGTCTTCTCGCGCGCGCAGCTGCTTGGCGCGGTCTGGGGTTACACCCACGACGGCTACGAACATACGGTGACAACGCACATCAACCGCTTGCGCGCCAAGCTCGAGGCTGATCCGATACGGCCCGAGTTGATCCTCACCGTGCGTGGGGCCGGGTACAAGATCCGCGAGGCGCCCGGGTGAGGTCTGCCGTTGGTGTGCCGGTGTTGCGCGGTCCGGGAGTGCGTGCGCGATGAGTGTGCGTTTTCGCATTGCGCTGACGATCTTCATCACCGGAGCGCTCACGGCCATCGGCGTGATCGCCACCGTGTGAGTGTGATCAGCCAATTCGATGGTCCTGCGATCAAGCTTGGTGATGGTCGTTGAACGACGAGGCGATGGTAGCTGGCAAGGCGTTGTTCAATATTGCTGATGGCCCTCACATGCGTGAACAAGAA
>Ga0209390_10003794_pt1 | contig 23824 bp, 16 predicted proteins | sample BON01_FD_187212 | JGI IMG/M metagenome (GOLD analysis project Ga0209390, IMG submission 187212) | Freshwater microbial communities from Lake Bonney liftoff mats and glacier meltwater in Antarctica - BON-01 (SPAdes) (version 2) | ecosystem: Environmental > Aquatic > Freshwater > Ice > Glacier... | reverse complement strand
AAATTGCGGCCTGGTCAGCCGATGTCAACAACACTCAGCGCGGCGTCGACTGGCAAATGAAAATCGACGACGCTCGATATAAACTCAAGTCCGTCTACCCTAAAATTCAATGCTGACAAAGCACTAGTCTTCCATTTTTCGCACGCCAGCAGCACGCGATTTGATGGCCATTTGCTTGGCCTCTTCATAGCCGTATGTATTCACTGAAAACCGCTTCTTGCTGCGAACTCGAGGCGATGGACTCCATTGGGCTTCCCAATACTCGTACACAGTTCCTTCCGCCGCGCGGCTATCTGATTCCCGTACAAATCGCACTCCGACATAACCGGACGTGTTTCGAGGAGTCACCTTTCGGGCAATCTGCTTTCGCGTGTAACCCTTGCCTGCCAAGGAATCAATCAACCCGTCTCGATATTCGCGAGCTACCCTAAGCGCTGCTCGCTTACCACCAAGCAGACTGTCGCTGAACAATTTACAATACAGTTTTCTACGCCGCATGAGCCGGACTTCGTAACCGCGAGTCGTGCTATCAATGCGAGTAATGTTTCGGTTTGGGTCGTTTATTTTTCTGATTGGCATCTATTAAAGCTCCGAAAACCTGCGCGTGCTAACATTTCGGCAGCCTATCAGTCGGTCGCAGATGATTCCAGTGCAAGACGTTAGTTATCCAAATGACAGACACCTTCGACAAGTCGGGGATTGATCCCCAAACGTGGAAAAAGCTAACGTGAATAGAACGAAGAGTATTTGACAACGGTCGCGGAACAATAAGCAAACGCCAACTCGTCAGCGGTTCACGTTTGACCAACTCTGGCAGTAGCCACACTTGAAATCGCCACTCGGAGAAACCTCGGTATCGGACCGCAAATTCGCTCCGCAGTTAGAACAGCAATAGTGATCACGATTCGCTGCGCCGACGTTTAAGTCTGCCTTGGAGTCGCTTGGCGACTGACGGTGCTGCGAGTGCTCACTCAGCGCCCGTTCTGCGATTTCGTGGATCGATTTCCGGTGCTTCATAATCGCGAAAAACATCGCAACAAAGCCACTCAGAACGATTAAAGCCACAACGGCAAAAATCACGGGAACAATCACAAACAGAGCGTTATTCATTCGAGTAGCCTCTTGTCGGTACATCAATGCTGACTCCAACACGCCTGATTCAGCAACGCATTGACAACCCACAAAGACTAACCAGGTTCTGTCTTTTTGCCACACCACGCAAAACGCAGCAACGAAAGCCACTCTCAGGATGCTTTCCTGTGGAGCGAATCGCCTCGCCAGCGAAAACGCCTTCCGCAATATTTCTTCAGCGCAACCGACCAAGACGCACTGATTCACGCTGCGGGCCTGTCAGAGAAATGCAGAGTTGCTCAGGTCGCGAGCCAAATTATTCAGTTTCCTTTGGCGTCTGCAGCGCCGGCCTGTTTTGACTTTGACTAGCCAGTTTGTCAAGAATTCCATTTACGAACGCGGATGAATGTTCGGTCCCGAATTCTCTTGCCAGTTCCACTGCTTCGTTCAGGACTACAGCGGACGGCGTCCCAATTTTATCGATTTCGAATATACCTATTCGAATTACATTTCGGTCCGTCGGTGCCATTCGTTCAATACGCCAATGGTCTGATATCGCCGTAATTCTTTCGTCGATCGCGTCGCGATGTTCACGAACACCGGTGAACAGCGACCATGCGAAATCAATCAACACTTCATCTTCCAGCTGTTCTTCCACTGAATTGCGAATCCAATGCAGATCGGCGTCTGGATTTTGATCCACCATAAACAGCATCTGCAAAACACATTTACGAGCATCAGAACGACCGGCCATGAAACACAACTTTGAGTAAACGGAACAGTTCAAAACTTGCCAGCTGCACAGAACATGCAGTGCAACGCAGTTGTTTTTTTTATACGAAATAACAGTTAGCAAAGGTCGACGAGCATCTGAAGATTTCAGTCTGCGATTTTCCGAAGCAGGTTCACCATTTCAATCGCGGCCAGAGTCGCTTCGGTGCCCTTATTGCCGACTTTGCCGCCAGCTCGATCCAGTGCCTGATCCATTGTTTCGCACGTAATGACTCCAAACGTAACGGGCACTCCCGTCTCGCGCGTAATACTCATGATGCCCGCTGCAACTTGGCTGTTGATATATTCGTGGTGTGTCGTCGATCCCTGAATCACAGCTCCCAGGCAAATCACGGCTGCATACCTGCCACTGGACGCCAGTTTCTGGGCAGTCAGCGGGATCTCAAACGAACCGGGAACGTGCACAATATCGATCTTCTCATCCTTGCCGCCATGACGAACAATCGTCTGGCAGGCACCGTCCACAAGCCGCGAAGTAATCAGGTCATTAAACCGAGAAACGACGACAGCAAACCTGGCATCCGGACAGACAAGTTCACCCTGGATAGTATTGGACATGGCTGGGGTTCAACAATTAGCGGTCAAAAAGTAGTGATCGAAATAAGCGAGTTGCGAACAATGCGACTGACGAGAATTTCACCTGGGTGCCAGCAAAGTCATGTTCAACAAACCAAGGCGTTAAACGGCCGCACTTGAGTTCAATGAGACGTAAAAACCCGTCTCTAATCGAGGTTCAATGTCATCAGAAATTCTTCATTGGTTTTTGTTTTCTTCATCCGATTAATCAGCAAGTCCATAGCATCGACCGGATTCATGTCGTTTAGAACCCGGCGCAGTGCCCATATCAGTTTTAGTTCATCTTCGCCCATCAGAAGTTCTTCGCGGCGGGTACCGGAACGATTGACATCGATCGCCGGCCAAATACGTTTTTCGACCATGCGTCGATCGAGGTGCAATTCTGTGTTGCCCGTGCCTTTGAACTCCTCAAAGATAACTTCGTCCATGCGACTGCCGGTGTCCACCAGAGCCGTGGCAATAATCGTCAGACTGCCACCTTCTTCAACACAGCGAGCGGCACCGAAAAATCGTTTGGGATTCTGGAGAGCGTTCGCGTCGACACCGCCGGACAGTGTCTTGCCGGAATTTGGAACTTCCGTATTCCACGCTCGAGCAAGCCGGGTAATCGAATCGAGAAATATGATTACATCGTGGCCATATTCCACCATGCGCTTGGCTTTTTCGATAACCATTTCCGACACCTGTATATGCCGTGCCGTTGGTTCGTCGAAGGTGCTGCTGACAACTTCGCAGTTATCGCTTTTTAGCTTTCGCTCCATGTCCGTGACTTCTTCCGGACGTTCATCAATCAGTAGCACAATGACATATGCATCTGGATGATTTTGTCGAACCGCATCAGCCATTTGTTGCAGCAGAATTGTCTTCCCGGCTCGCGGTGGAGAAACAATCAGACCGCGCTGGCCAAGGCCAATGGGGGCAATCAGATCGACAATTCGAGTGCTCAGATGTTGAGCATTGTCAGCCAGTCTCAACCGCTTTTCCGGATGCAACGGAGTTAAATCGTCAAAGAACACTTTCGCTGTGAGCAGGTTTGGATCCTGGCCATTAATTGCTTCAACTCGCAGCAATGCAAAGTAGCGTTCGTTTTCTTTCGGTGGACGAATCTGCCCAGCCACGGTTGCTCCGGTGCGCAATCCGAAACGACGAATCTGGCTGGGACTGACATAGATGTCGTCAGGGCAGGGCAGATAGTGATAATCGGGACTTCGTAGAAAACCAAAGCCATCCGGCAGAATTTCCAGCGTCCCTTCGCCAAACATCAGGCCGCTGAGCCGAGTTCGTTCTTTCAGAATTTTGAAGATCAGATCCTGCTTCTTCAGGCCGTTATATTCAATCAGCTTTTCCTGTTCTGCGGTGTCCAGTAATTCGGTCATCGACATCCGTTGCAGGTCCGCGATATTGAAGTCGGCCGCTTTGGAAGGCGCGAAGGATTCTGAAGTCGCCTGTCTGGCTGTCGAGTCAGAACCGACGTCCGTGGATGCAGCTTTGGGTGCAGATCGGGAAACTCTGCTGATGGGTGGACGATCGTCAGATGGTGTGGGAGGTGTCATGGCCGATTGGGCCTCCTGAATGGAGGGCGAGATGAGAAAATCTGGTAGGTGGCTACCTGAATGAGTAGCGTTTTCCGGATGATTGATAGGGGCCTATGAATCAGATCGATTAAAGGCTAAACGTAATTTTGGAAGATTGTACCGGCATTCTGCGCCGATGATTGTGTTCATTTTTCGTGAGAAAGTATGGACCTGAACACCTGTTTCATTTGCACGGCAGATTCGTCAAGACTGCCGGAATTGTCGACGACAAAATCAGCTCGATCTTTTTTTGATTCGGTGCTCCACTGAGCCGCTTCTCGTCGAGCCAATTCCTCGGCTGTCCAGCCGCGGTTTTCCCGAACCCTATGTTTGCGAATTCTCAGAGGTGTATCGACGAAAATCAGCCAATCGCAACTTGCGTCCCAGCCGCCTTCCAGCAGCAAAGCCGCGTCCAGAATTACCGCATCAACATCCCTGGATGCGGAATCAATTTGAGAATAAATTTCCCGACGAATTGCCGGATGAAGAATAGTGTTCAGTCGAACTAAAGCAGCCTTTTGCACAGAACTGTCGCCAAAAACACGTTTCGCCAATCGAGACCGATCGACGATATCTTCCGACGAGAATATCTCGTCGCCAAAACAGCGTCTCAGGGCCAATTGAATTGTAAAATCGGAGAGTAGGTCGTGACCAATTCGATCTGCATCAACAATGCAAAACCGATATCCAGTAACGTGCCTGACGACAGACGATTTTCCAGAACCGATTCCGCCAAGGATCCCAATCACAGGAGCCTTGGAGTTAGACGGCGTAATTGATGAACCGGAAGACAGAACGAACCTTAGATGATGAGTGCCAGAACGGTAGAACGAAATTAGTGTGTGAGATATGTTCTCGCGGATGCGAGGAATGATTGGACAAACTGACCCGACCCAAAATGGACGGATGAGGGGAGGACTGAGGAAGAGTTGTGGCTCTGGTAGACAGGTGTATTTGGACCAGCCAGAACCAGCCCACTAAATTATGCTGCGATCACAGCCAGTAAGTCAAACGGTTGACTTGTGAGAAACACGCAATTGTCGCAGTTTCCCGCTATATTCTCGGCTTCGGAGTTCGATCTCACCCAAAACATGGAGGCGGTTGAATTCGCGGCGTATCTGCAAATTGCGGAATTTCCGCAAAGTCTTCCCATCCCCACCATTATCACAAATTCGCGCTCGGCACGTTCGTGTTTGGCGTCATCAGAAAGCTAGGTCAAGATGTTGGTAGAAGCCATCGCGAAAGTTGAGCAAGCACGCACCGAAGGATTGCTTACAGCAGACACGCCAATCCATGTCAAAGGCTGGCTTTCAAAAGACTGCGTTTCAGAATATCACGAACGCATCCTGCAGCTGATTGCAGAAGAAAACTGGACGAAACTGGATGAACTGTTCTGGACATCGATCCCGTTTGGAACTGGTGGACGTCGTGGGCCCATGGGCGAACTTGGACCGGCTACAATCAACGATCGAACAATAGCCGAGTCTGCTCATGGACTCGTAAGCTACCTGCGAAAGTCGGGCGTCACCAAGGGCGGTTCTGCTGTTGTGACCTGCGATACTCGAAACAACTCGATGCACTTCGCCCGACTGACCGCGACGACCTTTGCAGCTCATGGGCTGAAGGTCTATTTATTCGATAGTCATCGTGCAACACCCGCTCTGTCTTATGCCGTTCGTAAACTCGGCTGCGACATCGGAGTGATGATTTCTGCTTCCCATAATCCTCCGGCAGACAACGGCTTCAAAGCCTATTGGTCAAATGGTGGCCAGGTTATTCCCCCACACGACAAAGGGATTATTCAGGAAGTCGAAAACGCGGAAGTCATTCCATCGATTGATTACGAAGAAGCCATTTCAACCGGGCAAATTGAAATCATTGGCGAATCGATTGACGCTCAGTACATTGCCGAAGTTGTAGTGCTAAGTCAGACAGATCAGCGAGACATCTGTGCTATCTTCACGCCGTTGCATGGCGTTGGAGAAACGTCGATCTATCGCGTCATCAGGGAATCCGGCTTCGATAAGGTCGAGATTTTCGAACCTCAGCGCAAGCCAGATGGCAACTTCCCGAATGTACCCAAACACCTGCCGAATCCTGAACTGCTGGAAGTATTTGATCCGGCCATCAAGTGGATTGCAGACAACAACCATGATGCAGACCTGATACTGGCGTCTGATCCGGATGCAGACCGACTGGGCGTGATGGTTCGCCACAGCACAGGCGGGTTCACACCGATTTCCGGTAACCAGACTGGCGCACTGATTTCTGATTACCTGCTGAACAAACTGAAGACAACCGGAAAGCTCACCGCCGATCATTACGTGATCGAAACGCTGGTAACCACACCTCTGGTAAAAGCCGTTGCCGATGGATACGGAGCTCGGAGTTTTAATGAACTGCTGGTCGGATTTAAATGGATCGCGCAGACTATCGAGGAAAACGGAGCTGAGAAATTTGTATTCGGCTGCGAAGAGTCCATCGGCTTTCTGGCAGGTGACTATTGCCGAGACAAAGATGGAGCCATTGGAGCACTGTTCATTCTGGAACTGGCAGCCGAACTGAAGACAAAGGGACTCACACTACTGGACCACCTTGACGAGCTTTACAAACGTCACGGCTACCATGCGGAAGGACAACGATCGATTTATTGCAAGGGACCTACCGGAAAAGCAAAGATCGATGGTCTGATGGAAACTCTCCGAGACAACCCGCCAGCTCAATTTGGACCGGTTCATTTTGTCGAAGCGGCCGATTACACCACTGGTAAGCGAGTGGCGATTCCCAGTGGTGAGTCGCTGGGCACAATCGTTGCACCAACCGGTGACCTGTTAGTCTACAAGTCTGATCCGGAAAGCCCCGTCAGAATTCAGATCGCCGGACGCCCGTCTGGAACCGAACCAAAGATCAAGTTTTACTTTTTTTGCCAGTCGGACCTATCAGACGGAGTCGATTTAGAGCAGGCAAAAGCAGCGGGGGACAGCGTGCTGAAAGAAGTCCAGGAAGCGTTGGGCAAATGGGCCGACGGACAACTGGATTCCTGACCCGCCATAACAAATTCTGAGTCAACGTCGACACGGAATCCCTGGACGTTGACTCCCTAAACAACCAGCATCCGAACCGCGCGGATGCTGGCGTGATGTCTAATTCTGAATTTCAAAGGCGTATAAAGGGACATTCTGCAGCTTTGGGTTCTTCCGGCTGAGAATAGGCCGAGAAGCAATTTGTTACAGATTCCAGGATTCCCCATTCCAGGGGGCCGTAGCTTTGAACGTTCGAATTCGCAAACCTAGAATTCGCGGCTTAACAGCTAGATCTCGCCTCCTCTATCCCTGCGTTACTAATTTGCTCGCATCTGCTGAGCAGGAAAAAGAATCAAATGAAAGCAATCGCCGTTCACCCCGGAACTCCCAACAGCGTGCATCTTGCGGAACTGGAGAAACCATCGGTTACTGACGTGCCCGGTGGTCGTGGGGTTCTGGTGAAGACTCTAAAAGTGGGCGTCGACGCCACCGATCGAGAAATCAACGATGCTCTGTATGGCAACGCTCCCACGGGCTATAACTTTTTGGTGATTGGACACGAATGCTTTGGCGTTGTCGTGGAAGTTGGCCCGGAAGTCAAAAAAGTCAACGTTGGCGACTACGTCACCTGCACGGTTCGTCGACCCGGCGGTTCGATTTTTGACAAAATTGGACGTTCTGACATCACCAGCGAAGAAGAGTACTATGAGCGGGGCATCAATCTTCGCCACGGCTATCTCACGGAATTCTTCGTTGACGACGAAGAATTCATTGTGCGAATGCCAGTCGGACTGAAACATCTTCATGTGCTGGCCGAACCCATGAGCTGTGCCGCAAAAGCCGTTGAACAGGCAATGCTGGCGCAAAAACGTCTTCAGGTTTGGGAACCTAAACGTGCATGGGTAACAGGTTCCGGACAAATCGGGCTGCTGTCTACGTTGATCCTGCGTCTTCGAGGAATGGAAGTCTACACCGTAGCCAGAGGTACAAAGCCAAATCTAAAGGCTGAAATAGCAGAAGGTCTGGGAGCAACTTACATCAGCACTTCTGAAACGTCGCTGAAAGAACTTGCCAGCAAACATGGCAAGCCGGATCTGATTATCGAGGCGACAGGCAGCAGCAAAATTGCGTTTGAGTGCATGGAATTGCTGGGCCACAACGGCTGTATGGTCTGGACCAGCATAACCGGTGGCAAGAATACTGTTAACGTGCCAAGTGACCAGGTGAACCTGCACTGGGTGCTGGGCAACAAGTTGCTGGTCGGTTCGGTCAATGCGAATTTCCGCCACTTCGAATCCGGCATTTCAGATCTCGCACTGGGCGAAGTGACTTACCCTGGCGTGATTGAAAAAATCCTGACCAACCCTGTGGACGGGCTCGACAACTACGCAGAAATGATGCGACTGCTGGTCGAAGATCGCGACGCTTTAAAAGTTTATGTAAACGTCGCTGAAGGTTAATGGCGAGACGAATCAGGTTTTCACATTTGGTAGCCGCACAAATCGTAACTCGGCGGTCTCCGCCGTGATTTTTCGGTGGAGACCACTGAGCGAGGTTTCCCAGCTTAAACAATTGCGTCACCTTGAGGTTAGTCGTCCCCGGATCAGGGCGCAGCCGCCAACGGGCATTCTGACATTCTGAAGGAATTGACCCCAGAAACCTAAATCAGCGGTTCGTAGCGACCAAAAACCATCTCAGGCATCGGCAGCATCTGCCGATGCCTGTTTTTTGTTGGTCCGGTGGCAACATTTGCCCTCGGATCGATGTTGCAGCAGATTCCGCACAGACGTATTCTGCCGTTCCTCTCAATTTCCATTCTCTCCAAAGATTCGCTAAAGATTCCGTGATTCAGTTTTTTTGACTTTCTCAGGTCAGTCTGAATCGTCAGCAGCGAATTCTTATCCCACCAACATCACTTAATGCCAACTCCGCATCTCAGGAAAGGCAATCAAATGCGCTGCAACTGGTTCCGTAAAATTGCTGGCGTGACAACGTGTTCAGGGCTTCTGGCCATCTCCGGCTGCTACAACATGAACGGTTACGTCATGAATGCATCGGGGCAGGGCTATTACGAACAGGGCAACTACGCGATGGCCGCGAAGGAGTTCCAAACGGCCCTGGCCAATAATCCGCACAGCCCCGACTACATGTCGAACCTGGCGAAGGCTCGAATGAAGATGGGCGACAGCAACAATGCTGAACAATTGTTCCAGCAGGCTTTGACAAAGTCGCCATCGCACCAGCCATCTTACCATGGTCTGGCAGAACTGTATCTGGCTCAGGGCCGTAGCGACGACGCCGCTCGCCTGTTGAACACATGGGCTGCGACTCAGCCGTACGTTGCTGAATCACACGTTGAGCTGGCATGGCTGCAGCGAGAACTCGGGCAGAACGACGCAGCGGCCCAGAGCCTTCAGACTGCTCTGCAGGTCAACCCCAGTCATTCCACGGCACTGGCACATCTGGGTCAGTACTATCAGGACATTGGGCAACCCGCACAGGCGCTCACGATGTATCAACAGTCGTTGCGTTCTGACTGGAATCAGCCAGACGTGCATTCCCGGCTTGCTGTCGTAGCAGAGTCAGCGGGGACGAATCATCCCATGAGCGAAATGGCAATGGCTCGAGGAGTCAGTCCGGCAGACATGCCTCGCCAGCAGCTTGCATTCGGATCGCCTCAGATGGGTCTTGCCGGCAGGTCACCAATAATGAGTCAGTCTCAGATGGCTTACCAGCAAATGCCACAGCAACAGTCGGCGGGCTACCAACAACCTTTTGAGCAACAACAGCTGAACTATCCTCCGCCGTTAGAAGTTGGCACAGGCGGCTTCCCAATGCAGCCGGAACAACAGTGGAGTTCGAATTCACAGATGTTGCAGGCACCAAACAGCGGGATGCCAGGGATGGACATAATGCTGCCATTTCCATTCGCAGGCGGCTCGTCCACGTCTGTTTCCAGCGGTTCAACAACTCCGCCAATCGCGAATTCAAACTGGAACTCGGCTACCGGACCCCAGTCTGTAAATTCACCACTTCCGACACCTGACCCAGCGTTTATTCAGGGGCGGGCCTCTTCAGTTCCCGTCACCTCAATTTCGCATTCGACACAGGTCTCGTCCGGGATGCCAGAACTTGACGCATTCTAAACGGCTGGCCCCGCCTGGCACGACATCCACTTAAAGACTGCACCTTTCGCAGTCACAAAACAAAGAAGGCTGGCGAAATTCGCCAGCCTTCTTATGTCTTAGCAGATCAATAACACATCCAGCACTATGGCAGGAATGGTGCAAAGCCAATGTTCGGGAACAGTGGATCCGCAGCAGCACGAATGTTGTAGTCACCCGTTGCAAAGCTTCCGCTGACGCTTTGAGTGATAGCGAAGTTGATGAAGGTGTTATTCGGATTATTCAGGTTGGTGCCGTCATCAATCTGGAACAATCCAGCGGCACGATCAGTCACACCAAACACTGCAGGATTATTGATTGGGTCAAGTCCCAGAACAATTCGCTTCAGAGCATCGTCGTTCGTGTAGGTTGCCCCCCTCGATGACATGCTAATCTGGTTACCACTGTTGTTGGTAAACCGCATGTCCAACTGAGCAGAGTCATCGTGGTAGATGGCATCAAAATTTGTCACACCAGCATCGTCGACAGAGTCATAAGTATTGCCGGCTGACAGGAATGATTCTGTTCGTACGTCTTCTTCGAGATTACCACCGAAGATGTTGTCTCGAACGTCAGCCGCCACATAAGCACCTGTTCCAACTGAGATCACCAGACCTTCACCTGTGACAGTACCTGTACCATTATTCTGAACCCTGTTTCCTGTCAAAGTCAGGAAGCTGTTTTGAACAGTTCGCAGATTAAGGAACGCCTGCTCACCATCAGGTGCACTTGCAAGGAAACCTGTGTTACCGTTGACTGAACCAATATTGTCCGCCTGGAATTCAGGCTGCAATGGGTCATAGAAGAACGCAATCCTCGGACGGTCATCCGCTGGATTGAACGGTGGATCCGGGAACGGAAAGTTTGCCAGGTAGGTCAGACGACCCTGATTCATATCGGAGTCTGCTCGATAGTAGACGCCTTCTGTTCCGTTCGAGCTGATGGTGTTATTTATCAGAGTAATTCGAACCGGATCGAACGTGCTTGCGAATTCTCGATCACGTTCGCCTGCCGCACCGTTCATCAGTACGTTTACGCCACGCTGGCTGTTCTGACTGATCAGGTTGTTGTCCAGTGTCATCTGCACGAATGGCCCTGACTGAGTTACCCCATTGCTGAAGGACAATCCGTCGCCGTCACCGATGTCAGTGTCGATACTGCCTGGGTCAGACCCAATGAGTGCCACGTCGCTGGTGCCGCCGCTGATATTCAGGCTAACACCGTCGCCACCGTTTCCGGCCGACACTCCGTTGCTTGCTCCACCAATCGTGTTATCTGTGATGCTGATGATTGGTCGAGACACATCAAATCCAGATCCCTGAGCGAAGACTGCGATGCCATCGTCAGCGTTATTCTGGATGAAGTTGCCTTCACCGGTTCCACCAACCTGCAGAGCAAGGCTTGAGCGATTGAAGATGTCGTAAGCAATCCCGTCACCACCGAGCACGTCGATGTCATCGTTTCCGTTAAGGTCTTCGCCCGGATCCAGAATTCCATTACCGTTGGTGTCTTCGGTGCTTATGGCCGCTGTGCCAGTGATGATCGAGTTCGTGACGTTGACGACGCCCGTACCGTTATCAGAAGCAGCGATATAGACACCACCGAAGGCTCCACCATTGGTTCCGTTATTCTGAATGAAAGTCTTGCCTGAAGTCGGTGTAACCGGACTTTCAGCCGTAATCTTCACGTCGACGAATGCGGTTCCAAGAGCATCGATACGGATACCATCTGTACCGTTGCTTGAGTAGTTAGAGTCTCCATTTGAGTTCAGAGCTGCATGAGCTCCCGATGCCGTTGCAACCCGTGAACTGGTAACTTCAACAAGTAGCTGAGAACCTCCATTTGCTGACATCCACAAGCCGTCTACACCGTTTCCGGTAGAGGTAAAGCCATCGAAGATAACGCGTCGCCCAGGAGCCAGCCCATCTGTTGAGTCGCCGAAGGAAGAATTTCCATAGGTTTCAACATCGATGCCGTTTTCGGCATTTCCACGAATAAAGTTACCCTGACCATCTGCCACCAACATCGAGTCGCCTCGGGTTCGAATCGCAACTCCGTTAATGCCGTTGTTGTCAAAGATGCTGCGATTCCAGTCGACGCTGTTGATTGTGCCGGACATTGGCTGGTTAGGATCAGTTCTGTCGTTGCCCTGAGTTTCAATTAACATACCGTTGCCAGCATTGTTGATCGAAGTCACGTTGTCGATGGTCGCCAGCAGCAGTGAAGAGTCGGCTCGGCTAAGGTAAATACCATCTCCAAACGTCAGTGGATCAGATCCATTCGTCGTACCGGAGATTGAAGAGTTTGAAAGGTTAAAGATACCCTTCGCGTTGCCAGCGACGCTATAACTAACACCCACGTTTCCGTTACCGGTAATCGTGTTTGCCTGATTAGAAGTACCACCAACAGTCAGATCGATTAGGTTGTTGGTCGCTCCTCCCGTGTTTGGCCCAAGCATCTGCGAAGTGATGCCACCGCCCGCGTTGTTTGAAATATCATTATTCTGAACAACTGCGTTGATAACACCGGTTCCGGCAGCGGTTACTGTACTGATCAGATCAATACCAGATCCGCCATTACCGGTGATTGTATTGCCGGTAATAAGTCGATTGCTGGCTGGTGTTCCAAAGTCCAGAGTCCCGCTTCCATCCACATGCAGCGAAACTCCATTGCCTCCGTTGTCGTTGATCTGATTATTGATCAGGTTGCCATCAATCCGACCGCCATTGGATGCGAGAGCCAGGAAGCCGTCGCCAGCGTTGTTGTCAATGACGTTCCCCTGAGTGAAGGCGGTGCCTCGATATGTATTGGTCCCGCTTCCACCAATCGTGTTATCAGCATCGATAAAGGCGTTTCCATCGGCCTGCAGGCGAATACCGTTTCCGCCACCAGAAGTAATGGCATTACCTTGAATCGTCAAACCTTCCACACGAGCATTTCCGGTAGCAGTCAGATTGATCCCGTTTTCAGATGCACCAGTGATCGTGTTGTTGTTAAACGTGGAAGCGATAAGTCTTGAATTGTCAGCTGCATTGATGACAAATCCATTCTTCGTCTCGTTGCCGGCAATTCGCAAGCCAATAGCTGAAGCAAGCTGAGCAATACTGTTTTGAACAAACGGGGCTTCTCCCGGCAACTCACCCGGGTTCGTTCCGCTGAAGGCAAACTCTGCTGGCTCAAGCAGCACCTGGATAGGAGCATCAATCGCAGGCGTGGCCATTATCGCATTTCCACCGGTTGGAGTCACCGAACCAGTTTGCTGGATATGTCGAAGTGACAACGAGTGACCCAATTCATGACTGGCTACCAGGCCGATCGCACGTCTTGTGAAGGTCAGATTTCCGGACGTCAGAGCATCAATCGCAAACTGAGGTGTCTGGGATGGATTCTCAACAATCAATGGATCTGAATTCGCAGGACCAACGAATGCCGTTGGGGGATTCAGCAGCGATGAAAATTGATTAATTTGGTTGGTATAGACCCCAGCGGCCGATCCACCGAGCACTAGTGGTACTCCGCTCAAACCTTGCCCTGGACCTTGTCCCTGGGCGTTAACAATGTTGCCAATATCCCCAGCCTGACCTGCAAGACCACCTAAATTCAGCGCGCTGTCACCAATGGTGACCGCATAGTATTCCGTTGCTCCATTCGACGGAGCAACACCAGCATCACCGATGACAAAGTTAAGGTTCAATTCCTGGCCATCAGGAATTGGACTTCGGGAGTCCTGACCGACAGTCGGGATGTTGCCATAATAACCAGCGATCGTACCAAGGATTGCATTGGTTACAGCGTCGAAATCTGTTGGAGCAAACCCGTACAGCGTGACGTCAAACGGATTAACTGTACGTCCGTTCGCGTCCACAACGCTACCTTGAGCTGGATCAACAAAGTCCAGAACAATCGTTATACCGGATGTTGGATCACTGATGCCACCTTGCACTGTATTGAACAGGGCATTGATCTTCGCTGTCGCATTATCCTGAAGGTCAACAGCAACGCCGCCACCGCCATTTCCGGCGAACAGGTTCCCGAGCAACGCATCTGGGCCGCCGATATCGAAGCTACCAACGCTGTTGTCTTCGCCAAAGATGCAGAGTCCGGCGATGGAATTGTTATTCATCGTGTTCGAAACAATTCCCTGATCAAGCAAACCGTTGCCGTTTAGATCTTCACCGGCACTCAGAATTCCATCACCATTCAGATCTTCGCTGATAGAATTAAACACACCACCATTCAGGTAGTGCAGAAACGCTCCATTTTCCAGGTTACTGCTGAATGTATTGTTCCGCACGCTGGCAAGATTGAATGTGCTTGCGTCAGCTTTGCCAACGAATCCATTAAACGTGTTACCGGTTGATGTATTGCCTTCCGCAAGAACATTGACTGTTGAACCCGCCTGAGCTGTGACAACAATTCCCTCACCGCCATCAGTGACTGTGTTGTTAATAATGCCCGTCGACTGGACTGTCGGTACTCCCGTACCAGCAAAGCCGGTTGGGTTGTCCGCGTTCAGTGTCGAGGTCGGCCCAGCCGTGATGCTGATTCCCGCAACTGAGTTGTTGCTGGCCGTGTTGTTGCTGACCAGTAGATTGGTCATTGAACCATTGGCGGTCGTCAGAACCAGGCCGGATCCAGATAGTCCCGACAGGCCATTCGCCATGTTCGAATCGAAGACAATGTTGCCCGAAGCATCCTGCAGATTGACCGCAGTTGTGTAGTTAGTGAACGTGTTCATAACAATGTTCGAATCAGTCATCGGCAGAGGATTGCTGATGCCCGTCCCGAAGACAGTATCGGCCGCATTGGAACCATCAATTCGCAGCCCAACGATGCTGTTCTGATTACGAACTCGAATCACACTGCCACCAACATTCATGGTTGGATTTGACACCAACGGACCAAGTCCGGTTGTGGTCGTTTCACCTGGGACGATGAAGTCCATATTCTGATCATTGAACAGCACGTAGTCCTTTGTCGATGACAGCAACACCTGACAATCGAACAGACTGATTCCACCGTTGACGGTCAGGTTTGTACCGGAATCGTCATCGCGTGGCGCAATTCGTATCAGGTCAATTCCAGCGTTGTTGTTGGAAGCCGCCAGCTGCAAATTACCGTAGGGGTCTTCGTACGTACCACTTCCGGTGCCCGCAGCATCAGGATCGACGTAGACAAAGTTGTATGCTCGTCCCTTAGCCGTGTTCACCAGGGCTTCAGGCAGATTTACGACATCAATGTTGGTATGCACTCGATTACTACGAAAGACTGGGTCAGCCAGCCGATCACGCACAACGCGTGGCTGGAAGATCGCTCGTTCTTTGTAGTTGGGAATCGTGTAGGACATTCCAACCCAGATGTTATCTCCGAACGTGTCGTCCGTTGTGTAGTTGACGTTGGCGTTGATCGATTCTGTAACTAAAGCTTCAAACCGTGAGGAGAAGCCCAGAGCTTCTTTGCCGTAGTCACTGTCAAGATAATAACCACCGACGTAAGCGTTCATTCCACGGCGACCAAAGATTGGCAGCGGACCACCAACTTCGAAGTCTCCACCGGAATAAGCATTGTCACGTGTCTGGTTGCGGATTCGAAAAACACTGTTACCGCGAAGTGCAAGGTCTCCGACCAACTGGTCGTTCAGCAGAACCGACTGACTGCCCGAAACAAAGTACCCGTTTGCACGGAAGTCGATGTACTTGCCTAGAGATTCGACACCGACACCAAAGCGTTTCCACTGCTGATTGCCTCGACCATCATCCAGGTCAAAAAAGGCGTTCCAGCCGAAGACTCGATTCCGAGAAACATCGTAGTTACGCCACACAGCCCCGAAGTTGTACAGGTTCTGCCCCGAGTTGGTAATTGACGCCGAAAGGTCACCCAACAGGACCGAACTGCCTGGAACGACGTGGTACGGCAGACGCACGTTCGCTCGGTGGAACGAATCATTGAAACCCAGACCGTCGCCAATGTTGGTTTCAAACATCATCGTTGGACCGAACAGTGCGTTGTCCTGTGGTCGTCGACCGATCACAGGCGCCTCAGTCACTCCCGCACTTCTCTCGAAGTAAGGTGAGTAATCCATTGGCTGGGCGTACGATGGCCCAGCGCCTGGATATTCGGGCGCACCCTGACCCGAGGGATATCCCTGAGTCTGGGTTGAGGACAATCCGTAGTCTGGCTGAGGAATGGTAGACGGAGCTATGCTGCCGTCACCTCCCTTAAGTGAACCACCATCAACAGCCGGCGGTACCGGCATTGGCGGATCAAGACCCTGCTGGCCAGAAGTCATGCGAATGACCCCCGGCTGATCACCAACGGATACGTTGGCGGCGGTGAGCAATGCACCACAGCTTAGAGCCAGACAGAAAGAAGCAAAAATACTATTCGTTTTCATCAGCGGTTCCGATCGCTCCGAATTGGCAGACTGCACCGGTTAATCCGGTACTATCGGTTACTCTGTTGGATCGGAAATTCACCACTGACGGGTTGAGTTAAAATGTGAGGGTTGTGCGGATCGTCATGAATCTATCGATCCTTCCGAATGTCGCTAAATCCTTTGACAAAAACGACTTACAGCCAAAACAACGATGATCACGTGGAAACCGTCGCTTCGCAAAAAAAAAAAGCCGCCGAAGAGTAGGGCTCTTCGGCGGCTTTCGCAGATTTTTGCAGCAGCGTTTGCTAAGGCAAACGCACTAAAGCCGACTAGATCGACCAGCCTTCGCGATATTCACGATGAGTAAACTGGTTAACCTCAGGCATGTTTGTGCTCTTCATGTTCTTGGCATCCCATTCGATGCGGCTTCCTTCGGCTGATCTCATGGCAAGGTTGCCAACTAGAATTGTCTCAGTCAAACGGCCGGCGTAGCCAAAGTTTGACATCGTTCCCGGAGCGTATTCGCCCTTGCAAGTCTGTACAAACTCCCACTTCTGACGCTGGTCGCCACCGGCGTTGAATGGAATTCGCGGCAAAGACTGTTCTGGCTTGGAAAAATCTTTGTACTGTTCTTCCGGCAACAGGAAGTACTTGGCACCGTAATCGTCCGGCGAAAACAGAATTCCCTTGCTGCCGACAATAACAGCGCCGCTGGTCTTGCCGCCACCTTCTCGTTGTGCAGCAACGCGTTTCTGGAATGACGCGGGCAGCTGGCTGATGATCGAGTCATCAGGCAGATTTCCGCCGTCGTACCAATAGAAGTTGCACGCCTTCAGGCCTTCACGCTCTGGGAATTCAAACATCAGGCTTGAGCTGCCGGGGAACGTTTCGCCTTCAACAATACCCGGGTTCTTAACGGCAGTTACTGCCACTGGATCCCAAAGCTTAAGTGCCATAACGGGCATATTGGTTGTATGGCAAGCCATGTCACCTAATGCGCCAGTTCCAAAATCGACCCAACCACGCCAGTTGAATCCATGATATACACCCTTCTTGAATGGCCGCATCGGCGCTGGCCCAATCCACGAATCCCAGTTCAGGTCACTAGGAATTGGATCTTCGCCTAGTGGGCGGCCTAGACCTTGTGGCCAGACAGGACGATTCGACCAGATGTGAATTTCGCTTACATCGCCAATCGCGCCAGAGCGAATGACTTCGACAGCTTCGCGCAACCCATCCTCTGAAGTGCCCTGATTACCCATTTGAGTAACCACGCCCATTTCTTCAGAGACTTCTCGCATTTTGCGAGCTTCCAAAATCGACCAGGTCAGTGGCTTTTGACAGTAGACATGTTTTTTCATCCGCATTGCCTTGATGGCTGCGGCAGCGTGGTTGTGGTCAGGCGTGCTGACAGTCACGATGTCGACTTTGTCGCCAAGGCTGTCTAACATTTCACGGTAGTCGGTGAACTGCTTTGCATCAGCAAACTCGCGGCCCTTTTTGGTGAGCGTCCCGCCGTCAACGTCGCACAATCCGACAATCGCAACGCCCTGCTCAGCGATGTGGCTCGTGTCGCTGCCGCCTTTTCCGCCGACACCAACGCACGCTGCACTCAGTGACTGCAATGCTGAAGTATTCGCTTTGGCGACGGTTTGGCCACCGACCCAGAAGGCTGTTCCCAATGCAGCAGATTGCTGCATGAAAGTTCGCCGATGTTGTTTTCTTGACATTTGTTGCGTTACCTCGTGCAAGGTGGTGAGAAAAATTAGCAGGGGGTCGGAGACATTATGTCTGCTACCCGAAGGTATTAGGTTTTGGCCGAAATTTGCGTCGCCCAACCCAGTCTACGATAGCAATGCATCAGAAAACAGCAATCAAACCGTTGAGATTGCCTGAATCAAAGTCCGTCCGTCGTTGCCAATCGCCCTAAACCAGCGTAATCTGAATCGCGGCGGATCGCGTTTACACGTCATTTTCCGTTTTGTTGCGTTGCATGTTGGCGTTGCTGAAGACGTCGATTTCTTGCGGCAACTGTCTTTCCAAGCTTTGAATACTCGGAGTTAGCTCACCCCAATGCCTCGTCTTTTGCCAACACGCTTTGTTTGCCTCGGTCTTCTACTTGTGCTCACCAATGGATGTCGCAACGAATCTTCCACGTCGACACCCGAGAGCAGTTCAGAAAAAGTCGCTGTTTCTCCCGTTGCCGACGACACTGCTGCCGTGACAGCACTCACGGAAGCCGGCTTCATCCTGACCAAGAACACCGAAGGGATCGTAATCGAATCCTCGGTGAACAGTGACGGCGACATTTCTGAATCGCTGGTCCATCTTTCCGGCATTCCAAACGTACTGGTTGCTGGCTTTTCCGGACCGGGGCTCACCGACAAAGGCATGGAAAATCTCGCAGCCCTGGTGAATGTTAAACGTCTCGATCTGAGTGACTCAGCCATCGGCGACGAAACTCTAAAAGCAGTGGCAAAGTTACCAAACGTCGAAGTGCTGGGGCTAAGACGAACGGCCGTAACGGATTCAGGGCTGGCAGCAATCAGCAAACTGCCCAAGGTTCGAGCGATCGACCTGCGAAACAGCAACATCACAGACGACGGCCTGCAGCATTTTTCCGGACTCAAGACACTGGTTGACCTGCAGCTTGAAAAGTCAAAGGTAACAGACACCGGCGTTGCAAAACTAAAAGGACTCACGTTACGAGCCATTAATCTTAACTACTGCACGTCTGTGAGCAACGAATCACTAGCTGTGTTGGGAACAATGCCAACGCTGGAAGGCATTCAGCTTGACTACACAAAAATCACTGATGATGGCATGGCCAACGTTGCCAAACTGACAAAACTAAAACGACTCAGAATCCGTGGCACAGACGTGACCGGAGCGGGGCTGGCAAACATTGCAAACCTGACAAACATGGAACGTATGGAACTCCGAGACACCTCGCTGGATGACGCTGGTCTGGAAACTATTTCCAGCCTGCCAAAGGTCAACTTTCTTGATATCAGCGAATGTCGAATTGCGACTCCTGAAGGCATGAAACATATTGGAAAGCTGACAGGACTTAAGACGTTGGGTTTTTGGGAAACAAAACTAAACGACGAAGCATTTTCTGAGTTCGGTAATCTGGTAAATGTGGAAGACCTTGACCTAAAAGCAACCAACATCACCGATGCATCGGTTCCAGTGATCCTTAAAATGCAAAAGCTCAAAACACTGAACCTTGCCGGCACTCAATTGACTGACGAAGGTTTCAAGCAACTCGCTGGGCTGCCAAACCTGACCGAATTGAATGTAGCAAATACGAGTATCGGTTTTGACATTGTCGACGAACTCTCAGCTAAGGATGGCCTGAAGGTTGTCGAGTTCGAAAACTAGACCTGCTCCGCGGCGACAAGGCAACACATGCCTTGTTACTATCCGTGCAGGGCAAGGCAGTTCCGGTTGCACCAAGGCGGCGGGAAATCAATGTTTTTTTTTCGTTCCGCCCGGACCGTTCCTGCCGAATCATTTGATAGTATCGCACTCCTTTTTCCAAGCCGCAGCTTGAACTAAATTGAGGCGAAAACTCGTTGCGAGAACGAAATGTCAGACACCTCGAATCGTCCTAACAGTGCCATCCAGTTTGCTCGAGCCAACAAGTGCATTCCGGGTGGGGTCAACAGCCCCGCCCGAGCATTTGGTGCTGTTGGGGGTACTCCTCCGTTTATTGAACGAGGGCAAGGGCCGCACCTTTTTGACATCGATGGAAACAGGTACATCGACTACATCGGATCCTGGGGACCGCACATCCTGGGACATCGACATCCGGCGGTCATCAAGGCAATTCAAGGGGCCTTGGAAACCGGAACCAGTTTTGGTGCTCCAACTATGGCGGAATCGGACTTGGCGGAACTGGTCGTGGAACTCGTTCCTTCGATCGAAAAAGTACGCATGGTAAATTCCGGGACGGAGGCGACGATGTCGGCGATCCGGCTGTCTCGAGGCTTCACGGGACGCAACGTAATCATCAAGTTTGCCGGTTGCTACCACGGACATGTCGACAGCCTGCTGGTTCAAGCGGGTAGTGGCGCACTAACGTTGGGCAGGCCATCCAGTCCTGGCGTGCCCGAAGGCTGTACGAACGACACATTAGTGTTACCGTTTAACAGCGTATCCGCATTGAACGCAGCGTTTGCCGAAAAAGCGGACAGCCTTGCAGCCGTGATTCTGGAACCTGTTTGTGGCAATATGGGATGTGTGGTTCCGACGGATGAATTTCTGCAATCGTTGCGGCAACTATGCACCAAACATGGCAGCGTACTGATCTTCGATGAAGTCATGACCGGCTTTCGAGTCGGCATGAATTGTGCGCAGGGCAGAAATGGAATCACACCCGACATCACAACACTCGGGAAGATCGTGGGGGGCGGAATGCCTGTAGGAGCGTACGGTGGTCGAGCCGACATCATGGACGCCGTGTCGCCCGTCGGATCTGTTTACCAGGCTGGAACGCTGTCCGGAAATCCAGTCGCGATGGCCAGCGGACTTGCGACGCTGCGACAACTGCAGGCTGACAATCCGTATCCATTGCTCGAAGAACGTTCCGGACAATTGGCCGATGGATTTTTGAAAGCCGCTCGGGATGCTGAGGTGCCTGTGCAGCTTAATCGCGTCGGAAGCATGCTTACAATGTTCTTCACTGAGCATCCCGTGACTGACCTCATCACAGCCACTGCATCTGACACGACTCGATTTGCAAAATGGTTTCACGGCATGTTGGATCGAGGCATCTATCTTCCATGCAGCCAGTTTGAAACCTTGTTTGTTTCTGCGACGCATACAGAAGAACTGATCGAAGAAACTCTGCTGGCCGCCACTGAAGTAATGGCGACGCTGTAAAGAAAATTCTTGCGGCAGGACCTCAATTGGTCCAACCCAGCTGAGCGATGCTGAAGGAACATATCGCGTGGCGTCTGCCGCTGTGAACCAATGAAAGCACACTGAGTGCGCCCGCATTGGTGGCAATTCCTGGAGCTTGCACGCCGAGCCGCAACGGCATGCACTCAGATAATCGTATGCAGGTATTGCAATGATTATTCCGCATCTTCCGGTGGTGCGGACGGCGTATGGACCTGCGGTGAATTGTGTTGAGTTTCCGCAACGCATCCAAAACAACCGAACAACCGACTTCGAGCTGTTGGACGCCAGTATTCATTAACAATTTCATTGCCACTGCGCTGCATAAAGCGGACTAAGCTATGCGTAGTTCACTGGATCAATAAATCGGACTAGATCAACTCGCCACCGAGATCTGCACAGATTCATGAGTACCAATCTATTACTGGAAGAAAACCTCGCTACGCATAGAGCATCCGAAGACAGTCTCTCAGACATTGTCAAAACATACTCAAAGCCATTGCCAAAAACGGAGTGGCTAACGCGTTTGCAACTGGTGGGGCCGCATCAAAAGCTAACATGTCTTCCATTGTCGACTCGTGTCGCAAAACGAACGTTCGATATCGTTGGCTCTCTGACCCTGCTTTTTCTTTGTAGCCCAATCATGCTGCTGACAGCAGTATTGGTGAAGCTAACATCGCCGGGCACGATCATTTATTGCCAAACTCGCGTTGGAATAAACCTTCGCAAGAAATCAAAACCCGATCGGCGACAGAATTACGATGCTGTACCGAACGGTCTCGAAGAACGTCGCGGAACCGGCCAGGACCGACGCGAAGAATTCAACTATGGTCAGCCGTTCACGATCTACAAGTTTCGCACAATGCGAAACGACGCGGAAAAGGGCGGGGCACAGTTTGCTCAAGAGTCAGACCCGCGTGTCACTATAATTGGCAGGTTCTTGCGCAGAACTCGAATTGATGAACTGCCACAACTGTGGAATATTCTAAAAGGCGACATGGCATTGGTCGGCCCCCGTCCGGAGCGACCGGACTTCATGGAAAAATTCTCACGAGAGATCCCAAACTATCTTGAACGTTTGGGCTTAAGACCAGGCCTCACGGGAATTGCACAGGTTGTAAATGGCTACGACAACGACCTGGATGGGTTTCGACGAAAGGTCGCGTATGACCTGCTGTATCTGGAAAACTGCTGCCTGATTAATGATCTGAAAATCGTCGCCAGAACTGCCCGAGTGGTCGTAACCGGGGAAGGCGCGGTGTAGCCGCACAGTGTCAGCCAAAAACAAAAAAGCCGTGACTGTATAGCACAGTCACGGCTTTTTTTGGGCTGCATATTGCCGAACTTCACGATACAGCGAAGTTCGAGATATTCAGAATCAGGGGCTGGCTGGTATGGCTGCTTTAAGATCTTTCAGTTTGTTGTTGTTGTCGATGCCAACAACAAGTGCTCCCGTCGCAGTTCCAACCGTGGCCAGTGTAATTACGTCAAGCATGCCGAAGCCGCTGGTGCCAACACCAGGTGGGCACGCGTCGCAGTACGGATCCTGACCGCGTACGATTGTTTCATCCGCCTTGACAACAATGCCCTTTGTAGCGTTGTTTGGTGCTGAACCAGCTGACCACAGTCTCACAGGGCTGCTAAGTGAGCCAATCACGACTTCATGAGCACCACCTCGAACGTTGCCAATGGCAAACTGCCCGGATGAATCGCTTTTTGCTGCAGCAATTGCAGTGCCTTGGTATCGGAGCTGGACAATCGCATTGGCAACTTTTGTACCTTCAGGTGTATAAACCTGACCGTACAGTGTCCCCTCTTTCGATAGTTCAACATCTTTGATGATTCCGTTCCCAGCAGCCATGATCGGGTTTGAAAACATCACCCCAAAGCACACCGCAATGCTCGCGACTTTGGTCAACAGTGTGTGCGTTCGCATCGTCGTATTTCCTTTTGCTTATAGAACAGCAGCAACCCAAAAACTGGCCACTGAAATGCAGACTCATACCCTGCATGGTGTTTCGTCACCAAAGGTATGACGGCTACAACCATAACATGACAACTTTCCGTTTTTTTCGGAATAATCCGTAAACAGTGCCCAAACTATCAGGTCATCCGCCACAACGAGCGAACATCGGCAAAAGAGACTGGATCCGATGCCTCAAAGTCATAGTCTCGCTGCAACATATTACGCCGAAAATGCGACTCATCCAGACACCCCCGGGCAATCGCACGTTCAAACGGCTTGAAAGGCTCGCAAAATGCCTTTGAGATTATCTAGGTTCCATCCGGCGATGAGTCGTTTGCCTCGAACGTTGTCTTTGAATGTCGTGTCGGCTTTCAAAA
>Ga0209390_10003792_pt1 | contig 23826 bp, 22 predicted proteins | sample BON01_FD_187212 | JGI IMG/M metagenome (GOLD analysis project Ga0209390, IMG submission 187212) | Freshwater microbial communities from Lake Bonney liftoff mats and glacier meltwater in Antarctica - BON-01 (SPAdes) (version 2) | ecosystem: Environmental > Aquatic > Freshwater > Ice > Glacier... | reverse complement strand
AGTAGTACCAGCAGCAGCAGCAGCAGCAGCAGCAGCAGCAGCAGTAGCAGCAGTGGTGGTGAGGAAGGGGTGGAAGCACGGTGGGCTCTTGTCTTGCCTTTACTAGAGGAATTTGTGGGCAAAGAAGAGGAGGAGGAAGAGGGAGGGAGGGAGGGAGGGGGGGAGGGAGCGACAGCAGCAGCAGCAGCAGCAGCAGCAGCAGTAGTAGCACGAAGTCGTCGAGGAGGAGCAAGAGCAGATGTGATCGAGATGGTGTTGAGTCTAGGGAGGGATCTAGGGATGGAGGGAGGGGGGGAGGCCATGGTCGAATACCATCGAGCAGCTGAGATGATGTGGGAGGGGTTGGGGAGGAAGTTGTCAAGGGAGGAGGCAGATCCGGTGGGAGGGAGGGTGCAGGCGCTTTTGAATGCAGTGGAGGGGAGCAAGGGGTTGGAGAAAGTGGGGGCGGAGACGGCATTGGCGCTGGTGAGGATGTGGGGGGGAGGGTTGCCGGCGGGGAGTGGCCCGTTAGGGTTGAATGTGGATTGGTCACGGTGGGTGGTGGGGGAGGAGGAAGTGGGAGGAGGAGCAGCAGCAGCAGCAGCATTTAGTGCTCCGGAGTATGATGTGATTTATCGGAGGTTGACGGAACGGGCGCTGGAGGCCAAGAAGTGGAATGGCGCGGCGTCGTTGTTGCTGTGGAGTCCGTGGCGGTATCGTGTCAGTGCCACGGGAGCAATGAGCAAGGAGGAGGAGGAAGAGGCTCTGGTCGCCAAGCTCGATAATCTCGGCGCGCCCCTGGGTTTGAGACTCAAGGTGACTCTTTCTTCGCCTCATGCTGCTCTACGGGCTGAAGCCATCGCGGGATTACCTGCTTTGCTGGGTGGTGGTGGTGGAGGAGGAGGAGCAGCAGCAGCAGGGTCACCCATGCGTGGCACCTCCTCAACCGCCTTCTCCGCCCGCACTCTCTCTCCACCCATCCTGGCCTCGGACGAGATTCTTCTAGCGCTCATCACCGCAGCGCTCTTCCAACCACCCCCCGCGCAAGGCCCGCTCCCCTTCCTCATCTCTCCGGCCTGGCGCGTCCTGGCGGATGCCTTGCTCCTCCTCCCCTCCCATCCCAAGGCCTCCCACCCTCTCCCCTTGCCTGCTAGTGTGGCGTTTGTCGCAGCGCGGTTGGTGGTGGGGCGAGCGCATCTGCAAGCGGGAGCGTTGTTGGCCGAGGCCCGACAGCTGCATCCGGCCTTGCGCACGGTGGAGGGAGTATTGTCCTTGCTTTGGACCACGTTGTGTGCTCGGACGTATTACCATGGGGAGGAGGACGAGGATGAGGATGAGTTAGGGCAAGAAGGGAGGGAAGACAAGCTGTGGGTGCGCGTTCGGGACGCGGCCAAGGTGGTGTTGGAGGCAGATGAGACGGATTAAGGGGAGGGAGGGGAGGGAGGGGTTGGGGAATTGAGCATGGGTTGGCCTCCAACATAATGAGACGGATTGAGGAAGGGAGGGAGGGAGGGAGGGAGGGGGAGGGGAATTGAGAGAGAATGGGGTTGATTGGATGATGAATGGATTTTAATGTATAGACACACACGAATGATGAACACGTCAAAAGTAAAACAATTAGAATTTGATAGAGTTTCTTTCTCATTGGCGCTGTGTGATTGCTTTCTGGTGCGGGTGCGGGAGGCAGGAACTTGCTTCGCCGATTGGCGCTCGCTAAATCGGGGTGTGCTTTGGTCAGCGAGTGCATGGCCCCAAACCACAAACACAGGCCATCCCAAAGTCTGGCATAATTAGGGTTTGTGTAGTGGAGGAGGGCTTGATGGCATGCGGGGTGGCTGCTTTTGCGTTTGCTTCTAAAAGGAGGGGCGGATGCAAGCTCTTTGACCTCCTCTCCCTCCTCTCCTTTCCTCGTTCATGGACGCATCATTCAAATTCGTCGCGCGGGGTTGGTGGTCAAGACAAACTACCGCCTTGTCCATCGTACAACCACTCACACAAAACATGCAAAACATGCCCATCTTCTTTACTTCATCTCCTCCCAGGTGGGATGGACGAACCTCTCCCTTCTGTGCGGCGGCGGCCAAGACCCCTGTGGACAGCAGCAGCAGCAGCAGCAGCAGCAGCATCATCATCACCATCTCCACCAGCAGCACTCCCACATGCACCAAGACCACCATCATCACAACCCTCGACGGCACGGTCAAGAAGGCGGCATGTTCAAACTGCTCCTTCGTTACGCTTCTCTCTGTCTGCTGCGCGGCGGCTTCCTGTCCAACTCCTCGTCACTGCCGCCACCCTAGCTTTCCTCCTCCTCCCCGCCGTCGTCTATGCCCAGCCCAAGACGACGGGCTCCGCCGATTACCCCGCGGCTTCCAAGACGGAGGGCTGCTTCAACGATTTTAACACCCTCATGCAAATCACATACGGGGATGCGGGCCAAGAAACGCTCAACAACATTCGCTGCCGGTCTAGGTGCGCGTCGAGCGGTTTTGTCATGTCGGCCACCTCGGCCGGGTCCTGCCATTGCGGGAACAACTACCCCTCCGTATTCCACCGCGTGCCCGAAAGCCAGTGCTCCATGCCCTGCTCCCCGGACAGGACCGTGTGCGATGGCTCAGGCTGCTGTGGGGATCGGAATGGCAAGTACTTTACGGTCAGCTTTGCCCGGGAGATTGACGTGACGCTGCAGTTGCTGCGGACCTTGACCTACGACTACCGCGTGCAGAACAAGCAGTTTCAGCAGTACGTGGAGGGGAAGCTGGCGACGACTACTTCGTTGATGGTGGCGACGTTTGATGGGGTGCAAACCATGTCGGGCACTGCCTCAGTCAATGCCCAGGCGGACGGCGCCGTGGGTTTTGGGAGTGGCTGCCCCGCGGGCTGGTCTGTGTATAAGCGGGCGTGCTACGAACGCGTGAGTGGCAAATTGACGGATTATACCAAGGCGCAAGCTACCTGCCAGGGGATGGGGGGGCAGCTTCCGGTGCTTAATACGGCGGAGGAGAATGAGTACGTCAAGGGGCTATTGAACGGGCAGGCGGGCTGGTTGGGAATGACGGCCAAGTCGGGTAAATGGGATTGGGACCTTTTCACGGGCTGGGCGCCGGGGGAGCCGGCCTCGGCGGGGCCTACGAAGCTGTCGTCTTTGTTTGGACCGGGAGGAGGGACGACGTTTAATGATTATTCGGGGGATTTGGTGGCGATTGACACGGTGTCGGTGGGGTACCGCGTGACGGGTATCGATGCCATCCAAGTTAGTTACTTGCGGAAGGACGGCACGATTTATGCGGGCCCGTCCTATGGGGCGTTTCAACGGACGAGTACCACGGCGGCGATCAACTTGGCGCAGAGCCAGCGGATTGCTAAGGTGGAGGGGACGAGCACCAACACGCAGCTTCGTTCCTTGACTTTCACCGTGACGGACCTGAATGGTGGGAACCCCAGGACCTTCGGCCCGTACGGCGCAAACTCCATCATGGGCAACGCCGTCGCGGGAGGGAGCAGCTCCTTCACCTACACGCCAGGCGATGTGATCATGGCTATCTACGGCGCCCACACCGACATGGCAGTCACTCAGCTCGGGTTCGTCGAAGCCAACATCCCGCGCTGTACCGGCGTGGACGACGCCGGGAACTGGAAAGCGGTCGATTGCGACATGAAACAAGACGGGGTCACGTACCTCTGCGAGCGCCGGCCCACCTCCATCTCCGCCATTGACTGCCCCGACGGGTGGGTCTCCTATGGCGCTGCCTGCTACCAAGGCCAAACCGCCAACCAAGTCTCCTGGAACGAGGCCAAAATGAAGTGCGTCCAACTCGGAGGCTCCCTCGCCAACGTCGACTCCAGCACCACCCAAACCCAAGTCAAAGGCCTTATGGGCGGCAAAGGCTTCCTCGGCGTCAAAGACCTCTCGACCAACCCGGGCATGACTCGCCAATGGGGCTGGCAGGGATTCTCGGCCTGGGGCTCCAATCAACCGCTCGCCAGCCAAGCCTGCAGTGTTATGGAACCCTCCGGCCTCTGGGCTTCCACTGACTGCGCCTCTCCGCATGCCGCCCGCTCCGTCGTATGCGAGGCCGAGGCCACCGACACCATTTGCAGCTGCCCGGCGGGGTGGAAGTCGTTCCAGTGCTCCTGCTACAGCGTGCAGCAGCAGGTGCCGCAGATGAGCTGGGACGGGGCGGCCTCGGCGTGTGAGACGCAAAGGGCGCGCCTGGTCGACGTTGGCTCGCGGGAAGAGACCAATTTCCTTCTTGGCTTGACGAAAGGACAGGGCATCTTCCTAGGGCTTAAGGACTCGGGGGAGAGCGGCAAGCTCACCTCGGGTTACTTTCGTAGGTGGGCAGGGAACGGCGCGTCCCCTCCTCCTGGTGTGGGGGGTGATGCCCAGTGTGCGACCATGCGGCCGGACGGGACCTGGGCGAGCTTGTCGTGTTTAAGTCAGATCGGGACGTATGTCTGCCAGCGGCGCTTGGAGGCACCGGAGGCAAGCGTGCACGATGTGAGTAATGGGGATCAGTTTCGGTTTTTGCAGTTGGAGCCGACGAAGCCCCCTCAGTGGGGGTTGCCGGTGCCGGTCCGGATTCAACATGCGGGCTCGGGGGCGTTTATGGCTGTGGATTTGACGGGGAGGGTGTATCAGACTTTTGTGGGCGAGACGAATGATACGTTGTTTCAGTTGGAGACGGTGCCGAGAACGAATTCTTTCTTGATTTCGACTTTGGCGTACGAGGGGATGTACTTAAATTATGATTCGGCGACGGGGGGGTTAATGGGAGGGACGGCGAAGGTGAATGTGACGGATTATCAGACCGAGACGGGGATTGGTGGCACGAATAGTGTGAGCATTGCGAATGCGGCGGCTATTAAGAAGGGGCGGCGGCGGTTGCTGGAGGAGGAGGCGGAAGAGGTGGAGGAGGAGGGTGGTGAGGAGGAGGAGGAGGGGGACGAGGAGGAGGAGGAAGTGGTAGACCTTGACCTTGACGCATCGGCCCCCCAGCAGCAACGGAAGCAGCAACGGCAGCAGCAGCGCAAACAGCAGCGACGGGAGCGACGGCAACGGCAGCGTCGGGACCAAGCCGGCGGCACGCAGGGCTACCAAGGCACGGGTGGGGCAGGCTATACCTTGGCTGGCAACACCCCTGCCTCCGTCATGGCTCCCTCTCAGAAATACGCTAATTTGTCAGCGACTGTTTTTATGGCCTCCTCCCTCGTCGCGCCTTTGGCCGTGCAGAACCTGCAGATTTCCGTGGCTGTCTTTCGGGAGGACACGATGGAGTCCCCGCGCTTGTGTACTATGTTTATTTATGACTTGACCCCTAACTCGGACTCTTACACCTGCTATCAAGTCCAAGGCGACCCGACGGGCTTGCCGCTGGTGGAAATGGAGATGGCTGCCTGGATCACGCAGGACAAGACCTCCATCCTTGGCCCGCGCTCCCCGCTGGAGAATGGACGGACGCGCTGCGAGAATTCGGCGCCCTCGGAGACGGTCACTTGTAATGTGGCTTATGGGGAGGGTCTGACTTTCCAGAAGGAGATTGACGTGATTTTCGGGCAGTACTACGCGTTTTTCTTTCAAATCAACGTGGGGTCGGCGGCGGGAGCTGATACTAATTCTGGCGGGTACTACAATTTCCAAACGGCGTATACGAATGTGTACACGACGCAAGTCATTCGCTCCTACATCGAGACGCGGAATTGGGCGGTGGTCGTGCCCGTCTCCCCCCAGTCCGTGGCCACGGTGCAGTTTTGGATTTCGACCGTTGACATCAAGTATGTCTGGCAGGCCATCCTCAACGCCCAAGGCTCCTTCGACATTTCCTCCATGGGTCTTTACCTCTCCACGGGCCAGTCCCTCACCACGCTTAGCTACCTGGAGGACCTGTTCTTTTACACCTTTGGCACTTTTGCCTACCCGAGCCAGGCCGAGATTATCATTACGGTGGACGACGTGGAGAACCAAAAGTACCCTTTCCCTGTGCCGTCCATGTCTAATGTCGTCCGGCGGACTGGGGAGGACGGAGAGGAGGAAGGGGGTTGGGAATGGGAAGCGGGGGAGGAGGAAGGGGGGGAGGAGGGTGATGGCCATGTGTAAGAATAATTGTAATGACAATGAGGACAGAAGAAACGTGAAAGACTAACTCAAATGTGGTGTCTGCTGTGCTTGTGTGCGTGGCGGTATTTCTTTTTGGTCGTCCCTTTCTGCTCAAACCTCCCCTCAAAACGCCTCTGCGTCAACGAACGGCAGGCCCATCATTCAAATCCCGCATGGGCACACACTACGCAGCCACGCTCTCCACACTCACCACGACAACACACACACACACACTACACACCTCAATCAAACAGGATGTGGGTGCCCCTGCCCAGGACAAGGCGGCGGCGACGGCCACAACCACCAGCTTCCCCTCTCCCACCCCGACCATCATCATCATCGCCCTGCGCCTCCCGCTCCGCCCGCCGCACCATGCTGGCCAGCACTGCCCTGGCCACGCTTCTCCTTCTCCTGTGTACGCCCACCTCCACGCACGCGCAATCATCCAACGGGGGGAGTCAAACGACGACTGGCAGCTTTCATGCGCGGGCCTTGGGTACGTGCGCTGTCCCCCCCTCTCTCTGCCTCTTCTTTGTCTGCCCCAAGTTCACTCACACTCACCACACTCTCCCTCCCTTGCTCACCACACTCAGGTCAAACGGAAGGCTGCTTCAACGATTATGCTGCCTTGCTGGCGGTGTACTTCTCGGCCACCGACGTTTTGTCGAACGCCAAGTGCCAGTCGGTCTGTGCGGACCACGGCTTTGTGACGGCCGCCACGATTGGCCGCGCCTGTCAATGCGGGAACATCTACCCTAGCATCTTCCACCGCGTCGACGACCGCCGCTGCAACAACCCTTGTAGTCTGGACCGGACGACATGCACCCTTTCCAGCTGCTGCGGGGACCGCAACAACAAATTCTACACCGTCAGCTTTGCTGGCGAGATTGAGCCGCGACGCGAGCTTTTGCGGCAACTGGCCTTTGACTACCGCGAAGGCTCCCCTCAATTTAAGGCCCACATTGAGGGGCTCATGGCCCAAACAACATCCTTGCAAGTGCTTCGCTCCTCGTCCTCGGCCAGCTTTGGGGCGAGCAACGGTGGTGCCGCCCCTCCTCCACCCGGCGCCAGCAGCATGGCCTCTTCCTTTTCTGGTGATGGTCCAGAGACCGGGACTTTCGTTGGCCTAGGCGAGGGCTGTCCAACGGGCTGGCTTACGAGCGACGACTCCTGCTATAAGGCTACTGTAGGCGCGGCGCCTATTAACCAGGCGGATGCCCAGTCAGAGTGTGCGGCAGTGGGCGGGATGCTGGCCAGCGTCATGTCGGCCACGGACAACACCGTGACGAATAAGATGCTGCAAGGGCAAACAGGCTGGCTGGGCCTGACTACGAGCTCTCGACCTTCTGGCTATACGTGGGGCTGGGCACCTTATGGCGCCTGGGAGGTGAACCAGCCGGACTCGGCCTCCTTCGCCCTTCGTTCGCCGCAGGCCTATGGGCCCGTCTCGGGCGGCGCTTTCGATGATTACACGCGCAACATCTCGGGGCTGGCTTCGCTGACGGTGGGATATGCCTTGGGCTCCATCGTATCATTGCAAGCGACCTACCGCCTCAAGAATGGCTCCATTGTTGCCATGCCCGTCCGTGGTGGGGAGGCTCGACTCACCGAGACGCTGACGCTTGGCGTGGGGGATCGCATCACCAAGGTGGAAGGCGTGACGAACTCAAACGTGTTCCAAGGCCTTAGCATCACCGTGACAGATGCCTTGCGACGGCGCCGGGTTTGGGGACCGTTGGGATCTTCGGCCAAGCCGACCTTTAGCTATCGCCCCACCTCGGAAGTGATTGCGTTGTACGGGCGCTTTAGTGCCAAGACACTGAATCAGCTGGGCTTTTACGAGTTTGTGGGCAAGCAGTGCGGCCGCATCAATGACCAAGGCTTGTGGGAGGCTGTGTATTGCGATGAGAAAGCACCGGCGCCGTTTTATTTGTGTGAGAAACCGCAGGGCGAGAGCCGCCGCGATTGTCCCTCGGGGTGGGTCAACTTTGGGCAATCGTGTTTTAAGTCGGAGCAGTCTGTGGTGGCCATGAGCTGGCTCGACGCAGCCGCTGCGTGCCGCGAGGAGGGTGGTTGGCTTGCGCGTGTGGATTCGGCGGCGAAGCGTGACGCTGCGTGGGGCCTGATGCAAGGAGCCCGGGGCTTTATTGGGTTGCATGACGCCTTGCCAACTAGCCAAGACTCGCTGTGGGGCTGGGACTACTACACCAACTGGGAGAATAGCGATGAACCAGCCCCAGTTTTGAACGACGTCGGCGATCAGGTGGACGCGGCGGCTACCTGTGTCGTCCTCAAGGCGCAAACCGGCAAGTGGAGCACCGTCAAGTGCTCGGCCTCAGTAGCCAACGTCGCGCCTGTGTGCGAGTCCCCCGTCCTGGACGACGAGTGCACCTGTCCAAATGGGTGGGTGGCCTGGCAGTGTTCTTGTTACTACTATGGCAGCAGTGTCAGTGCGGATCCTGCAGCAGCGACTCAATCCTGGCTGGATGTGCAAAAAAATTGTGGCATTTTGGTCAAGGGCGCAAGCTTGCCCTTGCCCCGCAGCGCTGACAACAACGCCGCCCTACTTCAAGCCCTTGTTCAGTCGAGCGGCGGCAATGGCGCTGGTGCTTCGATGGTGTTTCTTGGGCTACGCGATACGTTTGGCCAAGGCACCGTCATCCCTGAAGTCTGGACGGCCTGGGGTGGGGACAACGAGCCGGCTCCGAGTCAAGGGCTGTGTGGGAGCATGCGCGCAGATGGCACCTGGTACGCGGTGGATTGTAAAAGCAGTCTCAAGGCCTACGTGTGTCGCATTCCGCGCGCCGCCACGGCGGCGTACGTGGGCGCGGACGGGCAAAAGTTTGAGATCTCGCTGATTCCTGGCCAGAAGATTGCTTGGGGGTCGCCGCTGGATGTGGAGATTGCGCAATCCGATTCGGGCGTCGCCTTGGCCGTGGACAGCGAGGGCGGCGTGTATCCCATGCCAACGTCGGGCTCCGACCAGGGCAATGCCTCGACTCGCTTCACCTTTTACATGGCGACCGCTGGCAACACGGTCGGGGCCTTTTTGCTGCAGTCGGCCGATCATGGCAGCTTTCTGTACTCGGACCCGAGCACAGGCCAACTCAAGGCCGTGGTCCCGCCGGCCGGTGCGAACAAAGACAATACAAACTCAAGCGAGGCCATGATGGATCTGGTGCGGAATGGCCACGCCGCGCTGTTCACGGTCACTCACGTCGTCCCTGCTCTCGGCATCCAGAACCTGGCCATCTCGCTGGTCGCCAAGGGCAACGCGGACGCCGGACCCATGCTGTGCTCGATGTACGTGTACGACCTGACTCCTGAAAGCACGTCATTCAAGTGCTACGAGGTCCAGGGCAGCACCGACGGCTTGCCCGTCGTGAATCTGGAGATGGCCGCCTGGATCAACCAGGACAGGACGACTGTGCTGAGTCCTCGCGTGCCCCTGGACATGGGGCGGCTCGTGTGCGAAAACACGAATCCGTACCAGTCCTCGACGTGCTCGGCCACCTACGGCCAAGCGCTCGGCATCGCCACCACTATTAGCATGATGGCTGGCTACATTTTGCAGGACACCTACCAGATTTTGTACCTGGACCCGAAGGGCAACTTTTGGAATATGGCCATTATGCGCACCAACACGTATACGGATGTAATCTTGATGCAGTACTTGCAAACCAACCAGTACACGGCCAACGTCCCCGTCCCGCCGCAGACGACTGTGATTTTGCAGTTTTGGCAGTCGACTGTCGCGCTCAACTATGTCTGGAATGCTCTGTTTGCCGCTACGGGGTCCTTTCAACTCTCTTCGCTCGGATTTAACATTGATAGTCCGCGGTCCTTGTCGGCAGTCTCGAGCCCGCAGGATCTCTTCTTTTATTTGTGGGGGCGGTTCCAGTACCCGACGCAGGGCGAGTTGATTATCTCGAGTAACCAAGCTACGTACAACACGTGGCCATTTGACCGGCCCGCCAATAACAATGTTCCATAGAGAGAGTAGGAAAATAAATGAAATGAGACAAATTACGAATATGGGAGGAGAAGAGACCTTGAGGTACTTTTCTTAAATTATTTATATGTATATCATTTTACGGCAGAGCGTGGCTAAGGGCATTTGCGAACAAGGCGTCCCGTGCTGCTCGCCGCGACGATGGTCAAACAAAAGCAAAGCGAGGACACTATGACGTAAGCAACAAGTTGAAAATAGTTGCCACATTTTCCTTTGTTTCATTCTATGCCGCGCTTCTCTCTCTCCAGAAGTAGGGGCGTAGAATTGTCACACACACTGTATATATAAATAGATTGCCAAGGCAAAGTCATAAATTAAATTAAGGAAAATTGTAAATACGCACGCCTTGCTGTATTCATTTTCCTCTCTAACTCATGGAATATTGCTCATCGCTGGCACTTGCAATTGGTACTTGGCGGCTTGCACCTCGTCCGTCGTGATGATCACCTCAGCCTGTGAGGCCGCCGAGTAGCGGCCCCACTGATACACATGCAAATCCCAAGGGTCAGAAACATCAGACAAGGCATGATTCGAACCAAAATAGACGCCGTTCGCCGACAAGTCGAAGGAGCCCGTGCCCTTGAGGATGGACTGCCACACATACTTGATATCCACAGAGCTCATCCAAATCTGCATCGTACAGACAGTCAAAGGCGGCACGGGTACGTTCACCGCCCAATTCCGGGACTCGACGTAGGTGTTGGTGGTGATGGAGGTGTACTGATTGTCAAAGGCATACAAATAGTTGTAATAGACGGCCGTGTTGTCCCCAAACTTGCGCTCCACCTGGAACTGATTGGCATAGTTTTGGCCCCAAGTGACCGCGAGCGCCGTGCTAAATGTCATCCCCTCACCATAGGCAAACGTGCACGTCAGGGTGTCGGTGGGGGACTGGTTCTCACACATGGTTCGCCCGTTCTGCAGCGGCGTCCGCGGGTTCATGTTGGTGGTCTTGTCCTGGATCGTAAAGGACTCGACAGTCAGGTCCACCATGGGCAGATTCGACGTGTCTCCCTGGATGTAGAAACAGCTGAAGGAGTCTGAGGTGGCCGTCAAATCGTAAATTTTGAGGGAGCAGTAGCGCGGATAGGGCATGCTTTGCGATTTCTGGACCGTCAAGCCAATCTGCAAGTTTTGCACGGACACGGGCCCGAAGCTCTTTGTGGAGGTAAAGATGCTGGGCTTGGTGGCATCGTCATAACGCATATTCATGCTGCTTGGCGTGGGAGAGGGCGTTGCGGCGCCTCGAAAAAGGGGTGGCTTTTGCTGCTGCCGGCGAGTGCGACTCCGCCTCTGGCGCGCAAAGACTCCTTCTTCGTGGTGCTCGCTAGGCAGGGGTGCCGGCTCAGCTAAAAGAGTAGGATCCTCCCCACCATTGTCAGCTCCGTCCGCCTCGTCGCCACCGGCCCCATCTCCGTCTTCAGACAAAGTCCGCCGTCGGGACGCGTTACCGACGTTGCCGTTGTCGACAGTGCTGCCGTCGAGGGTCGTTAGCCGCCCTTCGTCGGAATCCATCTTGAGGTAGAAGCCGTAGCTCTTTGACTTAACCGTGAAGCCCGTCGTGTTGGCGGCTGACAGAACCTGCAACTGAGCGTCGTTGTTGCGCGACGTGGTGGTAAAGACGTTGCCGGCGCCGTCAATGCCCAAATATGCGCCCGTGGCCGTGTGCTGCAGATAGACGTCCAAAGGCGTTCCCCACCGCGGTTCCAGGTTCTGGTCCACGGCCACCATGGTAAAGTCCTCGCCCGTAGTAATACGCCCGCCCACGGGCGACGCCTTGGGCCGCTTGCACACGGCTTGCGAAAACGAACTGGTGCAGGGAAACCCGTACCACTGACTGTCCCCGCGCAAGACTCCACACAGCCCGCTCCCGCCACCGTTGACAGTGCCCAGATTGTCAATGGGCTCGCCCAAGGCCCAGTTGGAGAAGGTGGACGCCGTATAAATGCCCGAGTTGAAGACGTCGCGCCGCCCGAGGTAGACAGCCTGGCCCTTGGCCAGCCGCGTCGCCACGTAACTACTTTCCCCAGGGCTGTTGACGTCCAGCAAGCCGCCTCCAAGCTGCTCACAGGCCTGCGCCGCCGTCACCCACGAGATACCGCCTGCAAAGGCATTGCTCGACGAAGGAGAAACGACTTGGTAACAGCGGCAGCTGAAAGCCGTCCACCCAGCAGGACACGTGCAGAAGTTGTCGGCAGGCGCTAGCTCGCACACAACGGCCCGAGGCACCCGCGTGTCGGCGCAATCAATGGTGGACCAGATCTGGGCGGGGTCCATGGCCAGGCACCCGCCGCCGCTGCTGACGCGAGTGGACGACGACGCCGAGGCAGAGGCACCGGACAAAGGTGTAGGCTCCCCCACCCCCCAGTTCGCGTAAGTCTCCCAAACAAAAGAGCGGTTGGTCTGACCCATGGGCATGCGGTCCTTGTACCCGATGAAGCCCTGCGACCCCTGAAAGCGCGACTGAAAGAATGCACTCATCTCGGGGGTGGCCACCGTGACCAAGGTGGCTTGCATAGTCAAACACGACAGTCGCGCGCTCTCCCAGCTCAGTTTGTTGCCGGAGAAGGCCTTGTAGCAGAAGCCGCCGTATCGGAACCAGCCGCCGGACGGACAGTCCACCGCGCTGGCAGTCGGCCGAAGCTGACAGGCGTAGGAGATGCCGTCAAATGACTGCGCGCACGGCACGGTGCGCCAGGTGCCCGCCGGCGTGATCTGCGTGCAGCGTGGCGCCTGCAAGTCGTAGAAGCCGAGCTGGTTGATGCCTTGGGGGGAGTTGAAGCCGTAGAATCCGACGATCAGCCTGTGCGTTGGCGGATGCGAGAGGCAAAAATGCAGTCAGTTTAATGTGTGCGTGTATGCACGCTCACAGAGCGAGCGAGCAAGAGAAGAAGGGCTGAGAAAGGGAGGAGCCAATCAAACAAATCAAACGTACCCGGTTGCATTGACGCTCCACCGCTTAGCCCCGCTTCCGCCGCTGGTGCCGTACGGCCCGTAGGTGATGCTGTTGCCCTTGACGTCCTCAACCACCAGGTTCAGCGTCTGTAAGTTGTTGTTGACAATCTCCCCGAAGGCCGAAGCAAAGTACTGCCCGTAGGAGAGGCTGATGACCGCCGTGTCCCCGCCCTTGTTGGTGCCCATGACGTTGGCGATGATCTCGCTGCCGTTCGTGTACAAGTACCGGCCCTGCACGCCCAAGATCCGAGAAGAGGAGTAGATGGCTAGTTGGCGGATGTTCTGTTTCGGGGGGTTGAATAGAAAGAGTGAGTGGGTGAGTGAGGAAAAAGTAAGGGGTAAAGCGCTGTTATTGCCTGCGCCTAAACACAAACAAGCACACCCTCCCTTCCTTCATTAAAAAATCACTCACCCGCACGCCCGCACGCAGATCATCGAAGGCGTCACCGCTGGCTGCGCCCGAAGCCGGCAGCTTGGTCACAAAGCCATTGAGGCTATTCGGCTCCCCAGGGCCCCAATTCGTCCAATCATCCCACTGAAACCCGCCAACGTCCTTATTGCTCAGGCCAATCCACCCCGGCCGCTGATACAGCATCTGCGTTAGATAATCGTTCTCTTCCCGCGATTGCACCACCGCCAGGGAGGCGCCGTCTTCCCCACACTTAGCTTCTGCTTGGGCGTAACTCATCATTTTCCCAAAGATCCGCGCGAAGCACGACCCCTTCAATTCAGAGTAATGCTCAGGGCAAGAACCTTGCAGCCCAATGCCGACCCCGCCGCTCATGACCACACCAGTGCTTAGCCCGGCGGACGACATGACCTGAGGGAGGAGAAGAGGGAGGGGAGGAGGGAGGGGTAGGGTGAGTCACGGAAGGAGGGGGTGCACGAGGAGCAGATAGAGGGGAGGAAAGACGACATCGCCACGTACCTGCAGGGGAGCACTAGCGCCCATGAGCGTATTGATGTGATCGCGCAGGTGAGGGTTGCTCATTCGGTAGTCGTATGTCAGCTGCCGTAGGAGCTGCAGGACCGGATCAAGCTGTTGTTTGAGTGGGTTAGGGAGGAGGGAGGGAGGGAGGGTGAGAAAAAGAGAATGGGTATTACCTCCAGTCGAGAAGGCAGAGCGTTTCCATGATTGTCACCTGATTATAAATCAAGGCTTTAAAGATGCAATGAACAGGATAGTACATACACACACGTACCTGGCCAGCGAAAGCCACGGTATAGTAGGCCCCGTCCCGCGAGCCGCAGCAGGCATAGACGAAGCAGTAGGACTTGTCCGGGCTGCAGGGGTAGTCGCACAAATCGTCTTTCACCTGGAGGATAAGGAGGAGACAGAGGGTGGAGAGAGACAACGAACGATGAGAGTAGGACGAGATGTGCGGAGCTTTTCGTTTCGGTTCCCCGGTGCGCAAGGGTATGTGCAACGGAGCTCCACCCCCCCACCCAACCCCATCTTTTACCAAGTCTATTTCACGCACCTTGAAGAAAGCAGACGGGTAGTTATTTCCACAATGGCAGGTGGTGAGAGAGGTTGCCGAGACGGTGAAGCGTTGGCTTGCGCAAAAGACCTGGCAGACGCGATTGTCTAGTTCGACGGCAGGATAGGTCTTGCTTAGCAAGGGCTCAAACTTGGAGAAGCAGCCCTCCGTCTTCCCCAGGTTGTCTTGCGCTGCCGTCGAGCCCGATACCTGTCGGGGGAAGGGAATGCGAGGATGAGAATGAGACGGTGAAAAAAGGGAGGTCAATTTTGCGGGTTCGAAGGGTGGGTGGGTGAGGGGAGGGAAGGGGCTGAGGGAGGGGTTTCCGGCTCAACACCCGTGCCCACAGTGCAGCACCACAATTCCCAGCTCTACGGTCGTCTGCCTACGGACCAGGGCCGCTTTGCATACACGCTAGCAGGGGTCTTTTGCCTTCCGCATTCCAAACCCCACTCCGCCGTCTCCCTAGAAGCAGCACCCCCACCTTCTTGCAAGCACCCCCCCTATTCAAGCCACGTACCGTGTCTGCCCCAATGCTGTACATCTGGGCGCTCACAGGCGAAGGCAAGAGGCACTTCAGCACCAACAGCATGTGTAGTAGCGGGAGCCACCACCGAGATGACGATGATGCGGGGAGTGAGCGCGACGGCGCTCGTATTCTGGCCACTGGCGCCGCCGCGGCTGCGGGATCTGGCCTCGCTGCTTCTGGCACTGCATATGAATGAGGCGACACGTCTGCCAGGGGTAGTCCATCCTGTCCTCTCCTTCTGCACCCCGGCGTGGTGGGGGGCCCGGCATGATGCGGTAGTTCTGGTGGTGCTGGCAGTGCGAAGAAAGGAGGCATGGGCCGTGCCGGGCCCATGCGAGGCGCCACGGCTGGCGGCACCGCGGCCTCCATAGGTCGTTTCCGCCCTATCCAAGGGCAGCTCCTGTGATCATATGCGTGTGTAGGTTGGTTCATGAGGGTTAGTGGGTGCTGGTGAATGTGCATGGGAGTGCTAGTTGCTTATGGTGCCAAAGACCACCGATGAAACGGCCTCAAACCGACTGCCTCAAACCGCCTCAAACGCGTACGTTGGCGCTTCTCCGAAGAGGTCATCAGCACTTCCGTCTCTGCCTTTTTCCCTGCCGTCGTGTCGAAGCAGCCTTTTTTCTGTTTCTCGATTCTTTCTGACTCCCTAAAGCCAGCAAACAGAACACAGCTCTGTGTTGCCTGCGCAGGCATGCCTAGCAGGAGCGACGTGCCTTGACTCACAGTCCACCACCAACCCTCTCAATCACAAGCAGAGACCTTTCTTTTTCTTCGTAAAACCAGCCGCAACGCTTCTACCTATGACGACCATGTACCAGCGCGTCACACTTTGCGCCGCCCCACCACCACTGCCCTGCGCCGCCGTGCCTTTTCCACGCGCCCTGAGCCGGTACGTACCATGCATGTGTGAGAGGAGGGACAGACAGCGTTACTTGCCTTTTGTCGTTTGTGCTGGTTAGTTGCCGCTTTTCTGCCCCCTAGCACCACTCCCTCCTCTACCTACATGTCTCAGACAGACGACTCCTGTAATCCCACGGCCAGTCGTCCCTCCCTCCCTCCCCTCCCTCCCTCTCCTTCCGTTCTCGTGCCCTGCTTGACTTCTTCCCCTCCACCCCCTCACCCCTTCTCCTTACTCAAGGTTACGACGAGTGACACCATGGCCCAGCATCCCTACTTGACGATGCTTGCTGGCATGACCGCGGGCTACTTTGTGGCGATGTACCTTGAGCGGACCAAGTACAAGGACGAGTTTGTGCGCGACGAGCGTCATAAGCTGGTGCTGGCCGTGCCGGGCGTTTCCAAGTGAGGATATGCCTTTTGGTGGGCGTGAAGTAAAGAAGATAGGGGAAGCAGCATGCATTAAGTCAACAAAGAAGGAGGTATTGTTGGTGAGAGGAAAAAGGATGCACATAGAGAGGTCGTGGAGGGTAGTGGGGTAAGAGGGCAAGGAGAGAGTAGAAAGCAAGATGTACAGAAAAGTAGACTCACAACCCCGGCAGAAAGAGCTAAAGGAAAAAGAAAGACTCTATAAAAGAACGAGCAAAGTTTCTTACTTTATTTACATTTCACTCACTCACTTTTGCTATCTACAGACATGCACCCATTTCGCTTCTCCTCTCTTCTTATCTCTTCTTTCCCTTTACACAAAAGCCTCGACACCCGCATGCCCCCTCCCCCGCGCTCTCCCCTCATTCCCTCGCCCGTGCTTGCCCACCTGCTTCGCCGCTTTCGCCCCATACCCGATAAGCACAATCCTTCGTCCCAACCTCGGTGAGCTCCAAGAACGCCCGAATCCTCGCCTTCTTCTCTGCGATCCAACCCCTCATCTCCTCCAGAGAATAAGGAAATTCCTCATCCTTCATTCTCGAGATACTCGTTTTCAACTCATCAACCACGGCCGGAACGACGCCGTGCGTAGGGCCGCAATCAGTGACCTCTGGCTCCCCCTCCGCGATCGGGAACAGCCTATCGATCATGGGCATCAAACGTTCGTATGCTACCCTCCCACGCCGCACGCTGAGGTGCTCCTCCCAGTCCTCCTCGCCAGATCCGCCCTTGAGAGAAGCAAACATATCTGCCGCTGAACAGCTCTCCTTCTTCCCAAGAACACCTCTCCTCAGGCCTTTGAGCTCCACAAACGTCTCCCAGTTTATCCCTCATTGTTGCAGAATGAGATCCGCCGTGTGAGCCGCGCTTCTATACTCCTCCTGCTCCAAGGCCTGGATCTGGAGGATTTTTTTAAAAAGTGCATATACGTACCTACGCGACCAGTGCCGCGTAGCGTGCCCCCCTTGAAGCAAAAGTCAAGGGGAATGGCCCGCGTGTCATCCACCATTCTGTTCGTCTCGAGATCCACCATAACGTACCACCCACTACACTCTTGCAGAAACAACACGTACGTGCCTTCGAGGAGAGGTCGGATGTCGTCAATTGTCGTGTTGTTCCCCCGCAGCCGCACGCGCCTCGGGGTGCTGGAGGCGGAGGCGGGGGCCGGACCCTCGCCGACCTGACCTGCTTCTTCCTCCTTATCCTCGTCTTCGTCTCCCAGCTCTTCTCCTTCCACCTCATGCCCATTCTGCTGGTTTTGGTGATTCTGCTCGTCCTCGGCTTCCTCCTCAGCATCATCGTCCATGCCCTCCTCTTCATCCTGGCCCTCCTGGGTTTCTTCTTCGTCGCCGACACCCTCCTAGTGCTGCTGCTGCTGCTGCTGCTGCTGCTGCTGCTGCTGCTGCTGTTGCTCTTCCTCCTCCTCCTCCCCCTCTTCTCCCTCCATTCCTTCCCCGACCTCCGCCGCTGACCTGGACGCCGCCGCCGCGGCCGCCGCATCCGCTTTCTCCTTGGCCGTTGCGCGCCCCTCGTTTCTTAAATAAGCGCATCTCGAGGAGCGCGATATCAGCGCGTCTCGAGGAGCGCGATATCATGTTGAAGGACGTATCCGGAACCTGTGGATAATGGCTAGGTGTTCCAAGGCCATAGAGGGGAATTCCCGCACGGCCCCGAGAGACGCATCCCATCGGCCACTAAAGAGGGTAAGAGAGCCGCCTTCTTTGAAGGGGAGGAGGATGGCGAAGTCCGCGCCATCTGGGTAGCTGAAGGGGTCGCCTAATTTAATCGGAGCTCTTGCATCGAAGGCGTCGTCTTCGTTGTCGTCCTTCGGTTGCTCTTGCGTTGTTATGACTGTAAAAGGAGCCTGTGTGGTGGTGGTGTGTGTTGGGTTTGGGAGAGGAGGATGAGAGAAGAGAAGAAAAAAGAACAGGGAGGAGGATCGTGCGATGCACACGATTGCCGACAGGCCGCAGCAAAATGCAAAAACAGGCCTAAAATTAAAATATCAACAGAAACGCAGTCTGCTCTTGATGCATGCGCATGGCGGGCGCTGAATGATTATTTACAGAACACATGTCCTGTTGTGCTTTCCTAGCCCCACACTCTGTACACACAATCCTCCCAATTTCATTGAGCTCCAAACACTCCCGAATGCCCTCCTTGATCTTCGCAATTATTCCTCTCAAATACTCCAGCGAGTGCAGCTCTAAAACCGCCCAGCACTTTATTTTTCACAATCGGTCTGTCCAGCCAATTCTTCTCGTTCTCGTCCATTGCCGGGGCGGTGCCCCACGGGCCGCAGTCAGGGACCCCACGCTCCCCTTCCGGGCGCGGAAACAGTCCCTGGACCGAGGGCATGAGCGCCTCGAGACACTCGCGCCGCTCAATGAGGTGCCCGACAAGATCCAGCCCCCCACCTCCTACGAATTCTTCGTAGCGCATACCGACGCGGCGCTCAAAACCGTCCAGCACCGGGGCCACATGCCAATACTTTTCCTTCTCCTGTGCCTGGACCTTGCGGTAGTAGCTTTCTAGTGACACGTGCGGTGCTTGGCCGCGTGGATTGCCCCACGAAATAGGGAACCTAGGATGGATGGCCTCATTACCCTCCACAATTCGGTTCGTCTCGAGATCGACCACGATGTACCAGCTCGTGGGCTCGTGAAGAAATATAATGTAAGGACTATCAAGGAGAGAACGGACGTCGTTGACTTTTCATGTTGTCCCCCCGCAACGTCACGATTGTAGGGGCGGCAGCAATCGCGGGGGCCGCCTCCTTCTCCTCCACCTCCTCCTCTCTCTCCCCCTCCTCCTCGTCGTCGTCGTTATCTCCTGCCTCGTCTCCAGCCGCCGCCGCCGCCTCCTCCTCCTCCTCCTCCTTAACCTCCTCCTCTTCGTCGTGCCCGGTCTCGTCGTCTTCGTCGGTGGCGATGGCGACAAGCCTCCTCTTCCTCTTGCTCTTCCTCCCCTTCCTCGTCCTCTTCCTCGCCCTCTTCTTCTTCGACTGCTTCCGCTGCCGCGGCTGCCGCCCTTTGCTTTGCCCCGTAAGCTCTCGAGGAAGGCGACTTTGCACGGAAGTAGGTGTCGGGGTGACCGGCGATGATGGCCAAATGCTCCAAAGCCATGCCGCGCTGCTCACGCAAGCCTCCCAGAGACGAATCCCAGTTCCCGCAGAAAGGATGAGGGCGACCGGTGATGCCTAGTGTCCTTGTTTCCTCGCTTGCGCTAGACACAGCATTGCAAGAGGGGATGATAGAAGTAACAAGAGAGGGGCATAGGGGCATAGGGGTAGCAATAATATGATGATTAAGAGACCAGTGGAACAACGGCAAAACGCAGCCTTTTTGCACCCCCCAAACGCACCACAACCGCAGGATGATTATAACTGCATTTTGCTGCAAAACAAATGGCTACGCACCCACGAAGCTATTTCTGGCTAGTAAATGCGCCTTTCCGCATATGGTAGACATATTTTGGGGTCTCAAGCGTGGCCCATTCGCCTTTTTGGCCGCTGCTCAAATTGGCAGACGCACGTGGCCTCGAAGAAAACTGCGCTGGCGTGTTGTTCCTGCTCCTTTTGTTTGCCCACAGGCCCGCTTTCTTGCCCTACAGTCCACGATTGGCGTCGTACGAGGCACTCATTCTCCCATACAACTCACGCCCACCACAGGTTTTCTTCTTGTTGGCCTTGGACGTTGTCCAATCAAAGCAAACATGGCAGCCGCAGCACCAGCAGCAGCACAAGCCACGTCCTGCCCCCGCCGGCGGAGGCAACGGGGCAGCAGCATGGCCCCTGCAGCACCGCTCCGCGTCCTGCTCCCCCTGGTCCTGCTAGTGGGTACGGTGAATGCCTTTGTCGTGCGCCCCTCCGGCGCGCCCGTCGTCGCCGGTGCCTCCACACGACTTGCCTCGAGGAGTGCTGCTGCCGTCGCTCCCAGCACGAGCACTAGGATGATGGCCACCAACAACAACAAGGCCAGCAGCAGGTCCCGCGGGAGGTTCCTGGGCCGCTTCTTCCGGCGAACTGTCGGCACGGTAAGCGCTTTCATTGGTTTGGGCGTGGCGCCGCTGCCGAGGCAGGTGGTGGAGGAAGCATTAGCAGACCCTGAGGCGGCCTTGCAGCAGCTCAAGACCATGGACGTGGGTGCCACCATCCGCGACGGGGCGGGGGACCTGTGGCGGAGTTTTGAAAATGGCGACTTTGCATACCAATCGGGCAATGACAACTATGAATCGACCTTGAGTGCGTTTTTGGCCTCGGTGCAAGCGTCCGTGGCACGGGCGGGGGAGGTGGACGTGGGGGCCGTGACAGAGCTACTGAAATCGGGGGAGATTTTGCAGGCATTGAACCAGGCGACGGGAATTGATGCCTCGGCGACGAATGACGCATTGCAAGCCAAGGGTGCTGAGTGGCTGGCGGCGTTTGATGGTCGAGTGGAGGAAGCGGCGCAGGGCTTGGGTGACTTGCTGGGGGGGAGCGATGGAGGGGTTTTGCCACCTGGGTTGGCCTCGCAGGATATTGTAAGGATTGTTGCTTCGTTTTTGAAGCAGGCGGCGGTGAATCCTGCTATGAGGTTACAGACGGAGGAAACGCTGGCTGCTGTGTTGGTGTCGGGCTTGGGGTTGGCGGCGGCGAAGGCGTTGTTTTTCTCGAAGCCGAGCGCGGGGGCCTTGATGAAGAGCCCTCCGCTTGTGTATGATTCTGTGTTGATCGATGCGTATTTTGGGGCGCGCCCCGGAAAGGTCTTAGCGAGGCTTGTGAGAGGGTTGAGTGCTAGTAGTGGGTTTTTGTCGGGGCTGCTGATGGATTATGTTCTGGGGACAAAGGAGGAGAATGCGGAGAAGCGGGCGATTCAAGTCAAGGTGCTCATCACGGAGTTGGGCCCTGTTTTCATTAAGGTCGCGCAGCTTATTAGTGTGAGACCTGATATTGTTGGTCCTGTCTATCTGAAGCAGCTACAGCTACTGCAGGATCAGGTGAAACCCTTCTCCTCCATCAAGGCCACCAAGATCATTGCTGCGAACTTACCCAAAGGCACCAAGCTCACAGACGTGTACAAGGACCCAGTAAATTCTTTCAGAGAGCCAGTCGCAGCAGCAAGCTTAGGACAGGTGTATAAGGCCGAGCTGTTGGACGGGACGGAGGTAGCGGTGAAGGTGCAGAGGCCGAATATGCTTGAAAATATCACCTTGGATTTGTATACTGTCCGATTATTGTGTAATATTGGGAAGACCATCCCGAAGTTCGCGGCGAGCTGTGCTAGTTTTATTGAGGTGCTGAATAATTGGGGGGGGAGGTTCCAGCAGGAGATTGATTACGTTCAAGAGAAGAGGAATACCCGGAAGTTTGCTGAGGCCATGGGGGCGTGTGCCTTGGTGAAGGACGCGATTGTCGTCCCCGAGGTTTTTGATTCCTTGTCGACGCGGGATGTGCTGGTCACGTCCTGGATTGATGGCCGGAAGATCAATTCGTTTAATAAGGATGATCCGGCGGAGAATTTGCAGTTGCAGAAGATTTTGGCGGTGATGTTGAATTCGTATTTGGTCCAGTTGTTGGATACGGGAATTTTGCACGCGGTACGTTATTTTTCCTGGTTTGTGGAGGGGGATGGATGGGTGAGAAGGGAGGGTTTGTTCGAAGGACTATTTGGTTCTGTCGTTGGCTCGCTTCTGTGTGTGGAGATAAGTTTTTGTCGCGCGAGCTTTGATCTAGATGCACACTCTTACCGCCCCTCCCTCCCACCCTCCCTCCCACCAAACCCACAGGACCCGCACGCTGGCAACTTCCTCGTCACCCCCGACGGGCGCCTTGCCATTCTCGACCACGGCCTCGTCACGGAGATTGAAGCGGACCGACGATTGGCCTTGATTGAGTATGTGGCGCACTTGACGGCGCAAGATTGGGAGGTGCGTTTTTAAATTTTTGTGTTTCGTAGTATAGAAGATCTTGTTTTGTTGCTCCTCTTTCTCTCCTGCCTTTATAGTTGTTTTCGTTTGCTTGACATACCTGACCTGCTTGCATTATGTCGACGCTCCTCGCTCACTCACCTCCCTTCCTCCCTCTTTCCCTCCCTCCCTCCGTCCCCAGGCCACCGTCTGCGACCTGGTCCGCCTCGGCTTCATCCCCCAAGAAATTGCGGACGATAAGAAGAAGCTCGGCATCGTCGCCCCTATCCTTGGGTCTGTCCTGGAGCAGCTCAGCAATGGCGGAGGGGCCAAGGCTGTGAATGTAGACGAGATTGGCGACCAGGTTGAGAGTCTTGCGGAGCAGTACCCTCTGACGATTCCCCCTTGGTTTGGGCTGATTGTGCGAGCGTTCTCGGCCATTGAAGGGTTGGGTTTAGGTCTTGATCCGAGCTATTCTATCGTTAATCAATGCTTCCCCTTCCTCGCCCGGCGCCTGCTCACCGACGACTCCCCCCGGGTGCGCGCAGCACTCAAGTCTTTCCTGTACGGGAGCGAGCAGCAACTCAAGGTCGAACGAGTAAATGACATGATTGAGGGCTATCGAAATTTTACCAATTCTTTTGATGAGATGGCTGCGACGGTCGGAGGGGCACCCTTGCCTTCTTCCTTCTCCTCGGCCTTGACCCCCTTGCCTAACACGAGGGAGGGCCTTTTGACCCTGGCTAGCAGTGCTGCTGGTGCAGGTGGAGGAAGCGGGGGAGGGAAGGCTTATTTGGAGTTTGATAAGCCGACGATGGAGGTGTTGCAGATTCTTTTCGACAAGGATGGGAATTTTGTGCAGGAGCTCGTGACGGATGAGTTGGTTAGGATGGCGGATGCGGCGATTAAGGAGGTGACGGGCTTGGTGGCTCGCCGGGCGAAGAGCACGCCGCTGGCGCTTTCGAACTTCATTCGTCGGCCTACTGCTGGGGGGCCGTTGGGGACCCTGGCCTTGCTTCCCTTCCTCCCTTTGATGACGTTGCTGGGCATTATCACGGCCTTGGCTGAACGAGCGGAGACTTTGTCGCAATTGACGGAGGAGGATCGAGAGAGCCTCAAGACGCTGCGCTTGCTCTTGGGGGTGGTTGCCGTGCAACCCACCATGGACGGCAGCAGCAGCAGCAGCAGCAGTAGCAGCAGAAGCAATTCTTCCCCCTTCCCCTTCCCTCCCCCCCCTCCCTTCCTTTTCCCCCTTCCCGGCCGCAGCAGCAGCAGTGGGACTTTCCCTTTTCCCTTCCCCTTGCCCTCTTCCCCTTTTGGGTCTCCTGCGAACAGCGCCGCTTTTATAGAGAGTGCTTTAGGGATGTGCAGGCAGGTGTTGCCTGAAATTGCACCGGGGGTAGCTGCGATAGGGAGGAGGTTTTTAAGTCAGTTGACGGGGAGGATTTTGAATCGGTTGGCGGATGAGTTGGACGGGCCGGGGAATAGGTTGTAGGGTTGAGGAGGAGGGAGGGAGGGAGGGAGGGAGGGAGGGAGGGAAGGAGGGGGTGTGTGATCG